>Ga0207703_10004144_pt1 | contig 11958 bp, 10 predicted proteins | sample KBSSwiS12_FD_184304 | JGI IMG/M metagenome (GOLD analysis project Ga0207703, IMG submission 184304) | Switchgrass rhizosphere microbial communities from Kellogg Biological Station, Michigan, USA - KBS Switchgrass S1-2 (SPAdes) (version 2) | ecosystem: Host-associated > Plants > Roots >... | reverse complement strand
CTGGATATTGCGCACTCGTGCAAGTTGATCGGGGGCAACCTTCTTGCGCTTTCTGTCTACTGCGGTGTAGATCATTCGATCACCGTCGACGACAAAGCACACCGGCAGCACGTTGGGATGCCCATCACCATCCAGGGTGGACAGTCGAGCTATGCGCGCTGTTCGCAGCCGGCCAATGTGATCTGCCATCAGGGGTCTCCTCAGCCGCCGCCCGACTGAAGCAGCCGGGGATGTGGCTCACGCACATAGTAGTGCCAGAAGCCGGATATAGTTTTGATTCCGCGCGTAAACCCGCACACCCTCCGGAGCAAGCCATGGCGGGCGCCAGCCTGTTAGCCCTGATCGACGACATCGCCACCATCCTGGACGACGTCGCCCTGATGACCAAGGTGGCCGCCAAGAAGACGGCCGGCGTGCTGGGCGACGACCTTGCCCTCAACGCCCAGCAGGTGACCGGGGTGCGCGCCGAACGCGAACTGCCCGTGGTGTGGGCGGTGGCCGTGGGGTCGCTCAAGAACAAGCTCATTCTCGTGCCCTCGGCGCTGGCCATCAGCGCGCTCGCCCCGTGGGCGGTCATGCCCTTGCTGATGCTGGGCGGACTGTACCTGTGCTTCGAGGGCGTGGAAAAGCTGGCCCACAAGTTCCTCCATGGCGAGGCCGAGGACGCCGCCACGCATGCCAGGGAACTGCAGGCGCTGGCCGACCCGACCGTGGACGTGGTGGCGCTGGAAAAAGAGAAGATCACGGGAGCGGTGCGGACCGACTTCGTGCTGTCGACGGAAATCATTGTCATCGCCCTGGGCACCGTGGCGGAGAAGGCGTTCTCCGTGCAGGTGGCCGTGCTGGCGGGTGTCGGCGCCATCATGACCGTTGGCGTGTACGGCATCGTGGCCGGGATCGTCAAGATCGACGACCTCGGCCTGCATCTGAGCGGAAAGGCCTCCGCCGCGGCGCGGGCCGTGGGCGGCTTGCTGCTGGCGGCCGCGCCTTGGCTGATGAAGGCCCTGTCGGTCATCGGCACCGTCGCCATGTTCATGGTGGGCGGCGGCATCATCGTGCACGGCGTTCCAGCCTTGCATCACGCCATCGAGCACCTGGGCGAGGTGGCGGGCGCGGAGGGAAGCCTGGGGTTCATCCTGCGCGCGCTGACCACCACGCTGCTGGACATTCTGACGGGGGTGGCGGCAGGGGCCCTGGCGCTGCTGGCCTTCCAGGCGGCAAGCAAGGCACGGGGAGCGCTGCGCGGCGAGTAGAGGACTAAAGCATTATTCCAATCCCTGTCCTGCCAGGTATTCGTCGTACCCACCCCGATAGTCCACCAGCGTAGCCGGACCACCTTCTTCTCCAGGCTTCAATTCCAAAATCCGTGTTGCCAGCGAGGACACGAACTCGCGGTCATGCGACACGAATATCAATGTCCCCTTGAACTTCTCCAGCGCGGTGTTGAGCGACTCGATGGACTCCATGTCGAGGTGGTTGGTGGGCTCGTCCATGAGCAGCACGTTGGGCATTTGCAGCATGAGCTTGCCGAAGATCATGCGCTGCTCTTCGCCGCCGGAAATGACGTCCACCGATTTCTTGGTGTCGTCGCCGGTGAACAGCAGGCGGCCCAGGGTGGCGCGCACGATCTGGTCGTCGTCGCCGGGGCGGCGCCAGCCGCTCATCCAGTCCATGAGGTTGCAGTCGTTATGGGAGTCGGCACCCTGGAAATCGGCGCCGTGGTCCTGGGCGCAATAGCCCGGCCGGGCGCGCTCGGCCCATTTCACCGTGCCGCGGTCGGGCGCCAGCCCGCCTTCCTGACCAGCCGCGGTTTCTCCCACCAGGCATTTCAGCAAGGTGGATTTGCCCACGCCGTTGGGGCCGATGATGGCCACCTTTTCGCCGGCCTCGATGGACAGCTCGATCTTTTTGAACAGCGGTTTGCCGTAGCCCTTTTCCACGCCCTTCAGTTCCACGGCCAGGCGGTGCAGCTTTTCCTTTTCGTCGTAGTCGAAGCGGATGTAGGGATACTGGCGGCTGGAAGGCTTGACGTCCTCCACCTTGAGCTTCTCGATCTGCTTCATGCGCGAAGTGGCCTGGCGCGCCTTGGACTTGTTGGCGCGGAAGCGCCGCACGAACTCTTCCAGGTCGGCGATGCGCTCCTTGGCGCGGGCGTTGGCCGACAGCTTCTGCTGCTGCGCCAGCGTGGACGCCTCCATGTAATCATCGTAGTTGCCGGGGTAGACGCGGATCTGCCCATAGTCCACGTCGGCCACGTGGGTGCATACGCTGTTCAAAAAGTGCCGGTCATGCGAAATGATGACCATGGTGCTGGTGCGCTGGTTAAGCACGTCCTCCAGCCAGCGGATGGAGTTGATGTCCAGGTTGTTGGTGGGCTCGTCCAGCAGCAGGATGTCGGGGTCGCCGAACAGCGCCTGCGCCAGCAGCACGCGCAGTTTCCAGCCCGGCGCCACCGCGCTCATGGGGCCGTTGTGAAGTTCGATGGCCACGCCCAGGCCCAGCAGCAGTTCGCCGGCGCGCGCCTCGGCGGTGTAGCCGCCGTACTCGGCGTACTTGGCCTCGAGATCGGCGGCGCGCATGTAGTCGTCTTCCGTGGCCTCGGCATTGGCGTAGATGGCGTCGCGCTGTTGCGCGGCCTGCCACATGGCGTCGTGGCCCATCATCACCACGTCCAGCACGCGCCGCTCTTCGTAGGCGAACTGGTCCTGGCGCAGCTTGCCCAGGCGCTCGCCCGAATCGATGGCCACCGAGCCGGCCGAGGGCTCCAAATCGCCGCCCAGGATCTTCATGAAGGTGGATTTGCCGCAGCCGTTGGCGCCGATGAGGCCATAGCGGTTGCCGCCGCCGAACTTGACGGAAACGTTTTCGAATAGGGGCTTGGCCCCGAATTGCATGGTGATGCCGGAGGTGACGATCATGCGAGACAGCCGAACGACGGAAGGGCCGGACCATACACCAGCGGCCCGCGCGAGGCAAACCGGCCCGCCCCAGGGGCGGATTTCAGCATCAATCAGGATATTCGTGCGGCCCGTTTAATTGCTACCCTTGGCCCCGGTTCTTTTTTCAAAAGATGGTCACTGCAATGTTTTGTGGGCTGGATTTCGGCACGTCCAACTGCTCGGTCGGCATCATCGACCCCAATAAAACCGACCCCGTTCTGGTTCGGATCGAAGACGACGGCCCCTACATGCCGTCGGTGGCCTATGTCGGGCGCCGGGAATATGCGCCCCTCCCGGTCAACCCCAATGCGCTTAACGAGCGTGTTGCCGCCGCGCGCAAGGAGGAAACCAAAAAGCGCAGCGCCGCCCGGAAACGCGGCGAGCCCTACCAGGGCCCCACGGAAGCCCAGATCGAAGCGCGCGAACGCCGGCTGCTGGAGCAGAAGGCGGTGGTGGAGGCCGAGGAGAAATATGCCGGCCAGACGCTGCTCGATGCCTTGGAGGGGTCGCAGAGCGCCCTGGTCGGGAATCAGGCCATTCGCCAGAACATGTCCGCGCCCGGCGAGGGCTTTTATTTCAAGTCGCCCAAGCTGTTTCTCGGCAGCAATATCGACCAACGCTACGAAAGCGTCTTCGAACAGATCATTTCGAGAATGATCGCCGAGGTGCGGAGCAGGGCGGAAAATAACCTCGCCACTTCCCTCAAGGGGGCGGTGATCGGCCATCCCGTCGTCTACAGTTCGGTGAGCGGCGACGCCGGCAACCGGCGCGCCATCGAGTTGATGGGGCGGGCGGCGCGCACCGCCGGGTTCACCGACATCGCGTTTCTGCCCGAGCCGCTGGCCGCGGCGCTGAATTACGAAGCGCGCACCACCCGCGAAGAAACGCTGCTGGTGGTGGACATCGGCGGCGGCACCACCGACTGCGCCATAGTGTCCGTCGGGCCCGGCCGATTCAGGCAACGGGATCGTGGCAAGGATGTCTTGTCCTACGCCGGCGACCGGGTGGGCGGGGTGGACATGGACTTCCACCTGGGCTGGCACGCGTTCATGCCCTGGTTCGGCAAAGGCGTGCTCAGGGACAACGGTCTCCCTGTTCCGCATTCCCCGTTGATCGACGCGATCTCCGTGAGCAACTTTCCGGCGCAGGAGCGTTTCCGGAAATCGGAGGCCGACCTGCGGGTGCTGATGAAGGAGGCCCGCGAGCCGGAAAAACTCAAGCGGCTGGTGGACCTGTGCCGCCTGTCGCTGCAATACCGGCTCATGCGCAGCGTGGAACAGGCCAAGATTGCGCTCGCCGAAAAAGAGCGCGTGAACGTGCCGCTGGGCTACATCGACCCGGAACTGGACATCGCGGTGTCGCAAGGCGACCTGATGGCCTCCATCGAGGGCGATCTCGAAAAAATATGCGCGGTCTCGCGCGAAGCAGTGCGTGCGGCGGCGACCGGAATAGACAAAATATTCCTGACCGGGGGGGCGTCGCGTTCACTCGCCGTTCTCGGGGCGTTGAAAAGAACCTTGAACATGGATATCCCCATGGTGCAGGGCGACGACTTCGGCTCGGTCACGGCAGGGCTGGCCCGATATGCGGCGCACCTTTTTGCCAAGGGGTAGGAGGTGATGGGTCGGGGGTAATGGCGAGTCGTGCGCCGCCATAGCTGCACGGGCGGGACGCCGCGGGACGCGCACCCGTGCAGCAGCGTTCGCGGTTATTTTGGTTTTGCGTAGACGTCGGCGCTCATCACTTCGATGCCCACGAAGCGCTCATTGCCCTCGACCCATGCGTCGTGCCCCGGCGGAATGGTGTAGGACTCGCCGGCGCTGATGGTCTTTTCGTCGCCGTCCGACATCCGCACCCTGATCTTCCCGGAGACGGCATAGCCGACATGGGAAACCTGGCACTGGTCGGTCTTGACCACGGGCTTCACGCACTCGGACCATCGCCAGCCCGGCTCAAAGTTGAATCGGCCTATGGTAAAGCCGTCGTGTTGCACCACCTCCACGCGGGTCTTGTCGGGTGAACGAACTTCGTCCGGAGATGCGTGGGACTTGACCTGGAATTTCGTGACGGAAACTGGAGTAGCCATGTGTTCCTCCTCGGTTTCGGTGTCGACAGATGAGAGAATAGCCATCCCGGTCCCCGCAAGACGGAATGATTTGGGTGAGGGACGGTCAGGCCAGATTACTCACAACGCGATGGAGATTCAATCCGGCAAATGCTGGGCGTGAAGCGACACCACCCGTCGCGAAGGGTAGAAGTACCCGGATCATTGGTATCGAACAGAACGGTTGAGTACAGCGAACTCCGTGACTCAGGCCACCGCGGTTCGGGAATGCAACAAGGAATGTTGATGGACGATAGAGGCAGTGCGCTGGTTCTTTTTTCCGGTGGGCAGGACTCCGCCACCTGCCTGGCGTGGGCGCTGGAAAGATTTTCAGCCGTGGAGACCATCGGTTTCGATTACGGACAACGCCACGCCATCGAATTGAGCTGCCGCACCCGCGTGCTCGCGGAAATGCGCGAGAATTATCCCGGATGGGCTCTGCGGCTGGGGGCGGATTCATTGCTGTCCCTGGATGTGCTCCAGGGCATCGGCGACACGGCCCTCACCAGCGACGCCGAAATCACCATGGGCAAGGAAGGTCTCCCCACCACTTTTGTTCCCGGGCGCAATCTGCTGTTTTTCACCGTGGCGGCAGCGGTCGCCTACCGGCGAGGCATTCGGGTGCTGGTGGGCGGCATGTGCGAAACGGACTATTCAGGGTACCCGGACTGCAGGGACAACACCATCAAGGCCCTTCAGGTCGCTTTGAGCCTGGGGATGGACAAGCCGCTGGCGCTCGAAACACCGCTCATGTGGCTGGACAAGGCGGCGACGTGGAAATTGGCGCTTGAGCTCGGCGGCGAATCGTTTGTCGACCTGATCCGTGAACACACCCACACATGCTATTTGGGAGACCGGGCCAAAAAGCACGCATGGGGCTATGGATGCGGCCGGTGCCCGGCGTGTGAATTGCGCGCCAATGGCTACGAGCGCTACAGTACCAACCTGAACGCAGGCAGCGGCTTCGTGAGCAATCTGTCAAACCGATAAAAAGAATCTCAGGGGAGGATCACGCATGAACCGTAATCTCTGGCTGATGGTCGTTGCCCAAGGCCTGCTCCTCACCAACAACGTCACCCTCATCGCAGTCAACGGCCTGGTCGGCCTCGCGCTGGCGCCGCATGCCTGGATGGCGACGCTGCCGGTGATGGGCTATGTGGTCGGCGGGGCGCTGGCCACAGGCCCGGTGGCGTGGACGCAGTCGCGCTGGGGCCGCAAGGCCGCCTTCCAGATCGGCCACGCGGTGGCCCTGTTGTCCGCGCTGCTGGCGGCTTACGCCGTGATCATTTCGAGCTTCTGGCTGGTGGTGCTCGCCACGGTGGTGGCGGGGTACTACAACGCCAACGGCCAGTTGTACCGCTTCGTGGCGGCCGAACTGGCCGCTGAGGGGAGCCGCGAAAAGGCCGTGTCCATGGTGCTGGCGGGCGGCCTGGCGGGCGCAGTGATCGGCCCCAACCTGGCCAACTGGACGCAGCACCTCGCCGGCGCGCCCTTCGCGGGCGCCTATGCCGCGCTGGCCGTGCTGGCGCTGGTGTCCATGATGGTGCTGGGGCTGGTGGAGTTTCCGCCCGCTCCGCGGAAAAAAGCCGAAGCGGGCGGCCGCTCGCTGGCCGAGATCATGCGCCAGCCCGTGTTCATCGTCAGCACGGCGGGGGCGGCGCTGGGCTATGGCGTCATGAGCCTGCTCATGGCGGCCTCGCCCATCGCCATGCAGATGTGCGGGCATGCCTTCAAAGACACGGCGCTGGTGCTGGAGTGGCACGTGATCGGCATGTTCGCGCCGGGCTTTTTCACCGGGTCGCTGATCAAGCGCTACGGCGTCATGCCGGTCATGGCCGCGGGGGTGGCGCTCAACTTCCTCTGCGTGGGCGTGGCGTTGTCGGGCATCGAGGTCAGCCAGTTCCTGCTGTCCATGTTCCTGCTCGGCGTGGGGTGGAACTTCCTGTTCACCGCCGCCACCGCGCTGTCGCTGCAGGCCTTCCGCCCCGAGGAGAAGGACCGCGCCCAGGCCGCCATCAACTTCTGCGTGTTCGCCATCATGGCCGTGACTTCGTTTTCTTCGGGCGCGCTGGTCACCACGCAGGGCTGGACGCTGCTCAACCAGGGCTCGCTGGCGCCGCTGGGACTGACGGCGCTGGCGCTGCTCTGGTACGCGCTTGCGAGCGCGGGCAAACGCAGCCAGGCACACGGGTAGCGGACCGCTCGCGAGGGCCGAGGGCCGCGGACGGCTATACTGTCCAGGCAATCAACGCTCGCGGAGGCAACCATGCTGGAAGCCGACAAAGAGTTCTCCGGCTCGATTCCGGAAAACTACGACCGCTATATGGTGCCGCTGATTTTCGAGCCCTACGCGGCCGACCTTGCGCGGCGGGTCGCATCGCTGTCGCCGAACGCCGTCCTGGAAATCGCCGCGGGCACCGGGGTGGTCACCCGTGCGCTGGCGCCGAAACTGCCGCCCCGCGCCAGCTATGTGGTCAGCGACCTCAACCAGCCCATGCTCGACTACGCCGCGTCGCGGCAAGCGCCCGATAGCCGCATCCAATGGCGCCAGGCCGATGCCATGGCGCTGCCGTTTGAGAACGCGGCCTTCGATGTCGTTTGCTGCCAGTTCGGCGCCATGTTCTTCCCCGATCGCCTGGTGGCCTACCGCGAGGCCAGGCGGGTGCTCAAGCCCGGCGGGCATTTCCTGTTCAATGTGTGGGATCGCATCGAGGAGAATGTGTTTGCGGACGATGTGACCAACGCGCTGGCGCGGATTTTTCCGGACGATCCGCCGCGCTTCATGGCGCGGACGCCGCACGGCTACCACGATACGGCGCTGATCCGCCGTGAGCTGGAGGGCGCGGGTTTTTCCGGCGTGGTGATCGAGACGAGAGCAGAGCAAAGCCGTGCCTCCTCGCCGCGCATTCCGGCCGTTGCTTATTGCCAGGGGACGCTTCTGCGCAGCGAAATCGAGGCCCGGGATATGGGCAAGCTGCAGGCGGCGACCGACTACGCCGCGGCCGCGATTGCGGAGAAGCACGGCAACGGCGAGGTGGCCGCAAAAATTCAGGCCCATGTCATCGCGGCTACGGCCTAGGCATCGAACCCGGGTCATGGGCACCGGTTCGCCTCCGCGCTGAGGCGCCGAACCCCTCATGCGCTGTTACCCCCCGGATGAAGCCCCCTGCCTGGGCGCGGAGGCCGTGGAATAATAGGGAAGTGCCTTCGCCCATGCCTGACCTGACTATAGGAGAATTGCATGTCCAACTCGTTGCTCGGTCTTGAAGGTAAGAAAATCCTCATTCTCGGCGGCGGCCAGGGCATGGGCGAAAGCAGCGCCGTGCTGCTCGCCCGTGCCGGCTGCGACGTGGCCCTGGCCGACCTGGAACTGCCGCGCGCGCAGCGCGTGGCCGAGCGGGTCACGGGCCTCGGCCGCAAGGCACGCGCCTACGCGGTGGACGTCACCAACGACAGCGCCCTGGAGGCCGCCATCCGGCGCGCCGACGAGGACATGGGTGGCCTGGACGGCATGGCCACCATCATCGGCATGGCCAACTTCAAGCCGCTGCTCGACATGAGCATGGACGACTGGGAGCTCGACATCCGGCGCAACGTGCGTTACTTTTTTCTGGCCGCCAAGACGCTGGCGGGCTTGCTGATCAAGCGCTCGCGGCCCGGCGCCATGGTCTGCATCACCTCGGTGGACGGCCTGCAGAGCGCGCCCTATCACGCGCCCTACGGCGCGGCCAAGGCCGGCCTCGTGAACCTGGTGCGCAGCATGTCGGAGGAGTGGGCCGAGCACGCCATCCGCATCAACGCCCTGGCCCCCGGCGCCATCATCACGCCGCGCATCCCCGAATGGGGCGGTGAACTGGAAAAGCAACGCACCCTGCGCATTCCCATGCGCCGGCGCGGCACCACCGACGAGATCGGCAAGGGCGTGCTGTTCCTGCTCTCCGACCTGGCCTCTTACGTCACCGGGCACACCCTGGCGGTGGACGGTGGTTTCACCGCCGTGGGGCCGCTCGACTACGGCGAGACTCTGCGGCGGCTGCCCAAGGGCGGCACGTTCGGGCTGTCCGAGAAGAAGTAGGGCGCTGGAACCGGGGCACTTCAGTACGCCAAGTACAATACAATGGCGCGTGCTCCGCGTCCTCGTACAGGCTTTCCGGGACCGCCTGCAAGGGCGGACTCCCGCCGCTTCCGACCGCGATTTCCTGCGCGCCATGGAATGCTTCGAGGCCGGCGAGACGGAGCGCGCCGGGACACTGGCGTCGGCGCTTGAGCAAACCCCCGCCACGCGCCATTTCGCTTTCTACCTGCAGTCGCTGATCGCCTCGCGCCGCGGCGACGCGGCGCTCGCGCTGGCGCGCATCCAGGCCGCCGAGGCGGACAAGCGTGCCGAGCCGGTGTACTGGTTGCGCGCGGCCGAGCTGAATTTTGCACAGGGCCACTTTAGCGCGAGCGCGGAGCGCTACGAGCGGTTGCTGGCCCTGGCCGATCAGCCCTTTGCGAGCGATCCCTTCCTGCTGTTTGCCGCCGCGGGCGCCATGGAGCGGGGCGGCAACAGCAAGCGGGCCGTCGAGCTGCTGCAGCGCGCCGTCGAGCTGCGGCCGGAGTTCCCCGAGGCGCGCTCGCACCTGGCCGTGCTGTTGCAAATGGAGGGAGATACCACGGCGGCCCGTGAGCAGATGGACGCCGTATTGCGCGCCGCGCCGTCGCCCGCCGCGCGGCTGAAGCGGGCGCTGATGCTGCCGCTGATATACGACGCCACTGCGGACATCGACGCCGTGCGCGAGGAACTGTCCCGCGAGCTGGATGAATTGCTGGCCGAGCCGCGCCTCGAGTTCCACGACCCCAACCGCGAAATCGGCATGACGGCCTTTCCGCTGGCTTATCACGGCCGCGGCGACCTCGACCTCATGCGCAAGCTCGCCGCGGTGGTCCGGCGCGGCTACACTGCGGCGGCCGCGTCGCTCGACCGGCGCTTTCCGCGCCAGCGGGCGCCGGACGGGCGAATCCGGGTCGGGTTCGTGTCCACCCACTTCCACGATCATTCCATCGGCAAGGCGTTTCACGGCTTCATCCACGACCTGCCGCGCGCGAGGTTCGAGACCTGGGTGTTCGCCCTGGCGCCGCGGCCCGATGCCTGGGCGCGGACGCTGCGCGCCAGCAGCGACCAGTATGTTTCCGTTGCCGACGACGTGGACGCGGCGCGCATGGCCATCGAGGCGGCCGGACTGGACGTGCTGATTTTCGCCGACCTGGGAATGAGCCCCACCACCTACTTCCTGGCGTTCTGGCGCATGGCGCCGGTGCAGATGGTGCTCTGGGGCCACCCTGTCACCAGCGGCATCGACAGCGTGGATTATTACGTTTCCGCGGCGCAGATCGAGCCTGAATCGGCGCAGGCGCATTACTCGGAAAAGCTGCTGCGCCTGGACGGTTACTTCCTGCCGCGCTATGCGCGGCCGGCCCTGCAGGCCGCGGCCCTGTCGAAGGCAGTGCTGGGTATCTCTGACCACGTCCGCGTTTACCATTGCCCGCAGACGCTGTTCAAAATGCACCCCGATTTCGATATTGCTCTCAGGGGCATCCTGGAACAGGATCCGAAGGCGGAAATCCACCTCAAGGAAACCACCCGCGGACAGCGGCTGGCGGTGCAGGCGCGCCACGCACGCACCCTGGGCCCGCATGCCGGGCGCGTGCGCTATCTGGGCGGGATGCCCTACGGCGAGTTCCTGAACCGCATGGCGGTGGCGGACGCCGTCCTCGATCCCTTCCACTTCGGTGGATGCAATTCCTCGGCCGAGGCGTTCGCCATGGGGGTGCCGCCGGTGTGCCTGCCCGGGCGCATGCTGGGCGGCCGGTTCACGCTGGGCATGTACCGGGAACTGGACATGGAGTCGTACATCGCCAATACGCCGGAGGACTATGTCACCACCGCCGTGCGGCTGGCGCGGGATGACGACTACCGCGCCGGGTTCCGCGCCAAGGTGGCGGAGGGCGTCGCCGCGCTGTTCGAGCGGCCCGACGCGGGCAGGCAGCTTGGGGCCGCGCTGCTCCGCGTGATGGAAGGCGCCGCCTCGTAACGCCGCAGTCAAAGCGCCTTTTTGGGCGCTAGGCCAACCCGGCCTTGTCCAGCCCGTACGCCTTGTCCTGTGCGCCGGGCGGGGTGCGGAAGGCCACGTTGACGCGGTTCCAGGCATTGATGGTCATGATGCGGAAAGTCAGCGTCGACAGTTCCTTGTCGTTGAACTGCTCGCGCCCGGGCATACAGCTCATCCGAAATTCCCTCGGGCGCGATGTGGGTCAGCGCCTCGGTGAAGGCCAGCGCGGCGCGCTCCTTGGCCGAGAACAGCGGCGACTCGCGCCAGATGGCCACGTGGTGCAGGCGCAGTTCGCGCTCGCCGTGCAGCTTGGCTTCCTTGACGTGCATGTCCAGGCAGAAGGCGCAGCCGTTCATCTGCGAGGCGCGGATGTCCATGGGTTCTCCGGGTGCGGAAAGTAGCTTACTCTTCAAGACGGAATAGCCCTGTCGTTTGTGACATGGAATCCCGGTAGGGCTGGGACGACGGCGCTTTCGGTGCTCGGCCGACCCTGCATGAAACGGCAATGAGCGATACATGAGGTTTGTCCACCGCCAGGACCGAACCCCAGGACCGAACCCGTGGAAAACATTCTGGCCAGGCTCGAAGCGCGGGAAAAAAAGACCGGGCTCGCACACGTCATCATCGACACGCCGCGCGGCAGCCGCAACAAGTTCAAGTATGACGAGGGGCTGGGCTGTTTCCGGCTCTCGCGCATTTTGCCGGCGGGCCTCGCGTTTCCCTGCGATTTCGGCTCCATTCCGAAGACGCGCGCCGAGGACGGCGACGCGCTGGATGTGCTTGTCCTGGCCGAGGCACCGTCGTTTCCAGGCTGCCTCATCAC
>Ga0207703_10004129_pt1 | contig 11982 bp, 15 predicted proteins | sample KBSSwiS12_FD_184304 | JGI IMG/M metagenome (GOLD analysis project Ga0207703, IMG submission 184304) | Switchgrass rhizosphere microbial communities from Kellogg Biological Station, Michigan, USA - KBS Switchgrass S1-2 (SPAdes) (version 2) | ecosystem: Host-associated > Plants > Roots >... | reverse complement strand
AGGTGCGCGGCCTTGAGCACGAGCGGCTTCGGTGCAGGCGCGGCAGCGGGTGCCTGCGCGTGCGCGGACAGGGCGAGCAGCAAGCCTGCGACAAGCGACGCGATACGGTGCTTCATTTCTTTTGTCTCCCCATTGGTAGTGGCGGGCAAGTATAGGTGTATCGCAGCGCGTGGCGGGGGTGCCATTCGCCATGGAGGCGACGGGACCGGATTGGTGCCCGCTACGGCGTGCAAGCATTTCGCCGTGCCCGTTTTTCGCGAAGAAATCAACGGTCAGCGCATCGGGTTTTTCAGCGACCGTACACGTCTGCGCACTACCATCGACCATGCAGGGGTTAGGAGAGTGCCATGATCGTGTCCACATTCGTTCCGTCGAAGCAGTTCGCCGGTGTGTTGTCCTGTGCGCTGGCCACGATGCTGACGGCGTGCAGCGGCTCGTCGCCGAACAATGCGGCGCAGAGCGCGCCCGCGCCTGCGCAAAATCCGCCGCCCGCGCAGCAGCAGCCGCCTGCGCCACAGCAGTCAATGTCGGTGGCGGACTTGACCGCGCCGAACGCAGCGCCGCCACCCGCCAATGGCGGCACCAATCCATCGCCGCCCGCGCAGCAGTCGATGCCGCCACAGGGCGCGTTGCCGTCCGCGGGTTATGCACCGCATCCCGGCAACGGCGGCGCGCCGCCGCCTCCAGCGCAGGAAGGTGCCGAATACGCGCAGGTGATCAGCGTGACGCCGTTGAACGGGCCGCAGCAGGTATGCAGCGACCAGACCGTGACCGAGCGGCGCCGTCCATCAGACGATCATCAGGTTGCCGGCACCGTCATTGGCGCGATCGCCGGTGGCGTGATCGGCAACCAGTTCGGCCGTGGCAACGGACGCAAGCTGACCACGGTGGCCGGCGCGGTCGGCGGCGGCATCGCCGGCAAGAAGATCCAGGAAGCGCATCAGGAAGGCGATACCGTCACGCGCGTGGTCAAGCGCTGCCACACCGTCACACCGGGCAAGGACTCGCCGCAGCTGTTCGACGTGGTTTACGCCTACCAGGGGCAGAACCTGCACGCGAAGCTCGACTACGATCCGGGTAACCGCATCGCATTGCCGGTGCGCAGCCTGCAATGAGCCTGCTCTTCAAGCTGCTGCTGCGCTCGCCCGGTCTTGGGTAGGATCGGGTCTTCGCTCGCTGTGCTGTGAGAATAGGCTTTGGGGCATGTCATGTGGACGCTCCCGCGACGTGCGGACTATCATCGCCGTCCGCTTGACTAATCGGAGCGTCATGAAAACCCTGCTTGCATCGGCCATCGCCGTGGCCATTTTCTCCGTGGCCGGTTGCACCACGAATTCCGCGACCAAACCGGCCACCGTATCGGAGGCGAAATCGGCCTACGTACCCAAATTCGATCCGAAGTTGCTTTCGGCCGAGGTGAAGACGCTTGCCTCCGACGAGTTCGAAGGCCGTGGTCCGGCGACGCCGGGCGAGACGAAGACGGTCGCCTACGTGATCGAGCAGATGAAAGGCGCCGGGCTTGCGCCAGGCGGCGAGCTCAAGGACGGTAAGCGCGAATGGACGCAGCCGGTGCCGCTGCTGCGCGCCGAGATCAAGGGCGCGCCGAAGCTGACGTTCAACGTCGGCGGCAAAGCAAAGAAGCTGACCCAAGGCAGCGAGATCTCGGTGCGTGCGCCGCTCGACGGCGCCAAGTCGGTGGTGATCGCGAAGGCGCCCGTCGTGTTCTGCGGTTATGGCGTGAGCGCGCCTGAGCGCAACTGGGACGACTTCAAGGGTATCGACCTCAAGGGCAAGATTGCCGTGGTGCTGATCAACGATCCGGATTTCGAAACCGGCGTCGGCGATTTCGGCGGCAAGGCGATGACCTACTACGGCCGCTGGACCTACAAGTACGAGGAGGCCGCACGCCGCGGCGCGACGGGCCTCTTGATCGTGCACGAGACCGATCCCGCCTCGTACGGCTGGGCGACCGTGAAGAACTCGAACACCAACGTGCAGTTCGACGTCGTCCGGCAGGACCCGTCGGAGACGCATCCCAAGCTCGAAGGCTGGATCCAGCGCGATCTCGCCGTGTCGCTGCTGAAGGGCTCGGGCTTCGACTTCGACAAGCTGAAGAAGCAGGCGCAGACGCGCGAGTTCAAACCGGTGACGCTCAAGAACACGACGTTCTCGGCGAGCTACCAGGTCGACTCGAGCGTGATCACTTCGCAGAATGTGGTCGGTCGCATCGAAGGCGCGAAGCATCCAGACGAGACGATCATCTACAGCGCGCACTGGGATCATCTCGGCGTAGGCGCACCCGATGCGAAGGGCGACAAGATCTACAACGGTGCGGTCGACAATGCGACCGGCACCGCGGCGCTGATCGAACTCGGCCGCGCGTTTGCGCAAGGCCCCAAGCCCGAGCGCTCGGTGCTGTTTCTCAATGTCACCGCGGAGGAGAAGGGCCTGCTCGGTTCGGAGTACTACGCGTCCAAGCCGCTGTATCCGCTGGCAACGACGGTAGCCGACATCAACATGGATGCGCTCGATCCGATGGGTCCGGCGAAGAACTGGTCGCAATCGGGCAATGCAAGCTCGGAACTGCTCGACGAAGCCAAGGCGCAGGCGAAGGCGGCAGGTCTCTCCTTCACGGCAGATCCGCATCCCGAGGCCGGACATTTCTTTCGCTCCGACCATTTCGGCTTCGCCAAGCGTGGCGTGCCGGCATTTTCGTGGGAGTCGGGCAACGATCTCGTCGACGGCGGCCTTGAGGCGGGCGAGAAGTACCGCAAGGAATACACCGCGAATCGCTACCATCAGCCGGCTGACCAGTGGGAGCCGACCTGGACCTTTGTCGGCATGAGCCACGATCTCGGCGTGCTTTATCAGCTCGGCAGCAAACTCGCAAACTCGCGCCTGTGGCCGAACTGGGCTTCCGATTCGGAATTCCGCGCCACGCGTGATGCGACGGCAGGCGACAGAAAGTAACGCGGCAGGTCAGTTTCGGTCACCACCAACGGCGCGCACCGAATGTCGGTGCGCGCCGTTTTTTTTGCCCTCTTCGCGCAAAGCGCCGACTTGCCGGATCGGGCCCAAGCGCTGCGCACCGCAGCGGGCAGCGGCTTGTGCCAATGCCGCTTCTTTGCCACGGCACGGGACTTGCTTGAGCTGGTACAGATGCCCATTCCCGTCACCCCGGCCGTTCGCTTTTCGACACATGATCCTTCGATGACTGCACCCCTACCCGAAGCTGCCAGGTTCATCAGCCACGAGCGGCAGTTGGTCAGGCGAATGTATCCGCTGCGCATCCTCGGGCTGGCGGCGGGATTTTTCTGCGTCGCCGGCGTCCTCTACGTCAATGGTGCGAACCGGGTCACTTGGGCCTTGTTGATCGCAAACGGTTTTCTCTGGCCGCACCTCGCGCGCTGGATCGCGATGCACGCGCGCTCGCCGCGCAAGGCCGAGTTGCGCAATCTCGTGATCGATTCGGTGCTGGGCGGCATCTGGATCGCGCTGATGCAGTTCAACCTGCTGCCGAGCGCGTTGTCGTCGGTGATGCTTGCGTTCGATCGGCTCAGCCTCGGCGGGCCGAGACTGCTCGCGCGCGCGTTCGCCGGGCAGGTGCTGGGCTGCCTTGCCGCAGTGCTCGTGTTCGGCTTCAGCCTCAAGCCGACGACGACCATGTTCGAGATCGCGATGACCTTGCCGTTGTTGATCGTCTATCCGCTCGTCATCGGCTGCGTGAACTACCGGCTCGTGCGCACGGTCAGCCGGCAGAACCGGCGCCTGGCGCAGTTGAATCGCGTCGACGGTCTGACCGGCCTGCTCAATCGCGGCAGCTGGGAGGACCGGGCGGTGGAAATCCTGCGCCGGCACCAGCGTCTCGGCTTGCCAGCGGCGCTGCTGATGATCGATATCGATCATTTCAAGCGGATCAACGACGAGCACGGGCACCTGACCGGCGACGAGGTGATCCGCGCCGTCGCCGGCATCATCCGCCGTTGCACCCGTGACGTCGACATTCCCGGTCGCTACGGTGGCGACGAGTTCGCGATCGTCCTTGTCCAGACCAATGCCGAAATGGCGAGACTGGTCGCCGAGCGCATCCGCCTCAACGTGCTCGCCGGCGAGCCCGACGGCATTCCGGTGTCGATGTCCACCGTCAGCATCGGCGTCGCCACGAACGAGGCGGGCATGAACGATGCTCGCGCCTGGGTCAAGCGCGCCGATGTCGCGCTGCTCGAGGCCAAGGCTGCCGGCCGCGATCGCGTCGCAATCGCACACTGAGAACCTGCGCATAGCGTAGCGCGGTAGTTTTGCGCACAGATTCTGATTGGCGCCGCCGATAGGCTGCATTCATCGACATATGCAGATACTCTGCGCGGGATTTTTCGCGGAGCGCAGATGAAATTTTTCCTTGCGGGATGGCTCGGCCTCGCCGTTGCGATGCAGGCGCACGCCGACGCGCGCAGCGAAGTGCAGCGCGCTTTCGAGCAAGTCGTCGATAGCGGTGGCTTTCGCGGCTATGCGCAAGGCCATGTGTTCGGCCCGGCGCTGCCGGCCATGGCGGGCGAGATCGAAGTCGTGTTCCCGGACCGCATCCATGCGAGCACCGATCAGATGGAATTCGTCACGATCGGCGAGCGCGCCTGGCTGAACACGCTCGGCGTTTGGACCGCGGTCGACCGCTCGCTCGTGCCGGTGACGGCGTTCGACATGGCGGCGATGCGCCGGGCGATCGCTTCGATCCGTGACGCGCGCGTCGCGTCAGCGTCGAAGACCAGCCAGTGTGCGGCGCAGGTCTACCGTTTCCGTGCCAGCGGCAAGCTGCCCGGCGCAAGCGCCGACGGCGACCTGCGTGCGTGGATATGCGACGGCAGCGGCCGTCTCGCGCGCCTCGAGGCAACCGATGCACGCAGCGGCGAGCGCGTGATCCTCGATCTCGACTGGTCGCGCCGACCTAGCGTGCGCGCGCCGCAGGAGTAGGGCCTGTTAACGCTATCGAGATAGGCCACGCCGCGCTTGAGCGCGTGCGGGGCAAGGAAGAACGAGGGAGTTTATGTCGATAAATGACCGAGTGATGACGCCGCAGCGCGCGCGCTCAAGCGCGGCCCTTCGGGTTGCCGTGTCCGGCCGCCATGCGGCTGCGCGCGGCTTGAACAGGCGGCCAGCCTGTCGCTGCGCCGCGCACAACCACCTGACAGCCGGACACGACAACGTGACCTGTCTCGATAGCGTTAACAGGTCCTAGCGGCTGCGCATGACCGATACCCTGCCACCGCTGCTGGCAGCCGACGAGCCGCCATCGTATTCGATCGAAAACGCTCATGGCGCGTCGCCGTTCTTCTTCACCTGCGACCATGCCGGGCGGCGCATTCCGTCCGCGCTCGGCGACCTTGGCCTCGACGAGCGCGAGTTGCAACGACATATCGCCTGGGACATTGGCGCGGCCGGAGTCATGTCGCGACTCGCCGCGCGCCTCGATGCGTTCGCGATCGCGCAGACGTACTCGCGCCTCGTCGTCGACTGCAACCGCCCGCTCGAGTCGCCGACCCTGATCACGCCGCACAGCGAACGCACCGATGTTCCCGGCAACGAAAGCCTGTCTGCAGCGCAGCGGCAGCAGCGCATCGATGCCGTGTTCCGCCCGTACCATGCGCGCATCGAGGCCGAACTCGACGCGCGTCGCAGCGCCGGCCGGCCGACGATTCTCGTCACGGTGCACAGCTTCACCCCGGTCTACCTCGATGTGGCGCGGCCGTGGCAGGTCGGCATCCTCTATCACCGCGACGCGCGCCTCGCGCATGCGCTGCTGCGCCTGATCCGCGCCGAAGGCGAGTGGGTGGTCGGCGACAACGAGCCGTACTCGGTCAGCGACACGAGCGACTACGCGATCCCCGTTTATGGCACGCAACGCGGCCTCGCCAACGTCGAATTAGAAATCCGCCAGGACCTGATCGCAGAAGCCGACGGCCAGGCTGCATGGGCCGAGCGCGTCGCCGCGTGGCTGCCGAAGGCAGGTTCTGCTGCCGGATTGCTTTGAGCGAACAGGGTATGATTGAAAAGCGTCTCGAAGAGGACATCGCATGCCGGTGAAACCCATTCCCGACGGCTATCACAGCGTCAGCGCCTACCTCATCGTCGACGATGCCGCGAAGGCGATCGATTTCTACGCTCGCGCTTTCGGCGCGCGCGAACTCTATCGCCTGACCATGCCGGACGGCGGCATCGGCCACGCCGAAATCGAAATCGGCGACACGCGCGTGATGCTCGCGGACGAAGCGCCGCAGCGCAACGTGAAGAGCCCGCGCACGCTCGGCGGGTCCAGCGTGCATCTGGTGATGTATCTGGCCGATGCCGGCGCGGCGGTGAAGCAGGCGCTCGCCTCAGGCGCGACCGAGACACGACCGCTGCAGACGCAGTTCTACGGCGACCGTTCCGGCACGGTCACCGATCCGTTCGGCCATGTGTGGACACTGGCGACGCACGTCGAGGACGTGTCCAGTAAGGAAATGCAGCGTCGCCTCGACGAGATGATGAAAAGCGCTTAGCGATCAGCAAGAAATTTGTCTGTACTTTGAAGCGGAGTGCGCTATGGACAATGGCATAAGCGATTCCACAGTTCGGTTTCTCTTGCGCGGGCTTGTGCTCGTTTTGCTGCCTGTGGCATTCGCGATGGCGCAGCCAGCGGCCAGCATCGCGTTCTCGCCGGTTCCTGATACGAACAACGTGTTCAAGGCGCAGTTTTCCTATTACTGTCCGGCGGATGCGACGACGAATTTTCAGCGATCCGGGCCCAGCATCGCGATCGTGACCTTCGGCAACTGCCTGGCGATCCCTCCCCCGGGTCCGGCTTACACGCAGCCAATCATCACGCTCGACCCGCTCCCGCCGGGGACGTATCAGGTCACCTGGGCGGAGAACCTGGTCGATACCATTCCAATTTTGGCGACGGCATCACTCACGGTACACGGGCCGCTGCTCGGTGCCCCGCTGCTAGGGCTGCTGGGAGGCTTGACGAGTGTGATATTGCTGATCTTGTTCGGCACCATTGCACTGAAAGAGAGGAGAGGCTAGCTATGGCAGAAGACATCATCGACAACGGCGCACGCAATCGCTACGAACTCAGCGTCGACGGCGTCATCGCGCATGTCGACTACGCGCGCAAGCCCGGCGTGATCACCTTCATCCACACGATCGTGCCCGAGCAGCTTGCAGGCCGGGGCATCGGCTCGAAGCTTGCGCAATACGTGCTCGAGGACGCGCGCCGCAACGGCGAAAAAATCATTCCACAGTGTCCATTCATCGCGGCCTATCTCAAGCGGCACAAGGAATATCAGGACCTGGTGCTGGCATGAGCAGCGTGCATTTCGATCCGCCCGACGTCGTTTCGGGCACGGTCGTCGTCGCCGAGACGGGGGAGGGCAAGTTCACCCAGGTCCTGCTCGACGGCCGGCATGCGCTCGCCGCGGACGAGCCGGTCGATGTCGCTGGTAACGACACCGGGCCGGGGCCGTACGAGCTGCTACTCATGTCGCTCGGCGCCTGCACCTCGATGACGCTGCGCTTGTATGCGGCGCGCAAGCAGATGCCGCTCGATCGCGTGATTGTGCGGCTCACCCACGCCAAGCGTTACTTCGACGACTGCAAGGACTGCGGTGACAGGCCGGTCATGCTCGACCACATCGAGCGCGAGATCGAACTCGTCGGCGGCTTGAGCGAAGAGCAGCGCGCGCGCCTGCTCGAGATGGCCGACAAGTGCCCGGTGCATCGCACGTTGACCTCGAAGATCGTCATCGACACACGGATTAAATAAAAGTAACGCGCCCAAGGGTTGATCTTGGCGAATCCTCGTTGCAACCTTGGGGGTTAACGCCCAAGTCGAGGAATCTGCATGCGCGCCATCGTCCGATCGCTGTCTCTTTCCGTCGCCGTTGCCGGCGCATTGTTCGCAGGGCAGGGCCGCGCGCAGGCGCCTGCCGCGGATGAGGCCGCGTTCCGCGATCTTTACAAGCAACTCGTCGAGATCAACACGACGCGCTCGGTCGGCAGTTGCACGCAGGCGGCGGAAGCGATGCAGGCGCGGCTCGTCGCGGGCGGCTTTGCCAAGGGCGATACGCAGGTTCTCGTGCCGCCCGATCGGCCGAAAGACGGCAATCTGACCGCGATCCTGCATGGCAGCGACAAGCTTGCCAAGCCGATTCTTCTGCTTGCGCATATCGACGTCGTCGAAGCCAAGCGCGAGGACTGGGAGCGCGATCCGTTCAAGCTGGTCGAGGAGAACGGCTGGTTCTACGCGCGCGGCTCGAGCGACGACAAGGCGATGGCGGCGTCGTTCACCGACAACCTGATCCGCTACAAGAAGTCGGGATTCGTGCCGAAGCGCAGCATCAAGCTCGCGCTGACCTGCGGCGAGGAAACGCCGGACACGTTCAATGGCGTGAAATGGCTTATCCAGGCGCATCCCGAAGCGCTCGATGCCGCGTTCGCGCTCAACGAGGGCGCGGGCGGCGAGCTGGACAAGGATGGCAAGCACGTGGCGTTGCAGATCCAGGCCGGCGAGAAGGTGTATCAGGACTTCCAGCTCGACGCGACCGACGTCGGCGGCCACAGCTCGCGGCCGACGCACAACAACCCGATCGCGCGGCTGGCGAAGGGGCTGGAGAAATTGTCGACGTACAACTTTCCGGTCGCGTTCAACCAGGCGACCAAAGGCTACTACGAGGCGGAGTCGAAACTGCTGTCGCCGGACATCGGCACGCAGATGCGCGCGGTGCTGGCCAATCCGAACGACGATGCGGCGATCGAAAAGCTCTGGGCGATCAATCCGGGCTGGAACAGCATGCTGCGCACGACCTGCGTGGTCACCGAAATCAACGGTGGTCATGCGCCAAATGCGTTGCCGCAGCACGTCAACGCCAACGTGAACTGCCGCATCCTGCCGGGTGTGCCGGTCGAGGACGTGCGCAAGCAGATCGCGAGCGTCATGGGCGACGACAAGATCTCGGTCAAGATGGTCGGCGATCCGGGATTGCAGAGCCCGCCGCCGCCGCTTTCCGAGAAGATCATGGAGCCGGTGCGCAAGATTTCCGAATCGATGTGGCCGGGCACCGCGATCGTGCCGACGATGTCGACCGGCGCTACTGATGGTCGTTTCCTCAACGCGGCCGGCGTGCCGACCTATGGTCTGTCCGGCATGTTCCACGACGCCGAGGGCAGCCGCGCGCACGGCCTCAACGAGCGCATCCGGGTCAAATCGCTGTTGGACGGGCGCAAGTTCCTCTACGAGGTCGTGAAGATCTACGCAAACAGCGCGAATTGAAGCCGCCGTCGGCAGGCGCCGCGTTTGATCCGAGGCCGGCCGCGTAACGGGCCGGCTTCGTTGTTGCAGCAGAACTTTTTCGATGCCGCGTGCGAGAATGCGCGCTGTCTTGTTTTTCGCCACCCAAGGATGCCCATGTCCATTTCTGTCCACGATATTCTCGTTCCCACCGTGAACCGCGTGTTCGCCAACACACTCGTGCTGCTGAAGAAGGCGGAGGCCTTTGCCGCGGCGAAGAAAATCGACGTGGGCGTGTTGCTCAATTCGCGCCTCGCTGCGGACATGTTTCCGCTGATCAAGCAGGTGCAGATCGCTTCGGATACGGTCAAGGCCGCGGCAGGACGCCTCAGTGGTACCGAGACTCCCTCGTTCGCCGACACCGAGGCGACGTTGCCCGAGCTCGAGGCGCGCATCAACAAGACGCTCGAATTCATCAACAGCATCCCCGCGGCGAAATACGCCGGTGCCGAGTCGCGCGACATCGTCGTGCCGCGCCGTTCCGGCGACCTGCATACCAAGGGCCTGCCGTACTTGCTGCACTTCGTGCTGCCGAACTTCTACTTCCACGTGACCGCGCTGTACGCGATCCTGCGCCACAACGGCGTCGAGATCGGCAAGAACGACTTCCTTGGCAAGTTCGACAACGCCTGAGGCGGGGCGAGCCGGGATCGAGACGGGGGCCTGAGTTCAGGTCGGCCTGTAGCGGACGCACCTGCTTCAGCCTGGCTTGATGGCCGCCGTGGCACAATCGGCCCCGTCTCAACGCCGCAAGCGCTACGCGCAACATGTTCGAAGCCATCGCACAATTCTGGTCGGGTCTGGTCGCGTGGACCAGCGCCTACGTCGTCGTGCCGGTGCTGTCGTTCCTGCACGTCGACCGTCTGATGGGCGACCCGAACGATATCGCTGCGGCGGTGCTGATCGCCTTCCTCCAGCTCGCGATCATCTCGTGCATCTTCCGCCCACTGGAGACGTTCGCGCCGGCCGAGGCGTGGACGGATCGCAAGCTGACGCGGATCGATCGCAGCTTCACCCTGCTGATGGTGCTCGGCCTCAACCCGCTGTTCGCCTTTCTCGTGCTGACGCCGTTCGCCAATTTCTTCGGTGGCGGCGCGGATGTCGGTGCCAGCGCGGAGCCGAGCGGCGGTCTGCTGAGCTTCGTGCCCGGCATCGATGCGCATCCGTACCTTGCGTTCTTGCTCTACTACATCGTCTACGATCTGACCTACTACTGGATGCACCGCGCCCAGCACGCGATCCCGTGGTGGTGGGCGCTGCACAGCATGCACCACAGCCAGCGCCAGATGAACTGTTGGACCAACGACCGCGGCAGCTATCTGGACGGCGTGATGCAGTCCCTCGTGCTCGCCTCGGCGGGCCTGCTCATGGGTGTCGACGCCGCCCAGTTCGCCTTGCTCGAGCTGGTCAGCGAGCTTGTGCAGAATTTCTCGCACACGAACACGCGCATCGGTTTCGGCCGCGTCTTCGAGCGCGTCTTCGTCGGCCCGATCTTCCATCGCTTGCACCACATGCGCGTGGATCCCTCGCGACCGAATCTGCACAACTGCAACTTCGGCCAGGTGCTGTCGGTCTGGGACAACCTGTTCGGCACGGCACTGTACGGCGAACCCCCGCGCCCGACCGGCGTCGGCGATCCGACCGTCGATGCCGACAACGGCCGCGGCGTCATCGCGATGCAATGGGGTGCGCTCAGGCGTTTCTGGGGTGCCGTGCGCAGCGTCGAGGGCTGGAAGCTGCAGGAAGTCGCGTTCGAGGACAAGACGTTCAAGCCGATTCCGGTCAGTCATGTCGACCTGCATGCGTTCGACCCGCATCCGCTGGAAGCCGCGACCGAGCGCACGTCCGCGGCCTGACTTGGCCACGCGCGCTCTGCGATAATCCGCGACACTACTCCTCGCTCCTGGTCGCGCATGTCGCTGCTCGTCTTCATCTTCTGGATGCTCAACATCTCGCTCGACACGAGCGGCCATCTCGCATTCAAGGCCGCGGCAACGCAGCCCGATACCGATGGCGAGCTCGCGCGCTGGAAGGCGATGGCGAGCCGGCCGTGGATCTGGATCGGCGTGGTCTGTTTCGTCGCCGAGTTCGTCGTCTGGCAGGGTTTTCTATCGCTGGTCCCCCTGTCGCAGGGTGTGCTGCTCGGTTCGATCAACATCGTTGCGATGCTGATCGCCGGACGCGTGCTGTTCGCCGAGAAGTTCACCCCGCCGCGCGTCATCGGCTGCGCGCTGATTGCGGTCGGCGTCGCCATCGTCGGAGTCGGCTGATGCGCCGCTTCTATCTGATCGGCTTCCTCGTGCTGATGGCGTTCGACACGATGACCCAGATCTGCTTCAAGCTCAACGCCAATCACGCCGGTCCGTTCGTGCCGGAGTTCGCCTGGTTCCTGCGCATGGTCAGTGCGCCGTGGATGTATGTCGCGATCTGCGGCTACCTCGGGTCGTTCTTCACCTGGATGACCCTGCTCAAGCATGCGCCGGTCGGTCCTGCATTTGCCGCCTCGCATCTCGAGGTCGTCTTCGTCCTCGCCGCATCGTATTTCCTGTTCGGCGAACGCCTGTCGACGATGCAACTGGTCGGCTGCGGCATCATTCTGGCTGGCATCGTATGTCTCGCCTTCGATCCGCCCGATGAAGGGCACGATGCCGCGTAGCTTC
>Ga0207703_10004120_pt1 | contig 12003 bp, 11 predicted proteins | sample KBSSwiS12_FD_184304 | JGI IMG/M metagenome (GOLD analysis project Ga0207703, IMG submission 184304) | Switchgrass rhizosphere microbial communities from Kellogg Biological Station, Michigan, USA - KBS Switchgrass S1-2 (SPAdes) (version 2) | ecosystem: Host-associated > Plants > Roots >... | reverse complement strand
CATGGAGGCGAACGGATGGACCAAGTCGACGGTAAAGCCCGGCGACGTGATCACGGGCATCGGCTATCAGTTTGGCGACGGCCAGAAGATCCTCCGGCTGGAGCGCGTGGTTCTGGCCGACGGCAAGGAAATACGCCTCTACGGACGCTAGACGAGTGGATCGCGTTCGCTAGGTCTCTGGGAGAGGATATCTGATCTCGGGTGGCGTGATCCCCACGATCCGCAGTGCAGGCCGGTGGGCGCGAGCGCAAGGCGGAGCAATGTGCAGCCTGATTTCGAGGAAACCGCTGGCGTGCGCAGGCAGCGTCCATTCGAAGAAATGATCGCCGGGACCTTTTGCCAGTTGTGCATCCAGCCCGATTCCGTCGGCCCTCATCGTTACAAGATGCTCGCCATGTGGATCCGCTGGCCAGAAATAGATTCCAGCGTAAAGCCGTGCACCCTCGCCTCCGGGGGACAGGAGCCGTATCGTGGTTTGCGGAGGCACCGGACGCCAGCCGCCGTCCTCGGGCTCACCGGGAAGATAGTACGTTCCACGATCCATCCCCGGCCCCTTGAAGGCAGTGACGACGAAGTATTGCGTGCCTGCATCTTCCGTTGAGGCTACAGATAGCCCGGCGGGATCCAGCATCTCATGCACCTCCTCGCGCGAGAAGGTTTCACCCTGCCAGGTATCGCGCACATGCGCGCGGTAGTCGGCCGACTGGTCGCCGTTCACCTGAAATTTGAAAGCTCCCTGCGGCTTCAGCACGCGCGCGGCTTCGCGCATGTAATTCCGGATGACTGCCGCGGAAGGCACGTGCTGGAAAACAATGTACGAAAAGACGAGATCGAAGTACCCATCCGGTAATGACCGCAGGTCGAAGCCCGAACCAATGTGAAGCGTGACATTCGAGTATGCGGCTAAGCGCACGCCAGCTTGGTTGATCATTTCCGGGGCAATGTCGATGCCATGTACTTCGCCAAAACTTTCCGCGAACCAACGGGTCATGCGGCCCACCCCACAGCCGACCTCCAAGACGCGGCATCGGCGGGGGGCCGCGCCCCTCAGCAGCACGGGCAGGTACGGCCGGACAAGTTGGTCGTAGTTTGCCCGTCCGGACGAATCGAAGTCCAGCGCATTCTCGTTCGAATCGCGTGTATATACGAAGTGCTCGGCATCCTGCAGGGCGCGTTCGTTCCATTCGCGCTTCATCTGCTCCGCGAATTCCTCTAGATTCTTTGGTTCCGGCACAATTATTCAGTGTACTGAATTGGTGCATCCATGGATGAAGAATTGGCTAACAAAAGTCCGGTAACAATGTCGATCTCACCCCGCTTGGTTCGACGTTAGAGTAGAGCCCGGTTCAGCAGGTCGCGAATGCCCGCAAGCCAGCTCCGTGCGGCAAACTAAAACTACCAGGAGATACTACGATGCGATTCATGATGTTGATGATCCCCAAGGGCTACGATAAAGCTGCACCGGGCACCCTGCCGGATGCTACGGCGGTCGCGGCGATGATGAAGTACAACGAATCCCTGCAGAAAGCCGGCATACTGCTCGCGCTCGACGGCCTCCATCCGCCTTCGATGGGCGCGCGCGTCTCGTTTTCGGGAGGCAAACCCAAGGTCACCGACGGGCCTTTCGCCGAGGCGAAGGAGGTCATTGGCGGCTACTGGATGATCCAAGTGAAATCGAAGGAAGAGGCGATCGAATGGGCTGCGCGCTGCCCCGGGTCGGATAACGAAGTCATCGAAATCCGCCAGGTGCAGGAAATGTCAGATTTCCCCGCCGATGTTCAGAAAGCCGCATCTGGATTTGAGGAGATGCGCGGCGGCTCGTAAGAAAAACTTTGTCCGGCGTGTCGATTTCCGTAGGACTCGCTCGACGCTATAGTAGAACCGGAAATCCAATAGCAAACCGGGACATAACAGAGAAGGAGAAGTATCACAATGCGATTCTTAATGATGGTCAAAGCGCCCGAGAATTCGGGTCCCCCACCCAAGGAACTGATGGACGCCATGGGAAAGCTCGCCGAAGAGGCGATGAAATCCGGCGAGATGATCGAAACCGGCGGGCTGGGCCCCACCGCGGCCGGCTCGCGCGTACGCTTGGCGGGAGGAAAAATTACCGTGACCGACGGACCGTTCACGGAGGCCAAGGAAGTATTCGGCGGGTATGCGGTGTTTGAATTGAAGTCCAAGGAAGAAGCCATCGAAAGGACACGGCGCTTCATGGAACTGCATGAGAAACACTGGCCGGGTTGGGAGGGCGAGACCGAGGTCCGCCCGATGTTCTCCATGACGCAGCAGGCTGCCACCACACGATAAAATTCGCGGGCGCGGAAGGCCGCGTATGATGGGTAACGGTGACGTCTGCCGATACCCATCGTACGATCGACGCCGTCTGGAGGATCGAGTCCCCCAGAATTATTGCGGGGATCGCGCGTATGGTCCGTGACCTCGGCCTGGCCGAAGAGCTGGCGCAGGACGCGCTGGTCGCCGCGCTCGAGCAATGGCCCGCGTCCGGCATCCCGGATAATCCGGGCGCCTGGCTGACGGCCGCTGCGAAGCACCGCGCCATCGATCATTTCCGCCGCAACAAGCGCTTAGAACAGAAACACGAGGAACTCCGATACCAGCTTGAAGATCAGCAGAAAGTGCCTGACTACGACAGCACGATTGACGATGAATTCGGCGACGATCTTCTTCGGCTGGTATTCACCGCATGTCATCCGGTTCTTTCCGCGGAGGCGCGCGTCGCGCTCACGCTCCGCCTGCTGGGCGGTCTGACAACCGCGGAGATCGCGCGTGCGTACCTGATCCCCGAAGCAACGGTGGCCCAGCGTATCGTTCGCGCCAAACGCACACTATCCGAAAATCGAGTGCCTTTCGAAGTGCCGCGTGGAGAGGAACTGGCCTCGCGTCTGTCGTCGGTGCTCGAAGTGATCTACCTGATCTTCAACGAAGGGTACACGGCCACTGCCGGCAGTGACTGGACGCGGCCTGCGCTTTGTGAAGATGCGCTGCGTCTCGGCCGAATCCTGGCTGACCTGGTTCCCAACGACCCCGAGGTCCACGGAATCGTTGCTCTGATGGAGATCCAGGCGTCGCGTACCAGGGCGCGCGTGAACGCATCGGGCCAGCCGATCCTGATTCTCGCTCAAAATCGCGCGCAGTGGGATCAACTTCTCATTCGACGCGGCCTGGACGGGCTGGAGCGCGCCCAGAAACTGGGGAGCTCGCATGGCCCCTACACGCTGCAGGCCGCGATTGCCGCGTGTCACGCGCGTGCGCTGGTCGCTGAGGAAACGGACTGGGAGCGCATCGCTGCACTTTACGCTGAACTCGTCCAACTCATACCTTCTCCTATCGTGGATTTGAATCGCGCAGTGGCGATCGCCATGGCTTTTGGCCCCCAGGCCGGGCTCGCACTCGTCGATCGACTGGCCGCCGAGCCCGCACTCCAGAGCTATCACCTCTTGCCGAGCGTGCGCGGAGATCTTCTGGCGAAGCTCGGCCGTTTTGGCGAAGCCCGCGGGGAGTTTGAGCGCGCGGCATCGCTTACGCAAAACGCGCGCGAACGCGAGTTGCTCCTTGAGCGGGCGGAGCATGCGCTAAGCTTGATCAACCCCCATGGGCCCAGCCGAAACCATCCTGATCCGCACCGATGAACGCGCCTTCTTGGGCCACCCCAAGGGCCTCTTCTACCTCGCCTTCACCGAAGCCTGGGAGCGCTTCTCCTACTACGGAATGACGGCGCTGCTGGTGCTCTATATGGTCAACCAGGCGCTCTTGCCCGGCCACCTTGAAAACATCGCCGGGTTCGCAGGCTTTCGCTCCGCCATTGAATCGCTGGTTGGTCCGCAATCCACGCAAGCGCTGGCCTCGAGCATTTTCGGACTCTACAGCGGCTTCGTGTATTTCACTCCCATGCTCGGCGGCCTGATCGCCGACCGCTGGATCGGCCAGCGCAACGCCGTCGTGATCGGAGCCCTGCTGATGAGCGCCGGGCACATCGCCATGGCCTTTGAGCAATCGCTGCTGCTGGCGCTGATCCTCCTGGTCGCCGGTTCCGGTTTCCTGAAAGGCAACATCTCGGCGCAAGTGGGATCGCTTTACCCGCGCGACGACGAAGCGCGCCGCACTCACGCCTTCACCATCTTCAGCACCGGCATCAACATCGGAGCCGTGCTGGGGCCCTTAGTCTGCGGTCTGCTGGCGCAAATTTATGGCTGGCATTACGGCTTTGGAGTCGCCGGGTTATTCATGCTGGCGGGCTTGGCAACGTATTTATACGGGTATCGCTATTTGCCGGCGAGAGTCGCCAGCAGCGATCGGCAGACCGGCAATCTCACGGCTCGCGAGTGGTACACCACGCTGGCGGTAATAGCGGTGATCGCGATCACGATCTTCCAATCGATCAGTCAGTACCAAGAGTTCAATGTGTTTCCAGTGTGGATCCAGCAGCATGTTGCCCGCGAAGTTGCCGGCTATACCATCCCCATCCCGTGGTACTTCTCGCTGGAGTCACTGACATCCATCCTGGTCGCTCCACTCTTGTTCCTGCTGTGGCGCTGGCAGGCGTCGCGCCGTAGGGAACCCGGTGATCTCTCGAAAATCGGAATTGGAGCAGGCCTCGCTGTCGTGACCAACTTGTTTTTAGTCGTGCCCATCCTCGTCTCGCCAGGGGCCCGCATTCATCCGCTATGGCCGGCCTTGTACTGCGTGGGGACGGGCATTTCCTTCATGTATTATTGGCCCACCACGCTGGCGCTGGTATCACGCGCGGCGCCCGCGAAAGTGAACGCGACGATGCTCGGAATCGCTTACATGAGCCTGTTCGTCTCCAACAATCTGATTGGCTGGATCGGCGGATTCTACGAACGTATGACCCCGGCCGCTTTCTGGGCGCTGCACGCCGCCATCGCGGCGGCCGGTGGTGTGATTGTTCTGCTCCTGGGGCGTTCTATCGCGCGACTATTGCGCGCGGACGCACAACGATCTTAGTGCGCCGGCACAATGTGTTCCAGATCCTGATTGTTCTCCGTGCAATCGGATTCCATAATGCGCTCATCGCGCGGCGGATGCCGCAGGATCAGGCGGTAGGCCCACGGTTTAGTGAAAACCTCGGGGTCTTCCATGGTGGCTTCGTAGTAAATGGTGCTGTCCGGCTGTAGCGTGTAGCGTTCCACCACGTGCAGCGCCTCGCTATGAAAATGCCCTGCGCCCGGCAGCCATGTGATGTTGTTGAAGCCGGTCACATCCACCACGAAAGTATCGCCATCCCAGCGCCCCGTCGAATGCCCCATATAGCTAGGGTCGAGCTCGGCGGGATGCGGCTTGCCGTCGACAGGAATGCTGCGGAACGCGTGCCCCGACTCGTAAAGTATCGCCACTTTTTTGGGAGTCTGCACGATTTCCAGCGGCACCACGCTGCCCGTGATGCGCGGCACGCCCGCCATCTTGCAGCGCACATTCGGATCCTTACGATTATCCGCCGCCAGCTCCGCGACTCTGCTCTCAAGCTCCTTGCGATAGGGCGCCGGACCCACCGGTGGACCCCAATTGCTCTTGGTCCCCTGTCCGGGCCGCAACTCTCCCGTCTCGCCGAACAACGCCACGCCGAAGGCCTGCCAGATACCGCTCAGGTCGGGCTTACCGTCGAAGGAGCGCGGCAGCGTCTGGCCGTGCGCAGTGGCCGCCGCCAACACCAAGATGCAAGTGTGCAAAATCTTCATCGCTCGCTACTCCGCAGGCGGCCCCAGAAACAATTTCTTGCCGTCGGGCAAAGTGACCTCGCGCCCAGCCATCCGCTCGGAGCCATCCTTAGACGCCCACCCCGTAATGGAAACGTGGTCGTTGACCTTCAGCACTTCCCGCGTCCACCCGGTCCGGCGCAGAATGTTGGGAGGATGCCCCTCCACCATCATGGTGGTGACTTTCCCCGCCGGATCACTGGCATCGACGGTCAAGTAGACATGCGGATTGCTCCACTCAATCTTAGTGACCACCCCGCTGATCGAAACCGGCCTCTTGCCGTCATACTCCGCCCCAAAGGAGTGATGCGCCAGCGCCGCAGCACTCAGCAAACACAAAAGCGTGAAAGCCTTAGCAAGTCGTTCCATCAGCCGGTAATTCTATCACTTAGTAGGGCGGGCATCCTGCCCGCGTCGGCCTCCCGGCCGAACCGCTTCCAGCCGATTGCTACCATTTGAAATGTGACCAGACGCGCCCTGCTCTTGGCATTCCTCGCACCCGCCCTCGCCTGGCCGCAGCAGGGTGTCATCCAAGTAAGCGTCGACGCCCGCGACGCCCCGCGCAAATTGATCCACGTCCAGTTGACGATCCCCGCAAATCCCGGCCCGTTGACGCTCCTCTATCCGCAGTGGATCCCCGGCGAACACGGCCCCACCGGCCCGATCAACGATTTAGTGAACCTGCGTTTTCACGCCAAAAATCAGACGATCCCCTGGCGCCGCGATTCCACCAATCTCTACGCCTTCCACGTGACCGTCCCAACAGGCGCCACCGCGCTCGACGCCGCCTTCGATTTCATTTCGCCCACAGACGCCAGCGGATTTTCCGCAGGCTCATCCATGACCACCGAGCTAGCCGTCCTCAGCTGGAATCAATATGTGCTGTATCCGCAAGGCACCGTAGCGGATCAACTCCGCTATCAAGCCAAGCTGCGCCTGCCACATGAATGGCATTACGGGACCGCGTTAGGCGTAGCCAAGGAATCCGGCGACGAAGTCGAGTTCGGCCCCGTGTCGCTCACCACGCTGATAGACTCCCCCGTATCAACCGGCGCGCACTACCGCACGGTCGAGCTAGGCACCGTCGACGGCGCCCCTCACTACATGCACATCGCAGCCGATAGCGAGCGCGCGCTAGCGATCACGCCGGAAACGATCGAGCACTACCGCAAGCTGATCGCCGAAGCCGGCGCGCTCTTCGGCCCCCGCCATTACCGCAGTTATCATTTTCTGCTGACGCTCAGCGATCACGTAGCCAGCTTCGGCCTGGAACATCACGAGTCAAGCGACGACCGCCTGGACGAGCGCATGTTAATCGACGACGTCCTGCTGCATTATCATGCCGAGCTGCTGCCGCACGAGTTCGTGCATTCCTGGAACGGAAAATACCGCCGTCCAGCGGGCCTCGCTACCAAGAACTACGACGAACCCATGAAGGGCGACCTGTTGTGGATGTACGAAGGCCTGACGGAATATTTAGGTTCGGTCCTAGCCGCGCGCAGCGGCCTCGAGACGCCGGAACTGTTTCGTGACCGCCTGGCCTATGTAGCCGCGCACTTGGAGCATGAAACCGGCCGTAGCTGGCGGCCCCTTGCGGACGCGTCCATCTCCGGGCAATTGTTGTTCGATGCGCGCGCGGAATACGCGACACTGCGCCGCGGCTTGGATTTCTACGGCGAGGGGCAACTGGTCTGGCTGGAAGTGGACACGCTCATCCGCAAGTTAAGCCACGGAACCAAATCCATCGACGATTTCTGCCGGGCTTTCTACGGCGGTGAGGCGGGTGCGTCGGTGAATCCGTATACGCTCGACGACGTAGTGGCCGCGCTCAACCGCGTGCAGCCTCACGACTGGGCGGCGTTCTTCCGCCAGCGAGTGGATGCCGTGGAGACGCGCGCGCCCGTCGCTGGCCTCGAAAATGGAGGCTGGAAGCTCACCTACAATGACAAACGTTCGGACTACTGGGCTACCACGGAAGACGAAGAAAAAGTGACCGATCTGATGTTGTCGCTCGGCGTAAGCGTGAAGAGCGAAGGTCTGGTCGAAGACGTAGCCATCGGCGGCCCAGTGCAGAAAGCTGGAATCGCCCCGGGAGCAAAGATCACATCGGTGGACGGCCGTGCGTTTTCGCCGACAGTTCTGCGCGAAGCCGCCGCCAGCGGCGAGGCTGTAGAGTTGACGGTCAGGAACGGCGAACACATCAGCACGCACAAAGTGGATTACCACGGTGGCGAAAGGTACCCGCACCTGGAACGCGAAAATGGCAAGCCCGATCTGCTAGCCGAGATCGTCCGGGCGGTCGTGAAATAATTAAAGTCCCATGATGTGGTATCCGGCGTCGGCGAAGAGCACATCGCCCGTCACGCCGCGCCCCAAGTCGCTCGCCAGGAACACCGCCAGGTCGGCCACTTCCCCGGGCGTTACGTTGCGGCGCAGAGGAGCGTGGGCCTCCACCGCTTCCAGCACTTTCGAGAAGTCCTTGATGCCGCGCGCGGCCGCAGTCTTGACGGGCCCGGCCGAGATCGCGTTCACGCGAATATTCTGTGGACCGAGATCGGCCGCCAAGTAGCGCACCGACGCTTCGAGCGCCGCCTTCGCTACGCCCATCACGTTGTAGTTCTGCACCACGCGCGTGGATCCCAGATACGTGAGCGTCAACATTGCCCCACCGCTCGTCATCAGAGGCGCGGTCGCGCGCGCCACCGCAACCATTGAATACGCGCTGACGTTTTGCGCCAGCAGGTAGCCATCGCGCGAAGTCTCGACGAACGGCCGCGCCAGATCCGCCTGATTCGCGAACGCGATGCTGTGCACCACGGCGTCCAACTTCTCTTGCGTCTCCGTAATCCTAGCGAGATCTTCGTCCCGCATCACATCGCATTCGAAGATGCGCTCCGCGCCCAGCGAAGCCCCCAGTTCTTCCACAGTCTTCTGCAATCGCTCCCCTTGATAGGTGAGCAGCAGCCGCGCCCCCTCCCGCCGGAACGCTTGTGCGATCGCGTAAGCCAGACTCCAGCGATTCGCCACGCCCAGCACCAACGCAGTTTTCCCTTCGAGCAATTGAGACATGAAATCGCATTGTACACTACGAGTAGTCTCCAACCAGGGACAGTATCCTCTGTCCCCGAACTGCAGGGGACAGAGGATACTGTCCCTGGTTGCCACATACCTTTGGATCTCTCCACTCCACTCATGTATCTCAAAGGCGTCGGCCCCGCCCGCGCCGCTATGCTCGAAGCCAAGGGACTGAAGGTGGTGGAGGATCTCCTCACCTACGCCCCCTTCCGCTACGAAGATCGCAGCAACGTCAAGTCGCTAGCCGATCTGGCGCCCGGAGAAATGGCGACAGTGCTAGCCGAGGTCCGCACCACTAAAGTCTCCGGTTTCCAACGCCGCAATCTGGGCTTGTTCCAAGCCACCTTCACCGACGCCTCACGCGGAGTCCTGGCCGCCAAGTGGTTCCACGGCGCGTACCTCGCCGACGTGCTGGCCCCGGGCCAGAAAGTCGCACTCTACGGCAAGGTCGAGTTCGATACCTACACCGGCAACCTGGCGATGATGCATCCCGAGTACGAAATCCTGGCGGAGGATGAAGACGGCGATGCCTCGCTGCACACCGGACGCATCGTGCCCGTCTACGAGGCCGCCGGTAAAGTAACTACGCGAGCGCTACGCACCCTGATCCATCGAATTCTCGAAAGCGTCGCGCCCTTCGCTGACGACCCCGTTCCCGAACACATCCGCGCACGCCTGAAGCTCCCAGACCGCTGGACTGCTATCCGCGAACTGCATTTTCCACCGCCAGAGTCCGATCTGCGAGTACTCAATGCATTCCGTTCCCCCTCGCAATACCGTCTGATTTTCGAAGAATTCTTCTGGCTCGAATGCGGCCTGGAACTAAAGCGTGCCAAAGCGCGCCTGCAGCCCGGAATCCAGTTCGCCTTGACCGACCGCGCACGCGACCGTATCAAAGCCATGCTGCCCTTCCGCCCCACCGGAGCGCAGAAGCGCGTGCTGGCCGAGATCGCGCACGACATGGCGGAGCCGCATCCCATGTACCGCCTGCTGCAAGGCGACGTCGGCAGCGGCAAGACGCTCGTCGCCGCCGAAGCCGCCATCATCGCCATCGAAAGCGGATTCCAGGTAGTGGTACTGGCGCCCACCGAAATCCTAGCCACCCAACACTTCTTCTATTTCAAGAAGCTATTCCAGAAGCTGGGCTACGTGACCATTCTCGTTACCGGCTCCTCGCCCGCTCGCGACAAAGTGCAACTTAAAAAGTTAGCAGCCGCTGGCTTAGCGCACGTCGTCGTAGGCACGCACGCGCTGCTCGAAGCCGATGTCGAATTCAAGCGCCTGGGTCTAGCGATCGTCGACGAGCAGCATCGTTTCGGAGTAGAACAGCGCCAAGCGCTGTTAGAGAAGGGAACCGATAAAGGCACGCCTCCGGATGTCCTGGTGATGACCGCTACGCCAATCCCGCGCACCCTGGCGCTGACCATCTACGGCGACCTCGATGTAAGCGTGATCGATGAGCTGCCGCCTGGACGCAAGCCCATCGTCACCAGCCACGTGATCGAGGATAAGGTCGAGCAAGTTTACAGTTTCCTAAAGCAGCAAATCGCCTTGGGACGGCAAGCGTACGTCGTCTATCCGGTGATCGAGGAATCCGAAACGCAAGCCATGAAGGCCGCGCAAAAGATGCACCAGCATCTGTCCGAACTGGTGTTCCCCGGTTTGTCCGTGGGCCTGCTGCACGGGCGCATGCCAGCTGCCGACAAAGAATCGGCCATGGAGAAGTTCCAACGCGGCGAGACCAAGATTCTGGTATCCACTACAGTGATCGAAGTGGGCGTGGACGTCCCCAACGCCTCGGTGATGGTCATCGAACAAGCCGAGCGCTTCGGGCTGGCGCAGATGCATCAGTTGCGCGGACGCGTTGGGCGCGGCGCCGAGCAGAGTTACTGCATCCTGGTGACCGCCAAGATGAGCGAACTTGCCCGCGAGCGCGTCCGCACTCTAGTCGATTCCAGCGACGGCTTCTACATCGCTGAGATGGACATGAAGCTGCGCGGCCCCGGCGAGTTCTTCGGCACGCGACAGTCGGGTTTGCCCTCGCTGCAGATCGGCAGCATCGTGCGCGACGCCGACGTGCTCGAAGTCGCGCGCAACGAAGCAGCCGCGTTCGTGGCGCATCCACCGTCCGAGCAGGACCTGCGCCGCGCCGTAACCTTCATCCGGGACCACTGGCAGCGCCGCTATGGATTGGTGCAGGTAGGCTGACGTGCGAGTCATCGGAGGAGAGTTTCGCCGCCGCACGCTCAAGAGCCTTCCGGGCATGGATGTGCGCCCGACACCCGACCGCCTGCGCGAAGCGCTCTTCAATGTTCTAGCCCCGCGCATCGACGGCGTTGTGTTCGCCGACTTATACGCCGGCACCGGCGCCGTGGGCATTGAGGCGCTGAGCCGCGGCGCCGCCAAAACCATCTTTGTCGAACAAAAGTTCGCCGCCGCCCGGACCATTCGCGAAAACCTGCGCACTCTCGGGCTCGAAGACCGTGCCGAAGTGCGCCAAGGCCGCGCCACTGCCGTGATCCCGCACATCGAAGCCGGGATCGTGTTTCTAGACCCGCCTTACGGTCTCGAAAACGAATACACCGCTGCGCTCGAATTGCTGGGAGAGAAACCGCCCGCGCTTGTCATCGCCCAACATCCGCCGCGCCTGAAACTGGCGGAGCAGTATGGGGCGCTCCACCGCACGCGCCTCCTGAAGCAAGGCGATAACGCGCTCAGCTTTTACACTACGGACTAACCGGCACGGACGTAGTCGACGCACCCACCGAGTTCGTCAGCGTGACCGTTACGGTCGTGTAAGGCACCGTTTGCCCCGGCGGCCCCGTGTACGAAAACTGGACCGTCATCGTGAAGCTGCTGCCGAAGGGTGTGGAAGCGGAACTGCCGTACCAAGTGGTGAATGCGCTGGTCAGGGGCACCGTAACATCCGCCGAAGCCAGGGTCGTACCGGTCGGCGAAGTGAAGTGGAACACCGCGCTGGTCATGTTGCGCGGAGTCGAGCGCCCCGTGACGGAGATGCTGAATCCGCTCAGGGACAATGCGCTCGGCGTGACAGCGATGATCACCGGAACCGTCGCGTTCACCGTGATGTTTATATCCGGCACTGTGAGCGCGTTATTGGCGGAATCCAACGCGCTGGTTTTGATGGTGATGGTCCCAGCCACGGTTCCAATGATCACAGGCACGCTGG
>Ga0207703_10004111_pt1 | contig 12016 bp, 8 predicted proteins | sample KBSSwiS12_FD_184304 | JGI IMG/M metagenome (GOLD analysis project Ga0207703, IMG submission 184304) | Switchgrass rhizosphere microbial communities from Kellogg Biological Station, Michigan, USA - KBS Switchgrass S1-2 (SPAdes) (version 2) | ecosystem: Host-associated > Plants > Roots >... | reverse complement strand
TCTCGCGAGTCTTTGTCTGCGCGCGGCGCAGCCCGGAGAACCAGGTCGCGGCGCGCAGCTCTTTCAGGGCCCGCTCCATGGGCTCCTTCTTGTTCATCTTGTTGTACTGCTCGATGCCTTCCAGGCCCTTGTCCCACAGCTTGCCGTAGCGGGACTCCTGCCAGGCGGCCGAGGCAACCGGTCGATAAATCTTCAGGTTGAGCTTCAGCTTCTGGGTGAGCTCGTCAATGAACTGGTAGGTCTCGGGGAACAGGTAACCGGTATCGACCAGGATGACCGGAATCCCCGGCACGACCTGATTGACCATATGCAGCATGACGGCCGATTGGGCGCCGAAGCTCGAGGACAGGACGTGGGTACCGGGCAGAAGCTCGACCGCCTGCTCGACGCGCTGCTGCGCCGGCAATGATTCCAGCGTCTGATTTACGACTGAAAGTGCTTCTTTATCAGCCACTTCCTGATTTACCGTAAACCAGCGGACCAGGCTCGAGATGGAAGTCGTCAGGGACGATGCGCTCAGGTTCAAGTTCTGCCTCCCACGGGGAGACTGAAATATAGTCACCCCGCGGGCCATTCAGAACGAAGCGTTGCTACTGAGTTCTTCTGTTCTGGTTATAAACCGGTCTGCAGGCTCGGCAATTTGAGCCCACCGGGCTGGGGGCCCCCGGCTATTTGAGCTGGCAGATGTCCAGGACATTCATGTCCGTGTAGTCCAGGTTCTCGCCACCCATAGCCCAGATAAAGGAGTACTTCTTGGTCCCGGAGCCCATGTGAATGGACCAGGGCGGGCTGATAACGGCCTCTTCGTTCGCCACCACGATGTGCCGCAGATTGTCAGGCTCACCCATGTAGTGGAAAACGCGATCGTTTTTCCCGTCCGGCAGGTCGAAATACATATAGATCTCGCTCCGGCGGTCATGCAGGTGCGGCGGCAGGGTATTCCACACGCTGCCTTCCTCCAGGACCGTGAGTCCGAGGAGCAACTGGGCGCTTTCGCAGACCCCCGGAATGACGAGCTGATAAATCGTGCGCTGATTGGAGCCCGCCAGGTCGCCGCGCTTCAGCGGATTGGCCTGATCGAGGCGGATGTGCTTGATGGGGCAGGCCTTGTGGGCAGGCACGGACACGATGTAATAGCGGGCCCCACGGCCTGCGAACGTGACCTTTTTCGAGCCCATCGGGATGTACAGGCAGTCCTTGTTCTTCAGGGTGAAGCGCTGCCCGTCGACCGTAACGTCACCTTCCGCGCCCACATTGACCACGCCCATTTCCCGGCGCTCCAGGAAGGGTTTGCCCACGGCACTCTTCGGCTCGGTGGGATCCGGGAGGCTGATCTCGCCGCCGGCGGGGCTCGCGCCGCCAATGACGAATCGCTCATTGTGGGAGTAGTTCAGGACGACCTTGCCATCCTGGAACAGGCCGCTGACGAGGTATCGATCACGCAGCTCATCGTTTTCCACGCGGCTCATCATGTCGGGGTGGGTGGCATGGAAGGTTTTCTCGAACATCGTCGGGCGGCTCCGTGTGAAAAGACCAATAATTGCGGCTGGACACCGGTGTCAAACCGCATGCACGGGCGCGATGATGACATTGTGCGGGCGGCGCCCGCGACCTTTTTGCGGCCGTCCGCTTATGTTCAGTGCAGCGTGTACTTCACCCTGGCATAGACAAACCGCAGGAGCGGGTCACCGTAGCTGATGTCATAGCCGCCGACGAAGTTGTTCGTCGATGAAGCGTAGTTCGCGTACGGAGGCACCTTGTCGAACAGGTTCCGCACACCGACGGTGAAGTTGAACGACTTCAGCCCGGTGTACGACGCCTGCGCATCGACAGTGTCATACGCGGATACGTACCGCGGCGTCAGCGAGATGGACGAGGGCGCATCGTGATATCGCTTCTGGTAGTTCTGTGTCACCGACACATTCCAGGTATGCGCCTCGAACACGGCCGTGGTGTTGTAACGGAATCGCGAGACGATACCACCGTTGGAAATGTTGTTGAGTCCCTTGTCCAGCTGACCGGTCCAGGAGCCGTCGGCGTTCTGCGCATCGTACTTGTAGAAATAGCTGCCGTTACCGTTGAGCATGAGAGTGCCGAAGTCGCTGACCGGGATGCTGTAGCGCAAATCGACATCGACGCCACTCACCTGGGTCTCGAACAGATTGGCGTTGGTTTGACTGATGGCCACGATGTTGCCCGCCGCATCCCGGCTGATGAGATTCGCGAACTGCGTGGCCGTCTGCGCATTCTGCAGAATCGCCGCGTAACCCAGGCCCCCCACCACAATCTGATCCTTCAGGTAAATCCAGAACGAATCCACATCAATGGTCAGGTTGCGGACCGGCTCAATCACGGTGCCGAGCGTAAAGGTATGTGACTTCTCGGGTTTCAGGTTGGGATTGCCGCCAGTGAGGGTCGTGAACTGGAAGCTGCAGGCGGGATTGTTTGCATTGAACGTGGCGCATTGAATCGGGTCACGGGTGCCATTGCCGGTCACAGCGCGTCCCTGGGGCGCATACAGATCGGTCAGGGAGGGGGCGCGGAACCCGGTACCCACGGCGCCCCGAAGCAGGAACCACGACACCGGCTGCCAGCGCAGGGAGCCTTTCGGATTCACGGTACTGCCGACCGTTTGATAATGGTCGTAACGCACGGCGGCGTCCGCTTCCAACCCGGTCAGCAGCGGCACGTTGAATTCCAGAAACCCTGACTCAACCGTGCGAGTGGCCGATTCCGGCAGAGTGTTGCCACCCTGGCCGGCGATGTCACCGATCTGGACAGCGAGCGCAGGGTTGAAATCGTAGGTTTCGCGACGCAGCTCGAGGCCTAACGCGCCGGCTAACGGGCCCGCTGGCAGTGTGACCAACTGCCGACTGACTGTGCCACTCAGGCTGGCCAGCGAGGTCTTGGTGGAAATGTCCTCACCCCGGAATTCGGTCGCTTTCGCCGCCGCCAGGGCATTGGGATCCGTCGTCGGGCCGAACGGATTGATCACACCGCTGTCGAGCAACGGCATGATCTGAGAGTACAGGGGATATCCCGTCAACAGCTCGTCTTTCACCCTGACTTCGCTGTACAACAAGGATGTGTCGTAGTCCCACCCGGATGCCGTTCCCTTGATTCCTCCAATGACACGCAGTGTGTTGGCAGTGTCCAACGCATTACGGAGGCCGTTCGCAAAGTCGCGATAGATCAGGTTGAGCGGCTGGCCATTCACACCATTGGCGGTTGCGAACGCGGTCGGATAGTACGGACTGTCAGGTCCCAACAGGAACGCGCCCGTGCCGGGAACGACGGCCGGATTTTTGTAGGTCGGATATTTCGTGGCCAGCAGGTTCGCGAGGTATGCGGTATACGGATCACTCTTCAGCAGCGGATTCTGATACGACAGCGGCACCGGCTGCACGGTCGTCTGGGTTTTGACCTGGGAGAAACCGAAGTCGCCGTAGAGTTTGCTCGTGCCAGTCAGCGCAAAGCTGCCGTTGAGATTGGCATTGAGCTTGCGATATTCGGGCACCAGCGAGTCAAACGGCGAGTTGTCGAACCGGCACTGATTCACGAAGTTGGGATCCGCCAGCGAGTCGGGTCCGCAGTTCGGGTAGGCCGGGTTGCGAGTTCCCTTTCCACCGGTCAGCGCCACGTTGGCGGGGAAGGCAAACGATGAAGTCACATCGTTCCCATACCCCGGGCTGACACGGGTCGCGAAAGCCCGGTCCGAGCCCATCAATGCGTTCTGATGCTCGAAGTTGAGCCCGAGCTCGACGTTGTAACGATCCGTCTTCACGTCGCCCATGCCGGCGAGAGCGGATACCTTCTCCTCGGTGCCACCCCCGGAATGAGTTGGCGTTCCCCCTTCCGCGGTAACTTCCACTCCCTGGAAGCTCTTCTTGAGGATGAAGTTCACCACGCCCGCAATGGCGTCACTGCCATAGATGGCCGATGCGCCGTCCTTCAGGACTTCCACGCGCTCGATCATTGATACAGGAATGGAGCTGATGTCGACCGATGAGCCGGCGGCTCCGGCCGACGATCCTCCATAGACCGTGGATCGCTTGCCGTCGATCAGCACGAGCGTGCGCGCACTGGTGAGCCCGCGCAGAGAAATAGTTGAGATCGCGCCTGTTTGAGCACCGGTGTTCGAGGCCGCGCTGCGGCTCCCCGCGCTGTCGACCGATGAGATGGTTCTCATCAGCTCTTCAGCGGTGCTCGCGCCCGTGCGCTCGATGTCTTGCGCTTTCAATACCTGGACCGGCAGCGCGGTTTCAGCGTTGATGCGTTTGATGCTCGTTCCGGTGATAACAACCTCTTCGAGCGGTGGAGCCTCCTCCTCAGCCGCTGAAGCTGTAGCAATCCCCAGAAAGATGACAGCAACTTTAGTCCCGTCCGCCAGACGGTTGACCAATCGATGTTGATTCATTCGCAACCCCGCGGCGCGGCTCGTCGTCCGCTCGTGTCATATCTGCCACGGCAATTGTGAATAACTAAACTGACTTTGACGATTGGCGAGGATTATTTTGTTGTTCCCGTTCCGAGGTCCCGGTAGCCCCCATATTCAGCGCCGCTGGCGGCCACGGCTGCGCGTACCTTGGGATCAACGAGAGCTACGAGCTCCTCGTTACCAACAGATGGATGCAGATAGATCTCGGTGACACCCGGCGGCAGCCGAGTGACGATATCGAGCAGATGCAGGGTGTCGAGCCAACCCGTGGCGGAAAGCCCAAATACCTGGTCGTTCACCCTGACCCGGCGAGCGCGCAGCCTGACTCTCATCAGGGCCAGCCAGGGAGCCAGGAACGCGGCACTGGTTGCACCGCCCTGGAGCCCGCAATACCAGAATGGCTCCTTCGGAACGCGGACGGCGGACAGGCCAAATTCGCCGCCGATCCTCAGGACCAACTCCAATATCAGTGGATGCAGATGGAAATGCTTGTGAGCATTGACATGGTCCAGCGTGAGTCCAGTGGCCGCAAACGCTTCGAACTGAGCACGGATTTCCGCGGCGAGTTGCGCACGCACCCGCTTCGACGTCACGAAGCGGAACGAATTCAACACCATGGCATTGGAGAACCGGCCATTCGCATCCACCAGGTCGGGAATGCGACGCGGCGGCAGGACGGAATGCCCGTCAACGAGCACCAGGTGGAGGCCGACTCGCAGCCGCGGCAAGACTTCCGCGATTCGCACGGCGGCGCGCGTCGCGGGCTCGCCCATCATCAGGCTCGCGGCAGTCAGAATGCCCCCGAGTGTCGCTTGCCTCACGGCCTCGTTGACCGCGTCGCTCAGACCGAAATCATCGGCGGTTATAATGAGAAAGCGGCCGCTCACGAGGCGCTGATTCAGGACAGGCTGCGCATGATTCCCTGCGCATCCACTGCGAACTCGTTGCCACGCCACGTCACCACGGACGTGCGTGACGCGCGCCACCATACCCAACACAGCAACAGGTCGCGCACCGGAAGCAACCAAAGATCGGTGATTGAAAGTTCCCTGCTGCGCAACCGGGACACAATGAAGGGCAGGAATCTCGCAACGACCGCGACCCCCAGCAACATCGCGCGCACCGTCGCGGTAGATTGCAGCTCCGAGCTCAACCAGAAGCCGATTGCTGCCAGCGGCAATCCGAAGCTCAGAAACAGGAACCGGAAGCTCTTCGGGCGCAACACGCGGATGGTGTGCATCCAGCGCGTCTCATGCGCCACCAGATGCTCAAAATCCGGCTCCGCATGCCCGGTCCGCGGAACGCGACTCGACAGCGCGATCTTCAGGCCCGTTCCACGCACGAGCGCTCCCAGCTCGTAGTCGTCAGCGAGGTGGTTGCTGAGGCGATGCAATCCCCCCGTGGCCATCAACGTCTCGCGCCGCAGACACAGAGTCAGACCCGAGGCGTATTCGCGATGGCCGAACAGCCAGGCCACGAGCACCGAGGGCATGTACCAGTCATTCACGTACATCGCGCCCAGCCGTGACCACATTCCGGGCGTGGGCATTCCACGGTAGATACAGGTGACCAACCCCACCGTTGGATCATCGAGCGGGCTCACCATGCTCGACAGATAATCGGGATCGACCCGCGCGTCGCTGTCGGCGATCATGAGGATCTCGTGCGTTGCGCGCGGCAGCATGTTGATCAGGCTGCTGATCTTCCGGTTGGATCCGTGTTGCAGCCCGTTGACCACGATGTCCATGGGCAGCTCCGGAAATTCGCGCCTGAGCCGCCTCACCACGGCCAGCGCGGGATCCGTTGCATCCTGGACACCAAATACGATCTGGTACTGGGGATAGTCCTGCAGGCAGAACGAGCGCAGGTTCTCGTACAGCCCCGGCTCGGCCCCGCACAGTGGTTTCAGCATCGTGACGGGAAGGCGGGCCCGGCGGGCCGGCACCCGCAGCCGGCGCCGCACCTCAAACACCAGCACCGCGACCGCGGCGAACAACTCATAACCGGCGGCGGCACACAACAGGCCGATGCCGGTCAGCCCCAGCAACTCGTGAAACAGCGGCATTCAGGCGGCCCGCGCATGCAGGAAACGGAAGAACTCGACTCCTTCGCGCAGCCGCCGGCGCATCATCTGCGGGCTGAGCAACATCTCGCGCACGATCTCCCAGATCTTGCCGGGCCGGAAATAGAACTCGCGGTAGAACACCTCCATGCTGTGGAAGATCTGTTCCTTGGACAGGTGTGGGTAGCTGATGACGGCCAGTTGCACGCCTTGCTCGTTGACGAGGTGCTGGCTGTTGTTTTCCTCGAGCCAGCCGTGCGAGACGGCCTCCTCGTAGAGCGAAGTCCCCGGGTAGGGCGCGGCCAGCGACACCTGGATGGTATGAGGGTTGATTTCCTTCGCGAACTCGATGGTCTTCGCGATGGTTTCCTGCGTCTCCCCCGGCAATCCCAGGATGAAAGTGCCGTGAATGACGATTCCAAGCTGACGGCAGTCGGCCGTGAAACGCCGCGCGATGTCAGTCCGCAGCCCCTTGCGGATGTTGTGGAGGATTGCGTCATCGCCCGATTCATAGCCGACGAGCAGCAGCCGCAGCCCATTGTCCTTCATGATCTTCAACGTGTCGTACGGCACGTTGGCCTTCGCGTTGCAGCTCCATGTCATGCCGAGCTCGCCCATGCCGCGGGCGATCTGCGCGACGCGCTCCAGGTTGGAGGAATCCGTGAAGGTGTCATCGTCAAACATGATTTCCTGGACTTCGGGCATGTTCTCCTTGATCCAGCGCACCTCGGCGAGCACGTTCTGCGCCGATCTGACCCGGTAGCGGTGCCCGCCGACAGTCTGTGGCCACAGACAGAAGGTGCATTTCGAGCGGCACCCGCGGCCGGTATACAGACTCACGTACGGATGCTTCAGATAGCCGATGAAGTAGTTGCGGATCTTCAGGTCGCGCTGGTAGACCGGCGCCACGAAAGGCAATGCATCCATGTTCTCGAGGATCGGCCGTGGCAGGTTGTGAACCACCTGGCCGTTGGCATCGCGGTAGGAGAGGCCCTTGATCTGGCTGAGCGCGGTGCCCGCCGCCACTTCCTGGCAGGTGTAGTCAAACTCCTCGCGGCAGACGAAATCGATGGCGGGTGTTGCCCGCAACGACCCGTCGGGATCCACCATGGTTTTCGCTCCCACCAGGCCTACTTTGACCCGTGGGTTCTGCGTCTTCAGAAGCTCGGCAAACCGGGCGTCCGTGGGGAACGAGGGCGTGCTGGTGTGAATGATCACCAGCTCGTACAACCGTGCGACCTTCAGGGTCTCCTCGACCGAAAGCCCGTCCGCCGGCGCATCCAGCAGCCGTGAGCCGGGAACGAGGGCCGCCGGCTGGGCGAGCCAGGTCGGGAACCAGAAGGAGCGCACCTCGCGTTTCGCCTGGTAACGGGAACCCGCGCCGCCGTCAAACCCCTCGAAGGAGGGCGCCTGTAAGAAAAGTGTCTTCATTCGGCCACATCCGCATCATGCAAAAATGACTTTGTATAGCAAAGTAATATGTCAGAATGACGCGTGCAAGCTCGAGAAGTTAAGTATTTACGAATACTTTGAAATGGAAAGCGGAGTGAAAGGTTACGCAGCGAAAACACTGTCTTACAGTTGTTTACCGCGTTGCGGGAACCAAACGGCGGCTTCGGGGTACCAACCTGTGTCGATCAGTGCAATTCGAGGAGTGGCCCATGTCCACCATGGAACAGCGTCTCCAGCGCGCCGCGCGTGACTGCCTCGCGAGCGGCCGGCTGCCTCGCGTGCAGTCCCAGTGCATCTGGGGAGGCTATGGTCGCGGGGACGTGTGCGCGCTATGCGGTGAGCCGATCCGCTCCAATGAAGTGGAGTTCGAAGTGCCCGAAGGCGATGCCGGAACGCGGCCGGGCTTCAAGTTCCACATTACCTGTCACGATGCGTGGCAGCTCGAGTGCGGTCTGGATGAGGAGCGTGTCTGACTAATGGGCGCCGTCGCGAGGCTGGCCCGCAGCAGGCGAACATTAGTCAGACACGCTCCCTGACGCTCGCTGAGACCCCGCCACCCCATTGCCTCTGCCACGTGGCGAGCGCGGGCAGTCCGAACAGGATCTCGCGTGCCCGTTTGGCGAGTGACAGCGCAACTGCCACGTCGCTTCCGAGCCCCAGGAGGCTCCCAACGCCGGCAAGTCCCGCCTCCTGTACTCCCAGTCCGGCCGGCACGATGAAGAAAACACTGCGCGCGGCCAGCGTGAAGCTTTCGAGCGCGGCCGCGCCCTCGAAGCTCACCGCAGACCCGAGCCAATGCAGTACCAGCCACGTCTCCACGGATCCGCTGATCAAACCTGACACCTGCCAGGCAATGGATTTTGCCAGTTGCCCATGGGCTGAGGTGAGCTGGCGCGTTGCTGAATCGACTTCCGCGAGCGCGTTGACGGTGCGGCCGGCGAGCTCGTGAATGGCGCGGAAGAAAATCCCGGAACGCAGTATCCAGAACAACAATGAAACAATGATTGCGGCAACGGCCACTGCCGTGATGATGACTCCGGCTCCTTCAAAGTGCTGCGTAGCGTGCAGCAGACACGCGAGCCCCAGAATCAGAAATACGACCTGTGACAGGATGTTGAGCATCGTCTCAACGAGGATGCTGCCGACGGCCACCGGGTAGCTCACGCCCCGGCGTACCAACAATCGCGCTCCGACGATCTCACCCCCTACATTGGCAACGGGAAGCAGACGATTAATGGCTTCGCGGATCGCCGCGATGGCGAACAGCGGGGCAAACTCGACGCGCTGAGGGATGAGCGTCCTCCATCCCATGACGTCCAGTCCCAGTGGCAGGCAATGCAATGGCACGAGGCACAGCAGCAGCCAGCCGGCCTGTCCCAGCAGGCTGATGATGGCCCGGATGTCGTTGTGGACGACGAAATAGATCAGGGCAGCGAGGCCGAGCACCAACGCGACGCGGGTGACTACAGTCATCCGCGGGATTGTACAACCTCGAGCCGGCTCGGCTGCAGCTCGCCCGTGCCTCGTTGGCGCCGAGGATCAGTGCCAATGGGCCACTGGCGTAATGAAATTCGAGAACGGCAGTGACATGACGAGCGCTAATACGGCAATAGACCCCCAGGAGCTGGAAATCGAATGTTGGCTACGTTGCTGATGGCGGCCGGTGGAGAACTGAGCGGCTGCAAATACAAGTCAAATTGATCGGTCGGCAGGTAACCGCTGAGCGTGGTGCCCCGCTGGCTCGCAGATAAATCGCCGACGGCCGCCCACGCCCCAGGCGTGCCATCGGTATAGTAGCGGCGAAACAGTCGAAATCCGGACAGAGTCGCTGATCCCTCGTAAGTCCAACGCAGTCCCACCGTCTGCTTCGGTACGAGATCTCCGGCTGCAGTTTCAGTCGGGAAGAAGAAGCTCAGCCGCGGACCCTGCCATGCAGGAAACCGGGCGATGGTGCGGTTGCTCACTTCGGCCGTTCCGTCCGAATGCTGAGCCACCACTTCGTATTCCGCCTCCTGCCAAGGAAGATAGCCCGAAATTGTTGTCCCGACAGAAGCCCCCGGCAGGGCCCCAACCTCCGTCCATAGATCGGCCAGCGGATCACCGGAGGAGTACCGCCTCCGAACATGCCACTGTTCGACATCGTGCCTACTCGAGCTCCAGGACAATCCATGGCTGAGGTTGCTGCCGTCCACCGAAACAGACAGTAGTGCTGTGTTGGACGTGCTCTGCGCGATCTGATACCAACTCGTGGCTTGGTCCGACTGCGATCGACCGAAATCCTGCCGGGGCCAATAAACAAATGCAGAACCGTTCGGCTGGACTGCAATCTGCTCATTATTCAGTTGCAGCAGGTCGGTGTCTCCGGCAACCCACCCCATCTCGTCGACGACGGTCACCGAGTCTTTGATGACGCCGAGGTTTTGCAGATCTACCTCCGCGGCGACGAGCGTCGTGCGTGGCCAGTTGCCGTGAGAGTTGGATGCTGAAATCAAACCGATCCAGTAAACTCGACTATTCTGTGGAGAGCGGAACAGAATGGAATTTGCGGCGGGGGAGAAGAACGGGGTTCCGTCATTGTATCCCCAACGTGTCGGTCCCGAGTTCCATGTCCGGCAACCATCATTCGATTGAAACAGCCAATAGTGACCCGCGATGTTCTCGTTGGATTCGTTCGAGCTGCCAAACTGGTTCGAGCCGCGGGCGACCATGATGCACCGGCCCGTCGCATCGAGTTCGAGAATGGCAGGTTCATCCGCGCCGCGCGTCGATATTGTTGACGGAATATGTGCGATCTCGCCCAACTTCCACGTCAGGTCCGTGCCGCTGGAATTCCACGTGCCTCGCAGAACATAGTCATCGGTGTACGATGTTACCTTGGTATAGTCGATGTCGCTCTGATCCAGGGGTGTGATGAGCAACGGAACGAGAATGTCACCGTTGAAGCTGCTGATGATGTTAGCGGTGCCGGGAAGCGCCACACCGTTCCGGTTTACATACACCGGCGCGAATGGGTGAAGTACATCGTACCCTGGACCAGTTTGAATGACTGGCCGAAAGAGACCGCCAGGAGTGTCGAATGACGCTCCGTCGTTGAGAGATACGCGATAGTACAGCTTCAGGTCGTTGACTACGTAGCTTCCTACACTCGAATCGTCAACGACGTTCTTTGACAGGTATGCGAATTGCACGTATCGATGCCGGGCCGGGTCTATGTAGACGAAACCGGGCTGTGCCTGCGAACCCAGGAGATTCCAGTACACCAGATGGCCAAGGCCATCGGGACCATGATCTTCCGGAAGTGAAAACAGAGCCCCCGTAACTGTCTCCACCGGATACAGCGCCTGCTGCATACTCGGAGGATCGTAGCTGCTGGAATTCGGGTCGCAGCGCTGGGCGATGTTTTGAGGGGCCGCCGGGTATTTCCTGGCAATGTTGCATGCTATCGGCAACCCAACAGGATTGGAGTAGGAACTGATCTTTTCCGATGGAAAAGGTGGCCGCGTTGGAGGCACTGCCTGCGCTTGGTTTATCACTCGTTCTTGAAAATACAGCGCATCGCAGAAAGCTATACTTGGCAGGAATTGCCCGGTCAGAAGAAGCATTGCGAGCCATCCGTGATGCGAGCCCCCATGTTTGGCACGCGCGCAGCGTCGAAGCATATAGACCTCTCCCTATGTCCAAGGGCAGTACCGTAACTGAAATGCCTTGGCCGCGCTACCGTTTGGCGCCGGGGTCCCCGATGATAGTAGGCATGGGAGGTCAACTCGGCAGAGCAACACTGCGCGGCGTCGAATCATCAACGCTGAAGCAACGACGATTCAACAGTGGCACCGAGGCGACGCGGGTGACTGAGTCATCCGCGGGATTGTACAACCTTGAGCCGGCTCGGCTGCAGCTCGCCCGTGCCTTCGAGGACGCGGTAGGCGACCGAGCAGATATGCGAGTGAATACGTTTGAGGTCGCGCAGAATGTCCAGGTGCAGCGAGCTCGATTCGAGGCTCTCGACGCGGCCTTCACGCAGGCGCGCAAGGTGACTTTCCGCTGCCGCCTGTTCGGTCGCGCGC
>Ga0207703_10004109_pt1 | contig 12016 bp, 9 predicted proteins | sample KBSSwiS12_FD_184304 | JGI IMG/M metagenome (GOLD analysis project Ga0207703, IMG submission 184304) | Switchgrass rhizosphere microbial communities from Kellogg Biological Station, Michigan, USA - KBS Switchgrass S1-2 (SPAdes) (version 2) | ecosystem: Host-associated > Plants > Roots >... | reverse complement strand
TTCGCCGGCGGGCTGGCGGTCCTCCTCGCCAAAGAGCGCTCGCCGCTCGAGGTCCTCAATGACATCAACGGCGACCTGGTCAATTTCTACCGGTGCGTCCGCTTCCATGCCGACGTGCTCCTCACCGAGCTCGAATTCGTTCTCAATTCCCGCCAGGAATTTCACGACTTCCGGCATCAGCCAGGCTTGACCGATATCCAACGCGCTGCGCGCTGGTTCTTCCGAAATAAAACCTGCTTCGGAGGAGCCCGCATGGATTCCTTCGGCGCCGGTCCCGCCGGCGGAGGAGCCAACAATTCGCGGGACGCCAGGCTGGAGGCCATCCGCGCGCTCAATCTTCGCCTGGACCGCGCCAATATCGAAAACCTCGACTGGCAGCGCTGCCTCGAGCTTTACGATCGGCCCGACACGTTCTTCTTTCTCGACTCGCCGTACACCGACTGCGACGCCGGCATGTATAGCACGTGGACCGAGACTGACATCCGCCGCCTCCACGAACGAGTGACCGCCCTGCGCGGCCGCTGGCTCGTCACGCTGAACGATTCCCCGGCCATCCGCCAGATCTTCGCCGGCTGCGAGATCCGATCCGTTGCTCGAGCTCGAGGTATTCGCAACGCGGGCCCCGGGGCGCCGCTCTACCGCGAGCTCGTCATCACTCCGCGCTCTCAGTCGGCGGAAGGATGACTTCCTTGGCCCCGCGCTTTTTCAGCTTTCGCGAAACGGCATCGAGCACCATCCGACGAAACATCTCATTTTCAGGCAACGAGGAGGCGTGAGGACGAAGATCGACCGTCTGGCCATGAAGCTTCCGGCCGAGCGCCAAAGTTCCCAGCCAGCGGCTCGCCTCCTTTTTCGCTTCTGCCCAACTCAGGGCCCATTTGGATATGCCTCCTTCAACATTGGCCGCGTTGTAGCCGCTGATCAGTTCCGCATTCAAGGATTACCTTCGTCTCCATGGGCTGCGGTGGGCGCAGTCTCGTTTAGTGGTTCCGATGCTACGTTTTTGCTACGTAAACCGGCCAATCGCCCCGGAATCCTGATAAACAGGAGCGGATGGGGGGGGATTCGAACCCCCGTTACCTTGCGGTAAACACGCTTTCCAGGCGTGCGCAATCGACCACTCTGCCACCCATCCTTTATCTGCGGGGCGGCAATAGTGCGGGAAAAGTCGCGTTGTGCAAGTGGATATGGGTTTGAATAGGAGGAAACGAAGGAAACAGAGGACTCGATTGACCCTCTCTTGCTGCTCTCTGCTACCTCCGTTTCCTTCTGGTTAAAAAGGAAGGCGGAGGGACCGCGGCGGAAACCTGGTGTAAGGCGGCCGCCATCGTTCTTCGTCTGTAGGGTCCCGCGCCTGCGGGATGAAACGCCGAGACCAATCGTAACGAACATCCCCGGCGTCTGACCCATTCGGCAAGGCTCAGGGCAGCCTCCGACGCCCTGCAAAGTGCGTTTCGTGCCGCTGATGTGCTGTTCCCACCGTCCAAGGCAGCGACGGCGCGCTGCCCTCCAAGCCTAGCCGCTTACTTCTTTCCCGCGCCGTGCAGGGCGGGGGTGTCGAGGTCGAGCTTGGAAACGGGGATGACCTCCAGCTTGGGGAAAAGGGCGCGCAGGGGCTTTTCGACGATCTTGGCCTGGCCGGCGACGACGACATTGATCGAGCCGGCGGGGAAGTGTTTCCCGGCGAATGTTTGCAGGTCGGCGGGCGTGGTGTGCTCCACATCGCTGACGTAGCTCTCGATTTTGTCGAGGGGCAGGCCGTAAAGGGCGAGGTCGGCGATGCGCTTGACGTAGCCTTCATTGGTCTCGAGGTCGCGGTCGAAGGCGCCGGTGAGGACGGCCTGACGCGTCTTGAGGTAATCGGCGGGGGCGGTTTCCTTGCTGAGGCGTTCGATCTCGGTCTGGATGACTTTGACGACTTCGGCGGCGGACTCGTTTTTGGTCTGCGCGCCGGCCATGAAGAGGCCACCGAGCCGCCAGGTGGAGAGGCTGCTCGCGGCGCCGTAGCTGAGGCCGCGTTTGACGCGCACTTCCTGATTGAGCCGCGAGGAATAACCGCCGCCGAGCAGGGCGTTGGCGACCTTTCCGGGGAACCAATCGGCCGCCTCGCGCTGGATACCCGGCGCGGAGAGATAGACGGCGGCCTGACCGGCGGTGGGCATATCGACCAGGATGACGCGGCCGAGCGTGGGCGCGGGGAATTTGGCGGGCGCGAAATCTTCCGAGGGCGCTTTCCAGCCACCGAAGGTTTTTTCCGCCATGGCGAAGGCCTCGGGGGCGGTGATGCTGCCGGCGAGGATGAGGAAGGCATTGTCGGGACGATAGGCATGGTCGTGCAGGGCCACGATGTCCTTGCGCGTGAGGTGGGCGATGGCGGTGGGCGTGCCGGATTCCGGGTGCCCGTAGGGCGAACCGCCCTGCGCGGCGCGGCTGGCGGCGTACTTCGCCACGGTGCCTGGTTGCTCCAGGTTGAGCAGCAATTCGTCGAGCGTCTCGCGGCGCAGGCGCTCGATCTCTTCCTTCGCAAAGGCGGGATGAAGGACGAGATCGGCGACGATGGCGAGCGCCGGCTCGGTGTTGCTGGAAAGCGTGGTGAGCTTGATGATCGTGGCGTCCCAGGCAGCTTCGGTTTCGATCTTCGCGCCGAGAGCTTCGGTGTCCTCGGCGATTTTTTGCGCGTTGCGGCTGGTGGTGCCTTGCTTGAGGAGATTGGCCGTGAAGTGTGCGAGGCCGGAGAGGCGTGGCGGATCGGTCTCCGCGCCGCGATTGATGAGCACTTCGGCGCTGACCAGCGGCAGGCCCGGGCGTTCAATGACGATGACCCGCAGGCCATTTGGCAGGGTCTTTTCCTGGGCCTTGCTAATCTGCGCCGGGTGCGGCTCGCCCGCCTTGGGCAACCCCTCGACTTCCGCGGCGCGGGTTGTCAGCAGGGGAACGAGGGCGAGGGCGGCGATGAGGAAAATGGGACGCCGCTTCATTTCTTCCCCTTCGCTTTGGATTTCATCGCTTCGGGCAGGTATTCGATCACGAGTTGATTGGCCGGGGTGAACCACTTTTTCGCGGCGGCCTCCACCTGCGCGGGAGTCACCGCCTGCAAGTCGCTCAAGTCGGTGTTGGCACGATTGGGGTCGCCGTAGACCGCGGCGGCTTCGCCGAGGGCGCTGGCTTTGCCCTCGAAGGTTTCGCGCGCGACGAGCTTGGCGGCGAGGAGTTGGTTGCGGGCGATGGTCAACTCGGCATCGCTGATCGGTTTTTCAGTGATCTTGGTGATTTCGCCGAAGAGCACGGCCTTCGCTTTTTCCACTGGCACGCCGCTGGCGAGCACGATCTCGAAGGTGAGCAGGCCGAGGTCTGCCCGCAAGTCGGCGGAGAATTCCGCGCTCTGGGCGAGCTGTGTTTCGTAGACGAGCTTGCGGTAAAGCCGGGAGGATTCGCCGCCGCTGAGCGCCTGTTCCGCGACGCGCAGGGGCGCCGCATCTTCCGCAGTGATCGACGGCCCGAGATAGGTCACCGCCAGCGCGGGCAGCGGCACCTTGGCATCGTATTCGGTCATCGTTTTCGCCGCAGTGCGTAGTGGCTCCTTCGTGGTCACGCGCGGAATCGGCTCGGCGGGCTTGGGGATCGCCCCGAAGTATTGGTCCACCCAGCCCTGCAACTGCGCGGGATCGAAGTCGCCCACGACCACGAGCACCGCGTTGTCCGGCCGGTAGAAGGTGGTGTGAAAAGCGCGCACTTCCTCGAGATTGGAGGCGTCCAGTTCCGCAATGTTGCCGATCGTCGGGCGCTTGTAGGGATGTTCGGTGAACGATTTCTTCTGGATGAATTCGCCGAACTCGCCGTAGGGCTCGGCGAGGATGCGCTGGCGGTACTCCTCCTTCACCACCTCGCGCTCGAGGGTGAAATTGCGCACGTCCACCGTCAGCGCGCTCAGGCGTTCGGCCTCGGCCCAGAGCAGGCGCTCGAGATTATTCGAGGGCACGGTCTCGTGGAAGACCGTCACATCATCCGCGGTGTAGGCGTTGTTTTCCCCGCCGACGTCCTCGGTGAGCCGGTCGAGAAATTCCGAGGGCATCCGCTTGGTGCTCTTGAACATCATGTGCTCGAAGAGATGGGCGAAGCCGCTGCGGCCGTGCGGGTCGTCCTTCGACCCCACGCGATACCACACCTGAATGCACACGGTGGGCGCGCTGTGGTCCTCGAGCCAGATGAATTGCAGGCCGTTCGGCAGCGCGCGCTGCTCGAACTTAAGGGGCGGGATACTCTCCGCGGCGCGGACAAAGGCGGACAGCGCGGTGAGGAGGAGAAGGGCAGCGAGTCGGGTGGGGCGCAAGATGGGTGGGAAGGTGGCGGGGACAGGCCCGCTTGGCAATTCGGAATCCCGGCCCCGGCCAGTTTGCGCCGCCTGCGCTGGCCGCATGGGTCGCGGAGCGGAGTATTCGCGATTCCCGGCCAAAATCTCCGCGATTCTGGATAAATCCAGCCCTCCTACGTAGCCCTGCGGCGAAGCATTTGACAAAGCCTCCCGCGCACCGTTGCATAGCGGCCTCCATGAAACGCCTTTTCACCCTCGCCGCCCTCTCGGCCCTCGCGCTGCTCACCGGTTGCGTGAACGGCCCCATCGCCCGTTCCAGATACGATGTCGTCGCTTACAAGCCGAAGAACCCGGACAACGTCCGCATCAAGGTCTCGCTTTCGAACCGCGCCGTCTACGTTCTTGAAGGAGACACGCCCTTGCTCGTGACAGCCTGCGCCATCGGCAAGCCCACCAATCCCACGCCCACCGGCAGCTACCACATCTCCGGCAAGATTCCGAACAAGCGTTCCGGCGAATACGGCTTCTCGGTCAACGGTGACAGCGTCCATCCGTCCAAGGCCAGTGAAGCTTCCGGTCACTACATTGGCTTCCCGATGGCCTGGTGGTGCGAATTCACCTCCGGCTACGGCTTCCACGAAGGTTCCGTGTGGCCCACGCCGCGCACGCACGGCTGCATCCGCCTGCACCACAATGTCGCCCCGAAATTCTACGCGCTCGCCAAGATGGGCACGCCGGTGAATATCGCCCAGTCCCAGCCCGAAGACGCCACCATCGGCAAGGACCTCAAGCGCCCGGGCGATTACGCCGATCCCGATCCGGCGCCGTCCATCCTCATTTCCGATCGCATCTTCTCCAAGCCGACCGAGCAGCTCCTCGTCGACCGCCCGTAATTCACGCCCGTGCCCGAAGCCTCCGCTGTGTCCAAGCCCAACCGCGTCAATCTCCGCACGCCGGATGTCATGGCGGCGGTGCAGGCGCAGGTCGAGTCCCACTATCGCAGCGAAATCGTGGAGAGGCTGCGGGCCAGTGGCGGCGCGTTGACTTGCGAAGGTGTGACCGTGCGCCTCGCGAAACAATTCGGCTTTTGCTACGGCGTCGAGCGGGCCATCGATCTCGCCTACGCCGCAGCCAAGGTGTTTCAGGACCGCCGGCTCTTCATCCTCGGCGAGATCATTCACAACCCCGAGGTCAATGAGCAGATCGTGTCGCTTGGCATCAAGAACCTGCTCGGCAAGGACAAGGAAGCGGAGATTCGCGACCTGCGCGCGGAAGACGTCGTCATCGTGCCCGCCTTCGGCACCGACGTCGTGACCCTCGGCCGCATCAAGGAAGTCGGCTGTCAGATCGTGGATACTACTTGCGGCGACGTGATGAGTGTGTGGAAACGTGTGCGGCAAAACGCCAGCGACGACGTTACCTCCATCATCCACGGCAAGGCGTCGCACGAGGAGACCAAGGCCACCGCGTCCCGCGCCGTGGTCGGCGGTAAAGGCCACTACCTCGTGGTGCTCACCCTCGCCGATACCGATTACGTCTGCGACTACATCCGCAAAGGCGGGGACAAGGCCGCCTTCCTCGCGAAATTTCGCGGTGCCTATAGCGAAGGCTTCGATCCCGACCTGCACTTGCGCCGGGTCGGCGTGGCCAATCAGACGACCATGATGCGTGGTGAGACAGAGGAAGTGCAGCGCCGCGTGGAGACTGCCATCCGCGACCGCGATGGAGCCGAGCGCGCCCGGGAGAGTTTCCGCTTTTTCGACACCATCTGCGGTGCCACCCAGGAGCGGCAGGATGCGCTCAAGGAAATGATGGAATCCCCGATGGATCTCCTGCTCGTGATCGGCGGCTACAACAGTTCCAACACCTCGCACCTCGCCGAGATGGGCGAGGCCAAGCTGCCCACCTATTTCATCCGCAATGCCGGCCGCCTGGAATCGCGCCAGCGCATCGTCCATTTCGACCAGCACGCCAAGCAGGAGGTCGCCACGGAAAACTGGCTCCCTGAGCGCCCGCTCGTCGTGGGGCTCACTGCCGGCGCGAGCTGCCCGAACAATCTCATCGAGGAAACGATCCTGCGGATTTACGAGTTGCACGGCGTCAGCCCGGAGCAACTGCTTGGGCCGCGGACCGCGGGGAATTAGAGCATCTGCCAAAAATCATTGACGGATAGCAGGCCCGGAGGGCCGACCCGAAATTAGCCGGTGGCGTCAGCCACCGGAACCCGTAACCAAACGGCGTCAGCCCCGAAGGGGCGGCAGAGTTCTTTCGCCCCGCTGGGGCTCATCCGATTTTGGAACGTGTTCCGGTGGCTCACCCATTCGACAGGCTCAGGGCAGGCTCTACCGGCTAATCTCCATGACGCCGCCGGCGTCCATCGATCATCCCGATTCGGAATTACTTTTGCCAACCGCTATAAAGGGCTCCCGTCCTACCGCCCAATCCGCCGGAAAAATGTCTCGAGTCGTTTCGCCACGGCGGTAAACGACAGCTTCTCCGTCGCGCTTTCCTGCGCCCGTTGCATCACCGTCTCGCAATCATGCGGATGCTCGAGCAACCGCGCCGCGAGATCGAAAAGTTGTTCCGCGTCGCGCCCGTGACCGCACACGTCGGGGAAGACGAGCCGTTCCGTCGTCCCGTTGCCTCCTACGCACGGCACCCGTGCGAGCAGCGCATCGCCCGCCACCTGCCCCGGCACGCCGCTCGCATCGAGCTGCCACACCAGCTTGTGCTTCGCCATCAGCCGCAGATATTTCGGGTAGGGCAGCCGCCCGTCCACCACCTTGAGCAGCCGCTCATCGTACCCCAGCCGCTCCAGCATCCCGCGTCCCCGCCAGCCGTTGCCATTGATCACCGTCACCGACTCAAACATTGACGCCGCGAGCTGCCGCACCGCGAGCAACGCTGCGAGGTGATTGCGCGACGGCGTCCCGAAATCACGAGTGCCCACGAAGATCCCGCGCCGCTCCTCCACCGGTATCGCAAAATCCCAGCGCGTGTCCTCCACCGGATACGGCGTCGGGATGAATTCGGTATGCCGCACTCCCGCCGCCGTGAAGAACGGCACCAGGTCCGGCGTCGTCGCAATGCCCCCGTCCGCCCGCTGACAGATTTCCTGGAAAAGTTTCAGCGCCGCCGGCTTGGCGAGTTGTTCCGCAATCTGCTGTGGTCCCGCTTCCTTCCACGCGATCGCTACCGTCTTCCCCTCGCTGCGCAGTTCCATGATCGCCTGCCGGCAGGCCTTCAAGTTTCGCTGCAACAACACCAGCACTTCTTTCTGCCCAGTCAGAACTTCCTGGTCTTTCCGATAAAACGCACCGGCCGTGCACGCCGCAAACCCATGCCCGCTCACCGGCGGATGGGCCTGATCGTTCGGCGCACCCGCGCCATCGGCAAAATCCTGCGTGGGGTCGCTGCCCTTGGGGTTCAGCACGGCGAGTTTCATGGGGTGGGCATTGGTAGCAGGCCCCGCCCTCGCGCCGCAACCTCCGCGGAGATGAAACTCTTGATCCGTGCCCGGCTCGGCTCACACTCTGCGGCATGATTTTCCCCCGCACCCGCCGCTCCTTCCTCCAGACTCTCGCTGCGTCGGCGCTCGCCGGCGGCTTGCGGGCCCAGGAGGCGGCGAAGGTTCCGCCGATTCGGGCGATCACGCGCGGACCGCGGTTTCACTGGTTTGGTTATTACGACAAGTTCCAGTTCGATCCCACGGGGCGTTTCGTGCTCGGCAATCAGGTGGATTTCGAAAGTCGTTCGCCCACGGCGGAGGACAAGATTCAGGTTGGCATGGTCGACCTGGAGGACGGTGACAAGTGGATCGAACTCGGCGAAACCCACGCCTGGAACTGGCAGCAGGGCTGCATGCTCCAGTGGCTGACTGGCAGCACCAGCGAAGTCATGTGGAACGACCGGGAAGGGGACCACTTCGTCTGCCACATCCTTGACGTGAAGACCGGCGCGAAGCGCACGCTGCCCGCGCCCGTTTACACGGTCAGCCCCGATGGCCGCTGGGGCCTCGCGCCCGATTTTCGCCGGCTCAACGATTGCCGCCCCGGCTACGGCTATGCCGGCCTGCCTGATCCGAATCGCGACACGCTCGCGCCGGACGACGCCGGGATCTGGAAGATCGACATGAAGACCGGCGAATCGAAGATGCTCATCACCTTTGCGGAGATCGCCGCCGTACCTTGGGAAATGGAAGGCGGCTATGGAAAAAACGCCAAGAGCTGGTTCAACCATCTGCTCTTCAACCAGGACGGCTCGCGCTTCATTTTTCTGCACCGCTGGCGGGCCGAAGGGGAACCTATCTCCACGTTTCACACCCGCATGTTTACCGCGAACGCCGACGGCGGCGACCGTTACGTCATCGATCCCAGCGGCTTCAGCTCGCACTTCGTCTGGCGCGATCCTGGCCACGTCTTTCTCTTCACCTATCACCCCTCGCACCAGCAGCGCTTTTATCTTTTCACCGACAAGACGCGCGAGGTGGAGGCCATCGGCCCCGACGTCATGACGGTCAACGGCCACAACACCTACCTTCCCGGCACGCAGAACGAATGGGTGCTCAACGACACCTACGCCGACAAGGCCAACCTCCAGCACGTCTTCCTCTATCACGTCCCGACCGGACGGCGCGTGCCGCTGGCCGATCTCGAGAGCAAGCCGCCGTACCGTGGCGAATGGCGCTGCGACACCCACCCACGCAGCAGTCGCGACGGCCACCGGGTCTGCGTCGATAGCCCCCACGCCGGCGGACGGCAGATGTATCTCATCGACCTGCGCGGCATGATTTGAAGTCGCTGGTCGCTCCCGCTTTAGCCCTCAAATCCAGATTAGTCCCCCGTCATGAAAACTCTGCTCAGATTCCTCATCGTCCTCTTCACACTTGTCGGGCCGGTCGCCCTGCGAGCTGAGCAGGATGGGAAGATCCAAATCCTCCTCCTCGGCGACAGCTCGACCGAGGCGAAATTTCCCAAGCTGCTCGCGCCGCAGGAGCCGCAGTTTGAGGATGTCATTCGCATTTTGCTGGCGGCGGAGGGCGATCTGCCGCCGACCAATGTCATCAACTCGGGAGTGAGTGGGGAAACCATCCGGCGGTTGATCGATTCGGGGCGCTACGAGAAGCAAGCCTCCAAGCTGCCGGGGCTCGATTACATCTTCATCCGCTATGGATTGAACGACCAGGCGAAGATCCCGGACTTCGAGGTCAACTTTCCCAAGCATTTCCACGAGCTGCTCGCCAGGCTGCGCAGCGACCATCCGCAGGCCATGCTTATCCCCATGACGGTGATCCCATTCGCCGACGAGGCCACGAGCGCGAAGATTAATGGATTGATCCGCCAGGTGGCCGAGGAGGAAAAGCTCACGCTCTTTGACATCTACCCCCGTTACGCGGCGGAGCTGAAGAACGGGCCGAATATGCTGAACTATCGGCGTTATCCGCTGGAGAAAGTGCCGGAAAAATTGCGCGAGCTGGCGAAGCCGTATCTCACCGAAGGCAAAGACCCCGCGGTGGTCGTGCTCGACAATCGGCTCGATGCGCATTTTGGAAATCTGCCGGGCTGGTATGGCGACCGGCACCCGAATCTGGCGGGGTATCACGTCATCGCCGATGAGACGGCGAAGTTCCTTGCGCCCATCATCCGGGCGAAGGCGCACGACGGGAAGTAAAGAGCTGTAGCGGCGGCCTATGACTGCCGGTCGCCTTTGCGGAGCGAGCGCTGGCGAAACGGAGTCGGCGGTCACAGACCGCCCGCTACAGTAGCTGCGTCTGAAGCTGAACGGAGATGTCGATGGTGCTTATTTCACTGTAACCGGTCGATTTTCGGCCCAAACGCCGAGATTCCGCTTGGCAACGCGGCGGACAGGGTGCCTATTGCCCGTCCTATGGGACACTGCAAAGGCAAAGACAACGTTAAGAAAACCGCACGACGCCGCCGGAAAGCGGAGGCGCTTGTCCTTGCCAAGAGCAAAGCGAAGGCGGCAGCAGCGCCAGCGACCGCGGCCAAGTAGCCACGCGTCGGGGCAGTGCTTTTCACACCAGCGAGGGCCAATGCAAGGCCTTGACGGACGGTCGTGCCCGCATGGCGCAGCGTTGAGGATTCTTCCCGCGGGCGGGTGCTCGATCAGGACCCCAGCGCCAGTTCGTTGAGCGAAGGCGCGGGTGGGGGATTTCCGGCGGAATGGCGCGTGTCGATGCATTCGGCGAGGAACTGTGCGTCGCGGGCCACTCCGGAGAAGCGTCCAGAACCCCAGGTGTAAAGCCACGGCAGGCCGAGGAAATACAGGCCGGGGACGGTGGTCACGCCGCGCTGATGGACCGGGTAGCCTTTCCCGTCGAAGAGCGGAATCTCGATCCAGGAGTAATCGGTGCGGAAGCCGGCGCTCCAGATGATGGTGGTGATGCCCGCCTCGGCGTAGTCGATTTCCAACGGCGGGTTTTCGGGTTGCCACACGGGCGTGTAGCGCGGCTCGGGAGGTGCATCGATACCGTGCTCGGCGATATATTTGTCGATCGTGTTCTTGATGCTCTCGGCGACGTTGTCGGCCTGATCGAGGTTTTGCGCGAGGTCCTCGGCGAAGCTCAGCTTCGTGCCCTGGATGTCGCGCAGGCGGCCGTGGAGTTCCATTCCCTCGACGGCAAACTTGCGCAGGTCGATATCCCGCCCGCCATCGCGTCCGGTGACATAATGGTTGGCTTTGGCGCGCACCCGTTCCTTTTGCGGATGCTCGTGCACGGGCATGTCGTAGTAGCCGAGGTCGGCCAGCCAATCGACCACGTCCTTGCCGCGATAGCGGCGGGCGGTGCGCGGTGCGCCGCCGACGCAAAGGTGCACTTTGCGTCCGGCGAGATGCAGGTCCTCGGCGATCTGGCAGCCGGATTGACCGGAGCCGACGACCAGCACAGCGCCGGGCGGGAGCTCATCGGGATTCTTGTAATCGGACGAATGAAGCTGTTTCACCCCTGGCGCGAATTTCTCCGCCATGCGCGGGATGGTCGAGATTTGGTAACCGCCGGTCGCGACCACCACCTGGTCGGCGGTAAAATCGCGATAGCTGGTGCTGACCTCGAAGCGTCCGCTGGTACTGCGCGCCAGACGTTTCACCACCGTGCCTTCCATCACCGGCGGGCTGAACGATTTCACGTAGTCTTCGATGTATTCGACGATCTGGTTTTTCACCATGAAGCCGTGCGGGTCAGGCCCGGCGTACGGGAAGCCGGGGAGCTGGCACTGCCAATTCGGCGTCACGAGGCAGAAGGTATCCCAGCGCTGCGAGCGCCAGGCTTCGGCGATGCGATGCTTCTCGAAGATGAGGTGATCGATGCCACGTTCTTTCAGGCACCAGCTCATGGAAAGGCCGGCCTGGCCGCCCCCGATGATGAGGACGGAGTAGTGTTGCGGCTTGGAGGACGCCGGAGAGGAGTCGGTTTTGCGGTCAGACATGGAGTATGCGGACGATGCCGCCCGGTTCGTAGTTGCGGGTGAATTGCTCGATATCGGCGAGCTGCGAGGCAGCGGAGCTGCAGGAAAATCCGAACTTGGCGCGGACGCGTTCACTGGCCTCGGCCAGCGCCTTGCGGCTGCGGGCGAGGAATTCGCTCACGGCCATCTCTTCGCCCTCGGCGAAGTAATTGCGCACAACGGTGGAAGGCGAATAGCAATCCTTTGTGACCCCGTCGGGCAGTTCGATGGTGAAGAGGAC
>Ga0207703_10004107_pt1 | contig 12018 bp, 14 predicted proteins | sample KBSSwiS12_FD_184304 | JGI IMG/M metagenome (GOLD analysis project Ga0207703, IMG submission 184304) | Switchgrass rhizosphere microbial communities from Kellogg Biological Station, Michigan, USA - KBS Switchgrass S1-2 (SPAdes) (version 2) | ecosystem: Host-associated > Plants > Roots >... | reverse complement strand
AGGTCCACGTCCTTCGAAGTTGTTCAAGCCAAGCTCGCGGAGGCGAATATCGCCTATGTCGGCGAGCTTTCGGATGGCTGGCCGCGGTGGTGGGCGCATCGACTCGACGCCTGGCTGACAGGAGTGCTCAAGGCGCGACCCATCACCCTTAATGCTCTCGAGCGGAGCGAGCGGATCGGCGCCGCCCTCGACCTTCGGCTCGAGCCGGCTAGGTCGCCTTGGACTGGTTCAACCGACGAGAAAATCGCCTTCGCCTGCGCATCTTGCCGCCGCGGCGCAGAGGTTCGGCATTCCGTCAACGTCTTCGAGGGCTCGATTCCACGGTACCGCATTGCCAGGCGGATCTGCTGGGACTGCGTACAGACGGACCGCTATACAAACGAGAGTCCGCCGCTTCAGATCGACGAGCTCGACGAGCCGCTCGCGGCGGAAGTGCGGACTATGGACAAGCCGGCGGCGAAGTAGCGGCATGGGAAACGGAAGAGGCAAGGGAACATCCGCATCGGCGGCACCCGAGCCCGCGCTCTGTCCGATCGAAGCGGTCACCGCCAAGGAAGCGGGCAATGCGCTGATGATCGTGGCGCGCAAGCTCGGCAGCGTCGGCATATTGACCAATAACGGCGCTCGCGTCCTCGAACAGGAAGGCAGGAGAATCGCAAACCTGCAGAGCCAGCGGGCGTGGTCGTTCTTGATCGATCCAGACGAACGCGTCCATTTCGGGTGGACCAAGGACAAGCACGGCAACGATGTCCAACCCTGGCTTTGCGGTGATGTAAGCGTGGACCAAAGTCTAGCCGGCCGACCGCCGTTCAGCGTACTCGACGTCGCGATCCAGTTCGACGACCTAAATAACCAGCCGGTTGCGCGCTGGCATGTCGACCTTGCCAACGAGCAGCCGGGCGGCTTTCAAGCCGGCCCGCTTTTCCACCTTCAATTCGGTGGGCACCAGCAGGGCTTCCGGGAACTCGACCATCCGCTTAAAGCGCCGAGATGGTGCCACCCGCCAATGGAAGCGGCTCTGGTTTGCGAGGTTATCGCCGCCAACTTCTTCGAGGACGATTGGCTGGCGCTGCGCGAGGACGAGAGCTGGTGCCGGGCGATCGCTCAATTCCAGCGGCTTTGCTATCCTGCCTATTTCAACAAGATGGCCCGCGCCATGGCTCAGCCGCGGACGACTTTGCTCAATGAGGCGTGGGCAGGGAATTGGATGAGGAACGCTGCGACCGCTGCCGTTTAGGCCGACGCCGCTCGCGCATCGCCGCGAGCGCCAGGCGGAGGTCACCCAACGCCTCGGCGGACAAGCCATACTGGCCGAGGATTAACGCATCCGCTGCCGCTGACGCGCTAGTTGGGTCGCCGCGGCGGAGGTGGCGATCAATGGCGACGAACGTCCGGTTGATCGCATCGGAAGCAAGCTCGGGCATCAGTATTTGGATGCGCTCCGCGTCACGGGGTTCATGCTTGAGCACCCCCGAGCCGTAGCGCCGGCCGACTAGCTCTGCCGAAATTTGGGAGAACGTGGTCAGAAGACTGATGGCGAGGAGCTTGCGGGCGGCAGCGCCTGCATTTTCATGGAAATAAATGCGGTGCACGGTATTGGTGCTGTTGCAGCCGAGGGTATTGAGCACCAGCCGTGGTCCGTCATGATGCATCACCGGCAGGAAGGCGTCGGGAAAGTTGCGATCGCAGGGCCGGTGCCAGATGCTCCGCTTGCGAAAGGTGCCGATGTTCGCAAGGTCATCGGCGTCGAACGTCGCGAGATAATTGGCCATCCGCACATTCGATCCGACGTCGACCGTCTCGATTAGCAGCCCTCGCTCGCCTTTCTTGAGCGCGGTCTCATGATCCGCTTTGGTGAACGTCAGCCCCGGCGCTTGTCGATATTTGGAAAGGATCGGGCAGCAGTCGACTTCCTCGAGACCTGCAGGCGCAAGGCCGAGGCGAGGAAGCACGAAGAACGGATTTGCCCCCGTGACGATACCGATCTGAACTTTGGCGAACACGCCGAGCGATTGGCAAGTTTCTTCCCCGGCTAGGGCCTCGAAACGGGCAAGATCGCCCGCCGTCAGGCTCAGCGCCGCCGGGGAAACGCCGGTGGTGTTGCCCTGCCACCGACCGGCCACCCAATCGCTGATCAACGCACTGAGTTCAGCTAAGGTTTGTGCTTCGCCGAGCTCAATCGCCCCGTTTCGGGCGCGACGGCGATGCCCCTCGGCGAGAAGGATCACTGTCTCTTCGTCAGCCCCTTCCTCAAGGAACAGCCGCTCGCGGATCACAATCGCTGCGCAGCGGTCGAAATGCCGGCCTAGATACTCCCTGCACGACGCCGCATAATCGGCCTGCAATGCGGCGCCAGGTAAAACCCAGGCCATTCGTCCGCCTTCCTCAAGGAACGATACGGAATGCGCCAGAAAGTAAGCCCACAGGCTCGCCCGTCCGCCAACATCCGGAATCCCCCACGTTTTCGCGCTGAATTCGGCATGCCGCTCCCGGCTGATACGCTGATGCGGGATATAGGGCGGATTGGCGAGCACGGTATTGAAACGTTCCGGCCATCCTGCGCCAGGTTCACAATCGAGGAAATCGACTTGTCGAAACTGGTTGAGGTCGACAGGCCCGCCAAACACAGCAGACAGATGCTCGAACGCAATCGGATCGATGTCGCAGCCGAAGATGTTGTCAACCGGATTGAAGGATCCGAGCGCCCGCAGACGGCCGCACGCCGCTTCGAGGAACCCGCAGCCGCCGAAACTTGGTTCGAGCACCGTATCGCCCACCGCGCGGATCGCCCAATCGGCTAGGATCTGGCTGAGCTCGATCGGCGTGTAGAAAGCGCCGATTTTGCGACGATCAGCCAGTCCGCGCGACGTCTGTGGCAGTGCTACGGTCGCCAACTCATCATCCCCACCGTCTCGAGCTGTTCGATCGACGCCCTCGGACGATAGTCAGCCGCTGCCGAGGGGTCCAGCAGGAATAGGGCTCAAAAGGCCTTTTATGTCTGACAGCTTGGTGTTCCACAGCTCGGAGGTCGGGGAACGCGCTCGCTCTCGCGGTTCACTGTCACGACCCAGAGTCGACCGCTCGATTCACGGTCGATACCTTGCATAATGAGATGACAGCTTTTTGCGCTTTTGAATTCGGATCTGCGAGTCAGCTTCACCCGCCAATGCGCCCGGCCTGATGCGTGCGGCCGGGTTCTGCCCGCATGTGAAAAGCGCACCCACCTGCGGTCCATCGCGTTGTTCGGCGCGCCATCGGCCGAGGCCGGCAAATCTCCATCAAATCCTCACATCGGGTTCATGCCGCTTACAGATCGCGCGGGCAAAGGGCGAAACTCGGCAATGAAGGGGATCGGCAATGGCGGCGCGTGCGCGTGACCGGGGCGGGAATGGCTGGCGGATCGCGCTGTAGGGCGCCGCGGCCTGCCTGTGGCGCGAGGACGAGGTTGCTTCCTTTCCCGCGCAGGAGCGCTATTTCCTGATGCCCGGGTTCGACGCGCCGCACGTGATGCAGACCATCGGGGCACGTGCGTTCGCTTAGTATTCTCGTCCATGCTCCTGTTTATTGTGTAGAAGCATCCAAGCGGAGGTCGATCTGGCCGACATCATCACGCCTTCGACTCCAGATGTCCGTGAGCCTGGCGAGGATCCAGGCGTTACCTATGCGCGGCTCCAGGGCCTGATCTCCGCCGCGCCGCCAGGCGCACGCTTCTGGCGCCGCGGCGATCCGATCCCTCCGCCCGATCCCGCCTGCTCGCCCCTGCCGATCCGCAACAGCCGAATCTTCCAGGCCGCGGCCGGGTCTGAGGCTGCGTCGTTCGATGTGCACGGGTTCGCGCTGCTGCGCCATGCGACGGCGTTTCGGGACTGGCGCGCCGATCCGCACAGCTTTGGCGCCGCCTACCACGCCGAGATCGACGCGCTGCTGCGCGACCGGTTATTCCCCGGGCGTCGCGTCGAGATCGATCATTTCCTCACGCCCGTGTTTCGCGGCGGCCCGGACGACTCGATTTACGGTCATGATGTTCATCAGGACTATGGGTTGGGCGCCGACGCGTTCGCGGCCAATCTGAACGCGGTCGATCCTGCTGAGGCGCTGCGCTGGCAGGCGCGCTATGCCCGGGACGATGTTGCCGGCTGCATGGTGATCAGTTGCTGGCGCACGATCGGGATGCGGGGGCCGCTGCGCTACAAGCCGCTCGCGCTGTGCGATCCACTGACGGTCAGCATGGACGATGTGTTCGCCGACACAGCGACGCCGGGGAGCCATGGCAGCTATTGCATCCAGTTGCGCCACAATGACGCGCAGTGCTGGTACAGCTATCCGGCAATGCGCGCCGACGAGATGATCGCGTTCAAGCTGTTCGACTGCCGCAAGGACGATCCCGGCTCGTCGCGGTTGCGCAGCGTCTTCCACGCCGCCTTCGACGATCCTGCCATGCCGGCCGATGCCGAGCGGCGCACCAGTTGCGAGGATCGGCTGGTGGTGATGCTGCTACGCGATTGAGCGGGCGACCCGGAGCCCCGCACTAACCCCGAATCGACCCGCTTGCGCCCCAGAGTGACCTGCGCAAATTTGCCTGGGGCCAGGGGCTGTTTGAAGCGGCCGGACGGCGCGATGCCTTCGTCGCCGGGATCGGGGGCCGGTTGCGACAGGCGAAATGGCGAGCGTGGTGGGTGCCATTACTGCCTTCCCAACTGGGCCCCGGCCTTCGCCGGGGAAGCCAGGTGGGGTGGATCGGAGGGGCCGGCGCTCGCCCCTGGGCGCCGCCCCTGCCCGCTCAGTTGCGCAGGCTGTCGGGCACCACGCCGCCATTTTCCTCGAGCTTGGCGATCACCGCCTTGTGCAGCGCGATGTTCTGTTCCGCGGTGCCGGGTTCGCCGGCGTGCACGCCGAGCTCGTCGGCCAGTTCCTTGCGGGCGGCAAGGCTGGAGTCGAGGCCGAGCAGGTTGAGCAGGTCGACGATCGACGTCTTGTAGTTGCCGCCGCCATTCTTCATCTCAGCCATGGCGCTGAGCACCGCGCCGACATCGACCTGTCGCGGCGGCGCGGCGACCGGGGCCGCGGCGGGTGCGGCAGGAGCAGCGGCCGGGGGCGCGGCGGCGGGTGCCGGGCTGGCGGGGGCCGCGCTCTCATGATGGAAAATCCTGTCCATGATGCTGCCGAAGATGCTCATGTCGTCGCTCCGATGAAATCGAGGGTCGCGTGATCGCCCGGCCTGAACGCGGCGGTCGGGATATGGGTCCGCGCGGGAACATGCCCGCGCGTCAAATCGTTGTGCGCGCGGCAAATGTGCCCGAGCAGGAGACGGACCGATGAACCGAGCAACCGTGGCGCTTGCCGCCACCGCGGCGATGGCGCTGTCGTCGTGCGGCCCCAAGGCCCCGACGACCAACAGCACGACGATCGACAGCAGCGTGTCGAGCACCGACACGACGCTGACCAACGGCAACGACGTGGTGAACACCGCGACGCCGGCCGCGAGCCCGGCACAGGCCTTCGTCAATACCGCCGCGGCGAGCGACGCCTTCGAAATCGCCACGTCGAAGCTGGCGCTCGACAATTCCACGTCTGCGTCGATCAAGAAGTTCGCGCAGCAGATGATCACGGCGCATGAGGGATCGACCGCGAAGCTCAAGACGGTGACCGCCGGCCTGTCGCCCGCGCTGACGCCCGACCCGACGCTGACCTCGGAACAGCAGGCCAAGCTCGACGACATGAAGGGCAAGAAGGGCGCCGACTTCGATACCGCCTATGCCGCCGCGCAACAGGGCGGCCACCAGGCCACGCTCGACGCGCTCAAGGCCTATGCGGCGAGCGGCGACGTGCCGGCGCTGAAGGGCTTCGCCTCGGGGCTGGTGCCGACGGTGACGGCGCATCTCAACATGGCCAAGGCGCTGAAGTGATGGGGCGACGCGTGCGGGTGACACCGCAGGCGGCCGTTCCGACAAGAAGAAGAATTGGTTCACGCGGAGGCGCGGAGGCGCGGAGATTTCGTGTGCGGCGCCGTGCCGTGGTTCGGCAACGGGTGAGGCCCGGCGCGGCGTTGCCGAAATCCGATTGCCGCCGGCGAAGGTGGATCGTAGCGATACCGGCGACATGGATTTCGTCGCGATCAAACGGCTGGTGAGAGCTTCGCTGGCAGCTGCGCTGCTGGCGGTGCCCGGCGCGGCGGCGGCGCGGGGCGGCAAGATCGCCTTGACCTTTGACGACCTGCCGGCCCTGACGATCCTGCCCGACCAGCCCTATGTCGATTATCTCAACGCCACGATCCTGCGCAAATTGCGTCGCCATCACCTGCGCGCGATCGGGTTCGTCAACCAGGGCAAGGTCGAGGAACTGGTGCGCGACCGGCAGGTCGCCAATCTGGAACGCTGGCTGAAGGCCGGCATGGACCTGGGCAACCACACATTTTCGCACGAATCCGCCAATGCGATCGGCGCGACGGCCTATATCGCCGATATCGCGCGGGGCGAGCCGGTGATCCGCCGCCTGCTCGCCGAGCGCGGGCGGCGGATCATCTGGTTCCGGCATCCCTATCTCGAAACGGGCTATCCTCCCCAGGCGCAGCGCGAGATCGACGCGTGGCTGCAGGCGCATGGCTATCGCATCGCCCCGGTGACGATCGATGCCGACGACTGGGAATTCGCCGAACCCTATGACGACGCGATCGCCCGGCATGACGCGGCCGCGCAGCATCGCATCATGGCCGAGTATCTGGCGCATAGCGCAAGGCAGATCGACTGGTCGCAGCGCAGCGCGCGGGTCCTGTTCGGACGCGACATTGCGCAGGTTATGCTGCTGCACTGCACCCGGCTCAATGCCGATGCGCTCGACGCGCTGGCCGCGCTGTTGCGGCACGCGCATCTGCGCTCGGTCGACCTGGCGGAGGCGCTGCGCGATCCGGTCTATCGCCTGCCGGACCATTATGCCGGGAAGGACGGCATCAGCTGGCTCGAGCGCTGGGCGATCGACCGGCATCGCGACCTGCCCGACGGCGACGAAGACCCGCCGGCCGACATCAAGGCGGCCTATGACCGGGTCGACAATGACCAGCGATGAGCGTGCGCCGACGGTGGGCGGCGCAGATCGCCGACGGGGCGGGTAAGGAGTGTTCATGCGTTTGTTGATGTGTGCTGTTGTCGCCATGCTGCTCGGCGGCGCGACGCCGCGACCAGCCGAGCCGCCGGTGGTGCGCGTGCGGCTGGAGACGACGGCCGGTGCGATCGTGCTGGCGATCGACGTGCGGCATGCGCCCAGGACGGCGGCGAATTTCCTCGCCTATGTCGATGACGAGCGGCTCGACGGGACGCGCTTCTACCGCGCGTCGCGGCGCGAGGGGCAGCCGGGCGTCGGCTTCATCCAGGGCGGGATCGACACCGATGCGCGGCGGCGGCTGGAACCGGTCGAACTGGAGCCGACGAGCAGGACCGGCCTGCGCCACGTCAGCGGCGCGATCTCGATGGCGCGCTATGACAGCCCGAATTCGGGCACGGCCAATTTCTCGCTGCTGACCGGCCCGCGCCCCGACATGGACGCACGGCCGGGCCATCCGGGCTATGCCGTGTTCGGGCGCGTGGTCGGCGGAATGGATGTGGTGAAGCGCATCCTGGCGATGCCGACCAGCCCCGGCGGCGAGGGCGCCTTCAAGGGCGAGTTGCTGATGCGCCCGGTGACGATCACGCGCGCGGTGCGGCTGGACGGAACGCCGAAGCCGACCGGGCATGTGAAGGTGTGGAAATTGTTGCAGGGGGTGTGAGGCGCTTGAACGCCTGGAGGCCTCTCACTTGTCCAGCGAAAGCATGATCGAACGCGCCTTTTTCGACCGTGACGCGGTGACCGTGGCGCGCGCGCTGATCGGGGTCAGCGTGCTGGTCGACGGCACCGGCGGCATCATCGTCGAGACCGAGGCCTATGACCCGACCGACCCCGCCTCGCACGCCTTTAACGGGCCGACCGCGCGCAACACGGCGATGTTCGGGCCGCACGGCCATGCCTATGTCTATCGTTCCTACGGCCTGCACTGGTGCCTGAATTTCGTCTGCCTGCCGGGCAGCGCGGTGCTGATCCGGGCGATCGAACCGGTCGCGGGGCTCGCCGTGATGGCGGCGCGGCGCGGTGTGTCCGATCCGCGCCTGCTGTGTGCGGGACCGGGCCGGCTGTGCCAGGCGCTCGGGGTGGATCGCTCGTTCGACGGGCTGCCGCTCGATGCGCCGCCTTTCGCCTTGTCGCCGGGCGTGGCGCTGGAGGTTGCCAGCGGACCGCGGATCGGCCTGACGCGGGGCGTCGAGACGCCGTGGCGGTTCGCGGCCAGGGGTTCGCGGTTCCTGAGCCGGGCGATATAGCTCCCCCCTCACCGACATGCGGTGTCGCACCCGCCCGCACGAGAACGGGGCGCGGTGACCATCGCCACCGCGCCCCGCGCGAACTCTGACCGGCAGCCGAATTACTCGGCGGCGACGGTGCCCTTGGCCGGGCGCGTGTCGCGGCGTTCGGCGATACGGGCCGACTTGCCGGTGCGGCCGCGCAGATAATAGAGCTTGGCGCGCCGCACGGCGCCCTTGCGGACCACCTCGATCGACTCGACATTGGGCGAGTAGAGCGGGAAGACGCGCTCGACGCCCTCGCCGAAGCTGATCTTGCGCACGGTGAAGTTCGAACCCATGCCCTTGTTCGAGCGCGCGATGCACACGCCCTCGTAATTCTGGACGCGGGTGCGCTCGCCTTCGACGACCTTCACGCCGACCTTCAGCGTGTCGCCGGGGCGGAATTCCGGAATCTTCTTGGTTTCGTTGAACTTGGCGATCTGCTCGGCTTCGAGCGTCTGAAGCAGGTTCATTTGTCGTCCTCTGACGTTTTACGCCGCGCGCCAGAGGGCGACCCGACCCGAGCGCCCTCATGACGCTCCCAAAGGTCCGGCCGCCTTAGCCGTGTATCGGTCTCGGCCATCGACTTGCGCCAGGCCGCGATCCTCGCATGATCCCCCGATCGCAGCACTTCGGGGATCGTGCGCCCTTCCCACTCGGGTGGTCGGGTATAATGCGGATATTCGAGAAGGCCGCTTTCGAAGCTTTCCTCGTCCCCGCTGGAAGGGGCGCCCATTACGCCGGGCAGCAGGCGAATGCAAGCGTCGAGCAACACCAGCGCGCCCATCTCGCCGCCCGAGAGGACATAGTCGCCGATCGACACCTCTTCCACGGCGCGACCGGCGAAGATGCGCTCGTCGAAACCCTCGAAGCGACCGCACAGGATGATCGCGCCGGGGCCGGCCGCGAGAGCGCGGATGCGGGACTGGGTAAGTGGCGCGCCGCGCGGCGTCATGGCGAGGATCGGGCGCCGGGGAGCGTTGGCGTCGGCGACGCTGTCGATCGCTGCGGCGAGGACGTCGACGCGCAGCACCATCCCCGCCCCACCGCCGGCCGGTGTGTCGTCGACGGTGCGGTGCTTGTCGGCGGCGAAGTCGCGGATGTTGACGGCATCGAGCGACCATTTGCCCTCGGCGAGCGCCCTGCCCGCCAGCGACGTGCCGAGCGGGCCGGGGAACATGTCCGGGTAGAGGGTGAGGATGGTGGCGGCGAAGGTCATACCGTCCAGTTCTCGACCTTTAGGTCCGGAATGTCGGCGAAGTCGCGCTCGTTGTTGGTAATGAGGATAAGCCCAAGCGCCAGCGCATGCGCGGCGATCAGCCGATCCGAATCTCCGCGCCGATACGGCAAGAGGCCGAAGCGCCCAGCAGCGGCGTGATCGAACGGCAAAGGCGGCACCGTACGATAGAGACGCTCGACCGCCGCAAGAATGAACGGTTCGGCGTCGCGCAGGCCGACGGCCACCTCGGCTGTACAGATCGCCGATGTCACCGCCTCGCCGGGTTGCAACGCCTCAACGCGCGCGCGCAAAACCGATGAGGCGCCCCCGATCAGGTAGATCAGAATGTTCGTGTCCAAGAGAAAGCGTGGCTCAATCACGCTTCAAGAGCTTCCCATCCCAATCGAGTTCACGCGGCTCAAAAACCAGCCGGTCGACCAGCTTCAAGCCGGGGACCGAGCCGTAGATTCCACTGAGGTCGATCTTTCGCGGCTCGCGATTCACTGGCTCGACGATGTAGTGGCCGTGCTCCTCGCGCACGGTCATCTCGACGCCAGCCTCAATACCGAGCGATTTGGGGAGCCGCAGCGCGACGGAATTGCCCGACTTGAAGGTTCGTGACTTGCGAGGGGCGTTCATCGCCTAGCTCCTGTATATACAAAATGTATATACTAGATAACGAATGCAGCGTCAACGAGGAGTCGCTCGGCATTCCATTCGGGCACCGCGTCGGGGTTCATTGGGATCATGAAGCGCTTGCCGTCGGGGCGTTCGATTTCGATCACGTCGCCGGCACCGAAATTGTCGATCGCGACGATATGGCCGAGCGCTTCGCCCTCGGTCGAAAGCGCAGGGAGGCCGAGCAGATCGGCGTGGTAATATTCGCCCTCTTCGAGCGGCGGGAGATCGGCGCGGGGGACGGTGATCTGGGTGCCGCGCATCGCCTCGGCGGTGTTGCGGTCGGCGATCTCGGCGAAGCGCGCGATTTCACCGTTGCTGCCGTGGCGCAGCGACTTGAGCGTGAGCTTGCCGTCGTTGAAGCGCTTATAGGCCTTGAGATCGTCGGCGAAGACCTTGAGGCGGACCTCGCCGGCCACGCCATGCGCGCCAATGATGGCGGCGACGACGATGGGCTTTTCGTCTCCCCTTGCGGGAGCAGTCGGGGGAGGGCTTGTTCCAACCATATCGTTTTGGGCAAGGCCCTCCCCTAGCCCCTCCCGCAAGCGGGAGGGGGACTTACTGTTCAGCCCTCGGCCGGGGCCTGGGCGCTCTCGCCCTCGGCGGCGGCGGCGTCGTCGCCGGCGTCGCTGTTCGGGGTCGACTCATTGGCTTCCGGAGCAGCTTCGGCAGGAGCGGCTTCGGCCTCGACCGGCGGGGTCTGCTCGGCAACCGCCTCGGCAACGGCTTCCGCTTCCGGAGTCGGCGCTTCGGTCGCGGCTTCGACCTCGGCGGCGATCACCGCTTCGGCTTCCTCGTTCGAGTCGGCGGCGGGAGCGGCTTCCTCGACAGCCGACGCTTCCTCGACGACCGGCTCCGGTGCCGGGGCGGCAGCGGCCTCGGCGGCGGCTTCCTCGGCGGCCTTCAGCTTCTCGGCGCGCTCTTCGGCGCGCTCCGTGGCCTTCTCGCCGGGCTTGCCCTTGTTGGGGTTGTTGCGCGCGGGGCGCTCACGCACGCCGATCACGTCGAGGAAACGCGCGACGCGGTCGGTCGGCTGCGCGCCGACGCTCAGCCAATGCTTGGCGCGGTCGCCGTCGAGCACGATGCGCTTGGCGTCGTCCTTGGCGAGCAGCGGGTTGTAAGTGCCGAGCTTCTCGATGAAGCGGCCGTCACGGGGCGAACGCGCATCGGCGACGACGATGCGGTAATAAGGCCGCTTCTTGGAGCCGCCGCGCGACAGGCGAATGGAAAGTGCCATGGTATTCTTCCTTCTTTCTAAGCTGGTTATTTCTTCTTGTTGATGAAATTCTGAAAGCCGGGCGGCAGGTTGGGCATGCCCGGGCCAGTCATGCCGGGCAGGTTGCCGGTCATCTTGCCCATCGCCTCACCCAGGTCCGGGCCACCCATGGCGTTGCCGAGGCCGCCCATGCCGCCTTTCCCGAGCATCGCCATCATCCCCTTGAGGCCGCCCATCTTCTTGATGCGCTTCATCGCGGAGGACATTTCGAGGTGCATCTTGAGCAGCTTGTTGACGTCCTGCACGGTGGTGCCGGAGCCCTTGGCGATGCGGATCTTGCGCTTGGCGCTAATGATCTCGGGCTTGGCGCGCTCCTTCGGCGTCATCGAGCCGATCATCGCGTCCATGCGCAGCAGGATCTTCTCATCGACCGCGCCCGAGGCCATCGCCGCCTGCGCCTTCTTCATGCCGGGTATCATGCCGGCGAGCGCGCCGAGCCCGCCCATGTTGCGCATCTGGGCGAGCTGGCCGCGCAGGTC
>Ga0207703_10004105_pt1 | contig 12020 bp, 7 predicted proteins | sample KBSSwiS12_FD_184304 | JGI IMG/M metagenome (GOLD analysis project Ga0207703, IMG submission 184304) | Switchgrass rhizosphere microbial communities from Kellogg Biological Station, Michigan, USA - KBS Switchgrass S1-2 (SPAdes) (version 2) | ecosystem: Host-associated > Plants > Roots >... | reverse complement strand
AGCTGCGAACCGAGTATGCGCGAGTGCTGCTGGACGACGGCGATCCGGAAGCCGCGCTCGTCCAGTTTGAGTTGCTCAACTCGCAGTCGTCAGCCAATGCCGCGGCACAGGTCGGCGCGGCCCTTGCGCTCCTGCGCATGGGACGTGACAGCGAAGCTCTGCAACGCTACGCATCCGCGCGCAATACGCCTGGCTTCGTGTCAGACCCTACCCTCGAAGCCCGGCTGGAAAAAGCCAAGCCCGCCTCTCCTGCCCGTTTTACGATCGTGCAGGGGGGGCGATCCGAGAAGGTGGTCAACTTCGCGCCACCGCAGGGCCGTGAGCGGATCGGGTTTGCAGACATCGCAGGGCTCGAAGACCTCAAACGGACCGTGCGGCTCCAGATCATCGAGCCGTTCCTGAAGCCTGGGATCTTCGCGAAATTCAAGAAGCAGGCGGGCGGCGGTGTACTGTTGTATGGGCCACCAGGGTGCGGCAAGACGATGATTGCGCGCGCGGTAGCGACAGAGTGCCAGGCTGAGTTCATGTCAATCGGTATCGCCGACGTACTCAGCATGTGGATCGGCGAAAGTGAGCGCAACCTGGCCAGCCTGTTCGACAAGGCGCGACACAGCAAACCGTGCGTTTTGTTTTTCGACGAGATCGACGCCCTGGCGTACTCGCGCTCCAAGGCGCAATCCGAACATACCCGTCAGGTTGTGAACGAGTTTCTGGCACAGCTCGATGGCTTTGGCGCCGACAATCAGGGCGTGCTGATTCTCGCGGCAACCAACATGCCATGGGATGTCGATTCAGCAATGAAGCGCCCCGGGCGTTTCAGCAGAAGCGTATTCGTTCCACCGCCGGACGCCGAAGCACGGTCGCGTATCGTGGAGCTCAAACTAGCGGGCGTCCCGCACGAGAACATCGACAGCCGCGCCATCGGCGCTGCGACGGCTCACTTCTCCGGCGCGGACATCGAGGGCGTGGTGGAGCTTGCCAAGGACTACGTCCTGGAAGAGTACGTCTCCAACAGCTCTGAACGGTCCATCCGCCAGGAAGACCTGGTGCGCGCAGCTAAAGAAATGCAGCCAACGACATTGGACTGGCTACGGACAGCACGAAACCTGGTGAAGTATGCCGGCGCCGACGCCAGCTACAGCGACGTTGAGAAGTATCTCAAGACGCACAAGTTGGTGTAGGCGATCAGCCCTGAAGTCTCATCCTCTGCTACCGCGGCTGCGGCGTTCACTTTTCGCCGAAATCGGCCGTGATAGCTTGCTCGATACGTGACCGCGTACTCTCATCAACAGGAGTCGCCGCCAGCAAATGCAAGAGTCTTTGCCGGTCCAAAAGCTTGCGCGCCACCAACTGCCGATTGAATTGGACATCCTTGGGCCGGGCAGCAACATATTTCGCGATCGCCAGATCATGCGGATCCAGACAGAGACCGCGCACGCCTTCTGTATCACCCGGCGGCAGATTTACCAACCGGCCACGCCAACCTTGCGGCAGTGTCGCTGTCTCCTCATCGACAGGATCGGCGTAATAACCATAAGACTCGTGAAACGAGGAGAAGACACCGATCGCATTCAGACTATCGGTTTTTTCCGGGTGGTCTTTCGCAAACAGATCCACCTCCGCCGAGCGCTCGATCTCATCCGCCAGGTCAGGATACTTTCCGTGTAGAGCCTGACTCCCTACGATGATGAACTGAGTTTCGCGGGTAATCCGGCCAGCCGCGCGCAGCACATGGTCAACTTCCCGTTTCTTCATAGATTTCCTCGACCTGGTCCCGAGACAACAAACCTACGAACGGCATCGACTGGCGCAGTCGATTTGACTCCTCATCCCGGCCTAACATCGCGGCGAACAACGCCCCATCGGACGAATTCTCGAGGATGTGCTGCCATTCATCGTAAGCAGGTACCCAAGTCCCTTGTTTCCTCCAACGATGCAAATTCGCAAGACCCTGCGCCCGGATCTGCCGAGTTGGAAACTCCCGTACCACCGCTACCGCCAACCGGCGCTTTCGTTCGTCCAAGCGCTGTTGAGCTGAACCATGCCTACGAAGTGGACGAACCCCTTGCGCAGACACTTCGAGATGATCTCCTTCCCCAATGCCCCAGCTCTCCAGCAGAGACTTTGGAAGCAGGACACCCAGAGAATTTCCAATACGCCGAACAGTCGTCTTCATGGGCTTGATTATAACCGTTATAACACTCTCAATAAAGCCCGGCTGCAGCCCAGTCTGAATTCTGTAACTTTCTGTTTTACATGATATTTTAGCTCTGGCCGGGACATTTTAGCCGCCCGATGAAGTGAGGGAGGCAAAGGGACTCGTGGGCGACAGGCTAGGCCTTCAGCCCCGCAATGGCGGCCAGAGCGGCAATGTCGAGGCACTGCGCCAACTCGGCAGCGATGTCGTCCAAGGCGGCATCGACGCGCGTATTGTGGTCTTCCAGACTCGGGGCAGCTCCGATGGCCACCACCAAGGCAGCGCGCGCTTCGGTCACGCCGAACAGGCCGTGCACATAACAGCCGGCAATGCGCCCATCGGCAGACACGGAGCCATCAGCCGTCCCATCGTTGAACCGCAGAAACGACCGCGCCGCGCCCGGTCCCGTAGTGTGTCCAACATGCATCTCGTAACCCGCAAATGCGGCCCGCTTGGCAGCCGCAACCAATACCCCTGCCACCTCCCGCAAGGTCTTATCCCCCGTCATCACCGTCTCAACATCCAGCAACCCGAGCCCCGGCACGGTGCGCGGTGGGCCCTCGATCCCATCGGGGTCGCTGATACTGCGCCCCAGCATCTGATACCCCCCGCAAATTCCCAACACGCGTCCGCCATGGCGCACATGTGAGAGGATATCCACGTCCCACCCCTGACTGCGCACAAACTCCATGTCGGCAATCGTCGACTTGGTCCCCGGAATCACAATGAGCGCGGTATCCCGGGGCAACGGCCGCCCCGGCGGCACGAATACCAACTCTATTTCCGGCTCTTCGCGCAGCGGATCAAAGTCATCGAAGTTCGCAATCCGCGAAAGCTGAGGCACCGCAATCTTGGCGCGGACGCCAGGCCGGCGCGGCGCGTTGATGTCCTCCAATTGCACTCCATCCTCTGAAGGCAACCGGCTGGCCGCCCGCAGCCACGGCACAACGCCGATCGACGGCCACCCGGTGTGCTCAATGATCTTCCGCACGCCATCATCAAACAGCCGGGGATTACCCCGAAACTTATTGACGATAAACCCCCGGATCAGTGCCCGATCTGCCGCGTCCAACACCGCATGCGCACCAACCAGCGAAGCGATCACATGGCCGCGATTTATGTCCCCAACGAGCACAACCGGCAAGTCCAGCGCCTGGGCAAAACCCATATTCGCGATGTCGTGTTTGCGAAGGTTCGTCTCGGCGGGGCTCCCCGCTCCTTCGACGATCATCAAATCCGCTTCCTGCGCCAGCCGGCGATAACTCTCAACAGCGACTTCGAGCAACGCTCGCTTGTCACGCCCGTGCGAGCTTGCATCAAAGTTGCCAGACATCTTCCCGCGAACAATGAGCTGCGCACCGACATCGCTCTGGGGCTTCAGCAAAACGGGATTCATGTCGACAGTGGGCGCGATGCGGCAGGCCCGGGCCTGAAGCGCCTGTGCCCGCCCGATTTCTCCCCCACCAGCCGTCACGGCCGCGTTGTTCGACATGTTCTGCGACTTGAAGGGCCGGACGGTGATGCCGCGATTGGTAAACAGGCGGCAAAGCCCGGCCACCAGCACCGACTTGCCGACATCCGACCCGCAACCCTGGATCATGATCGCGGCGGTCATAACACCAGCGGCAGGATTGCCACCGCTGCGACTATCAGCCACAGCAGCAAGCAAGCCATGATGTAGACCCTCAGTCCGCGCGTCAGGTCCTTCACCCCGGGCGCGGGCCCTGTTCCAAACACGGGTCTTTCGTGAACTACGCCGTCGTAAGCAGTGGGACCTCCCAGCCTGACGCCCAGAGCACCTGCCATAGCGGCCTCGGGCCAACCCGCATTGGGAGAGGCATGCTTGGACGCGTCTTTGAACATCACCAGCAGACCCGCCCACCCTGCGAGCACCAACAGCGTACCAGCGATACGCGCTGGCACCAGATTGGCAACGTCGTCGGCGCGCGCGGCAGCCCAGCCGAACGCTCGCCAACGCTCTTCTCTGTGCCCAATCAGGCTATCGGCGGTGTTGAGCACCTTGTAGGAGAATAGCCCGGGCAAGCCTCCCAGCAGAAACCAGAACGCCGGCGCGACGATGCCATCATTGAAGCTTTCAGCAAGACTTTCCAACGCCGCGGCCGACACACCGTTGGCATCCAGCTTTTGGGTATCGCGGCCTACAATCATGGACACTCGCTGCCGGGCAGCGACCAGATCGCCGGACCGAAGCGCGTCGAGCACATTTTTGACGTGAACAAACAAGCTACGCTGCGCCAGACCGGTGGATCCCAACAGAACCAGGACAAACAAACAGGCGAGACCGATCCACGGGGAATGAGGGTCGGGCGCGGGCAACCCCACGGGATTGTCTTCCGGAATAACTATCGGTCCGCCATCGACTGCCGCGGCAACTGGAGGAGTGGTACCCACCTCGGCGGCGACGCTACCGCGACTGGCGCCAGCCGCCACGGCAGCAATTCCGGCCTCCAACCCCGCTCCCAGCACAGATCCGGCGCCGGCAACGAGAAGCACCGCCATGCAGCCCAACAGTCGCCGCTTGGCGAATGAATATTCCGGCTTATTCCAGCGCCGATCGAGCGCACCGATGGCGTATCCCGCCCACACGACCGGGTGGGGAATCCGCGCGTGCAACCAGGCGGGATACCCGGCCAGCGCCTCAAAAACCAGAGTCGGAATCAAAATCCAGGCGTGAAAGATGATCAACCCTTCAAAGATGGCTAAGGGCTCAAACATTTGACGCCAGCGCCTCCTCCAACCGCCGCCATGCCCCAGGCGACCCCGGCAATCCGAATCGCAACAACGTGGCATCGTGCTGAAACGGCCGCGTCAGAATCCCCGCCGCGGCCAACCGCTCAAACCGCGCCGGTGCGTCAGCAGCCCGCACCAACCGATACAGCGATGTGCCGCCAACAACCTCAAACCCATGTCGCGTAAGCGTACCGTCGAGTCGGCGGGCTGCAACGGCGAGTTGCTTGCGCATCCGATCCGCCCAGGCCTCGTCAGTGTAGGCTGCCAAGCCGGCGGCAAGCGCATCCACGGACACAGGCCAGTCACCAATCAACGCACGCACGCGCGCGGCAATGGCGGGGTTGCCGATGACAAAACCCAACCTCAACCCCGCCAACCCGTAAAACTTGCCAAATGACCGAAGCACCACCAGCCGCTCAGCCTCGCTGGTGCCGGCAATGTCCGCCACACTTGCTTGCGGTGTAACCTCAGCGAAGGCTTCATCAACAACCAACATGCCACCTCGCGAAGCCACGGCATCATGCAACTGCCGCAACCGGTCGCGGCTCATCAGCCGCCCATCCGGGTTGTTGGGATTCACCACAATCACCGCAGTGCGATCGCCGATGGCCGCATCCAGCTCAGCATCAGCGACAACCCGGGCCGGCACGCCAGCCTTGCCCCAGCCGTCCACGTGCGACCCATACGTCGGCCCCGCAACAAGAGCCCTCGCAACCACGCCACCTGCCGCGGTGCCATCCGCAGCAACGCCGCCGGCCGCGCCCGCCGCAGTGGTCCCGCCTGGCATGACGCTGCCGCCGACCGCGCTCGCCGCAGCGACAGCAGTACCAACAACCGCATGTCCGGCGCCCGCGCCGTCACGACCGTGCGGCCCAACAACCCCCACCACAAACGGCAACAACCGCAATGCCGGCTCCGTCCCACCCGTTGCCACGACCCGCGCCGGGTCGGAAACCCCAAACGCTGCAGCCGCAATGGCCTCGAGGCGGGCCAGCTCGCCGGTGTCGGGCAACCGATTGAGTGTCACCCCCCGCGCCCGCGGCGCGGGGTACGAGCGGGGATTGATCCCCGTGGAGAGGTCGATCCAGGGTTGGGGCGCCTGGGCATAGGCAACGCGGGCGGCACCGAGCCGCCCGCCATGGTGGGCAAAGCCTGCGGAATTCATCAGACCCTTTCCGGCTATTCGCTGAGGAGGCGATGAATCAGTTGGACGCACACGGACCCCTCGCCGACCGCGGCCGCGACCCGCTTGGCGCTGCCACAGCGTACGTCACCGACGGCGAATATACCGGGGATCGTGGTTTCGAGGTGAAGGGGTGGGCGCGAAAGCGGCCACCCATCGGGAGTGCCATGCAGATCAGGGCCCGTTCGCACGAACCCCTTGTCATCGAGCGCCACACACCCCTGCAGCCACGCAGTGTTGGGTATTGCGCCCGTCATGAGAAACACATGCTTGATATCGTGCGTCTCGGACTTACCGTCCGCACCACGCCAGGTCACCTTCTCGAGCCGGCCTTTGCCCTCCAGGCGAGTCAGCGAAGTCTTCACGTGCAAGGTAATGTTAGGTGTCTCTTCGATGCGTCGGATCAGATACCGCGACATCGACGCGGCCAGCCCGTCCGACCGGACAACCAGGTGCACCCGCCGCCCGTTACCGGACAAGTACACCGCCGCCTGACCGGCGGAATTTCCACCGCCGACAACAATCGCCTCATCCTCACCACACAACTTCCGCTCAACCGCGGTCGCCGCGTAGTAAACACCGAGCCCCATGTAGTCAGCCAGGTTGTCGAGATCAATCTTCCGGTATTGCGCTCCGGAAGCAATGATCACTGTGCGGCCGCGCACCGTCTGCTCATCAGACAACTCGATCCGAAACGGCACCTGATCACAACTCAACCGCAATGCGGAAGTTGCAATAGCCACCTCCGCCCCGAACTTCTGCGCCTGCACGAGCGCGCGCCCCGCCAGCGCCAACCCGGAAATCCCCGTGGGAAACCCCAGGTAGTTCTCGATCTTCGAGCTCGACCCGGCCTGCCCACCCGGAGCCACGGTCTCGATGACCAGGACATCGAGCCCTTCAGAGGCCGCATACACCGCCGCGGCGAGTCCCGCGGGCCCCGCCCCGATGATGATCACATCCCGCACCTTGTTGGCATCAAACTGCGGATTCATCCCGAGACAGGCGGCCACTTCCGCGTTGCTCGGATTCTTCAGGACCACCTCGCCGCGGCACACCACGACCGGGAGATCCGCGCTCTGCAGGTTGAATCGCGCCAGACAATGCCGCGCATCCTCATCCGTATCGATGTCCTTCAACACGAATGGATAGGTGTTACGGGTGAGAAACTGTACCAGCCGCAGCGTCCCGGACGAGGTGGTCGAGCCCACCAGGATGACATCCCCACCCTGCTCCGAGGAAATCAACCCCATGCGGCGCAGAATAAACGCCCGCATGAAGATCTCCATGATCTCCGAGTCAGTCTGCACGATCTCGCGCAACTGCGACTCACTGATCGACAGGATCTCCCCCGGCTCGGCCACCCGGACGCGCGTAAACCCACCGAGCCCGCGCAGAGTGCTCATCTCACCGGTGAAGTCCCCGGGAGTCTCCACGGTGATGGGCGTCTCACCCTGCAGGCCCGGCAGGGTGATCTGCAGCGAACCGGACAGAACCACGTGCATGTCGCGGTGCCCCTGCCCCGCCTCGGACAACACCTGCCCCGCTATGGTGCGAATGACCCGGCCGTGCGGCTTCAGGCGCTCGATCTGCTCCGCCGTGAGCTTGGGAAACATCTGCTCCCGGCGTGTTTCAAACAGAGTGGCCATCGCTATTTATGATGGTGCAGAGCAGCCTCGGCCGCATCGAACAGCGCCCGCATCCCAAACGACACATCCTGCAGACGCCCATTGACAAAGAATGTCGGAGTGGCCCGCACGCCGCTGCGGCGCGCACCCTCCATCTGCTCACGGATTCTCTGCCGATACACCTCATCGTCCATTTCAGACGTATACCGCGCGATGTCGAGCTGCAAACGCTCCGCGTAGGAGTGCAACTGGTTGGTCTTCAGGTGATCCTGGTTGGCAAACAGCAGGTCATGCATCTCCCAGAACTTGCCCTGTCCGCCGGCGCATTCAGCCGCCTCGGCCGCGGCGAGCGCGTGAGGGTGCACCTCCTCCAGCGGGAAATGCCGGAAAACCACACGGACGCGCCCGGCGAACCGCTCCAGGAGCAGCTTCACGGCGGGGGCCGCCTGTTTGCAGTTGGGACACTCGAAATCGCCGTACTCCACTATCGTCACGGGCGCATGTGACGCTCCCATGACATGGTCGGTGCTCTGTACGGGAACAGCCAGCTCAAACGCGTGTTGTTGGTTCATATAAGATCTCAATATCTCCAACCGGCCCCGCGGTCAACTGGCCGCATGCCCGGTTGGAGGAAATGACAAAAGAAGGCACGTTGGTCCAAGACACGCCCGCGCGGAATTGATTCCTTGACCGCTTCGCCTCGGAGCCCAAAACGATGAACGACCCGCTGAAGCGCACTGCCCGTACCCTGTCCATGTTGGCGCTGTTGGCGCTGGCGTCGTGTGGCAAAAGCGGACCACCCGACCCTGGTCCACCGGAGGTCACCGTCGCCAAAGTCATCAGCCGGCGCATCCAGGACTGGGACGAGTTTACAGGGCGGTTCCAGGCGATTGATACCGTTGAAGTGCGTCCCCGCGCGTCCGGTTACATCGAGCAAGTGCTGTTCCACGAAGGACAATTCGTCAAGAAGGACGACGTCCTCGTCGTCATCGACCCCCGGCCCTATCAGGCGGACTACGATCGCGCCAAGGCGGGGCTGGAGCTGGCCAAGTCGCAACACGAGCTGGCCAGCCTGGAGGCCGCGCGGGTCCAGAAACTCAAGGACTCCGGCGCCGTCTCCCGCGAGGAGCTCGATGAGCGCCTGAGCACCCTCAACCAGCAGCAGGCGAGCGTATCCGGCGCCAAAGCAGCGCTCGACAATGCAGCTTTGATGCTTTCGTTCACCAAGGTGCGCGCTCCCTTCGACGGGCGTGCGAGCCGGGCGGAAGTTACGCGCGGAAATCTGGTCACGGGCGGTAACAACGGCGGCACACTGCTGACGACTATTGTCTCGGTCGACCCGATATATGTGTATTTCGAAGGCGACGAGAACACCTACCTGCGCTACAACGAGCTGGCGCGGGAAGGCCGGCGCCCAAGCTCCCGGGATGCCAAAAATCCGGTCCGCATCGGCCTGTCCAACGAGCAGGGGTTTCCGCACGAAGGCTACATGGACTTCGTGGACAACCAGCTCGATGTGCGCACCGGCACCATCCGCGCGCGGGCCGTGCTGGATAACGAGCAGGGTCAGTTCACCCCCGGCATGTTTGCCCGCGTCCAGTTGCTCGGCAGCGCTGAATACGACGCCATCCTCATCGAGGACCGCGCCGTGGGCACCGATCAAAGTCAGAATTTCGTGCTGGTGCTCGGTCCCGACAACAAGCTGGAATATCGCGCCATCAAGGCCGGCCGGATCGTGGAAGGCGGCCTGAGAATTGTCCGCGAGGGACTCAAACCCGAGGACGTGGTCGTCATCAGCGGCCTGCAGCGCGTACGGCCCGGCATCCAGGTCAAACCGAACACGGCCATCATGGGCGCGCCCTCCACCGACACCGCGGCCACCGCGAAGTCCAATTGAGCCGCCATGAATATCTCAGCCTTTTTCATTGACCGCCCGATCTTTGCATCGGTCATTTCCATTCTGATCCTGACGGCGGGCCTGGTGGCCATGCCGCTGCTGCCTATCAGCGAATACCCGGAGATCGTGCCGCCCACCGTCGTCATCACCGGCACGTACCCGGGCGCATCCCCGAAAACGATCGCCGAGACGGTGATCACGCCACTCGAGCAGCAGATCAACGGCGTCGAGAACGCGATCTATACCAACTCCTCGTCGACCCCCGACGGCAACTTCGCAATCACCGTCACCTTCAAGCTGGGCACCAACCTCGACACGGCGCAGGTGCAAACCCAGAACCGCGTCAGCCAGGCACAGCCCCGCCTGCCGGAAGTCGTCCGGCAGATCGGACTGATCACCCAGAAGCGCTCGCCCGATCTGACAATGGTCGTCTTCCTGCGATCCGAGGACGGACGCTACGACTCACTCTACCTGCGCAACTACGCGGTCATCCAGGTCAGAGACGTACTGGCGCGTCTGCCCGGAATGGGTGATGTGCGCGTATTCGGCTCCGGCGACTACGCCATGCGCCTATGGCTCGATCCCGCGAAAATCGCCTCTCGCGACATGACTGTCGATGATGTGTTGAATGCGGTAAGGGAGCAGAACGTCCAGGTGGCCGCAGGACAGATCGGCGGCCAGCCGGCATTACCCAATACAGACTTCGAATACATCGTCAATGCGATGGGCCGGCTTCAGACCGAGGCCGAATTCAGTAACATCATCATCAAGACGGGTAGCGGCGGCGATGTCGTGTACCTGCGTGATGTGGCCCGTGTCGAATTGGGCCCGGAGTCCTACGCGCTTCGCAGCATGCTCGATGCCAAACCCGCCGTGGGAATTCCCGTCTTCCAGTTGCCGGGAGCCAATGCGCTCCAACTCTCGGCCGCGGTCCGCAAGACCATGGTGGAGCTGTCGAAAAGCTTCCCAGAAGGTGTCAGCTACACCATTGCTTACGATCCAACCGTATTCGTTCGCAGCTCCATTGAAGCCGTAATCCATACGCTCTTCGAAGCAGTATTGCTCGTCGTATTGGTGGTTGTCGTATTTCTGCAGACCTGGCGCGCCAGCGTCGTCCCCCTCGTCGCGGTCCCCATCGCAATCGTCGGGGCCATGGCAGCCCTCCTGCTACTCGGCTTTTCCATCAACTCACTGAGTCTCTTCGGCCTGGTGCTGGCAACCGGCATCGTTGTCGACGACGCAATCGTGGTCGTGGAAAACGTCGAGCGCAAAATCGAAGAGGGATTGCCGCCTCGCGAGGCCGCGCATGCGGCAATGGCCGAAGTCACGACACCCATCATCTCCATCATGCTGGTGCTGTGCTCCGTGTTCATACCGGTCGCCTTTCTGAGCGGCATAACGGGTCAGTTCTACCGGCAGTTCGCCATCACCATCGCCGCCTCCACAATCATCTCCACATTCAACTCCCTGACACTCTCCCCGGCCCTGGCCGCCCTCCTCCTGCGGCCCCGCCACGAAAAGCCGGATGTCTTCCAGCGGCTCATCGACCGCGTGTTCGGCATCCCCTTCAAAGCCTTCAACTCGGTATTCGGGCGGCTGTCAAAGCGGTACGGTTCCGCGGTCGCCGTGGTGGGCCGGCGCCGCAACCCCATCCTCATAGCCTTTGTCCTTCTGCTCGTCTGCACGTGGTTCATATTCCGGATCGTGCCGGGCGGCTTCATTCCCAGCCAGGACAAGCAGTACCTGATTGGTGTGGTGCAACTACCTAACGCGGCCTCACTGGACCGGACGGAGCGCGTGGTGCGCCAGATGTCGCAGATCGCCTTAGCTACACCCGGCATCGAGCACGCAATCGGCTTCCCGGGACTGTCAGCGAATGGCTTCGTCAATCTGGACAATGCCGCCGTCGTATTTCTCCCATTGACCGATTTCGACAAGCGCACGACCCGGGAGCTCGCTGCCACCACCCTGGCCGGAACCCTGATGAAGAAGTTCTCGGCCATCGGTGATGCCAACATCCTCGTGATCTCGCCACCGCCCGTACAGGGCCTGGGCACAACGGGGGGCTTCAAGTTGTATCTGCAGGATCGGGGCGGCCGGGGCTACGACGACCTGGCCAAGGTCACGACGGACATCCTGAATCTCGCGCGTCAGCAAAAAGAGCTGTTCGGACTTGCCACCTACACCACATTCCAGAACGGCGTACCGCAACTCTTCGCCGACGTCGATCGCGTCAAGGCCAAGCGCCAGGGGATTCCGCTCTCGAATATCTTCAGCACCCTGCAAGCCTACCTGGGATCCACCTATATCAACGACTTCAACAAGTTCGGCCGCACATTCCGGGTGTACGCCCAGGCGGAAGCCCGC
>Ga0207703_10004104_pt1 | contig 12020 bp, 16 predicted proteins | sample KBSSwiS12_FD_184304 | JGI IMG/M metagenome (GOLD analysis project Ga0207703, IMG submission 184304) | Switchgrass rhizosphere microbial communities from Kellogg Biological Station, Michigan, USA - KBS Switchgrass S1-2 (SPAdes) (version 2) | ecosystem: Host-associated > Plants > Roots >... | reverse complement strand
TTTCCTGTTGTGATAGTGGATCTGCAGCCCGAACGCCTTGGCGCGGCGCGCCACCGCCTGGCCGATGCGGCCCATGCCGACAATGCCCAGCCGCTTGCCCTGCAGCCGGTTGCCCAGCATCCAGCTCGGCGCCCAGCCCTTGAACCTGTCTTCCGACAGCGCCTCCGCGCCTTCCACCAGACGGCGCGGCACCGCCAGGATCAGCGCCATGGTCATGTCGGCGGTATCTTCGGTCAGCACGCCCGGCGTGTTGGTGACGGCGATGCCGCGTGCCGTTGCGGCCTGCACATCGATATTGTCCACGCCGGCGCCGAAATTGGCGATCAGCTTCAGGTTCGGTCCCGCCTTGGCGATCAGCTTGGCGTCGATGCGGTCGGTGATGGTCGGCACCAGGATATCCGCGGTCGTCATCGCCTCGGCCAGTTGGCTTTCACGCATCGGCGTGTCGTCCAGGTTCAGCCGGGCGTCGAACAGCTCCCGCATGCGGGTTTCCACCGCTTCGGGCAGCTTGCGGGTGACGATGACGAGGGGCTTTTTGGAGGCCATTTATTATCCTTGGCATCCATTAAAGCGCAAGCGCCCGGATGACGGAAGTGCCCGCTTGCGCTAAATCAGACGGGATACCGAACGCGAAGTTTCCATGACGCGGATTGCTGCATTTTTAATGGTTCTGCTGGCCGCCGGCGCAGCGCAGGCCCAAGCTCCCAGCGCAGGGGGCAAGGTGCTGCGCTATGTCAGCCAGCGCACCGATAAGGCCTATCTGCGCGAAGGCCCCACTTTCCAGCACCGGGTGCTGTGGCAGTACCGGCATCGCGGCTATCCCTTTGCCGTGATCGCCGAGTTCGATATCTGGCGGCGGGTGCGTGCGGCCGACGGCACGACGGGCTGGATGAGCGCCTCGATGCTGACCGACCAGCGCACCGTGCTGGTGACGGGCAAGGGCCGGGCGAAGATCATGGCGGCTGCCGATGGCGGCAAGACGGTGGCGCTGGCCGATCCCGGCGCCATCGCGGCGTTGAAGGCCTGCACGCGCGAGGCCTGCCAGATCAAGGGCGAGGGCATCGACGGATGGATCGCCAGGGATCGCATCTGGGGTGTGGATGCGAACGAAGTGTTCGACAAGTTGCCAAGACGATAGCGCGGTTCTTTTGTGCCCTGAGTTCGTCGCGCGTGCTCACGTGCTTGCGCACGCTCCGCGCGACGCTCCTGCTCAGGTCACAAAATCCCTCGCGCTGTTTTAGTGTCTGAAATGCCGCATGCCGGTGAAAACCATTGCCAGACCAGCCTCGTCGGCGGCGGCGATGACATCGGCATCCTTGACCGAGCCGCCCGGCTGGATCACCGCCGTTGCACCCGCTTCGGCCACGGTCAGCAGGCCGTCGGGGAAGGGGAAAAAGGCTTCCGAGGCCGCCGCCGAACCCACGGTGCGCGGCTGGACCCAGCCCGCGATCTTCGCGGCGTCCTTGGCTTTCAGTGCCGCGATGCGCGCCGAATCCACGCGGCTCATCTGGCCGGCGCCGATGCCGGCGGTGGAGCCATCCTTCACATAGATGATGGCGTTGGACTTCACATGCTTGCCGATGGTGAAGGCCAGCAGCATGTCGGTGATTTCCTGTTCGGTCGGCTGGCGCTTGGTGACGACCTTCAATTCCGCAGCCGTAACGCGGCCATTGTCGCGCGTCTGCACCAGGAAACCGCCCGCCACGCTGCGATAGGTCAGGGTGGGCGTCAATGGATCGGGCAGCCCGCCCGCCGTCAGCAGGCGCAGGTTCTTCTTGGCCGCCAGAATCTTCTTGGCATCCTCGTCAGCGTCCGGGGCGATGATCACTTCGGTGAATATCTTGGAGATTTCTTCCGCCGTCGCGCCGTCCAGTATGGTGTTGAAGGCCAGCACGCCGCCAAAGGCGCTCTGGGTGTCGCAGGCCAGCGCCGCCAGATAGGCTTCACGCAGCGTTTTGCCCAGCGCGACGCCGCACGGGTTGGCGTGCTTGATGATGGCGCAGGCGGGCGAGAGTTTGGGATCGAATTCCGCCACCAGCTCATAAGCCGCGTCGGTATCGTTGATGTTGTTGTAGGACAGTTCCTTGCCCTGAATTTGCTTGGCGCTGGCAACGCCGGGGCGCGAGGAACCATCGACATAAAAGGCCGCCTGCTGGTGCGGGTTTTCGCCATAGCGCAAGGACTGGCGCAGATATCCGCCCAGCGCGCGGCGGCGCGGCGGTTCTTTTTCGCCATCCTTGGCCAGTTCACCCGCGAACCAGGTCGAGACGGCGGCATCGTAAGCGGCAGTGCGGGCAAAAGCCCGCTGCGCCAGCTTGCGGCGCAAGCCCAGCGTGGTGCCGCCGCCATTGGCCTTCATCTCGTCCAGCACGGCGCCGTAATCTTCCACATCGACCACCACCGTCACCCAGTCATGGTTCTTGGCGGCGCTGCGCGTCATGGCCGGGCCGCCGATGTCGATATTCTCGATCGTGGTGTCGAAGTCGGCGCCGCGCGCCACGGTGGCCTCGAAGGGATAGAGATTGCACACCAACAGGTCGATGCCTTCGATGCCGTGTTCCTTCATCGAAGCGGCATGATCGGCCTTGTCGCGCAGCGACAGCAACCCGCCATGGACATTGGGATGCAGCGTCTTGACGCGGCCATCCATCATTTCGGGGAAGTTGGTGATTTCCGACACGTCGCTCACCGCCAGCCCGGCATCGCGCAGCGCCTTGGCGGTGCCGCCGGTGGAAATCAGCATCACGCCCTGGTCGGCCAGCCCCTTGGCGAAGTCCAGCAGCCCGGTCTTGTCGGACACGGACAGCAGGGCACGGGCGATCTTTCTGACGTTATTGTCGGAAGAGGGCATCGGGGCGACTTTCGGGTGGCTGCCAAAGGGGCGTAAAGACCCGCCGTCCTTATCGCCTCATGAACGAATATAAAAGGGCGAGGACCCCGCTTGCGCACAGCGACCACAGCACGGGAACCGTGAAATGCTGGTTGTTCCAGATAAAGGTGAAATCCCCCGGCAGCGGATCGGGCTCAAAAGCCATGACGATGGGGCACAAAATCACCCCGCCGGCCAACAGGATCAGCAACAGGACGCCCAGCCGGCCCATCTCAGTTTCCGGCGCGAACCGGCATGGGGGTTATCCCCAGGCGGCCGAACAAAGCGCGGTCCGAATCGGCCACCGGGTTGGGCGTGGTCAAAAGGCGCGGGCCATAGAAGATGGAATTGGCGCCCGCCAGGAAACACAGCGCCTGGGTCTCGTCGCTCATCTCCTCGCGCCCGGCCGACAGCCGCACCATGGATCGGGGCATGGTGATGCGCGCCACCGCGATGGTGCGCACGAAGTCGATGGGATCGAGCGGTTTGCTGAGGCCCTGCGGCGTGCCTTCGATCTGCACCAGCGCGTTGATCGGCACGCTTTCGGGATGGGTGGGCAGCGTGGCCAGCGCATGGATCAGCCCGGTGCGATCCTCCGCGCTTTCGCCCATGCCGACGATGCCGCCGCAGCAGACATTGATGCCGGCGCCGCGCACATGCTCCAGGGTGTCGAGCCGGTCCTGATAGGTGCGGGTGCTGATGATGTGGCGGTAATATTCCGGCGAGGTGTCGAGATTGTGGTTGTAGTAATCCAGTCCTGCCTGCTTCAGGCGAACGGCCTGCGGCGCGGTCAGCATGCCCAAGGTGACACAGGTTTCCATGCCCAGGGCGGCGACGCCTTCGACCATCTCGCACACCGCGTCGAGATCCTTGTCCTTGGGCGAACGCCAGGCCGCGCCCATGCAGAAGCGCGAGGCGCCCGCCGCCTTGGCGGCGCGGGCATCGGCCAGCACGGCTTCGACATCCATCAGCTTGGTGGCCTTCAGGCCGGTGTCATGCTTGGACGACTGGCTGCAATAGCCGCAATCCTCGGGGCAGCCACCGGTCTTGATCGACAGCAGGGTCGAGATCTGCACTTCGCTGGGGTCGAAATGGGCGCGGTGAATGGCCTGCGCCCGGAACATCAGCTCCGCAAAGGGCAGGGCGAAAAGATCGGCGATTTCGGCGCGGCTCCAGTCGGAACGGGGAATAAGATGCAGGTCGGGGGCGGGTGCGTTCATGGATCATTTTTACCCGGTTCCGGCCCGCGCTTAAAGGGTGGACGACGGGCCCCCAAAAAGCTAACAAAAGCGCCCGTCGAACGACCCTTTGGGAAGTTCTGGGCCCCAGTGGTGGAATGGTAGACGCGGCAGACTCAAAATCTGTTGCCGCAAGGCGTGCTGGTTCAAGTCCGGCCTGGGGCACCATTCGTTCGCAACGCGAACGAATGCCGAGCGGGCCGCGCGACAGCGCCTTGAGGCCCGCGAGGCCAGCTGCGCTCGACTGGCGCCCGCAGGCCGGATTCTTTTGTTTGTCCGTCCTCGCGTGTAAACGCGCTGCGGGCGGACGGGGCCTGGGGCACCATTCAAATTGGCGTGTTCATTTGCACAGTCTCCGGCGATGACCTAGCTTTCGTCCCAACAAAAATGGGGAAAGCCATGCGCACAATCGCTCTTGTTCTTGCCGCGTCATTCGCTGCTTCGCCCGTGCTGGCGCAGCCGCTGCCCGCGCCCGCTTCCTATCCGCCCGTGGTCGGCGAAAAGGGTGTCGTGACCACCCACGAACTGTCGATCGACCTGGCGGAGCGGATTGCGCGCGGCGGCATCGAAGCCTGCCGCAAGATGGGCTTTCATACCACCATGGCGGTGATCGACAGTTCGGGCACGCTGAAGGCGTTCCTGCGCGACGACAAGACCGGTCCGCACACCGTCAGCCTGGCGCAGGACAAGGCCTATACCGCGCTGACGCTGTCCAATCGTTTCGCCACCAGCGGCACCTTCGCCACGGCGCGCAATTCCACCCTGGGTTCGCCCATGACCAATATCAAGGGCGTGGTCGGCGTGGCCGGCGGCGTGCCGATCAAGTATCGCGGCGAGGTGATCGGCGCGGTCGGATCGTCCGGCGCGGTGGGCGGCGACAAGGACGAATTGTGTTCGCAAGCGGGGATCGACGCTGTCGCCGACCAGCTCAAATAGCTTCGACATCAAGCCCGCGCGCAGCACGCCGGAACTGACGGCGACGGCGGCGCTGTTTCGCGCCTATGCCCGCGCGCTGGAGATGGATTTGTCGCATCAGGGTTTCGACAGCGAACTTGCCGCCCTGCCGGGCGTCTATGGGCCGCCGGGCGGCGAAATCCTGCTGGCCAAGCGCGCCGATCATGTTTTGGGCTGCATCGCGCTGAAGCCGCTGGCGCCGCGTGTCGCCGAGATCAGGCGCCTGTTCGTGCGCGAACAGATGCGCGGCATCGGCGTGGGCAAGGCGCTGGTCATGGCGATCGTCGATACGGCCCGCGGGCTTGACTATGCCGAGATCAGGCTGGATGTCCTGCCGCGGATGCAGGGTGCAATCGCGCTTTATCAAATGTGCGGTTTCACGCCCATCGCATCTAGCGATGCAGGCCTGCTGTCCTTCAACAAAAAACTGCGCCCGGCGTAAAAGAAAACGGCGCCCCCGTTGGGAGGCGCCGTTTCTCAGGACGTGACGATTACTGGTTGGCCAGAACCAGGCCCGCGATCAGGCCGGTCGCGGCGGCAGCAAGGACATAGTTGTTGTCCACGCGGCGCCACTCATAGCCGCGCGGCGGGCGCGACAGGTGATAACGGCCATAGTCGCTGACGCGCTGGCCGCGATTCCAGTCATTGCGGTCGATGCGGCCGCCCTTGCGCCAGTTGTGCTGGTTGAAGCCGTTGTTGTGGCTCATGGACGGGCCGCCGCGATGATCGTCATGGCGGTTGTTGTTCCAGCCCTGCGCAAAGGCTGCGCTCATCGGCGCAACCAGCAAAGCGATGGCGGCAGTGGCGGTGAGAAGGCGTTTCATGGGTATTTCCTTTTCTGTCGGTACCATTACGTGCAGGACGCTACGGGGTTCCCCATGAACTGTAACTGAATGATAAGGACAGACTGGTGTCAGGCACTGTCGCAAAGTGTGTCGGATTGCGACGCTTTACGCGGCTGTCCATCCACCATCGATGCTGATGATGCTGCCGGTGATCGACTTCGCCATATCGCCCGCCAGATAGACCGCCAGCGCCGCGATTTCATCGACAGTGACAAACTGCTTGGTCGGCTGGGCCGCCAGCAGCACATCGTTGATCACCTGTTCGCGCGTCAGGCCGCGCGCTTCCATGGTATCGGGAATCTGCTTTTCCACCAGCGGCGTCCAGACATAGCCGGGGCAGATGGCATTGGCGGTGATGCCGAAGGTTGCCGTTTCCAGCGCCACCGTCTTGGTGAAGCCGGCAATGCCATGCTTGGCCGCGACATAGGCCGACTTGAACGGCGAAGCGACCAGTGCATGCGCGCTGGCCGTATTGATGATGCGGCCCCACTTCTTTGCTTTCATGCCGGGAATGGCGGCGCGGGTGGTGTGAAAGGCCGAGGACAGGTTGATGGCGATGATCTGGTCCCATTTCTCCGGCGGAAACTCTTCCACCGGCGAGACGAACTGGATGCCCGCATTGTTGACCAGGATATCGACGCCGCCGAGTTGCCTGATCGCATCGGTGACCATGGCTTCGGTCTCTGGTCCCTTGCTCATGTCGGCGCCGGAATAGATACAGCGGATGCCGAACTCGCTTTCGATGCCGCTGCGTTCCTTCTCGATGGCGGCCGCGTCGCCGAAGCCGTTGATGCAGACATTGGCGCCCCCGGCGGCAAAGGCGCGGGCGATGGCCAGCCCGATGCCCGAGGTGGAGCCGGTGACGAGAGCGGTCTTGCCTTTGAACATGCGTGTGGATCCTGAAAGGGGCGCGGGCAGGATGGCATGGTGGGCCGGGCGGGGCGCTTGCCAAAACTGACGCACCCGGCGGCCGCGAATCCGTTATGGTTCCGTCATGGATATCACCGGCCGCCTGGAACGCCTGCCCGCCACACGCGGCACCTGGCGGCGCATCACATTGCTGTCGCTGGGCGGCTTTTTCGAATTCTACGACCTGTTCCTGGCCGCCTATATCGCGCCGGGGCTGGTGAAAGCTGGCATCCTCACCACCACGACCAAGGGATTGTTCGAGACCGGCGGCGTGGCGGCCTTCGTTGCTTTCTTCTTCCTGGGCCTGTTCGTGGGCACCGCTCTGTTCGGTTTTGTCGCCGACCGGCTGGGACGGCGCACCATCTTCACCGTCTCACTGCTGTGGTACGCGGCCGCGTCCTGCATCATGGCCTTCCAGCATGATGCCTTTGGCCTGAATGTCTGGCGCTTCATCTGCGGCATCGGCATCGGGGTGGAGCTGGTGACCATCGACACTTACATCGCCGAACTGGCGCCGCCGCGGCTGCGTGGCCGCGCCTTCGCCTATGCCAACATCATCCAGTTCCTCGCCATTCCGCTGGTGGCATTCCTGGCCTGGCTGCTGGTGCCGCGCGCGCCGTTCGGTATCGATGGCTGGCGCCTGGTGGTGCTGATGGGTTCGGTGGGTGCGCTGGTCGCCTGGTTCGTACGGCGGCATCTGCCGGAAAGCCCGCGCTGGCTGGCGCAACATGGCCGTGGCCAGGAAGCCGATGCCATCGTCGAAGCCTGGGAAGTCGAAGCGCGTCTGACTGGGGCCATACTGCCCGAACCCAAAGTGCTGCCGCCGGAAGAGGCGCGCGGCTCGATCTGGGAAATCTTCGGCCCGCGCTATCGTGGCCGCACTTTGATGCTGGTCGCCTTCAACCTGTTCCAGGCGGCGGGCTATTACGGCTTTGCCAGCTGGGTGCCGACGCTGCTGATCGCCAGCGGCATCGAGGTGACGAAAAGCCTTGGCTACACCTTCATCATCGCCATCGCCGCGCCCATCGGGCCGCTGCTCGGCCTGTTCCTGAATGCCGAGCGCAAATGGATCGTTGCCGGCGCCGCGCTGGCCATCGCCGCCAGCGGGCTGGCCTTCACCCAGGCGCACGGTATGCTCAGCGTGATCGCCTGCGGCGTGTCACTGACCCTGGCCAACAACATCCTGTCCTTCGCCTATCATGGCTATCAGCCGGAGTTGTTTCCCACCCGCATCCGTGCCCAGGCGGTTGGCTTCGTCTATTCCTTCTCGCGCCTGTCCACGGTGTTCAGCGCCTTTGTGATCGCCTTTTTCCTGCGTGAATTCGGCAGCACCGGCGTCTTTGTCTTCATCGCCGGCTGCATGGTCATGGTGGCCGCGATTATCGGTATTTTCGGGCCCAAGACCCACAACCTGCCGCTGGAGCAAATATCCCGTTAATTTCAAATACTTGGTATTTAAATTGATAAAATCAACTTTTATTGCTTGAAAAATTGATTTTCTGAAGTAAATCTTCGGGTGCAACACAGGCGCCCGATGGCCGCTATCAAAGACTGGCAGGAACTGACCGCGATCACGCAAGGAGCACCCCTGGTGGTCGAGCGGGTGCGCATGGGCGACATCGCCATCGAGAGCGCGTTCGAACTGCCCCAGCTTGCGCGCCTGTCGATGGAAGATCAGGTCTTCGTTGCCGCCTTCCTGCGCAGTCACGGCTCTATCAAGGAGATGGAGCAAGTGTTCGGCGTCAGCTATCCCACCGTGAAAGCGCGGCTGAACCGCATCGCGGCGCAGCTGGAATTCGTCGACACCGATCCCCAGCCGCTGCGCAGCGAAATTCTCGATCAACTGGAGCGAGGCGAAATCGACGCCGCCACCGCTATCGCCCGCCTGGAGGCCAAATGAAAGCCGAGATTCTGCCGCCGCTGACCGCCAGCGTGCATGTGAAGCCGGCCGGCTGGCGTTTCGGCATCCGGCTGTGGCTGCCGCTGTTCCTGATCTGGCTGCTGCTGTTGCCGCTGTTCGTGCTGGCGCTGCCGTTCCTGTTCGTCGCTTCGCTGGTGTTCGGTTTCCGGCTGCTGCGCAGCCTGGGCGCCGTGATGGCGGTGTTGGCCGGATTCAAGGGCACCAAGGTGGAAGTGGAAAATCCCGGCACGCGCATCTTCGTCAAATTGAATTGAAAGGACACATCATGACCGACAAGCGCCGTCAGATTCTGGACATGCTGGCCAGCGGTAAGCTCACCGCCGCCGAGGCCGAACGCCTGATCGCCGCGCTGGAACGCGGCACCGCCATGGCCGCGCCCGCCGGCGAAAAGCTGAAATACCTGCGCGTGCTGGTCGATACGGTGGACGAGTATGACGGCCCCACCAAGGTGAATGTGCGCGTGCCGATGCAGCTTCTGCGCGCGGGCGTGCGGCTGACCGGGGTTATCCCGACCAAGGCGCGCGACCAGGTGAACGAGGCGTTGCGCAATCAAGGCATTCCCTTCGACATCAACAAGCTGACGCCCGACAATCTGGAAGAAATGGTCGAGCAGTTGCGTGAGCTGTCCGTCGATGTCGACAATGATCGCGCCAAGGTCCGGGTGTTCTGCGAATAGCCATGAATTATCGTCACGGCTATCACGCGGGCAATTTCGCCGATGTCATCAAGCATGTCGCGCTGGTCGTCATTCTGCTGCATCTGAAAAAGAAAGACGCGGCTTTCGCGGTGATCGACAGCCATGCCGGGCGCGGGCTGTATGATCTTGCGGGCGTGGAAGCGGGCAAGACCGGCGAGGCGGAAGGCGGCATCGCGCGCCTGGCGAATTTGGACGGCGATCTGCCCGAAGCGCTGGCGGCCTATCTTGCGCTGGTAAAGAAGACCGGTGCCTATCCCGGCTCGCCATTGATCGCGGCGCATATGCTGCGCCCGCAGGACCGGCTGACCGCGATCGAAAAGCATCCGGAGGAATTCGCCGCGCTGAAAGATGTGCTGGCGCCGTTCCGCAATGCCGTGGCCGAACATGGCGATGGTTATGCGCGCGCCGTGAAGCTGCTGCCGCCGCAGGCGCGCCGTGGTTTGACCGTGATCGATCCGCCGTTTGAATCGCCCGATGAATTCGCCGCCCTGGTGCGAACGGTGAATGCGGCGCGCGCCAGGTTTGCCACCGGCATTTTCCTGATCTGGTATCCCATCAAGTCGCAAAGCGCGGTCGATGGCTTCCTGGGCGAAGTGCTGGCGGGCGGCGTGCAAAAGGCGCTGACGGTCGAAATCGCCGTGCCGCCCGAAGGGGACAAACTGTCTCGCGCCGGCCTGCTGGTGATCAATCCGCCCTTTGGTTTTGCTGCCGCCATGGATGCCGCGACCGTCCTCCTGGCGCCCCGTTTGGGCCGGGACGGCACCCCCGCCCGTATCGCTCTGGCGTGGCTGGTGGGCGCGGAATAAAGGCAAAAGCTCAGCCTCTGAAACGGCTTGCCATCGCTGCCGCCCTTCTTTATCACCGCCGGCGGACAGGTGGTCGAGTGGTCGATGGCACCGCACTCGAAATGCGGCGAGCCTGCAAGGGCTCCGTGGGTTCGAATCCCACCCTGTCCGCCATCTATCGTTTGACGCCGTCCATCCGCAGTTCACGGTTCTGGAAGCGCCAGCCCGTGGCTGTCTTCACCAGCCGGTCGTCATAAACCCCGCTGCGGCCATGCACCTTGAAGGCGGCATTGGGCCGGGAATCCAGCAGCAACAGATAACAGCTCGCCACGACCGCGCCGTCCTGTTCGCGCACCCGCAGGTTGGTGAGAAAATGTCGATCCCAGCCCCAGCGGCCATCTTCGGCCATCTGGCTTTTAAGTGGCACCGTGCGCGGTTTGTCTCCAGCTTCGGTGATGCGAAGCGTACCGCCGGGTGCGAACAGCGCCGCCAGCGTCCTGGCATCGCCGCCGTCCTGCGCCATGGCGTAGCGGGCATAGAGTTCGCGGATCTCGGCATAATCCTGCGGCGTGATGCGCGCCTGGGCGTTTGTGCAAGCGGCCAGCAACAGGACAGCGCAAAGAAGACGAGCCTTCATTTTTTCACCGGCGTCTTCAGCAGGCAGTTGTTCATGCCGGCCCGGCAATGGCGATTCTGGAAGGGCGTGGCGGAATCCTCATCCTGCCATAGGCGCCGCGCGGCGAAGCGCCATCCTGCCGGGCTCTTCACCAGCCTGTCTTCGTACATGGCCGATTGCATCCGCATCAGATTCTGCGGCTGGGGCCGCGTGTCGGTGACAATCAGCACATAGCTTATGCCCCGCGCGCCGCCCGCTTCAGGTGTCAGCAGGATGTTCATGATCATGTGGCGTGTCTGTTTGCCGGCATCGGCCTGCGCCGCGCCGCGGGCGTAAAGCTGCTGGATGTCCATGCTGTCTTGCGACGATAGCGGCGCGGCCTTTACTGCCATCGGCAGGACGGACAGTGCCAACGTCGCGAGATATGCGCGCAGCATCATGGCCGTCCCTGATAGGGCGATGCCAGTTCGCGCTCGTTCCACACTTCGCGCGACGTGAACCGCCAGCCGGCTTTCGTTTTCACCAACTTGTCGTGATAAATGCCGGGAAAGGCGATCAGCGTGCCGTCATGGCTGTCCTTGCCGTCGCTGATCAGGACATAGCAGGTGCCGTCCACGCCGGTTTGCGTCGGCGTCAGCACGATGTTGAAGATGCGGTGCCGGCCGCCCCAACCCTGGGTGCCGTCTCCGGTGCGGCGCGCCACCGAAGCGATGCCTTCGGCGGTATGCCGGTTGACGTCGCTCAGCATGACGCCGTCCGGCGTGAACACCGAGGCGCGCAACTTGCCGTCGCCGGAATCCTTGCCCTTGGAATAGGTGTAGTAGAGCTGCTCGATGTCGTAACGATCCTGCGCCGTCAGGATGACGGGTCTGGCCGTGGCCGGCGACGCCAGCAGCGCCGCCAGGCCAAGACAGAGGAATGATCCCCGCAGCATCGCGCCGTCTACGGCTTGGCGTCCGGCAACGCGAACACCCACAGCACCGAGCCGCCCGGATGCGGCTGCACGATTTCCGGCGTCAACTGGTGCATGTTGTTCAGGCGCCCGTTGCCGCAGCAGCCCGACACCACCGCCACATACTGCTTGCCCTTGACGGCATAAGTGATGGGATAGGTGTTGATGACGTCGTTCAGGCGCGTCTTCCACAACACCTTGCCGTCGGTCTGGTCATAGGCACGCAGCCAGCGG
>Ga0207703_10004102_pt1 | contig 12024 bp, 8 predicted proteins | sample KBSSwiS12_FD_184304 | JGI IMG/M metagenome (GOLD analysis project Ga0207703, IMG submission 184304) | Switchgrass rhizosphere microbial communities from Kellogg Biological Station, Michigan, USA - KBS Switchgrass S1-2 (SPAdes) (version 2) | ecosystem: Host-associated > Plants > Roots >... | reverse complement strand
GTCGCCGCGGGCTGCCACTACTTCGACCTGACCGAGGACGTCGCCGCGACGCGCGAGATCAAGCGGATCGCGGACGGCGCCAGCACCGTGCTGATGCCGCAGTGCGGCCTGGCCCCGGGCTTCATCAGCATCGCCGGCTACACGCTCTCGCGCGGCTTCGACACCCTCGAACGGCTGCACATGCGCGTGGGCGCGCTGCCACAGTACCCGACCAACGCGCTGAAGTACAACCTCACGTGGTCGGTGGACGGGCTGATCAACGAGTACGTCCATCCGTGCGAGGCGATCGTCGACGGCGCACGCATCGAGCAGCCGCCGCTCGAAGGCTACGAGACCTTCGCGCTCGATGGCGTGAACTACGAGGCGTTCAACACCTCGGGCGGGCTGGGCACGCTGGCCGAGACGCTGGCCGGGCAGGTGCAATACCTGGACTACAAGACGATCCGCTATCCCGGACACCGCGACATCGCCAAGCTGATGCTCCAGGACTTCGGCCTGGCCGGGAAGCGCGAGGTGATGAAAGACATCCTGCGCACGGCGATCCCGACCACCGAGCAGGACGTGGTGGTGGTGTTCGTCACCGCGTCGGGGCTGAAGCAGGGCGTGCGCACCCAGGTGTCGTTCGCGCGCAAGGTCTACGCGCAGACGTGGGCCGGCATGGCGATGACCGGTATCCAGATCACGACCGCCAGCGGGGTGTGCGCGGTCCTCGACCTGTTCATGCAGGGCGCGCTGCCGAAGCAGGGGTTCATCCGCCAGGAACAGGTGGGGCTGGCCGACTTTCTGGCGAACAGATTTGGCCGCGCCTACGAAGCGGCGGCGGTGCGCTAGGGCGGTCCACCAGGGCGGTCTGAAGACCGCCCTCTACATTCCGCTCTCTACATTCGTGGGGGTCGCCTTCAGGCGGCCCGTTCTCAGTGGTACGCTTTGGCCATGCGAGCGATGGTTATCACCACCTTGGTGCTCGGCACGATCGCCGCCGCGCTGTCTGCACAGGCGCCAGCGACGTCTCCCGAACGCGAGTTCCTCACGCGGCCACGGCGTCTGACGGTCGAGGGGCGCCGCGCCGGCGAAGGCTACTGGTCGAAGGACGGAAAGAAGCTCACGTTCCAGAGCGAACGCGAGCCGGGCAACCCGTTCTATCAGATCTACACGATGGACATGGCCACCGGCGACGTCGCGCGCGTGTCGCCCGGCATCGGCAAGACCACCTGCTCGTTCTTCAACCCCGAGACGGGCGACATTCTCTTTGCGTCAACCCATCACGATCCGACGTCGAAGAAGCAGCAGGAAGAGGAACTCGCCTTCCGCGCCTCCGGCAAGGAACGCCGCTACTCGTGGGACTACGACCCGGAGATGGAGTTGTACGTCCGCAGCGCGAAAACGGGCACCTACCGCAGGCTGACCAACGCGAAAGGCTACGACGCGGAAGGAAGCTACTCACCGGACGGCCAGTGGATCGTGTTCTCGTCCACGCGGCAGGCCTACGACCACACGCTCACCCCGGCCGAAGCCAAGCAGCTCGAGACCGACCCGAGCTTCTTCGCCGAGATCTACATCATGCGCGCCGATGCCGATGGCTCTGGCGTCAAAAGGCTCACCAACGTCACCGGCTACGACGGCGGCCCCTTCTTCTCGCCCGACGGCAAGCGCATCATCTGGCGCCGCTTCGACGAGGCCGGCCTCATCGCCGACGTCTGGACGATGAATCTCGACGGCAGCGATCAGCGCCAGATCACGAACTTCGGCGCCATGAGCTGGGCACCCTACATCCACCCGTCGGGGCAATACGTCATCTTCGCGTCGAACAAGCTCGGGTTCGACAACTTCGAGCTCTTCATGGTGGACATCGACGGCAAGAAGCAGCCGGTGCGCGTCACCTACTCCGACGGCTTCGACGGACTGCCGGTGCCCTCGCCCGACGGGACGCAGCTCGCGTGGACGACGAGCCGCGGCGGCGGACGCGAAGGGCAGATCTTCCTGGCGCAGTGGAACCACGAGCACGCGCTCGCGGCCCTGCGCGCCGCTCCTGCGAGGTAACGCCATGCGCCGCGCTGCAGTCCTCGTTCTCTTTGCGCTCGCCGGTGCGACCACCGTCCACACGCAGACCGCGACGGTCTCGACGCGCCCATTCGTCGAAACGCTCGCCTCCGAAAAGCTCGGTGGACGCGAGGCCGGCTCCGCCGACGAACGCGCGGCTGGCGACTACCTCGCGGCGCAGCTCGCGCGCATCGGCGCGCGCCCGCTGCCCGGACACAAAGACATGTTCGAAAGCTTCGCGTTCACGGCCGGCAGCCGCGACGCGGGGTCGCGCGTCTCGGTCACCGCCGGCACGACCGCGCCGAAGGCGTTCACCGCCGCCGGCGACGTACAGGCGCTGTCGTTCTCCGACGACGCCGAGATCACGGGGCCGGTCGTCTTCGCCGGCTACGGGATCGTCGTTCCGGAATCGCAGGGGTTCGGCTACGACAGCTTTGCCACGCTGGACGTGAAGGACAAGGTCGTGGTGGTGCTGCGCTACTTCCCCGAGGACGCCGACCAGCAGACGCGCGGCATCCTCGCGCGCTACGCGGACCTGCGCTACAAGGCGATGGCCGCGCGCCAGCGCGGCGCCAAGGCGCTGGTGGTGGTAACCGGGCCGCGCTCGCCGAACGCCGGCCTCACGGTGCCGATGACGTTCGATACGGCGCTCGCCGGCTCCGGCATCGCGGCCGTGAGCGTCAGCGGCGCGGTCGCCTCGGCGCTCTTCTCCAACGGCAAGCCTCTGGTCGACGCGCAGAAGGATCTCGACACCGGCAACCCGCACGTCGCCGGCTTCGAGCTGCCCGGCGTCGCCGTCACGCTCAAGGCCGCGCTCACGCGCGAGCGGCGATCCGGTCGCAACGTGGTGGCCTATCTGCCGGCCACGGCGCCGGTGACCGGCGTGGACAAACCGTGGGTTGCCGTCGGCGCGCACTACGACCACTTGGGGCGCAGCGCTCACAGCGGATCGCTGGCGTCGCGTGAAGAGGCGGGGCGCGCGCATCTGGGCGCGGACGACAACGCGTCGGGGTCCGCCGCGGTGCTCGCGATTGCGGGCGCGCTGGCCAAGCAGCCGATGCGCCGCCGTCATCTGCTGATCGGGCTGTGGAGCGCCGAAGAGATCGGCCTGCTCGGATCGGCGGCGTTCGTCGCCACGCCGCCGGTGCCACTCGACCAGCTCGCGGCGTATCTCAACTTCGACATGGTCGGCCGGATGCAGGAGAACAAGCTCGTGGCGCAGGCCACCGGGACGAGCGCGGTGTGGGCGTCGATTCTCGAACGCGCCAACGTCGCCGCCGGCTTCGACCTCACCGTGCAGCCCGATCCGTTCCAGCCCACGGACGTGTCCAGCTTCAACCAGGCGGGCGTGCCGAGCCTGTCGTTCACCACCGGTGCGCACTCGGACTACCACAAGCCGTCCGACACCGCCGACAAGATCGACTACGAGGATCTCGACCGCGTGGCGTCGTTCGCCGCGGCCATCACGCGCCGGCTGATGGATCTCGATCCGGCGCCGCAGTTCGTGAAGGTCGAACAGTCCACGCAGACGGCGGCCCGCACCGGCGTGCGCGTCTTCACCGGCACAGTGCCCGACTACGCGGCCACGGTGAAGGGGCTGCTCCTCGGCGGCGTGGTCGGCGGCGGCCCCGCCGAACAGGCCGGGCTGCAGAAGGGCGACGTGATCGTCGAAATCGCCGGCCAGGCGATCACCAACATCTACGACTACACCTACGCGCTCGATCTGCTGAAGATCGGCCAGCCCGTGAAGGTGGTCTATACGCGCGGCACCGAGCGCCGCGAGACGACGCTCACGCCGGCTGCGCGGAGATAGCCGCCTGCGCCTGATCGCGGCAGCCGCCGGCGCGATGCTGGCATTTGCCGGCAACTCGCTGCTGTGCCGGATGGCGCTTGGCGGCGGCGCAATCGACGCGGCCAGCTTCACCACGATCCGCTTCGGCAGCGGCGCGCTGGCGCTCCTGCTCCTCGCCGCGGTATCGGGCGCCGTCCGAACCTCCACTCGTGGTGGCACCTGGCGTTCGGCGGCTGTCCTCTTCGTCTACGCCTTCCCGTTCGCGTTCGCCTACACGCGCCTCGCCACCGGCACCGGCGCCCTCGTCCTGTTCGGCACCACGCAGATCACGATGATCGCGGCCGGCCTGCGTGCAGGCGAGCGCCCCTCGACGGCCGAGTGGATCGGCCTCGTCATCGCGCTGAGCGGGCTGGTGTGGCTGGTGATGCCGGGGCTCTCCACCTCGCCCTCGCCCACCGGTGTGGCGCTGATGTTCGTGGCGGGCATCGCGTGGGGCGCCTACTCGCTGCTCGGGCGCGGCAGCACCGCGCCGGTGGCCGACGTCACCGGCACGTTCCTGCGGCTCGTCCCACTGCTGCTGGCGACCTGGGCGGCGGTCTGGCCGTCCACGCAGCTGTCGATCCGCGGCGCCACGCTGGCGGTCGTCTCGGGTGCGCTGACGTCCGCGGGCGGCTACGTGATCTGGTACTACGCGCTCGGCCATCTCACCGCGATGCGCGCGTCGATTCTGCAGCTGTCGGTGCCGGCAATCGCCGCGGTTGGCGGCACGCTGGTGCTCGCCGAGCCGGTGACGGTGCGGCTGGTCACCGCCGCTGCCCTGATTCTGGGCGGCGTAGCACTGTCGATCGGCGATCGAGGACAATAGGCGGCCTGGAGGGTTCGTTGGTCATGCGTATGCGTTCTACGACGTATCTGCTGGCGTGTGCACTCGTGGTCGCGGGATCGCAGGCCGGCTTCGGGCAGCAGAAGGTGCCGATGGCGCCGGGCGGGTTTCCGGTTGCGCCCCAGGGGCTCGCGAACCGGCCGCTGCCGCCGCTGCCGATGGAGTTCGACACCGCCGAGGGGATGCGCATCCGCGTCTCCGCCTGGATCACCGGCCTCCAAAACCCGTGGACCGTGGCGTTCCTTCCCGATGGCACGGCGCTCGTCACCGAGCGCACCGGCCGCCTGCGCGTGATCCGCGACGGCAAGCTGGATCCCACGCCGGTGGCGGGCGCGCCGATGGCGCGCAACCTGGGCGTGTCGGGCGAACCGGGCGCGGTGCACGGCTACATGGACGTGATCCTGCACCCCAACTTCGCCAGCAACAAGCTGGTCTACATCTGCTACACGAAGCCGATCGACGAGAAGCGCCAGACGACCGCGATCGCGCGCGGACGCTGGGACGGCAAGGCGCTCGTTGAAACGAAGGACATCTTCGTCGGGCAGGAGAGCAACGGCACGGCGCGGATCGCCTTCGGTCGCGACGGCATGCTCTACGTGACGACCGCCGCGGCAGGGCCCGGCAACGCCGCCCAGGAGGGTAACAACCAGAGCGGCAAGGTGCTGCGCCTCAAGGACGACGGCACGGTGCCGCCCGACAACCCGTTTGTGGGCAAGGCCGGCTACAAGCCCGAGATCTACACGCTCGGACACCGCAGCTCGCTCGGTCTGGCCGTGCACCCCGGCACCGGACAGATGTGGCTGAACGAGAACGGCCCGAACGGCGGCGACGAGATCAACATCCTGAAACCGGGCGCCAACTATGGCTGGCCCATCGTGAGCTACGGCCGCACGTATTCCGGCCCGTGGCAGCAGAACGATCGGCCGGGGCACGTGGGCTACGAGCCGCCACTCGTGGTGTGGATCCCGGCGATTGCCGTGTCGGGTATGGAGTTCTATACCGGTAACCGCCTGCCGAAGTGGAAGGGCGACGTGTTCGTCGGCTCGCTCCGTACCGGCGAGGTTCCCGGCACCGGACACCTCGAGCGCATCCTCTTCAACGAGAAGATGGAGGAACTGCGCCGCGAGTCGCTGCTCGTCGAACTGCATCAACGCATCCGCGACGTGAAGCAGGGGCCCGACGGGCTGCTCTACGTGATGACCGATCAGAACCCGGGTGCCATTCTGCGCATCGAACCAGCGAAATAGCCGGCAGTCGTAGGGGCCGGCTTCAGCCGGCCCGACCATGGGCCGCCTGAAGGCGGCCCCCACGGCGCTCAATCCTGGTGCGCTCCCGCCGATTACGGCACGGGAGCGTCTCCGTTGCGCCAGACAAGTGCCATCCAGGCGGGTCTGAAGACTCGCTACTACGTTCTCTCCGTCCTGGTGGCCGTGCTCTGTACCGGGTCGACCGTTCACACGGCGACCACCACCGCGACCGAGCCCGCGCAGACCGTGCACGTGCAGGGCGTGGTGCTCTACCACGACGCCGCACTGGGCCTGTTCGTGCAGGTGGGCGGTGAAACGCTGCAGGTCACCGGGCTCCACGAGCTGTTCACGCCGGGCGACCGCGTGGACGTGATCGGAGTGACGGCGGAAAAAGACGGCCGCCGCACGATGACCGGCGCGAAAGTCACGCGCACCGGCAGCGGGCCGTTGCCGGCCGCGCGCGCGGTCCCGTCGTCGGGCCTCGCCACCGACCAGAACGCGGATGATTGGGTGTCGTTCGTCGGCGTCATCCAGGACGTGCTGCCGACGCCCGCGGGCTTCGATCTCCGCGTGGCGGTGGACGAAGCGCAGGTGTTCGTGGCGGCACCCCCCACCACACCCGCCGCCGCCAAACTGATCGACGCCGACCTGCAGATCCGCGGCGTGCGCGTGCTCCTGCGCAACGCGCAAGGCGTCGTGATGGGCGTCCGGATCCTGGCGCCCACGGTGGCCGCGTCGGACGTGCGGACGCCGCCGCCGAGCGCGGCGTTCGACCTGCCGCTGCGACCGGTCTTGGACGTGCGAAAGCTGGCGCTGCAGCACGCATTCCCGCATCGCGTGCGCACACGCGGCACCGTGGTGCTGCAGACCTCATCGCTCACACCCGGCAAACACATCCTGCATCTGCAGGACGGCAACGGCGCCATTGCGGTTGAAGTGGACGAAAAGACCCGCGTGTCGACCGGAGCGGTGGCCGAGGCGTCGGGCTTCCCCGGCACCTTCTTCGGCACGCCGATCCTCTCGAGCAGCTTCATCAAGGAAGTGGGGCGGGGCGATCTGCCAGCGGCGGCCGTCGTGACCGTGGCCGAAGTAATGGGCGGCAAGCACGCCGGACAACTCGTCCGGCTCAAGGGCACCTTCAGCTCATTCGGCAAAGGTGTCGGCTTCCAGCTCCTGAACATCGAAAGCGGCGGCACGCCGGTGTCGGTCTACCAGTACGACTGGCCACCGCACGACCCGCTGCCGGCCATCCGTGAAGGCAGCACCCTCGAGCTGACCGGTGTCACCGCCGTCTTCTACGACGCCGTGGGCACGCCGACCACCGTGATCATGGTGATCGACGGTCCCGAGTCGATCGGAATCGTGGCCGTGCCGTCCTGGTGGACGCCCGGGCGCGTCATCACCGCCCTCGGCGTCGCGGGCGGACTGTGCCTGCTCGCGTTGCTCTGGATCGTCGTGCTGAACAGCCGGGTGCGGCACCAGACGCGCCTGCTCACCACGCAGTTCGAGCGCACCGCGGCGCTCCAGCGCCGCTGGACCGACCTGGTGGCCAGCGCCAGCGACGTCATCCTCACCTGGGATCGCCAGGGGCGCCTGACCTCGCTGAACAAGACCGGCCACAGCATGCTCGGCCTCTCCGAAGACGACGCGCTGCGCCACACGCTCAAGGACCTCGTCGCCCCCGAGTGCGCCGCGATCGTCGACGGCCTGATGCAGCGGATGCCGCAGCAGGCGAGCGACCGCATCGAGCTCGAGGTGGTGGGCACCACCGGCCAGCGCATTCCGCTCGAACTGAACGTGCAGGCCATGTCGGAGCATCGGGAGCACGTGGGCTTCCAGGCGATTGCCCGCGACATGACGCAGCACAAGCGGGTCGAACGCGCGCTCACCGAGGCGCGCGACGCCGCCGAAGATGCCAACCGGGCCAAGAGCGAGTTCCTGGCCAACATGAGCCACGAGATCCGGACGCCGATGAACGGCGTGATCGGCATGACGCAGCTCGCGCTCATGACCGACCTCACGGCGACGCAGCGCGACTATCTCGAGACGGTCAACCGTTCGGCCGAGTCGCTGCTCGTCATCCTGAACAGCATCCTCGACTTCTCGAAGATCGAATCGCGCAAGCTGGAGATGGAGTCGGTGCCGTTCGAGCTCCGCGACCTCGTGGCCGAAACGCTGAAGCCGCTGGTGCTCGCCGCCGAGGCGAAGGGGCTCGAACTGATCTTCGATATCGCGCCCGACGTCCCGGACGCGATCGTCGGCGACCCGCTGCGGTTGCGGCAGGTGATGACCAACCTGGTCGGCAACGCCATCAAGTTCACCGAGCGCGGCCACGTGCTGCTGGAGGTCCGCGAGGATCGCCACGCCGACAGCGGCACGATGCTCCACTTCTCGGTGAGCGACACCGGCGTCGGTATCCCGCACGAGAAGCAGCCGCTCATCTTCGAACCGTTCAGCCAGGCCGACGGGTCCACGACGCGGCGCTACGGCGGCACCGGCCTGGGGCTGGCGATCTCGTCGAGCCTCGTCACGCTGATGGGCGGCCGCATGTGGCTCGACAGCGAGCCGGGCGAAGGCGCCACGTTCCACTTCCTCGCCGCGTTCGGGGTGGTGGCTGACGTGCCGCACCCGGCCACCGACATCTATCCCGGCGAGATGCCGGCGCTCGTGATCGACGACAACCCGGTGAACCGCCGCATTCTCTCCGAGCAGCTGACGCGCCTGGGCATCCGACCGTCGCAGGCCGAGGGGGGTGCGCAGGCGCTGCGGATGATGGACGCGGCCGCGCGCAGCGGCAAGCCGTACGGGTTGGTCGTGCTCGACGTCCACATGCCGGACATGGACGGCTTCGGCGTGGCGACGCAGATCAAAGCGCGCCCCGACTTCGCGGACCCGACGGTGATCATGCTCACCTCGGCCGGCCGCCACGACGACGTGGAACGCTGCCGCGAGCTGAACATCTCGGCGTATCTCAACAAGCCGATCTCGCCGACGCACCTCCGCGAGGTCATCTCGCGTCTGCTCGGGCGCGACGTCGCCGCGGCGACGACCGGCAAGGCTCCGGCGAAGGGGTCGCTGCCGTCGCACCTGCGCCGCAAGGTCCTGCTGGCCGAGGACAACCTCGTGAACCAGCGCGTGGCCGTGGGGCTGCTATCGAAGCGCGGCCACGACGTGACGGTGGTCGGCACCGGCAAGGAAGCCCTCGATCGTCTGGACCGCGACCACTTCGACGTCATCCTGATGGACGTGCAGATGCCGGAAATGGGCGGCCTCGAGGCCACCGGCATCATCCGGCAGCGCGAGGCCGGCACCGGCCGCCACGTGTGGATCGTGGCCATGACCGCGCACACCATGCAGGGCGACCGGGATGAATGTCTCAACGCCGGCATGGACACCTACATCTCGAAGCCGGTGGACCCGGCGCTGCTCTTTGCCGCGGTGGAACAGCCGCGGCCGGCGCAGGATCCGCTCACCGAGTTCGCGATCGAAGGTCAATCCAAACGCGGCTGATCCCCCGTTTCCGGGGGACGCCGTTTGGCTCCCGGGCTGGTAGGATCGGGCCGTGACCCGAATCCTGCTCCAGACCCTGTTCGCTGCGATCCTTGCACTGTCTCTCACCTCGATCGTCCCCGCGCGCGTGGCCGCGCAAGCGGCGCCGCCCGCACCGCAGCGCGCCCAGCCGATCAAAGCCGGCGAGGTTCCAGGCCGCAAGCACGTCACGACGCTGCCGCCGCGCGGCACGTTCGTCCCGGCAAAGACACCGTGGGGCGATCCCGACATCGCCGGCGACTACAACAACAGCGACGAGAGCGGCATTCCGTTCGAGAAGCCCGACGAGTTCAAGGGGCGCAAGATGGAGGACATCACGCCCGCGGAGCTCGCCAAGATCGTGGAGCAGCGGCAGGAGCAGACGATCGAGCGCACGCCGGGGCTGAGCGAGTTCCCGGGCGCCACGAGCCCGATGCACTGGTTCGAGAACTACTACGCCGCCAACAGCCGCGCCTGGATGGTGACCGATCCGGCCGACGGCAAGGTGCCGCCACAGACTGCCGAAGCGCAGCAGCGTGCGAGAGCGCGGCAACAGGCGCGCGCGGGCCGCGGCCCGGCCGATTCGTGGGAAGACCGCAGCCTCTACGATCGCTGCATCACGCGCGGCGTCCCCGGCTCGATGATGCCCGCCATCTACGGCAACTCGTACCACATCCATCAGGGCCCGGGCTTCGTCACCATCACCTACGAGATGGTGCACGACACGCGCGTCATCCCGCTCGACGGCCGCAAGCACATCGACCCGAGCATCCGGCAATATGTGGGCGACGGGCGCGGCCATTGGGAAGGCAACACGCTGGTGGTGGAAACCACCAACTTCACCGACAAGGTGCCGTACCGCGGGTCGAGCGATCAGCTCAAGCTGGTCGAGCGCTTCACGCCGCTCGGGCCCGACACCGTGGAGTGGGCGGTGACGTTCGAGGATTCGCACACGTGGGCCAAGCCGTGGACATTTGCCATGAATCTCACGCGCGACGCCACGCAACCGCCGTTCGAGTACGCGTGCCACGAGGGCAACTACGGCCTGCGCAACATCCTCGAAGCGGCGCGCGCCGAGGAGAAGGCGGCGCGCGCGAAGTGAGACTGGTGGCGGCGGCCATTGTCATCGCCGCCGCCGTGCCCGCGGCGGCCCACCATTCGATCTCCGCGGTCTACGACAGCCGCAAGCCGGTGACCGTCAGCGGCACCGTGCGCGAATTTCAGTTCGTCAACCCTCACCCGTGGATCGGGCTCGACGTGGCCGACGACAGCGGCCGCGTGCAGCGCTGGCGCCTGGAGCTCGACAACCGCTGGGAGCTGGTGGACGTGGGGATGACGGCCGGCACCTTCAAGCCGGGCGACGTCATCGTGGCGCGAGGCAGCTCGGGCCGCGACGGCGCGCGCGGCATCTACGTCCTGCGTCTCGACCGCGCCGCGGACGGGCTTCTCTACGAACAGGTGGGACAGAGCCCGAAGCTTCGTTTCGACCAGCGCTGAGACCCGGCAGAGACGGCCGGTTTTTGGTTGACTGCAGGTCGTGATGAGCGCGTACTGGAGGTTCTTCTTCGTTCCTCACTGATAGGAGTCCCCCCCCCAAATGCGTTTCCTCACTTTCCTGCTGCTCGTGTGCGCGATCGCGGGCGCCAACGTCCAGGGCCAGGCGCGGCCCGCCGCAGCGCCGGCCGACACCGACGTGTACCACGTGATGTTCGTCAAGGCGGCACCAGGGCAAGCCGCCGCCGAGGCAACCGATTTGCTGAAGCAGGATCCAAAGGACCCGCTCGCCAGCCACTTCCTCCTGCTGCGCCATCAGGAGGGCGACGACTGGGACTACTGCCTGATCCAGCACCTCGGACCGCGAGCCACCGTCTCGATCACGCCCGCCGGGCCGACGCCGTCGCCCACGAGAGCCTGGCACAACGACACCTTTGTGTCGGGACCATCCTGGGCCGAGTTCTCGCGCCTCCTGGTGGGAGCGCCAGCGTCGGTCTACATCGCGAGCGTTCACCGGGCCGTGCCCGGCCGTCGCGCCCAGCTCCTCGCCACCCTCAACGCTCCGAGCGCCGTGAACAAGGTGGCCGTCGCGCACGTCACGCTCACCCACCTGGAAGGCGGACCGTGGCAGTTCTTCAGCCTTGACCGCTACAACTCATGGCAGGACCTCGCCGCCGACCGCTCCGCCAACACCGGCGGGACCGGATGGGCCGAGACGCGCCAGAATTCCGCGTACCACACCGACACCATCGCCGATCGCGTCCAGAAGTAGCCTTGGGCCCTCGGGCCCGAATAGGATCTCGACATGGACGAGCCCGTCGAGGTGGCTATCGGGCCCGAGCTCGATCTGCACTCATTCACACCGCCTGATATCCCCTCGGTGGTCGAGGAATACCTCACCGCGGCCGCGGCCAGGGGGTTGCACGAAGTGCGCCTGGTCCACGGACGCGGGCGCGGCGTGCAGCGCGGCATCGTGCAGGCGGCTCTCGAACGGCACCCACTCGTCGCCGAATTCTGGGACGACACGGCGTCGCACCTCG
>Ga0207703_10004094_pt1 | contig 12029 bp, 9 predicted proteins | sample KBSSwiS12_FD_184304 | JGI IMG/M metagenome (GOLD analysis project Ga0207703, IMG submission 184304) | Switchgrass rhizosphere microbial communities from Kellogg Biological Station, Michigan, USA - KBS Switchgrass S1-2 (SPAdes) (version 2) | ecosystem: Host-associated > Plants > Roots >... | reverse complement strand
GGCCCGTCTTCGGATCGACTGAAAATTGAATATTCGATCCGCCCGTCTCGACGCCGATCTCGCGGATGACCGCGAACGAGGCGTCACGCATGATTTGATATTCCTTGTCGGTCAGCGTCTGCGCCGGGGCGACGGTGATCGAGTCGCCGGTGTGGACGCCCATGGGGTCGAAATTCTCGATCGAGCAGATGATGACGCAGTTGTCCGCCCGGTCGCGCATGACCTCCATCTCGTACTCTTTCCAGCCGATGAGCGATTCATCGATGAGCACCTCGCTGACGGGTGAGAGATCGAGCCCGCGCTTGACGATGTCTTCAAATTCTTCCTTGTTGTAGCCAATGCCGCCGCCGGTGCCGCCCATGGTGAACGCGGGCCGGACAATGAGCGGGAACGTGCCGATGCGCTCGGCGATTTCCTGGGCCTCGGCCAGCGTGTGGGCCGTGCCGGACGCAGGCATATCGAGGCCGATCTTCTCCATCGCCTCCTTGAAGAGCTGGCGGTCTTCGCCCTTCTTGATCGCCTCGGCATTGGCGCCGATCATCTGCACGCCGTGCTTCTTCAGTACGCCCGATTCGTAAAGCGCCATGGCGGTGTTGAGCGCGGTCTGGCCGCCGAGCGTGGGGAGCAGCGCATCGGGTTTTTCCCGCTCGATGATCTTCTCGACGATTTCCGGCGTGATGGGTTCGATGTAGGTGCGATCCGCGAACTCGGGATCGGTCATGATCGTCGCCGGGTTGGAATTGATCAGGATGACCCGGTAGCCTTCCTCGCGCAGCGCTTTGCAGGCCTGGACGCCGGAGTAATCGAATTCGCACGCCTGGCCGATGATGATGGGGCCGGAGCCGATGAGGAGGATGGATTTGAGATCAGTACGTTTGGGCATGGCGTGGGGGCGCAGTCAGGGGACAATGCGCCGCCTACTTTTATAGGCCGCATCCCGCCCGCGGCAACGCTGTTTTTGTGACGATTTTGGGGAAAAGCGGCCTGAATCAAATGGTCGTCGGTAACAGAAGCCGTTATCGCCCAACTTTAACACACTTCCAGAGCATTGAGATTGCTCCCCATCCAGCCTGATCCCATACTTTCTGCGAACACCACAAAAATGAATCAAGTCCCTAACCGATCTAAAATAAAGTGGCTGGGCGTGGTTACCCTGTTTTTTCATTTTCTACTGGGGAATGCGGCCCACGCACAAATCTATGTTGTGCATAACAACGAAAGTACGGTCAGCGAGTATACGACCTCAGGCGCACCGGTGAATACTTCCCTGATCACGGCGCCGAGCGGTTATACTTTCGGCCCTCTCACATCCTTGGGTTCCAATCTGCTTATCACGGAATCCAACTTCGGTTCGCCCAAAATCGCCGAGTATACGACCTCAGGAGCCACCGTGAATCCCTCTTTTATAACGGGAGCCGGTAGTTTTGAGATCACGGTATCAGGCTCCTATTTGTATACCTCAGATGACCGCGGTATCGGCAAGTATACGCTTTCAGGGACAGCGGTTAACGCCACACTCATTACGCACACATTCGATGCGAGGCTCGCCCTTTCGGGAACCGCCATCTTCGCCACGCAGCTCTACTCCGGCTTAATCAGCGAGTATACCACTTCCGGCGCCACAGTGAGTGCGCCTTTGATTTCAGAGCCAACGAATGGACAATATTTATTTGGCGTCGGGGGCTTGGCCATTTCGGGAACCAACCTCTTCATCGCGAATAGTAGCAATGGCCCCCCAGACACCGGATATATCAGCGTTTACACCTTGTCGGGAACCTTGGTCAACGCCGCCCTCATTACCGGTCTGCCCAATCCCACGGGCATTGCCATTTCGGGATCCTATTTGTATATCCTGAATTCGGGTGACGGCACGGGCACTGGTTCTATCGGGAAATATAATCTCGATGGTACGCCGGTAAATGCCGCGCTTGTCACGGGATTGAATGAACCCGACTTCTTTACGGTTATCTCCGATGATACTCCGGCTACCGACACCCCAACGATGTCACCCGGTTGGTTGGGCCTGATGGCTCTTTTGCTGCTAATGATCGCGGCTAAGTTTTTGCCCAAGCTTCGCCCCACTTGATCGCTTACTCACGTTGCACGATCACTAGTGCGTTCATTGCCAATCCGCAGAAGCAACGCTGTTTGTTACAATTTCTTCCAAAGCCAAATGGAGGTTGCTCACGGGCTCAACTGATCGATAATTCCGCAAAGGAGTTATCATGCCTAAAATCGAACCAGCCGCCCTTACTGCCCAAGAGGGAGAAGTCTTTGATGCCGGTCCCTTCCACCTTGTCAGCCGGGTTACCGGGGAGCAAACCGGCGGGGCCTTTGAGCTCTACGACCTTCTCTTCGCTCCCGGAACGGTCGATTATCACATTCACCGGAAAATGGACGAAACAATCCTCGTCGTTGAAGGCGAAGTGGAATTCCTGCTGGCCGGACAATCGTACAAGCGCTCCGCCGGTTCGGCGATCTTCGCACCGCGCGGTGTCCATCACGGCTTTATCAATCACGGGCCGAGCTCTGTCCGGGTGATGCTCATCTTCAATCCCGCCAGTTCGCAGGATGCTTATTTTCGCGAGCTGGTCCGGATCTTTAAAAACGGAGCGCCCAACTCCGAAGAGTTGAGCGCGGCCCAAATCAAATTCGACCAGGAATTGGTTCCGTTTCCGTAACCGATTTCCAATCGACGGTCACGATTAGTGACCGTCCTGATGACGTTGTTGTCCGCCGCCGCCACCGCCTTGGGGACCTTGGCCGCCACCCTGGCCACCTTGGGGCTGAGGCTGACCCTGAGCAGGAGCCTGATTTTCCTCGTGCTTGGCTTGTGCCGCAGGATGATTCTGCGGTGCGGCCGCGTGCGGAACCGCGGAGGCTCCGGCACCGGGACCTTGCGCATGGTGCTGTTCCTGAGCGGCAGGCTGAGGAGCCACATTTTGCTGGATGACATGGGGCTGCGCATTAACCGCAGGTTGTTCAACAGGCGCTACGTGTTTAACGGGCGCTGGCTGCTCGACAGGCGCAACCTCATGCTTCACCGCTGCGGGTTCCTGTCCGGTGACACGCGCATCTTCAGGCGTTTTAACCTGGTCCCGATGCAAGGCCGGTGACGTATTGTTTACGGCTGCAGGTGTCTGGTCTGCCGGGTGATCCTTCTTCTGATGTTGAGGATTGCCTCCGGTAGCCGCATTGTCCTGCTTGTTAACCGCAGGTTGGCCGGCGGGCTGGGCGTTCGGTTGAGCGCCGGTGGCTGCGACTGGCGCGGCACCGGGAGTGGGGACTAACTTCGCCGCTGCCTTATCTACCTTCACCTGGTGCGTGCGTTGTTGAGCAGCCTGCTGGAAATGAGTCTGTTGTTGAGGAGTCGGCTGGACGTGCTGAGCCTGGATGGCCTGCTGCTCCTGCGAAGTAGGCCGTGCCGTCACGCCGCCATGACCTCCGTTATAGCTTACCCGGTTCGCACTTTCGGGCCGGTACCCGTTGCGGTCTGCATAGGTCCTATAGACGTGAGCATTTCCAACGTTGTTGGCTGCGGTGTTGTAGGCGAAATGGTCGTTCTCCCAGCGTCCGCCGCCGTAGCCGCGTCCCCAGTAACCGTGCCCGTAATTGACACCGCCGTAAAAGCCGACGGTCGGTCCCCAGTAGCCCGGATAAAAACCGTAAGCACCGTTGTTCCAAGCCCAGTAGGCCGGGGTCCAATAGAATCCTACTTGAGGCGGCTGCACCCATGCGCCGTCCACCCAGTAGTATTCGCCCTGGTCATCATCGTAAGCCCAGTAACCGGGCGTCCAGATGAGACCATCATCCGGCATGGGAGGTTGTTCCTCGATGATCAGCGGAGGTGGCGCGATCCCGATGGAAATGGAAACTTGAGCGGATGCCGGCACCGTACAAAAAAGGGCCAGCCCTAGGAGGGCAAGATAGCGATGCCACGAATGAAATGAGTTCATACCTCCTTTCGTGCATAGGTGATGCCCACATCATCAAAATGGCCTGAATTACCTCTCAAAAATAAAAATATCCACGATAAAATCATTCTCCAAATTCAACGCAATTCGCGGACTTTCACCCCCGGATCAGGCTAATTGCACGAATCCCCGCGGAGGGGGGAAATAATTGCTTATTTTTCCAGGTAATCGAGATCGTCGCCGAAGGTTTCACGAAGACCCGCCACGCCGATGAACGCCAGAATAAAGGCCATCGCCCCGACAATGAGTGCACTCGAAATGGCGCTAAGTTGATAGCCCTTGAAAAGGAGAAAGAGGCTCGTGATCGGGATGACCGCGCCGCGCGTAAAATTGGGCACCGTGGTCGCGACGGTGGCACGCATGTTGGTACCAAAATGCTCCGCCGCAATGGTGACAAAAACCGACCAGTAACCGACCGAAATTCCAAGGACAAAGCCAAAGGCGTAAACAGTGTTGGGAGCTGGGTGCGGCAGACAAAAATAGAGCCCGGAAAAAATCGCGGCGGCAATAAGGAAACCCACAAGTACGTTCTTTCTCGAGCGGGCAAATTGGCTGAGGACGTTGCTGGCGACATCACCCACACAAATGCCCCCATAGGTCCAGGCCAACGCGGTCCCGGCTACAATGGGTGCCGTGGCCCCGAGCGCCTTGCCGAATTCGGGGCTGAAAACAATCAGGAGCCCGATGACATACCAGCACGGCAAACCAATCATGATACAGCAGAGATACCGCCCCAGCCGTTGTGGAGCGAGGATGAGGCCCAGTTGGGAGGCAAAAGTCGGTCGGTTCGTTCCCTCCATGGTCTTATACATCCCGGATTCGCTGACCAGGAAACGGAGGAAAAGAAGCGCAAAGCCAAGGATGCCACCGATCACGTAGAGATGGCGCCAGACAGCAAAACCGCCCCAAGCGGGATAATAAAGGGCAGCCAGTCCCGCGACAACCGCACCCAGGACGCCCACAGCAGAGACCATCATCGTTCCATAACCACGCAGGGTTCGCGGGAGAATTTCGGAGACCAAGGTAATGCTGCCTCCAAGTTCGCCTGCCAGGCCGATGCCCGCCAGAAAGCGGCAGATGGTGTAGGAATTCACGTCATGCACAAAGGCGTTGGCGATGTTCGCCAGCGAATAAAGGATGATCGAACCAAAGAGAATCTTGAGACGCCCGAAGCGATCGCCGAGAAGTCCCCAAAGAATTCCTCCCAGCAACATTCCGCCCATTTGCCAGTTGATCAGCCACGCGCCGTCGGTGGCGAGTCGATCGCCCGAAACGCCCAGGTCCTTGAGACTGCTCACGCGCACAACGCCGAAAAGGACAAGGTCGTAGATATCGACAAAATATCCCAGCGCTCCAACGATGACGGCGGGGTGAATAAGCGCGGCGACGATTTCGCCGGCGGTGTGGGAAGGGGCGGGGCTGCGATCGGACATGCGCCTTGTGTTATCGCAAAGGCGTAGGCTAGGGCGAGGAAGATTTTTTACCCTGCACAGGCACGGACCGCGGAAATGTTACTGTAAACATTGAGCCCTGCCCCGCTTCGCTCGTCGCCGTCACGGTACCCGCGTGGGCCTCCACGAAAGCCTTCACGAGGCTGAGGCCCAGGCCAATGTCTCCACGATAAAGACGGTCCCAGATGCGCGGCAGGTCGCCCGGATCGATGCCAATGCCGGTATCGCGCACGCGGATCTGGACCTCCTGCGGAGCAAAGGTGGCATCGATCATCACGCGTCCGCCTTCCGGTGTGTATTTAATGGCGTTATCGAGAAGGTTGCTCAGCAACAGCTGAAGACGGTTGCGATCAGCGGTGATCTCACCCGCGGGATCGATATGGGCGACGATCGAAATATTCTTTTCCTGCGCAACGTCCTCGTAAAGTTCGAGCAACAGAGTGATCACCGGCTCGAGAGCGAACGTTTCGAGATCAAGTTTCAACGCCCCGGCCTGGACCTCCGAGATATCCATGATCGTGCAAAGCATGGCGTTGAGTCGCTCCGCTTCCTCCACCGCATCGGCGAGCGCTTCCTTGATTTGCTCGGGATCTTCATTTTGCAGCGCGAGCTGGGCACCGCCCTGCAGGCGAGTGAGCGGGGTACGAAGATCGTGTGCGACGTTATCGAGCGAATCGCGCATCGCCCCGATCAGCGCCTCATTGCGTTCGAGCATCCGGTTGAAAAGGGTCACCAGTTCATTGATCTCATCCCGGGTTTGCGGGTCTGGAACGCGGGCGCTCATGTCACCCGTTTTAATGATGGAAAGAACGGCGGCGATGATTTCGCGAATGGGCCCCAGCGCGCGGTAGGTGATGAATGCTCCACAGCAAAATCCGAACGCTACCATGGGGACAATCGCGAAGAGGAAAATGGTGCGGAACCGTTTCAGCGTGTCATCAGTCGTGCGGCCCAGATGCATGATACACCCGTCCGGAAGTTGCGTGGAGGCGATGGTCCAGACCATGTTTTGCTCGCCGGAGGGAAGACTGATCCAGTCGGTCTTGTTCGTCTGGCTCTCGGGAATTTGTTTGAGAATGGCCTGGTCCGTGGGATTACTCGGGGTGTGAAAGAAAACGAGCTGCTGGCTGGTACTGCGAACTTCCAGGAAGGTTGATGCTTTTTCCCACTCGTTCTGGTCCTTGAAATGGAGCTGCAGTGCCGCGGCGCCACCCTGCACGTAGGAGGCGCGAAGCGCATCCAGTTGAGCGCGGACAATATCGCGGTCGCGCTGGCTCAGTTGACGAACGAGAAGAAAATAGGCCAGTCCGAAAAGGATGAATGCACCGAGAACGAAGAACGCGGCGTACCAAAGATTGAGCCGCAGGCTGAAACCCAATGGCTCAATGAAACGAGGCCGCCAGCGCCACTTGAAAAACCCGGTTTTTTTCTTTTTACCGGATGCCTCTTCCAGCGGCTCGACGGGTTTTCGCGGGGCTAGCATTGGAGGAAGTATGTCGTCAGAACGTGGAAGTGAAAAGCCGCGAATCCCCGTCGCTTTCCCGCTTCACGTCCTCAATTCCTCAGGATAAGCGAAGGCTGTAGCCAGCGCCGCGCAGCGTATGGATGAGCTTGGGCTCAAAGTCGCGATCGATCTTGTTGCGAAGGCGACAGACCAGGACATCGACCACGTTCGTCTGAGGATCAAAGTGGTAATTCCAGACGTGCTCGAGAATCATGGTCTTGGAGACAACCTTGTTCTGGTTGCGAAGCAGATATTCGAGAAGGAGAAATTCCCGGGCCTGAAGTTCGATCTTGGTGGTGCCGCGGAAAACTTCCCGGCTAAGCAAGTCCATCTTGAGATCACCGAAAGTCAGCCCGGTCACCACCGCACCCGAACCGGAGCGGCGAATCAACGCCTGAAGGCGAGCCAGTAACTCGGCGAACGAAAAAGGCTTGGTAAGATAATCGTCGCCACCCTTCTGGAGACCCTTTACGCGGTCATCCAGAGAACGCTTGGCGCTCAAAATCAGGATGGGCAGTTTGATTTCCTCCGTACGCCAGCGTTCGATGACACTGAGACCGTCCAGCTTCGGCAACATCAAATCGACGATGGCCGCATCGTATGTATTTTTGCGACCGAGCTCGCAGCCTTCTTCGCCGTTCGCACTGATATCAACCGTGTAACCGGCTTCACGCAGCCCCTTTGCGACAAACGCAGCAATTTTGGGGTCATCTTCAAGAAGGAGAATTTTCATTGGGTTTCCCTTAGGAGTCCTAATCTACTCATGATTGGAAACTTCGCCACGTTACAAGTCAATCATGTTGGCAGTTTGCAGTCCAATGAGAGCTAATCTTGCGATTTGCGTATCCTTCGAAAAGCCTAAAAACTCACCTTATTTGCTCTGTCGATTAATTTTTACGAGGTAAATCCTGAAAACTCACCCGGGTTCACCGCGACCAAGATCGGCTTGGCATGCTCCCTGCAATTAAGCCTGCATGGCTACAACTAATCGCGTCCAGTCCCGCAAAACGAGTAAGAGCAACGGTTCCGGTTCCAGCGTTATCGGAGAAGTTAAGCGCTTCCTGCATTTGGGAGAGGAAGGCAAAGTCACGACGCTCCAAGGGCTTTTCATTGAACAACTCAAGGATCTTTATAGCGCGGAAACGCAACTGATCGATGCCTTGCCCAAGATGGCGGAAGCTGCCCACGCGCCCGAACTCAAGCGGGGATTCAAGACTCACCTGGCTGAGACCAAGGAACATGCCAAGCGGCTGGAGAGAATCCTGAAGGGCCTCGGCGAAAAAGCCACCGGCAAGACCTGCAAAGCCATGCAGGGCCTTGTGAAAGAAGGAAATGAGACCATTTCTGAAAATGCCTCGGAGGCCGTGAAAGATGCCGGCTTGATCGCCGCCGCGCAGCGGGTCGAACATTATGAGATCGCTGGTTACGGCTGCGTGCGGACCTACGCGACGCTCCTCAAGCGCACGGCTGATGCCAAACTGCTGCAAACCACTCTTAACGAAGAAGCCGCAACGGACAAGAAGCTTACCGCCGCTTCAAAGAAGTTGAATATCAAAGCAACCCTTCCCGCTAAGAAATAACCCACTCACCCTAACTAGGAGAACTCTATGACTGGTACAATTGATGACAGCTGGATCGAAACACGTTTTGTCTGGGGCCGTTGCTCCGCCAAGGATGCCCGCAGCATTCGCAGCCTGATCAAGGCCTTCCAGAGCGATGCCTGGCCTGCCTCGCATGTCACGCAGGAGCGCAAGCAGTCCAAGCGCGGCAATAACCGGTAATTGTCTTTAAAAATCCCACCCCAATCCGGTGGGATTTTTAATGCGCTTCGAGCCAGTTCGGTCCTGTCCCCGTTTCGACGATGATGGGAACTTTAAGCTCAGGCAAAGCATTTTTCATCCGGTCCTGCACCACATCGATGACGTGTTGCTTTTCCGGGAGGTACAAATCGAAAACAAGTTCGTCGTGGACTTGAAGCAATAGCTTGGAACGCCAGTTTTCTTCCCGCGTGATCCGCGCGATATGCACCATCGCAATTTTGATCAGGTCCGCGCTCGATCCCTGGATCGGCATATTGATTGCGTTGCGTTCGGCCGAGGCACGTACCGTCGCGTTGGCTGAGCGTAGATCGGGCAGGTAACGACGTCGACCCGTGATGGTTTCCACATATCCCTTTTCCCGCGCGACAGCCACGGTATCGGTCATGTACTGCTTGATGCCGGGGTACTGCGCGAAGTAACCCTCGATGAGATTTTTTGCGTCCCCGCGTGGAATGCCGAGGCGCTGCGAAAGTCCAAAAGCCGAGATGCCGTAGCTGATCCCATAATTGACCATCTTCGCCTGGTTACGCTGCTCCTTGGTCACTTCAGCGAGTGGCAGGCCGAACACCTTTGCCGCCGTGGCGCGATGGATATCCTCGCCACTGGTAATCGAATCAAGCAATCCGGGGTCCTGCGTCAATGCCGCCAGAATGCGCAGCTCAATCTGGGAATAGTCCGCCGATAGCAATGTGTAGTCGCCCTCCCGAGGGACGAACGCGCGGCGAATTTCCCGGCCCGTGGTTGTACGAATCGGGATGTTCTGCAAATTTGGGTCCTGCGAATTAAGCCGACCCGTCGTGGTAGCCAGCTGATAGAAAGTCGTGTGGATGCGTTTGTCGACGGGCGAAATCGAATTGGGCAGGGCGTCGATATACGTGGAAAGCAGCTTGCTTGCCTCACGATAATCGAGGACCTCCTGCACCATGGGATGCTTCGGCGCGAGGGCGGAGAGGGTTTGCTCGTCCGTGGAATATTGGCCGGTCTTTGTTTTCTTTGCGTTGGGATCGAGCGCGAGCTTTCCGAAAAGAATTTCGCCCAGCTGTTTCGGCGAACCGATGTTGAATTTCGTCCCGGCATGCTCGTAAATCGACGCCTCAAGCCGCGCCAGTTCGATCCGCAATTTCTTGCCCACCTCTTCCAGCGCCACGGGATCGAGCCGGATACCTTCATTTTCCATTGCTGCCAGAACAGGCAGCAAGGGCGATTCGATCTCCGTGAAAATTTTCTCCTGACCCGATTCTTTCAGTTTTGGCACGAGCACCGCATGAAGCTGCAGCGCAAGATCGGCGCGCTCCATCGTCCGGCGAGCGGACAATTGCTGCGCATCGGGTGCTTCCATTTCCGCGAGGAAATCCTGTTGACCGGAAGCTTTCTCCTCTGGCATCGGCGTGTAGTTCAGCAATGACTCCGCTACAAATGCGAGCGTATGTCTTAATTCCGGAAAGACGACGGAATGCGCGAGAGCAGTATCAAAAATTACTGGAGACTTTTGATATCCATCCGGTCCAATTGTCCGAAGACCGGGTTTGAGATCGTGACCAATCAAAGTGCGTTCTTTGATAAATGCCACGCCAAGTGATTCGTACAAATCAGCACGAAGATACACGGCCTGCCCGGTTTTGACGGCAAGGGCGGTTCCTCTTATGGCTCCTTTTCCGTCAAGATCGTAAGCGATTGCCACTGAATCGAATTTCCCCTTAGACCACTCCTTGAAAAGAACATCTGCTTTAGTCTGATCCGGAACTAACTGGTAATCCGGCTTCACGTCCTCAATCGTCCGCAGCGCCATGGGGACGGGGGGAATTGGCGGATGTAGCGGAGCTTCCGAGGTAGCCGCCGCTGTCCCTAGCGGCGATGCCTTTTCCTCTATTTTGGTAGGGCCGCGAGTCCCTTCGCGTCCCTCGACGGACGGCGCGGGACCGCCGTCCCTACCAGCACCTCGCCCCGCCTTGAAATTCTCCCCGTAAAGCCGACGCCCCAGCGCATTAAATTCAAATTCCACCAGCAATTGCTGCAACGTCTCGTCATCGCGCGGTCCGATATGTAATTTCTCCGGTTCGAAAGGCAGCGGCACCTTGATATCGATCGTAGCGAGCCGCTTGGAGAGCAGCGCCTGGTCGCGGAATTTAACCAGCGATTCCTTGAGCTTCCCCTTCTGCTCTTCAGCGTGATCGAGAAGATTTTCGAGCGAATCATACTGCGCGATCAACTTTTGCGCGGTCTTCTCGCCGACGCCCGGAATGCCAGGGATATTATCCGACGTATCGCCCCAGAGCCCGAGGATATCCCTCACCTGATCCGTGCGCACGATGCCCCACTTGGCCAGCACTTCGGGAATGCCGAGCGTTTCATGATCATCGCCCTGTCGCCCCGGTTTGTAGATCAATGTCCGCCCGGTGACGAGTTGGCCGAAATCCTTGTCCGGCGTAACCATGTAAGTCGTGTATCCGGCTGCTTCCGCTTCCCGCGCCAGCGTGCCGATGATGTCGTCGGCCTCGTAGCCATCCAGTTCAAGCACGGGCAGATTGAAAGCGCGGATGAGCCGCTTGACGTCGGGGATCGCCGCGCTCAGCTCCTCCGGCATCTCCTGGCGTTGCGCTTTGTAGGCGGGAAATTCGACGTGGCGCGCGGTGGGTGCTGAAGTATCGAAAACGACCGCGAGGTGCGTCGGCTTCTGTTTGGTCATCAACTCGAGCAACGTGTTCGCAAACCCATAAATGGCCGAGGTATTCCGTCCCGCTGCCGTGCGGATCGGGTTGGTCACGAAAGCAAAGTGCGCGCGGTAGACCAGCGCCATTCCGTCGAGCAGGAAAAGTTTGTGATCGGCGTCAGGCATGGGAAATCAATTTTGCCGCAAACCTTGGAATTAACGACTGAAAAAATCAGCGCTTCGCCACCTCGGAGAAATGCCGGATCAATTGCCGCGCGATCGTCTCGGGGGAAAACTCGTGCAGCAACTGATGTCCCACCCGCTTGGCGTTCTCGAGGTAAATCGCCGTGGGACTCAAGGCGGCGTCAATGGCCTTGGCCAGTGCGTCGGAATCGTGTGGGGCGATGACCAAGCCACACTCGTGCTCCTTCACCAAAGGAGCGGTTCCAACATGAGTGGTGGTAATCACCGGACGGCCCAGGCTTAACGTCTCAACCAAGGCACGGGAAAATTCATCGAAAAAGGAAGGAAGCACAACGACACGGGCAAGCTTGATCTGGCGCATGACCTCAAATGGCGAAACTTTGCCGATCAGCTCCAACCGCTCCGGAGGAAGCCACGCACGCGCGG
>Ga0207703_10004089_pt1 | contig 12034 bp, 11 predicted proteins | sample KBSSwiS12_FD_184304 | JGI IMG/M metagenome (GOLD analysis project Ga0207703, IMG submission 184304) | Switchgrass rhizosphere microbial communities from Kellogg Biological Station, Michigan, USA - KBS Switchgrass S1-2 (SPAdes) (version 2) | ecosystem: Host-associated > Plants > Roots >... | reverse complement strand
GGTGCTCGAGGAGTTCCAGGGCGCGGCGCCCGACCACATCGTGGGCCTGCCCATGCTCCCGGTCGACGACGGCATGGACGTGTGCGTCGCCGAGCTCGACCGCGTCGTCGCCAACGGCGCCCGCGGCCTCTTCATCCCGGGCAACCCGGTGAAGCCCTACCACGACCCGTACTACGACCCGCTGTACGCGCGCGCCGCCGAGGCCGGCGTGCCGCTCACGTTCCACCGCACGTTCGGCGGCAAGCCGAGCGAGGCCGACTGGGCCGAGCTGGTGAACCTCCAGGTCACGACGGCCGGAACGGTCTACCGCTTCTTCTCGGCCGTCCGCCCCTTCACGTACATGGTGTTCGGCGGCGTGTTCGCGCGGCATCCGGCGCTGAAGCTCGTGGCCGCCGAGGTGAACTTCGGGTGGCTGCCGTTCTGGGCGCAGACGATGGAGCAGAACTTCGAGATCCGCGGCGACCTCGACGACGACTCGATGCAGGCCGACCTGCGTCCCACCGAGCACCTCGGGCGCAACCTGTTCGTGACCGTGCTCGACGACCACGTCGGCTTCGACCTCGTGCACCACCACCCGTACCTCGCCGACACCGCGCTCTACTCGAGCGACTACCCGCACTCGGTGACCTTGTGGCCGCGGTCGAAGGAGATCGTCGAGGAGCTCACCAAGGGGTTGCCGGACGACGCCGCCCAGAAGATCCTCTCGGGCAACGCCGAGCGCGTGTACGGCGTGTGAGCCTCCGGGATCGAGCCGCCATCGTCGGCGTCGGGTACACCGAGTTCTCCAAGAACAGCGGCGTGTCGACGTTGGCGCTGGCGTTGCGGGCGATCAGCAACGCGTGTGCGGACGCGGGTCTCAGCATCCACGACGTCGACGGGCTGTCGACCCATCGGGTCGGCGACAGCGTGCAGGCGGCGGTGGTCGCCCACGCGCTCGGGCTGCGCGACGTGACCTACCTGAGCGACCAGTTCGGGGGCGGCTCGATGTCGCACACGACCGTCGGTCAAGCCGCACTCGCGGTCAGCGCGGGCATCGCCGACGTCGTCGTGTGCTGGCGTGCCATCAACGCGCGCAGCGAGTTCCGCATGGGCGGCACCGATCGGCCCCCGCCCGACGTGGTCGAGTTCCAGTACCAGGTGCCGTACGGGTACGCGACCCCGCCCCAGCAGTTCGCCATGTGGGCCAGCGCCTACATCGATCGCTTCGGCCTGCGTCGCGAGGACCTCGGCCAGGTGGCCGTGCGCCAGCGCGGGTATGCGAGCCACAGCGACCGGGCGATGATGCGGACGCCGATCACCATGGACGACTACCTGAGCGCCCGGTGGATCGTCGAGCCGCTCTGCCTCCTCGACTGCTGCCTGGAGACCGATGCCGCCGTCGCGGTGGTCGTCACGTCGGCGGAGCGGGCGCGCGATCTCCCGCATCCCCCCGCGCTCGTGTCGGGCGCGGTGTGGGGGAGCGGTCACACGCTCTACTCGAACCACCGCGGCGACCTCACGACGTCGGCCGCCGTCGACGCGGGCGCCCGTTTGTGGGCCATGGCGGGCGTTGGGCCGGGTGACGTCGACGTGGCGTGCCTGTACGACGCGTTCACGCCGCTGGTGCTGATGCAGCTCGAGGACTACGGCTTCTGCGCCAAGGGTGACGCCGCCGGGTTCTACGCCGAGGACCGGTTGCTGGTGAACCCCCACGGTGGCCACCTCAGCGAGGGCTACGTGCACGGGCTCAACCACCTCGCCGCCGCCGTCGAGCAGATCCGCGGCGGCAAGCACGCGGCCCTGTCGACCGGCCAGTGCGGCTACGTCGCCGGCTCGATGTCGGCCATCGTCCTGCGGAGCGACGGGTGATCCCCGGCGCTGATCGCGACTCGACGCCGTGGTGGGAGGCGGTCGCTCGGCACGAGCTCCTCCAGCAGCGCTGCCACGACTGCGGTCGCTGGCGATGGCCTCCTCGGGCGATCTGCGGCGAGTGCGGGAGCTTCGCGTGGTCGTGGCTACCGGCCAGCGGTGAAGGCACGGTCCTCGCCTGGATCCGCACCCGCCACGGCTTCCTGCCGGGCCTCGAGGCGCCCTACGTGACGGTCCAGGTCGCCCTTGCCGAGCAGGACGACATCACGATGATCGGTTCGTGGGAATCTGCTGCTGAACCGACGATCGGCCAGCGCGTGCGGGCGGTGTTCGTGTCGCGGTCCGGCGGTGTGGGCGAGACGACCGTTGGGTGGTCTTCGGCCTAGCCCCTCACGTCTCGCGCGCCCCCGGTGGCGGGTCCTGTCCCTCACTGGGCCCCCTCCCCGCAAGCGGGGACCCCTCCCAGTACGGGCCACCCACCACCTACGAAGAAGGTGCATCCCCTCTTTTTGTTCCTCATCTGCCTTGGCCGGCCATCGAGGCCGGCCAAGGCAGCCGGGCGTCGCGCTGCGGGCGCTCGCGCTGGTCGCCCGCAGGTAAGCGAGCGACAGGACCCGCTCACCGGTGGGAACACGCGCGCGGGATGCGCGCGCCCCCCGGCGCGCGTCCTCTACCGTCGCCGGGGTGGGCGTGGCGGGTAGCTGACCGATGTACCTCAAGAGTCTGACCCTCAAGGGCTTCAAGTCCTTCGCGGACACCACGACGCTGGAGCTGGAGCCCGGTGTCACCGTGGTCGTCGGCCCCAACGGCTCGGGCAAGTCGAACATCGTCGATGCCGTGGCCTGGGTGCTCGGCGCCCAGGGGCCCAAGACCGTGCGGTCCTCGAAGATGGAGGACGTCATCTTCGCCGGCACGGCGAACCGGCCCGCCCTCGGGCGCGCCGAGGTGAGCCTCACGATCGACAACACGTCGGGCATCCTCCCGATCGAGTTCGCCGAGGTGACGATCACCCGCACGCTGTTCCGCAACGGTGACAGCGAGTACGCCATCAACGGCGTGCCCTGCCGGCTGCTCGACGTGCAGGACCTGCTGTCGGACTCCGGCGTGGGGCGCCAGCAGCACGTGATCGTCGGGCAGGGCCAGCTCGACCAGATCCTCAACGCCCGGCCCGAGGACCGCCGCGCGGTGATCGAGGAGGCGGCCGGCGTCCTCAAGTACCGGCGCCGCAAGGAGAAGGCCGAACGGCGGTTGGAGTCCACCGAGGGCAACCTGCTCCGGCTCTCCGACCTGCTGCGCGAGGTCCGTCGCCAGCTGCGCCCGCTCGAGCGGCAGGCCGAAGCGGCTCGGCGCCATGGTGATCTGGTGGCCGAGCTGTCGGCGATCCGTCTCTTCGTGGCCGGCCGCGAGCTGGCCCAGCTCCGTCAGCGCCTCCAGAGCGGCGCCGAAGCGCGCGCCGGCCTGTCGTCGGAGGACGTTCGCCTCAAGGCCGAGCTGGCCCGCCTCGACGCGGCCGTGCTCGCCGCCGAGGCCGAGCTGTCCGCCATGGGTGCCGACGACATCAGCGACGACCTCGTGCGCGTCGAGCGGCTGCGAGAGCAGGCACGCGGCCTCGCCGCGGTGCTCGTCGAGCGTCGTCGCGGCGTCGAGCGCGACCGTGCGATCGCCGTCGACCAGGCCGTCATCAACACGCTCGAGGCGGAAGCGGCGCGGTTGCGGTCCGAGCTCGACGAAGCGGAATCGGAAGCGGCGCGCCTCGTGCCCGACGGGGAGCGCCTGCTCGAAGCGGAGTCGGTGCTGGCGTCGGAGAAGGCCGAGTTCGAGCAGCGCTGGGGCGAGGGGGCCCCGGTCGCCAGCGGCGCGGCGGCCGAGGTGCGCGGCGAGCTGGCGGCGCTGACCTCGGGCGTCGACCGCAGCGAGTCGGAGGCCGGGCGTCTGCGCCAGCGGCTGGCCGGATTGACCGAGAAGGCCGAGCGCCTCGCCGGCGAGGCGCAGCGCCTGCGCCAGGAGATCGCCGAGGCCGAGGCCGCCGTCGGGCCGCTGGCCGAGGACCTGGCCGCCGCCGAACGGGCGCGCCACGCGGCCGAGGTGGCCCTCACCGGTGCCGAGGCGTCGTTGCGCACGGCCGACGCCGAGCGCCACACGTGGGCCGCTCGCGCCGACGCCCTCGCGCTCGCCCTCGACGAGGCCCGCGCCCGGGCCGGGGCCGAGCGCCTGGCTGGGGTCGACGGCGTGTTCGGCACGTTGCTCGACCTCGTCGACGTCGACGAAGGCTGGGAAGCCGCCTTCGAAGCGGCCGTCGGCCCCGCGCTCGGGGCCGTCGTCGTCGACGGCCGCTCCGCCCGCGCCGCCCTCGCCGTCCTCGCCACCGCTGGTTCCGGGGCCATCTTCCCTCTCGGCGTAGAACTGCGCCCCCAGGGGGCGCAGTTCTACGCCGAGAACGAGGTGCGGGCCCATGTGCGGGCCTCCGACCCGCAGGTCGCCGCCGCGTTGGACGTGCTGCTCCACGGGGTCGTGTGCGTCGACGGGGACTGGACGGCCGCGGTCGACGTCGCCGTGGCCAACCCCGGCGCCGTCGTGGTCACCATGGCCGGCGACCGGTTCGCGGCGTCGGGCTGGCGCATCGGCACCGCCGGATCCGGAGCGACGGGTGCGGCGCTGGAGGAAGCTCGTGCCAAGGCCGAGGCGGCGACCGCCGAGGTCACCGGAGCCGAGGCCGTGGTGGCCGACGCCCGCACCGCGCTCGTCGAAGGCCGCCGTCGCGAGACCGAGCTGACCAAGCAGCTGGCCGACACCACCGCTCGTCTCACGAAGGCCACCGACACGTTGGGACGCGTCGAGCGGGAGTCCACCGACGCGGTCGCCGAAGCGGAGGCGATCCGCAGCCACCTGGGCGAGCTGGCCGAGCGCGTCGAGCAGGTGCGGGCCCGGCGGGCCGAGCTGCAGGCGCAGCTGCCCGGCCTCGAAGCCGAGGAGCAGTCGGCCGCGGAGGCAGCTCGGCAGCTGGAAGCCGACCGCAAGCGCATCGAGGAGCGCATCGCCGCCGTCGGCGCCCTCCGCACCGACCTGGAGATCCGGGCCAGCGGCGTCGACGAGCGCCGCACCTACCTCCAGCGCCGGCTCGGCGAGGTCGAGGAGAGCCTGTCGCGCAACGTGGCCGAGCGCCGCGACGCCGAGTCGCGCCGCGTCGAGCTCGACCGCAAGCTCGTCGTCACCGATCGCCTCGCCGCGCTCGTGCACGAGCGCCTCACGTGGGTCGAAGGCCACCTGGCCGACCTGCGCGAGCGCCGCCGCCGTCAGTCGGAGGCCGCCCGGGCCACCCAGGAGCGCCTCGACGGGCTCCGCCGTGAGCGCGCCGCCGCCGAGAAGTCGCTGAGCGAGGTGCGCGAGCGGGCGCAGCGCGCCGAGCTCGACGCCCAGGAGCTGCAGCTCCGGCTGGAAGCGGCCACGGAGACGCTGCGCCGCGACCTCGACACGGAACCCGACGTCGCCATGGCCACCGAGTGCCCGCCCCTGCCCGAAGGCACCACCGCGCCGGCGCGGCTCCGCGAGCTCGAGCGCGAGCTGCGCCTGCTCGGACCGATCAACCCGCTCGCCCTCGAGGAGTTCAACGCGCTGCAGGAGCGCCACGGCTTCCTCGAAGCGCAGCTCGAGGACGTGAAGAACAGCCGCCGCGAGCTCGCCCGGGTCATCAAGGCGATCGACCAGGAGATCGTGCAGGTCTTCGTCGCCGCCTTCGCCGACGTGTCGAGCCACTTCACGCACCTGTTCGAGACGCTGTTCCCTGGCGGCCAGGGGCGCCTGCGACTCACCGACCCCGACAACCCGCTCGACACCGGCATCGAGGTCGAGGCGCGCCCGTCGGGCAAGAACGTGCGCAAGCTCTCGCTGCTGTCCGGCGGCGAGCGCAGCCTCACCGCCATGGCGTTCCTGTTCGCCGTGTTCCGCAGCCGGCCGTCGCCCTTCTACCTGATGGACGAGGTCGAGGCCGCCCTCGACGACGTGAACCTGCGCCGCTTCCTCGATCTCGTCGAGGAGTTCCGGCGCGAGGCGCAGCTGATCATCGTCAGCCACCAGAAGCGGACCATGGAGTGCGCCGACACGCTCTACGGGGTCACCATGCAGCCGGGCGGCTCCTCACGGGTCGTGAGCGAGCGGGTCGCTTCCGGCGGCTGACGGTAACGTCGCCCGCCATGGCCGCTCGTCGTGCGACGTCGACGTCGGCGTTCGGTGTCGGCAAGCGCGAGAGCCACGATGCCAGTGACTTCTACGCGCGGTTCACGGCGCCGCTCGTCTCCAAGGACGACGACGTTCGCCCGTGCTCGGTGCCCGACCAGCTGTTCTGCGGCGACTCGCGCGACATGGGCGTCGTCGACGACAACTCGGTCGCCCTCGTGGTGACGTCGCCGCCGTACTTCGCGGCGAAGGAGTACGAGCTGGTGCTCGGCGAGGGCCACGTGCCGAAGTCGTACATCGACTACCTCGTGATGCTGCGTGACGTCTTCGCCGAGTGCGCGCGAGTGCTCGAGCCGGGTGGTCGCATCGCCGTCAACGTCGCCAACCTCGGGCGCAAGCCGTACCGCAGCCTCGCCGGCGACGTGACGCGCATCCTCCAGGACGACCTCGGCCTGCTGCTCCGCGGCGAGATCATCTGGGTGAAGGGCGAAGGCATGAACGGCTCCTGCGCGTGGGGCTCGTACGCGTCGGCCTCCAACCCGACCCTGCGCGACACGTCCGAGCGCATCGTCGTCGCCTGCAACGGTCGCTTCGACCGCGCCGTCCCGCGCGCCAAGCGCGCCGAGCGCGGCCTGCCCCACGAGAACACGATCACGCCGGAGGAGTTCCGCGCCCTCACGCTCGACGTGTGGCGCTTCGCGCCGGCGTCGGCCAAGCGCGTCGGCCACCCGGCGCCGTTCCCCGTCGAGCTGCCGCGTCGGGTGATCGAGCTGCTCACCTACAAGGACGACGTGGTGCTCGACCCGTTCATGGGGGCCGGCACCACCGCCATCGCCGCGCTCCAGACCGGTCGCCACTACGTCGGCTTCGACGCCGACCCCGACTATGTCGCCCTCGCCGAACGCCGCGTCGAGGAGGCTCGCGCGACCGCGTAGGTAGGCTCGCCCCCGCATGGGTGTCCTCCTCGTCGTCGTCGTGGCCGTCCTCCTCGTGGGCGGCCTCATCACCGGGTACCTCGGCGCTCGCCGGCGCTCGTCCCGCGAGGGCTACCTCGAGCCGCCGCCCGTCATCGACGTCGACACGATCGATCTCGACGAGCTCGAGGCGAACGAACCGTCCTCCGGCATCGGCGTCATCGTCCCGGAGCCCGACGAGGCCACCGTCGCCGAGATCGAGGAGGCCCTCGGTGCCGCCGCCGAGGAGGTGCAGGAGGAGGCGGTTCGCCCCCGCTTCCGCGACCGCCTCGGCCGCGCCCGCTCGACGATCGCCGGCTACCTCGGCTCGATCGTCTCCCGCTCGGGAATCGACGACGAGACGTGGGAGGAGCTCGAGGAGGCGCTCATCCGGGCCGACGTCGGCGTGCAGACCACGCAGTCGCTCCTCGAGGACCTGCGCAAGGAGGTCGCCGACAAGGACATCCGTGACCCCCACGCGCTGCTCGAGCAGCTCAAGGGCGATCTCAAGGTGCGCCTCTCCGGAGGTGATCGCGCGCTGCGACTCGACGCGGGCACGACCAACGTGTGGCTCTTCGTCGGCGTCAACGGCGTGGGCAAGACGACCACGATCGGCAAGGTGGCCAAGCAGCAGGCGCAGGCCGGATGGTCGGTCGTCATGGCGGCCGGCGACACCTTCCGCGCCGCCGCCGCCGAGCAGCTCGGCACGTGGGCCGAGCGCACCGGCGCCGACCTCGTGCGCGGGGCCGAGGGCGGCGACCCGTCGTCGGTGATCTTCGACGCCGTGCAGCGCGCCGCCAGCCGCCACGCCGATCTCGTGCTCGCCGACACGGCCGGTCGCCTCCACACGAAGGTCAACCTGATGGAGGAGCTGCGCAAGGTGCGCCGGGTCGCCGACAAGGAGCCGGGCAACGTCACCGAGGTGCTGCTGGTGCTCGACGCCACCACCGGCCAGAACGGCCTCACCCAGGCCAAGCAGTTCCTCGACGCGGTGGAGGTCACCGGCGTCGTGCTCACCAAGCTCGACGGCTCGGCCAAGGGGGGCATCGTCTTGGCCATCAACGCCGAGCTCGGCCTGCCCATCAAGCTGGTCGGTCTGGGCGAGACCGTCGACGACCTGATCGAGTTCGATCCCGACGAGTTCGTGGAGGCGCTGTTCTCATGATCTGGTTACTGACACGACCCGTGGTCTGGCCGGCGAAGATGGGGTTCACGACCGGGCGGGTGATCGGCTACCGCCGGCTCACGGTGTTCTTCATCGGCGTCGTCGTCGGCATGCTCCTGGCGCCGATGGCCGGCTACGAGCTGCGCAAGCTGATCAAGGACCGGCTGGCACCCGAGATCGACGCCTGGACGCCGGTCGACGCGCCCACCGAGGCCACCACCTCCACCTGGTAGCGCGCCCACCGCTCCCGAACGTTGTCGCGTCGAGGCCCCTCAGGGCCCACAACGCGGCAAAGATCAGGGCATGAGTGGCCTGCTCGACCAGCCGGCGGTCGTGATCCTCGCCGCCGCCGCCGCATCGGTCCTGTTGCTGCTCGAGGTGGCGCTGCCGACGGTCGGGTTGGCCGGCAGCGCGGGGATCGTGGTGGGGGCGGTCGCCGTGTGGGGCGCGCACCGCATCGGCGAGGACTGGTGGCCGCTGCTCGGCATCGTCGCCGCGGTGGCGATCTGGGGCGGGCTCATCGCGGCGCACCGGGCGTCGACGATCGGCCAGCCCGCCGCCGACCTGCTGTTCGTGGCCGGCGCCGTCGGCTACGCCCGCACCACCCACGACTGGTCGGCGGCGGCCACCGCCGTCGTCGCCGGTACCTTCCTCGCCTACGTCTACCCGCGGATCGCGGCGGGGGCGGCGCGCCTCTCGAGCGCGACGTCGATCGTGGGCATGGACGCCTTCGTCGGCACGACGGCCACCGTCGCCGACTGGGACGGCGGTCGCGGCCACGTGATCGCCGGCGGCACCCGCTGGTCGGCGTCGGGACCGGAGGGTCTGGCCGAAGGCGACGAAGTGGTCATCACGGCGGCCCACGGCTTGTCGCTCACCGTAGGCTCCGGCCATGGCTGAAGCCCTCGGTGGCGTGATCGTCCTGCTCCTGTTCCTGCTGGTGATCTTCTTCGCCAACTCGATCAAGATCGTCCAGGAGTACGAGCGGGCCGTGATCTTCCGCCTGGGGCGCAGCACCGGGGCCAAGGGGCCTGGGGTGTTCTTCGTCGTGCCGATCATCGACAAGATCCGACGCATCAACCTGCAGATCGTGGCCGTGCCCGTCGCCTCGCAGGCCGTCATCACCAAGGACAACGTCACGTCGACCGTCGACGCCGTGGCCTACTTCCAGGTGGTCGACCCGGTGGCGTCGGTGATCAAGATCCGCGATTGGTACTCGTCGAGCCAGCTGGTCGCGCAGACGACGCTGCGCTCGATCGTGGGCCGCCACGAGCTCGACCAGCTGCTGTCCGAGCGCGACCGCATCGATGCCGAGCTGCAGATCGCCCTCGATCAGCAGACCGAACCGTGGGGCGTGAAGGTCCACCGCGTCGAGATCCGCGACGTCGGCCTGCCCGAGCAGATGCAGCGGGCCATGGCCCGTCAGGCGGAGGCCGAGCGCGAGCGGCGGGCCAAGATCATCGCCGCCGAGGGCGAGCTGCAGGCCTCCCAGAAGCTGGCCGAGGCGGCCGACATCATCGCCGCCTCACCGGGCTCGATGCAGCTCCGGCAGCTGCAGACCATGGCCGAGATCGCCTCGGAGAACAACTCCACGATCATCTTCCCGATCCCGGTCGAGCTGCTCGAGGTCTTCCAGCGCACGACCCGCCCGTAGGGAGCGCCAGCGAGCAGGGCGAGTCGAGCGCAGCCTGCGGAGCGAGACCATCAGCGCAGCTAGCCTTACCACCTCATGTTCGATGCCCTCTCCGACCGTCTCGACGGCATCTTCACGCGCCTGCGCGGCAAGGGCCGCCTGACCGAGGCCGACGTCGACGAGGTCCTGAAGGAGATCCGCCTCGCCCTGCTCGAGGCCGACGTGAACTTCAACGTCGTCAAGGGCTTCCAGCAGCGGGTCCGCGACGCCTGCATCGGCGCCGACCTCTCCAAGAGCCTGTCGCCGGCCCAGCAGGTCATCAAGATCGTCCACCAGGAGCTGATCAACACCCTCGGCGGTGAGACGCTCAAGATCACCTACGCGTCCAAGCCGCCCACGGTCGTGCTGATGGCCGGCCTCCAGGGCTCGGGCAAGACCACCGCCACCGCCAAGCTGGCCCGCTGGTTCCGCAGCCAGGGCCGCAACCCGCTCCTCGTCGGCGCCGACCTCCAGCGCCCGGCGGCCGTCGAGCAGCTGCGCAAGCTCGGCAGCCAGGTCGGCGTGCCGGTCTTCTCCCAGCCGTCCGACCCGGTCGCGGTGGCCAAGGCCGGCCTCGAGGAGGCCCGCGACAAGGGCCGCGACGTGCTCATCGTCGACACCGCCGGCCGCCTCGCCATCGACGCCGAGATGATGGAGCAGGTCCGCCAGATCTCGGCGGCCGTCCAGCCCGACTACACGTTCCTCGTCGTCGACGCCATGACCGGCCAGGACGCCGTCAACGTGGCCGAGGCCTTCCACGCCACCCTGCAGATCGACGGCGTGATCCTGTCCAAGCTCGACGGCGACGCCCGGGGTGGCGCCGCCCTGTCGGTCAAGGAGGTCATCGGCCGGCCCATCGCCTTCGCCTCCACCGGCGAGAAGGTGGCCGACTTCGAGCAGTTCCACCCGGACCGGATGGCCGACCGGATCCTCGGCATGGGCGACGTCCTCACCCTCATCGAGAAGGTCGAGGAACACTACGACCAGGAGTCCGCGGCCAAGGCGCAACAGGCCCTGCTCGAGGGGCAGTTCACCCTCGACGACTTCCTCGACCAGCTCCAGCAGGTCCGGAAGATGGGGCCCTTGCAGGGCATCATCGGTATGCTTCCCGGCGTCCCGAAGGAGCTCAAGAACGCCGAAGTGGGCGAGAAGGAGCTCGGACGGGTCGAGGCGATCATCCGGTCGATGACCCCGGAGGAACGGCGCAAGCCGGATCTCGTGAACGGGTCGCGGCGGGCCCGGATCGCCACCGGCAGCGGCACGACGGTCACCGACGTGAACCAGCTGCTGAACCAGTTCAAGCAGATGCAGAAGATGATGAAGGGCTTCGGCGGCAAGCTGCCGGGCGCCCGCAAGGGCAAGAAGAAGAACGCCAAGCAGCAGGTCAACAAGGCGAAGCCGGGGCGGGTCACCTCGCCGCTGCCGAACCTGAAGCAGATGAAAGAGCTCCAGCAGCAACTCCAGGCCGGCAAGGGTCTCGACGACCTCCTGTCCCCGGGCCTGCCACATCAACGTAAGGATCAGCCGTGGCCGTGAAGCTCCGCCTCATGCGGATGGGCAAGACCAAGCAGCCGACGTACCGCGTCGTGGCGGCCGACAGCCGCTCGCCTCGCGACGGCCGCTTCATCGAGATCGTGGGCACCTACGAGCCCCGCCAGGACCCGTCCCGCATCCAGATCGACAACGACAAGGCCCTCAAGTGGCTCCGCGACGGCGCCCAGCCGACCGACCGGGTCCAGAAGCTGCTCGTCGAGTCCGGCGCGTGGGCCGCGTTCAAGGGCGCGTGATGTCCGACGCCCCGACGGCCACTGCCGTCTGCGAGTACCTCGTGCGGGAGCTGGTCGACGACCCCGACGCCGTCGCCGTCGACACCATCGACGGTCGCCGCGGCCTCACCCTCGAGGTGAGCGTCGGCCCCGGCGACATGGGACGCGTCATCGGGCGCCGCGGCCGCATGGCCAACGCCATCCGCACCGTCGTGCGGGCCGCCGCCTCCAAGGACGGCCAGGAGGTCGACGTCGACTTCGTCGACTGACGGGCTCCTCGAGATCGGTCACGTCACCAAGCCCCACGGCATCAAGGGCGAGGTGATCGTCCGGCTCACCACCGATCGCACCGAGCGCCTCGACCCGGGCGTCGTGCTGGAGTCCACGCGGGGCCCGCTGCGGGTCCTCGGCTCGCGGCCGCACCAGCGCGACTGGATCGTGGCCTTCGAAGGCGATC
>Ga0207703_10004087_pt1 | contig 12038 bp, 11 predicted proteins | sample KBSSwiS12_FD_184304 | JGI IMG/M metagenome (GOLD analysis project Ga0207703, IMG submission 184304) | Switchgrass rhizosphere microbial communities from Kellogg Biological Station, Michigan, USA - KBS Switchgrass S1-2 (SPAdes) (version 2) | ecosystem: Host-associated > Plants > Roots >... | reverse complement strand
ACCTCAACCACGAGAAGGGATCGCGCGGGCATTGATTCCACGCGCGGCGGGTCACTCGTCACGGACCTCAGGTGCCACCGGTGCACCCGTCCGCGAACGAAAGAGTGGCTTGTGCCAGCCGCATTGCTGGCAGCGCCAGGGGCGCAATTGGTGACCGAGAAATATCGACGCCCAACTCACGAGCCACAAGCCGGCGGTGACGATGGTGAGAAACAGATGCACTCCGTGGTGGATCTGATTTTTCTCAAAAAGCTGGTCGTGCCCGCATCGCGGACAGTACCCGCGAATCCTGTCTTTTGTCATACCGGTTGATCCGCAGCGTGGCACGAATGTGGCCTTCTGCCTACATCGGTTTTCTCTCTTTTTTTGATTTTACGGGGCGACCAACCCGTTGCGGATGGCGTAGCGGACAAGGTCCGCGACCGACTCGATCCCGAGTTTGGCCATGATCCGCGCCCGGTGGGTTTCGGCGGTTTTCACGCTGATGTTGAGCGCCTTGCCCACGTCGCGGTTTTTCCGGCCTTCGGCCAGCAATTGGAGAATTTCGCGTTCGCGCGGCGTCAGGCCCGCCGGGGACTTGGAGCGGCGCCGGCGGCCGACGCCCGCGAATTCCGCCGCATACATGGTCGCGGCCATGCGCGAGGTGAAGAAAGTCTCGCCGCGCAGGAGGGCATCCACGGCGGTGAGCAGATCGCGCCCGGCGTCGGTTTTCAGGATGTAACCGCGCACGCCGGCGGCGAGCGCTTCGCGCACAAATTGCTCGGTCTCGTGCATGGTAAGCATGAGCACGCGACTGCGCGGGCAATGGGCGACGATGCGCCGCGCGGCTTCCAGGCCATTGAGTTCCGGCATGCTCAAGTCGAGGATGACCACATCGGGCGCGAGTTCCTCGGAGAGCTGCACGGCGGCGCGGCCATCGGAGGCCTCGGCACAAATCTCCCAGTCGGCGCGCAGTTCCAGCAGCGTGCGGAGGCCACGCCGCACAATGTCATGGTCATCGGCCAGGAGGATACGGGTTTTGGAATCGGTGTTCATAAAATGGGAATGCGAGCGCGAACGATGGAACCGCTGGGCTGAATGGAAACGGAAAGCGAGCCGCCGACCTGCGCAAGGCGCTCGCGCATGCCGCCGATGCCTACGCCGGGCTGCTCTTCGCCCGCGCGCGTCTCGCCGCCGCCCTCGTCCCGCACCTCGACGACGATTTCATCGAAGCACTGCTCGAGGCGAATATGGGCGGACGGGCTCTTCGAGTGGCGGTGCACATTGGCCAGGCTCTCTTGCACGACACGGAACAGCGAGAGTTCCCGCTCCCGATCGAATCGCTTGAGGTCCGGCGGCAGATCCAGGTCCACGGCGATGCCGCTGCGCTTGGAAAAGCCCTCGGCCAGCCAGCGCAAAGCCGCGGGCAGGCCGCACTCCTCCAGCAAAGGGGGATGCAGCAAATAGGCGTGCGTGCGCAACGCGCTGCCCACGCCATCGGCCAGGGTGAGGCTGTCCGCCAGCAGGCTGGCGCGTTTTTCTTCGGTCAATTGCTCGCCGTGGTGACTGAGGAGCGAAAGATTCACGGACAAGGCGGCGAGCGATTGCGCGGTGGAGTCGTGCAGTTCCCGCGCGAGGCGGCGCCGCTCCTCGTCCTGCAACTGGAGGAGGCGCCCGGACAACTGCCGCAGGTGGCGCTCAGCGGCCTTCTGCTCGCGGATGTCGCGAATCACTTCGCAAGTTCCCGTCACGATACCGCCGGCATCCTGGAGAGGAAAGATCGACTTCGCCACGTCGATCAACTCCCCGCTGCGGGCGACGCAAACCGTTTCGAAATGATCGATGCGCTCGCCTTGCCGCACCCGCTCCTTGATCGCCTTGGCCTCTTCCTGGCGATCCTCCGGCGTGACGATCGAGGTGGCCTGACCGATCGCTTGTTGCGCGATGTAGCCGAAAATGCGCTCCGCCGCCTGGTTCCAACTCACGATGCGGTCGGCCATATCGCTGCTGATGATGGCATCCGCAGAGGCGGCCACAATCATCGCCATCTTTTCCCATTCCATCAGGCGCTCCCTGACGCGCACCTCCAATTCTGCGCTACAGCGACGCACTTCCTCGCGCATTCGTCGCACCTCGGTGATCTCCGTCGCGGTGCCGAGGTAACCCGTGACCCGTCCCTGGCCGTCGCGCAACTCCATCACCTCGCTGCAAATCCAGATCACCTTGCCGTCCGATCGCACATACCGCAGCTCCATGCTGAACGGCATGCCGTATTCATTCATGCGCACCCACGTGTCGGTCACGTTTTGCACATCGTCCGGATGGACCACCAAGTCCCAGCTCTGGCCGATGACCGCATCCCGGGGATAGCCCGTAATCTGGCACCACCGTGCATTTGCGTAGACGTAGCGCCCTTCTTTATCGGTCTGAATGACGCCAACGGGAGAGAGGTCGGCAAGATGACGCAGCAGTTCCATTTCGCCGTTCACCGGTACATCAACGCGCTCGCGGGGGCGCCCTCCCGCAACCCTTGTTGGGGTCATGGCCTCGGTACCACTGTCCATAAAATCCAAAATTACCGTTAAATCCCTTTCTGGCAATACCAATCGTACGTCTGCCGGATTCCCTCGCGGAGGGTGATCCGGGGGCGCCAACCGAGCTGGGTCAACCGGGTCGTATCGAGCAGCTTACGCGGGGTCCCATCCGGCTTGGTCGCATCGAAAACCAGGTCGCCGCCGAAGCCCACGACCTCACAAATCAACTCGACGAGTTCCCGGATCGTCACGTCGGACCCAAAACCGACGTTGACGATTTCCGGCTGGTCGTAGTTTTCCAGCAGGAACCGGCAGGCGCTGGCAAGGTCCTCCACATGGAGGAATTCGCGACGTGGTGTCCCGGTGCCCCAGACAGGCACGGTGGCGTCTCCGCGCTGTTTCGCTTCGTGCACCTTGCGCAGCAGCGCGGGCAGCACATGCGAGGTATTGAGATCGAAATTGTCGCCCGGGCCGTAGAGGTTCGTCGGCATGGCGCTGATGAAATTGCGGCCGTACTCCCGCGCATAGGCCTGGCAAAGCTTGATGCCCGCGATCTTGGCCAGTGCGTACGGTTCGTTCGTCGGCTCGAGTTCGCCGGTCAGCAATGCGCTCTCCGGAATCGGCTGCGGCGCGAACTTGGGGTAAATGCACGAGCTGCCGAGGAAGAGCAGTTTCTCTGCGCCGAAATCGTAGGCCGCCTCGATGAGATTATTCTGGATGGTCAGGTTCTCAATGAGGAACTCGACGGGGAAATCGTTGTTCGCCTTGATGCCGCCGACTTTCGCCGCGGCTACGACCACCACCTGCGGCCGCTGCTCGCCAAAGAATCCGCGCACGCTTTCGCGCTGTCGCAGGTCGACTTCCCCCCGTGTCCGCGTCAGAAGGTTCGTGTATCCCGCGCCCTGCAATTCACGAAAGATGGCGCCTCCCGCAAGGCCGCGGTGGCCAGCAACAAAAATAGTGTCGGTCTTTTTCAAGCGGGCGTAGGCTAGCACAGCCGCCCGATTCGTGAATCACGAAACGCTTCGCCTCTTCAAAAGCAGGGGAAATTCACGACGAAGCCACGCGGACACAACAACGTAAATGAAAGCTGCCGCGGCGGTTGGATGCGTCTGGCCTCTCTTCGTGCCTTCGTGTCCCGATCGTGAAAATCATTCTATCAAGCGATTCCGATTTTCAAATCGCAGAACCAAGGCATCTTCCCGCCCGTCATGCGCGCTTTGCTCCTTGTCCTCGATAGCGTCGGGTGCGGTCCGGCGCCGGATTCCGCCGCCTACGGGGATGAAGGCGCCAGTACCCTCGGCCACATCTTCGCCGCGCAACCCGGCCTCGCCCTGCCCGCTCTCTTCTCCCTCGGTCTCTGGAAAATCCTCACCGCCGATGTCTTCGATCCGCGCTCGCGCGGCACCATCGCCAGCTTCGGACGCATGCGCGAACGCTCCCCCGGCAAGGACACCACCACCGGCCACTGGGAAATGGCCGGGGCGATTCTCGATCGGCCGTTCGCCACTTTCACCGAGTTCCCCGCCGAACTCATCGCCGCCATCCAGCGCGAAGCGAAGGTCGAGTTTCTCGGGAACTGCGCGCGCAGCGGCACGGTGATCCTCGAGGAACTCGGCCCCGAGCATCTGCGCACCGGCAAGCCGATCCTCTACACGTCAGCCGATTCCGTCCTGCAGATCGCCGCCCATGAAAAGATCGTCCCTCGCCGGCGTCTTTATGAAATCTGCCGCATCGCCCGGCGCCACGCGGATGCCCTGCGCATCGGCCGCGTGATCGCGCGCCCATTCATCGGCGAGCCCGGCCAGTTCCAGCGCACCAGCGGCCGGCACGATTTCTCCATGGCCCCGCCGCGCACGGTGCTCAACGCCATCGCCGAGACCGGCCTGCGCGTGGAGGGCGTCGGGAAGATCAACGACATCTTCGCCGGCAGCGGCATCACCCACTCCACGCCCACCGCATCGAATGCCGAGGGCTTGGCCGCCATCGACGGTCTGTGGGCCGATGGCAGCGACGGGCTCATCTTCGCCAACCTCATCGATTTCGACATGCTCCACGGCCACCGCCGCGACGTTGCCGGTTACGCGCAGGCCCTCCTCCAATTCGACGAATGGCTCGCCACCTTCCTCCCGCGATGCGAGGAGGAAGACCTCGTCATCATCACCGCCGACCACGGCAACGACCCCACCTGGCGCGGCAGCGATCATACGCGCGAAGAAGTCCCCCTCATGGCCCTGCACGGCAGCCTGAGTCTCGCCCTTGGCACCCGCCCCACCTTCGCCGACGTCGCCGCCACTCTCGCCGAATTCTTCCGTCTCCGCCAAAAATGGCCCATCGGTGAATCCTTCATCACCCTTCAGCAACGCCACGCGAAGACCTACTTCCACCGCGCTTAGGCGCGGTGGAAGAATATCGAACGCCCAACATCGATCACCCCATTATCCCTGCGGTGCCGTGGGGACAATTGGACGTTGAGTGTTGGATGTTGGATGTTCCACACTCACCACTCCACTCATGTCCACCACCGCATCGCTGTTTGATCCCATCGAAGACGTCATCAAGGACATCCGCGCCGGGCGGATGGTCATCGTGACCGACGATGCCGACCGCGAGAACGAAGGCGACCTTGTCATGGCCGCGGAGAAGATCACGCCCGATGCCGTCAATTTCATGGCCACTCACGGGCGTGGTTTGATCTGCGCGCCGATCACGGAGGAACGCGCCGAGCAACTCGGCCTCCAGCGCATGGTTCTGGAAAACCGTGAGAGCTATCGGACCGATTTCACCGTTTCCGTCGACGCGGCCAAGGGCGTCACCACCGGCATCAGCGCCCATGACCGCGCGCGCACCATCCAGTTGCTCGTCGATCCCAAGGCCACTCCGCAGGACCTAGTCCAGCCCGGCCACGTCTTCCCGCTCCGTGCGAAGCCCGGTGGCGTCTTGCGGCGCGCGGGCCACACCGAGGCCAGCGTGGATCTCGCGCGGCTCGCCGGCCTTTCGCACGCCGGCGTCCTCTGCGAAATCCTCAATGCCGACGGCACCATGGCGCGCCTCCCGCAGCTCCTGAAATTCCGCAAGAAGCACAAGCTGAAGATGTGCTCCATCGAGGACCTCATCGTCTACCGCCGCAGCCGCGAAAGGCTCATCGAGCGCGAGCAGGTCATCAAGCTGCCCACCGACTTCGGCGAATTCGAATTGCACATGTACCGCTCGATCGTCGATGGAGTGCACCATCTTGCGCTGGTCAAGGGCACCATCTCACCGAAAAAGACCACCCTCGTCCGCGTTCACAGCGAATGCCTTACCGGTGACGTCTTTGGTTCGCAGCGCTGCGATTGCGGCAACCAGCTTCACACCGCGCTCCAGCAAATCGAAGCCGCCGGCAACGGCGTGCTCCTCTACATGCGCCAGGAAGGCCGCGGCATCGGCCTCCCGGCCAAGATTCACGCCTACAAATTGCAGGAGGAAGGCCTCGATACCGTGGAGGCCAATCTCAAGCTCGGCTTCCCGGCCGAGCTCCGCGACTACGGGATGGGCGCGCAAATCCTCTCGGATCTCGGCGTGCGCAAGATGCGCTTCCTGACCAACAACCCGAAAAAAGTCATCGGTCTCGAAGGCTACGGCCTCAAGATCGTGGAAGTGGTGCCGATCAAGACGCCCACCAACAAGCACAACGCGAAATACCTCGAGACCAAGCGTCTCAAGATGGGACACCTGCTCTGAAATGACCAATGTCGAATGCCGAATGCCCAAACGGGGCAGCATTCGTCATTCGTCATTGGTCATTCCCGCCTTTCCCTTGCACGACGCCCGCGTCGCACTACCATCCTCCTCTCTCATGTCCACCGCCATTCCATCACGACCCCGGCAGATCGGCCAGCGCCGCGCGTTTGCCATCGTCGCCAGCCAGTACAATAGCGAATACGTGAACGGCCTCGTGGACCACGCCCGCCGGGAACTCGAGGCCATCTCGGCCACCGCCAGCGTCGTCACCTACGAAGTGCCGGGTGCTTTTGAAATTCCGCTCGTCGTCCAGGAGGTCGCCGCCCGCGGGGGCATCGATGCCATTATCGCCCTGGGCGTGATCATTGAGGGCGAAACCCAGCACGCCGCGCTGGTCGCCAAGTCGGTCACCCATGCCTTGCAGCAGGTCAGCCTCGCCAACCGGCTGCCCGTGATCCACGAGGTGCTCCTGGTGAAAAATGAAGAGCAGGCCCGGGCACGCTGCCTGGGCGAGGAAATCAACCGCGGAACCGAGGCCGCCCGTTGCGCCGCCCACATGGTGCAAACGATGAGCACGTTGCGCAGCGCACGCTAATTTTTCCCATGGGCAAACGACGCGAAGGCCGTGAAGCGGCCGTCCAGTATCTCTTCCAGATCGACCTCAACGGCGAGAAGCAAGCCGGGGACGCCGACACCTTTTGGGCCTTGCGCTCCGGGCCCGGCAAAGCTCCCGTCCAGCCGAAGACGCGCGTCTTCACCGAGCAACTCGTGCAAGGCGTGATGACGAATCTCGAGGAGATTGACGGCTGGATCAAAAAATTTACCGCCAACTACGAACTGAGCCGGCTCGCCGCCGTGGACCGCAATATCCTGCGCGTGGCAATCTACGAGTTGATCCATTCGCTCGACGTCGCGCCCGTGGTCATCATCAACGAGGCCATCGAGGTCGCGAAGAAATTTGGCACCGACAAATCCGGCGGCTTCGTCAACGGCATCCTCGATCGCATCAAACAGGAAGTCGGCCGTCCCGCCCGCGAGCCCGTGGCGCCCACGAACCCGTAGGCGGCGATGGCGTTTGGTTTTTTTAAATCGCTGATCCAGAAATTCTCCGGCAAGCCGGTGGATTGGGATGAACTGGAAGAGAGCCTCATCCGCGCCGACCTCGGCGTGCCCATGATGATGCGCATCATGACCGCGCTCCAGGCCCGCGAAGACGCCGCCAGGCTGACCGCCGAGACGGTCGTGACCGTGGCTCGCGAAGAAATCCTCAAGGTCCTGCCACGCGACAATGTCACCCTGCGTCCGCTGGCCTCGAAGACCAAGGTGATCCTCGTCGTTGGCGTGAATGGCACGGGCAAGACGACCTCCACCGCCAAGCTCGCCTATTTTCTTCAGCGCAAGGGCCATAGCGTGATGCTCGCCGCCGCGGACACCTTTCGCGCCGCCGCTATCGAGCAACTGACCATCTGGGCCGACCGGCTGAAGATCGACATCGTGAAAGGGCAATACAACGCCGACCCTGCAGCCCTCTGCTACGAGGCCTACCAATCTGCCGATCGCAAGAACGTCGAATTCCTCATCTGCGACACCGCCGGCCGTCTCCACACGAAGACGAACCTCATGGGGGAGCTCGGCAAAGTGAAGCGCGTCCTCGCCAAGGCGGATCCCCAGGCACCGCACGAAACCCTGCTCGTCGTCGATGCCACCACCGGCGGCAATGCTCTCCAACAAGCGCGCGAATTCCACGCCGCCACCGGCCTCACCGGCGTGATTGTCACCAAGCTCGACGGCAGCGGCAAAGGCGGCTGCGTCGTCGCCATCCAAAACGAACTGGGCATCCCGACCCGCTTCATTGGCACCGGCGAGAAGATGGAGGACATGGCTTTTTTCGAAAGCCGGGCCTTCGTGGAGCAGATGCTATAGGGCGTTCCTATCTCTCCCATTTTTCCTATTCCTCCCATGGGACAGATAGAAAAAATAGGACGGATAGGAAATACGGGGACCCCGCCGACGCAAAAAAAGCCCGCCGGCTTTCACCGGCGGGCCTGTTGATGATTCGTTAACGTCCGCAGCCGCTATTTCTTCACCGGCACGAAGCCCACCTGCTCGGCGATCTTCTGGCCTTCCTCGCTGACCGCAAAGTCCACAAAGCTCTTCGCTTCGCCGACCGGCGCGCCGTTGGTGTAAAGATAGGTCTCACGCGAATAGGGATACTTGCCCGTGCGCACATTCTCCTCGGTGAGTTCCGTCCCTTCGACGACCACCACCTTCACGCCCGGCGCTTTCGTGTAAGCCAGGCCCACGTAGCCGATCCCGTTCTCGTTCTTGCCCACTTCGGCGACGATCTGCTCGTTGCCCGCCATCTTCTGCGAGCTGGCCGCGTAATCGCGCTTCTTCATGGCCATGTTCTTGAAATCCTTGAACGTGCCCGAGGAGGTGTTGCGCGTGTAGACGGACACCGTGCCGCCCTTGCCGCCCACGGCACTCCAGTCCGTCATATCACCGGTAAAGAGTTGCTCGACCTGCTTCTTGGTAAGCTTCGCCACGGGATTCTTCTCATTCACCACCACCGCGATGCCGTCGTGCGCCACGACGGTCGGAAAAAACTTCACGCCCTTGGCCTGCGCTGAGGCCTCCTCGGTCAGCTCGACCTTCCGGCTCGACATGCCGATCTGCGCCGTGCCGTCGATGATCGCCGCAATCCCCGTGGCGGACCCTTCGGCGGCAATGTTGAAAGTCGTTTCCGGGTGCTTCGCCTTGAAGGCCTCCGCGAGTTGCGGGACGAATTTGGCACCGAGGGTATCGGAACCCTTGATAACGATACTGCCCGCGAAGGCCGGGACGGCCATGGCCAGGGCAACGGGGAGGGTGAGGAGAGATTTCAGTTTCATGGTTTGTTAGGAGAGCCGCCACTTCAGCGTTTTGGCTCCGGTGCGCCAAGCCGCCACATGTTACAAATAGGTGACGAAAACCCTCGCCTTCTCAGGCGAGTGGCGGGAAAAGGCTGGGAGCACTCCTAAATCGCGTAGTAAGTGAAACTTCGCACTTTGGCCGGTGCTTTATCCCCTATGAAGATGCGCCCCCTCCTCCTCATCCTCGCGGCTTTGCCTCTTTTTGCCGCAGATACCCCCTTCGACTGGCAGAAGGCGCGGGAAATCTACCAGCGCTCGCAGAATGGCGCCCAGTTGACCCCGGATGAGCAGAAGATTATCGAGGAGGCGAAGCGGCGGCAGGCGGCAGGCGAAAGCCCCAATGGCCAAAAAAGCCCCGCACAGCCTTCGGCCACCCCGGCTGCCGCACCCGATTCCGGAATCAAGATTGACTGGGAAAAAGCCCGCGGTCTTTACGACCGCTCGCAACGCGGGGAAAAGCTTTCGCCGGAGGACCAGAAGTATCTCGATGAAGCCAAGCGCCAGCGCGGCCAGGGCGGCCAGGCCGGGCAACCCCAAAACCCGCAGCAGAATCAGCAGCCCCCCGCAGCCCCACCCCAAAATCTCGTCCCGCTCACCGAGTTGACCGCCAAGTATCAGGACCAGGACGGGGGCTTGTATGGCGGCGGAAAGAACGACCCCTCCCCCGAGCTCGCCTCCCGCGCCAAGCAAGTCGTGGCGCAGATCCGCCCGCTCAACGCGGAGGGCAAGCCCGCGGCGGACGGCAAAATCGTCTTCGTCTCCCTCGGCATGTCAAATACCACGATGGAGTTCTCGGTCTTCAAGCGCCTGGCCGATGCCGACACCCATAAAGCGTCCAACGTGGTCATCGTCGACTGCGCCCAAGGCGGCCGCACAGCTGCGGCGTGGGCCGCCAATGATCAGCCTTGGGATGTGGCGATGACCCGGATCAAGGCCGCCGACGTCACCCCTGCCCAGGTGCAGGTCATGTGGCTCAAGCAAGCCAATGCCGGACCCTCCACGGGCTATCCCGCGGCCACCGATCAATTGCGCGACGACATCCGCACCGACATCAAGCGCGCCCGCGAAAAGTATCCAAACCTGCGCCTCATTTTCCTCTCGAGCCGCATTTACGCCGGCTACGCCACGACCCGCCTGAATCCCGAGCCCTACGCTTACGAAGGGGCCTTCGCCGTGCGCGCCCTGATTCGCGACCAGCCCAAGGACGGCCCGGTGCTGCTCTGGGGACCGTATCTCTGGACCAATGGCGAGAAAGGCCGCGCCCTCGACGATCTCAAGTGGGCGCGCGACGACTGCGGCCCGGATGGCACCCACCCCTCGCCCAAGGGCCAGGAAAAGGTTGCACATCTACTGCTCGATTTCTTCACCAGGAACCTGAACGCGAAGCCGTGGTTCACGAAGCCGTCCTAAGACTCGCCACGCGCTGCCTTTTGCCCTAACGTTTGCGGACGGCGATGGGTTTCTCTCATCACCTGCCCGCCGTTTCCTTCTATGAAAAAGTACCCCCTCCTCTTCGTCCTCGGCGCACTCTGCGCCGCCACCGTCCACGCCGACAATCCCGCTTTCGACTGGCCGCAGTTCCGCGGTCCGAATCGCGATGACATCTCGAAAGAGACCGGCCTGTTGAAGGAGTGGCCCGCCGATGGTCCCAAGAAAATCTGGAGCTTCACCCAGGCTGGCCAGGGCTATTCCGGTTTCGCGGTCGTCGCCGGTCATCTCTATACGATGGGCACCCGCGATGGCTCGGAAATCCTCATCTGCCTCGACGCTGTGAAGGGCACGGAACTGTGGACGGCAAAGCTCGGCCCCATCCTCGAAAACAAATGGGGCGACGGCCCACGCGGCACTCCGTCGGTGGATGGCGATCGCGTCTACACCCTCGGCGGCGACGGCACACTCGTGGCCGTGCAGGCCAAGGATGGCAAGGAACTCTGGCGCACGACGATGGATGCACTCGGCGGCAAGCGCCCGGGCTGGGGTTACACCGAGAGCGTCCTGGTCGATGGCAATCAAGTCGTCTGCACTCCCGGTGGATCGAAAGGCGCCATGGCCGCGCTCGACAAAATGACCGGCAAGGTCTTGTGGCAAAGCACGCTGTGGACGGACGGCGCGCAGTACTCCTCGATCGTCCCCGCCGTGTTCAACGGCCAGAAACAATATGTCCAGCGCAGCATGACCAACATCGTGGGCATCGCTGCCAAGGATGGTGCGATGCAGTGGCAGGTGCCGTATCCCGGCAAGACCGCGACGATTCCCACGCCCATCGTCAAGGGCAACCAGGTCTACTTCACCAGCGGTTACGGCGTGGGCTCCATGAGCTTCACCATCGAATCCGGCAACACGCCGAAGATGGTCTTTGACGAGACCGCCGGCACCAACAAGGTGATGAAGAACCACCACGGCGGCGTAATCCTCCTCGGCGACAAGATCTATGGCTATAGCGACGGCCTCGGCTGGACCTGCCAGGACCTCAAGACCGGCGCCCTCGTCTGGAACGAAAAAGCCAAGCTCGGCAAAGGTGCGATCGCCTATGCCGATGGCCACTTCTACTGCCTCGAGGAAGGCAGCGGCAATGTGGTGCTCATCGATGCCTCGCCCACCGGCTGGAGCGAAAAGAGCCGCTTCAAGCTCGACCCGCAAACCACCATCCGCAGCCCGCAGGGCCACATTTGGACGCACCCGGTGATTTCCAACGGTCGGATGTACCTTCGCGACCAGGATCTCATCTTCTGCTACGCGGTGAAATAATTCGCGTGGCGGGACGCTGGAGGCGTCAGGAAGATTCCGCCTCAATCAAGCAGCAATCGGCGCCGTGAACCGCAAGACCAGTTGTTGCTGGTCCGAGGTTTCCTTGTAGGTCATCCCCACGGTAAAGCGCGGCAGCTTCTTG
>Ga0207703_10004080_pt1 | contig 12047 bp, 10 predicted proteins | sample KBSSwiS12_FD_184304 | JGI IMG/M metagenome (GOLD analysis project Ga0207703, IMG submission 184304) | Switchgrass rhizosphere microbial communities from Kellogg Biological Station, Michigan, USA - KBS Switchgrass S1-2 (SPAdes) (version 2) | ecosystem: Host-associated > Plants > Roots >... | reverse complement strand
CATCCGAACTGCGAGCGGTGGTCATCGGTTTTCTCACTTCCTGGAGCGACCTTCAGCAGGCGGAATTTGAGAAGGCTGCCAGGCGCTGGCGAGAAAGGTGAGTGGGCTGAAGACACCCTGGCGTATTGAGACAACCTTTGGCATTCTCAGCAAGCTTCGGAGACGCGCCGGGTAAAGCAGGCGGCGTTAGCTCCGCTGTGCGTCTACTTCACGCGGATTGGGTGCCGGCACTCGCGCTGCGCACACGCACGACGGTTTCCGACTGCACCCACTTGCGCACACTCGCCTTCCGGCGGCGCAACTTCGATTCCCGGTACGCACTGCGGAGGATGATCGTCAAACCAATAAAACAAAGACCGGTAATGATGATTAAGACGAACCACAATTTAAACTGCATGGGATTGTAAAATACCACAATTCACTTGGCCCGCGCGAGGCGACCGCGCACACGGCGCCGGCGCCGCCGCGCATACATAGCCTGCTGCACGCGGGCGCCGGACACGGCGGTTAATCCGCCGGACTCAGCTTGGCGCCCGCTCGCGCCAACCCAAACATCTTGCTCTGTAGATGTTCCGAGGCAGTGACGACGCTTCGGACAAAATGCCACGGAATCATGATCTCCAATCCCGGGGTATTGGGCGGCGATATCCAGATGCCGGCGCCGTGATTGGACTCGACCAGCATCCCGCCCAGCGCGAAACCGCCGGAGTTTTCGGCGGCAGCCACCAGCTTTTCCCAGTCTTGCTCCCCGCCTGTAATGGCGCCGGATTCCTGCAGGATGTGCAGCATCCCTTCGGATTCCAGAAACCCCGCATCCACCCATACCAAGACGTGCCGGCTCGGTAGCAACATGGCCATGACTAGTCTTAGGGCAATGCGCAGACGAAATTCGCGGCGTCGTCCGTGCTACCCGAGCCCTTGTACTTGGCCTCTTGCGGATAGGCGCATAGCGGACGCGTGCGGTCAATCAAACCGTTGGAGACATGAGAAGCCACGATCTGATCGGGCGCCCTGTTCTGCTCCACCCATTGTTCGAGCGCCGTCAGCGGGTCGAAGCGCGGTGTGCCTGGGCCGCCAGTGCAATGCTGCATTCCGGGCACCATGAACAGGCGATAGAACTCCTTGGTCTCATGCAAGGCATTGGACGAATTGCCGTTGTTGCGGCCGGTCCTGCGCACCACGCTCTCGTAATAATTGATGCTATTGGCTGGCGGAATGTCGGGATCGGACCAGCCGTGATATTGAATCAGCTTTCCGCCACGGGCGCGAAAGGCACGCAGGTCCGGATCGACAGCATTGAAGATGCGACCAACTTTGTCGTCCACGTAGGTGACATCGCTCTCAAGACCAGGCGCGGGCGGGTCGAAGTGAAACGTACGGAAATTCCACTGCGGGTTGTCAAACACCACATTCCGCATGAAGGGTAGTCCCAGCTCGATATGTGCGCCCTGGTCCGGAGCAGGCCCTGTCACCCACTGCACCCAACCGCCCGGGCCCGCTTCGCCGCCGGGAGCCAGGCCGGGATAAAGCTGCTCGCCTCCGGCATCGCGCGGACCGGCCCAGATCTTGCGCACCGCGGCCACTTGTGCGCCGGTCAAACAGTTGGGTGAATCTCCGGCTTTACATTGCAGCAGTGCGGGATCGAAGTGACATCGCCGCGGATCGTTCAACACGCCGTCTTTCACGCCGTCGAGGACGTCGCAAGCAGCGTTGACCACGTCGGCGAGTCTCTGCACCTTGTGGGGAGGGAGCCAGCCGTCGCCCTCGACCGCATCGGCGATCCATATGTGTCCGCCAGTGTAGTGACGCGTGAACCAGTTGGCCGGATCGCCCGCCACGACGCCATCGAAATCGGTGGGATAACGCTGCACTTCCGTGAGCGCCTGCTGGCCTCCAAAGGAACAGCCCTGGAAATAGGAATGCACCGGCGCAGTGCTGTAATAAGCCTGGATAATCGCCTTGCTGGCCAGCGCCATTTCGTGTACGCCGCGCTGTCCGTAGTTGATGACGCGGTCCATGTGGCCCAGCGCCCAGCTTCCGTCATTGGCGCTGGTGGCGACGTGGCCGGTATCCGTGCTGCTCACCGCGTAGCCGCGATTCACCGGATTAAACATGGCGCTATAAACGATTTTGCCGGCGAGGCCGCCGTTGCCGACTCCGACATACTTGTGGTTCCACTGCGCGGGCAGCCAGACTTCGAAGCCGAGCTCGGGAAGAACCGTGCCGACCACGCGGCAGAACGCGGGAACCGAGCGCGGGGCGATTCCGCCAGCGCCGAATACACCGGCCGCAACCGGGGTGGCAGAACGGACCGCAATTCCGGGCAGCGAGAGCCGATTCAGTTCCTCACAGCGCTGGGACTGCGCGAAGACTGGACGGGCAGCTACAGCTGGGATGGAACTCCAAGCGAAGAGGGCGCAGACCGACCAAGCCCAAATCTGTCTCACGCGGACAGGGCGACACAACATGCGGTTGGATTTTCGCACGTAAGGGGGTGTCTTGTCAATAAGATCGGCATGACTTGGGGTCTAAGTCACCGGATGGTGGCTCCGCCAGATAGCGAAGAAAGAGCGAAAATCCCCTTGACATCTTCTCCATACTTTCGCTACTATTTGGGTAGAGAAGAAATAGCGAATACGGAGATTCTCCCATGTCTACCTCCCCTCGCATTGGAACAGCCGGCTGGTCCTACCAACACTGGAAAGGTGTGGTTTATCCGAAGACCTATCCTCCGGGGTTTCATCCCCTGGAGTTTCTGGCCCGCCGGCTGAATACTGTGGAAATTAACAGTTCGTTTTATCAGCCTCTTAAGCCTGAAGTGGTCAAGCTGTGGATGAGGAAGGTGCAGGCGAATCCCGAATTCCAATTCACTGCAAAATTGCATCAACGCTTCACTCACGGACGCGCGCTAGAAGAGCCCTCGATTGCGGAGTTCAAAGAAGGTCTGTGGCCGCTGCTTCGAGCGCGCAAACTAGGCGCGATATTGATGCAGTTCCCGTGGGCCTTCCGGTTCACACCGGAGAACCGCGAGTTCCTGATCCGCCTACGCCGGGCGTTTCACGAATTTCCGCTGGTAGCAGAGATGCGCCATTCCAGCTGGCTCGCGGAGGAGGCGATTGGAACCTTCCTCGACTACCACATCGGCTTTTGCAATATCGATCAGCCGGAATACACCAGCGCTATGCCGCCGACAGCGTATTTGACCAGCGGCATCGGCTACGTGCGCTTGCATGGACGGAATCCCAAGAACTCGCTTGGGGCGTTTGACCGCCAATCCCCCGCCCGGCTGCGGCAACATGACTATCTTTACTCGGAAGCGGAGTTGGAAGAATGGGCCAAGCGGATCGAGCGCATCAATCGCTACGCGGAAGCCACATTCGTAGTGTTCAACAATGACGCCGAGGCAAAGAGCGTGGTGAACGCGCTGCAATTGCAGTCGCTGATCAATGGCCAGGTGGCGGCAGCGCCCAAGGAATTGCGGCGGCGCTTCCCGACCGAACTCGAACGCTTCGGGCCGCGGCGTTTCGAGCAGCAATGCCTGTTTGATGCGGCGTGATAACGTTTTCCTTACTCCTGGGCGACGGCAGGAGTCGGTAGAGTGGAGGGATGAAAATCCCGGTTTACCATATCGACGCCTTCGCCAGCCGGCCCTTCCAGGGGAATCCGGCGGCGATCTGCCCGCTGGAATCGTGGCTGCCAGATGCCACGCTGCAAGCCATCGCGGGCGAGCATAATCTTTCCGAGACCGCATACTATGTTGCGCGCGGCGGACATTACGAACTCCGCTGGTTCACGCCCGAGGTAGAAGTGGATCTCTGCGGTCACGCGACGGTGGCTTCCGCCCACGTGATTCTCGACCTGCGCCGCGAGGTGGCGGGAAAGCGGGTGACCTTCCAGTCGAAGAGCGGCCAGCTGGGAGTGGATCGAATTTCGGAAAACGGAACTGTTCTCTATGCGCTCGATTTCCCTTCCCGGCCGCCGCAGCCGGTGGCGGAATCAACAGCCTTGGGGCAGGCGTTGGGGGCAGTGCCGCAGCAGGTGCTGAAGGCGCGCGACTACTTATGCGTTTTCGGGAGCGAAGACGAAGTGCTCGCGCTGAAGCCAGACGCGGCGAAGCTAAAGGCGCTGGATTGCTTCGCGGTGATCGTGACGGCTCCCGGCAAGGACTGCGATTTCGTGTCGCGATTTTTTGCGCCGGCCAAGGGCGTTGACGAGGATCCAGTAACGGGCTCGGCCCACTGCACGCTGATTCCTTACTGGGCCGAGCGGCTGGGTAAAACCAAACTGTTCGCGCGGCAGCGCTCGCAGCGCGGCGGAGAGTTGTGGTGCGAGCATCGCGGAAATCGCGTTTCGATCGCGGGACGCGCCGTCAAGTTTTCCGAGGGGACGATTGAGCTGGAAGCTTAAAGCAACTCGGCGCCCACCACCAGCACCGGCGCCGACACCTGGTGGCGAACCGCATTGATGGTATTTCCAAAGACCAGATCCTTGAATCCGCGGTGGCCGTGCGCTCCCATGACGATGAGGTCGGGTTGAATTTCGCGGGCCTTCTGAACAATCGCATCAGTGGGACTGATCCCATGTTGAATCGTCAGCTCCGCTGATATGCCCGTGGCCGCGAGCGAATCGACGATGGCGCCGAAGTATTGCTCGCCAGTAAGAATCTCTTCGGTAGATGAGAGCGCGCCGAACAACTGGCTGGTGACGCCTTCTTCCACATGCAATAAGTGCAGTGAAGCCGCGTGCGAACGCGCCATCGCAACAGCGTGAGCCAGCGCCGTGCGGTCGCGGGCGGAGTGATCGAGCGGAACCAGGATGCTGCGATAGTGTGGCACCGGCAGGGCGGCCGCCACTGCCAGGCCGCTGCTCTGGGCACTCTCGGCCTGGACTCGAGGAACGGGAACCGCAGTCCCGCCGAAAGAAACGAACGCCAGCAGAGCGAGGACGGCCAGCACCAGCGGTCCCACCAGCCAGGCATGCCAGGCGGTTTCCGCCATCCACGGTCCGATGGTAGTAGCGACCAGCCACAAATTAAGGCCGACGATAATAGCGGCGGCGCTCCAAGCGAGTATCCGCACCCAGGCGCGATTGGCGAACTCGCCCATCCGCCGCGAGTCGTTGGTGAAACGGATGAGAGGGATGACCGCGAACGGAAGCTGCATGCTGAGGATCACCTGGCTCAGGATCAGGAGTTTGAAGGTGCCGCCGTCTCCGAAGTAATAAATCGTCAGCACCGCAGGGATGATAGCCAGCGCGCGCGTCACCAGACGCCGGAGCCAGGGACGCAATCGCAGGTTGAGGAAGCCTTCCATCACGATCTGTCCCGCGAAAGTGCCGGTAAGCGTTGACGACTGGCCGCTCGCCAGCAGCGCCACGGCGAACAAACTGCCGGCGAACGCCGTGCCCAGCAGCGGCGTCAACAGCAGTTGCGCCTGCTCGATTTGAGTTACCAGGACGCCGTGTTTGAAGAACACCGCCGCCGCTAACACGAGGATGGCCGCATTGACGATCAACGCTCCGTTCAACGCGAGCACTGAATCGAACAGATTAAAGCGGCAAGCCTCGCGGCGTTCGGCGACCGAGCGTCCCAGGCGGCGCGTCTGCACCAGCGCGGAATGAAGATACAAATTATGCGGCATCACGGTGGCGCCCAGGATGCCAATCGCGACGTACAGGCTACTGTTGTTGAGGCGCGGCAGCAGGCCGGCCGCCATCTCGTGCCAGACGGGCTTGGCCCACACTAATTCCACCAGGAAGCAGCCGGTCACAATGGCGATCAGGCTCAGGATCACGGCTTCGATCAGACGAATGCCATAGCGCGACAGCCACAGAACCAACAGCGTATCGAGCGCCGTCACCAGTACGCCGGCGATGAGGGGCAACCCGAACAGGAGCCGCAGCGCGATAGCCGCGCCCAGGACTTCCGCCAGATCACAGGCCGCAATCGCGATTTCGCACAGCACCCACAGCGCGTTGCAGACCCGGCGCGAATAGGATTCGCGGCAGGCCTGCGCCAGGTCCCGTCCGGCGACGATCCCCAGGCGGGCGGCCAAGGTTTGCAACAGAATCGCCATCAGGTTCGACACCACCAGCACCCACAAGAGCCCGTAGCCGAAGCGCGCGCCACCTTCCAGGTCGGTGGCCCAATTGCCGGGGTCCATGTAGCCGACACTTACCAGATAGGCGGGTCCGGCGAACGCTAGCATACGGCGAAACACGCTGGCGTGCGTAGTCTGGACGCTCCCGTGGACTTCCGGGAGGGAGGCGCTCGGTGATAGCTCCGCTTTCAGCAAGACAGTTAACTATAGTTTACACGATTGGTCCGGGCGGCGGTGGCCGTCGGCGGCGCGGATTTTCGAGGCGGTGGCTCGTCGTCCAGGGCCGTTGATCGGCATTTTCGGGGTGGGCGTTTAGTCGTCCGCGGCGGGCGACCCCTATTCAGCGGACCGTTGCGGGTTTCTGGAACTCTTCGCCTCCCAGACCCGTAGAATGGTACAGGAGGCCCGAATGAATCGTCACGCAATCGTTCCGGCGCTAGCGCTTCTGCTTTCGGCCACGGCCGGCGCTGCTGTGGATCCCAACCTGTTGGGATTGGTGATGCCCGAGGCCAAGGTGCTCTACGGGGTCCAGGTTCAGCAAACGCTGGCATCCCCGTTTGGGCAATATGCGATCTCGCACTTGCCGCAGAACGACGCCATGCTGCGCTTTCAGGCTGCAACCGGATTCGAACTGCAGCGCGATCTGCGCGAGATCCTGGTGGCGAGTTTGAGTACCGGCCCCTTCGGAGACGGCGCGGATGCCCTGGTGCTCGCTTCCGGGACGTTCGCACCTGACAAAGTTCTGGCGCTCGCCACCGTCATGGGCGCGAAGGTTTCCGAGTACCGCGGCGTTGCGATGATTACGCCGGCGCAGCAGCGCGACGCCCGGGTTTTCGCATTCCTGGATGGCTCGACGATCGCTATCGGCAGCGAGCCGGCGATTCGCGGCGTGATTGATCGCCGGGCTACTTTAGCGGTTTTCGCGGGACCGTTGTTTCAGAAGGCCGTGGACGCTAGCGCGACTCACGACGCGTGGCTCGCCACCGTGACGCCGCTCACGGACTTGATACCTGCGGGTTCCACCGGAGGCTTCGATCCGACGACTCTTTTGCGGAGCGTGACTGAAAGCTGGGTGGGGGTGCATTTCGATACCAACGGCCTGACTCTGTCCGCGGAGGCGCTGACGCACTCGGCTACCGAAGCGCAGGGACTGGCGGGCATGTTCATGCTCATCTCGGGCATGGTAAAAGGCACACCCGCGGCTGCACTGCAAAATGCCCAGGTCAGCGCCAGCGGGCCGGTGATGCGCGTGATTCTGACCGTGACAGAACAGGATCTGGAGCGCACTTTCCGGGGTGCCGCTCCCCGCCGCGCCGCTCGTTAGGTTCGCTGCTAGCGGGGCGCCGCTGCAATTCCGAGACGGCTTTGCAGGATCAGGAGCGTTCGCTCCAACTGCTGGATGCGCGCCGCCTGCTGTCCGGATTGCTGCCGCAGGCGCGTGACTTCATCCTGCAGGGCATCGCGCTCGACCTTGAGTGCGTCCGTCTCATTGGTATCACCCGGAGGTGCGGCCGGGGCCGCGCCCAAGAACCGGGACGCTTCTACCATGGGCTGCCCTCCCGAAGTGGTCACGGTGAGGCGGACTTGCACGTCTCCACTTTGCCGCATATACGTGAAACTGCCTTGTGTAAGCTCGCTGCGGTTCATGGGAATGTTGCGCTTGTCCTGGCCGTCCACAATTTCGAGAGTTCCGCCCGACGCGTTCAAAATGCTGCGGGACGCGCGGTTCCATTGAATCTGCAGCTGGCCGTTTTGCTCAATCATCCCCAGCGAAAGCGGCTCCGCGTTCAACTGCGGACCCAGATATTTCAGTCCCGCCACCGCCGCAAGCAGCGCTGCCACAACTACGCCGATGATGGCCCACGGTATCTTGCGGCCGGTGTTCGGATAAGGAGAGGATTGAGGAATCTGCCGGGCAGGTTGACCGAACAGGGGCGCATCGTAGCTTGGGGGCGGATCATCCAATGGCTCGCGCAGGTCGGCAGTATCGGGCGCCGCGGGGTAGCGAGCCGTGGGGAGCCGGCCGGCCGGCGGCGGATCCATAAGAGGACGCCGTTCGCGAGGCGCACGGTCGAGAACGCCCGCCAGCCGATCCGGGAAATTGAATTCCTGATAGCTGCGTTCGCCCTTCACCGAGCCATCGGGCTCGCGCACAAAGAATCCGGCGCGCATCGCACCTGCGCGGCCGGGGTGCACTACCATGGTGACCTGCCAAGACTCTGGGAAAAACGCGCTGTAAGTATCCAGATCCGATTGCTGCAGCGTGACGTCGCTACGGGTGTGCGACAGGAACCAGCCCACCACCAGCATGCCTTCCAGACGCATGTCTTCTTTATCGCGCGCGAGCTGAGCGGTCAAGGCCGCGCGATCGTTGTCGGAAAGATGAAAGGTAGGGCCGCGGGCGTGTTCGCAGGCGATTTCACGCATCGCCAAAATACGGACGATGCGGTCTTCGCGAGTGCCGTAGAGTACACCGCCGACCTCGATCCCCCCGCGCTGCAGCCGCTGGAAACCATCCGCCACTACCTGGCGGATTTCTTCGATCACCACCAGCGAGTACTCGACATCGACCGGGCTTTCCGGGACCACCCAGGTTCCGAATTTCGGGTCAGCCACGCTCAGCGCCTCCCCGGCGCGTGTGGGCCTGCGTAGGCCACACCGGTGGTGTTATCGCTATCCTGGTCCTGGTCTTCGTGCACGTGATAGTAATAGGTTACCGCGCCGATGGCGCACAGGATCAGGAGGGCCAACGCGAGACAGGCAAGGGCAATTCCATTCCAGGCACGCTCTCGCGAGACTGCGGCGACGGTGCCTACAACCGTGACCAGCGCCAGCGCGAAGATCAGCACGAACTTGTCGTACCAAGGCATCAGGTCCAGATGATCCTGGCCGCCCACTTGACCCCACACCACCGAAATCGCAAGCAGCGCCAGCAGGAACTCACAGACATAGGCGATGCGGAGCATGGGGAAGAGGAAAAGAGCCGCCGTTCTGACGCTGCCGATAAAGACCGGCGGCTATCTCCAATGCGCGCTAGGCGATGGCCTTAGCGGCAGCCAGCGCGGCTTCGTAGTTGGGATGATCGCCCACTTCCTTGACGTATTCGACATATTTGATGGTGTTGTCTTTGCCCACCACAAAAATGGCGCGGCTGTGGATGCGCAAATCCTTGATGAGCGTGCCGTAGGCCTGGCCGAAGGAACCGGTCTTGTGGTCCGAAACCATCTTGACGTGATCCACGCCGAACGCACCGCACCAGCGCTTCTGGGCGAAGGGCAAGTCCATGCTGAAGGTGTAGATGCTGACGTTGGGCAGTTTGCCGGTTTCTTCCTCAAAGCGCTTGGTTTGAGCGTCGCAAACCGGCGTATCAAGTGACGGAATGACGCTGAAAATGCGCACGCCGTCACCGGTGGTCGCGAGCGTCACCGCTTTCAATCCGTTGTCGACTGCTTCAAAGTCGGGAGCCTTGTCGCCGACTTTCAATTCCGGCCCCAGAACCGTCATGGGGTTGCCTTTTAGAGTAGTTGCTGCTGATCTTTCCATAGCGGTTATTCTAGCAACTCATCGAGCGCGGACGCATTGGTCACGGGAAGATTGCAGGCGAAATTTTCACAGAGGTAAGCAGTGGGGGCGCCCTCGAGCGCGGGCATCGGTAGAGAACTTTGCTCGGCGCGCATCACAACGGCGCCGGGCAGAAAGCGGCGCCGGATCGACGCGAGCATCTCTAGCATGGCGGGATCGTGGCGCGGCCCGGACAGTACAATCTCCCGGGGGCGGCCTAGAGCGAACCAATGAGCCACCAGCATCTGCGGCACACCGGTTCCCGATTCTTCCATGCGTGACGCGAAAGCGCGCAAGGTGTGCTCGGCGGCGGCACGGAAATCGGCGCGATCCGTCATGCGCGCGAGGCGCAGCAGCAGCAATGCCATGCCGGAGTTGCCGGAAGGCTCGGCGCCATCGTAGTCGTCTTTGAGACGGAGCAGGGCGTCGGAAGCGTCTCCGACGGTGCTGAAGAAGCCTCCGTTCTCGGCGTCGGCGAATAGCTCGATCGCGCGTTCCGCCAAGCGTACCGCCCATTCGAAGTCACGCGCTTCGAAGGTAGTCTCGTAGAGATCCAGGAGAGCCAGCGCGCAGAAGGCGTAGTCGTCCAGGAATCCGTCGATGGCCGATTCTCCGCCCCGATGCCGTCGCTGCAGAATTTGACGGCCAGCGTCCCATAAGTGCCGCCGCAGGAAGTCCGCAGCGGCGCGCGCCGCTTCAGCGTAGCGGGCATCGTTTAAGATCTGCGCGCCTTTGGCGAAGGCCGAGATCATCAGTCCGTTCCAGGAGGACAGCACCTTGTCGTCGCGCAGGGGCCGCGGACGTCGGGCGCGAATCTCCAGAAGCCTGGCGGACGCGCGCTGCAATTCCGCGCGGGCTTTTTCCGGAGTAACCCCGGTGTGGGCGGCGGTTTCCTCGATGGTGTGCGCTTGATAAAGAATATTCGCGCCCCGAAACTCGTTCTGCGGATCTTCTTCAACATTGCCGCTGGGTTCGACCCCATTGCGATAGCAGAACATCGCAGCCGCGCCGGGATCCAGAGCCTCGTCGATTTCCTGTTTGCGCCAAATATAAAACGCACCCTCGCCCTTCTCGTGCGGATGCGCGGGATCGCTGACGCTGTCGGCATCTTCCGCCGAATAGAAACCGCCGCCGGGATCGGTCATGTCACGCAGCAGATACGTAAAGATGTCGCGAGCCGCCGCCGCATACTGCCCGTCACGAGTGATCTGAAAGGCTTCGAGATACGACACCGCAAGCTGCGCCTGGTCGTACAACATCTTTTCGAAGTGCGGAACGAACCAGCGCTCGTCGACCGAATAGCGATGAAACCCACCGCCGATCTGGTCGTTCACCCCGCCTTTGACCATCTCGCGCAGGGTCACGAGTACCATCTCCAGCGCTTCTTCGTTCCCAGTTTCCGCGTGATAGCGCACTAGAAAATTGTGGATGCTGGGACGCGGGAACTTGGGCGCTCTGCCAAACCCGCCGAGTTGCGGATCGAACACGCGCCGGAAGGCCTGGAATGCGCGATCCAGCACTTCGCGACCAGGAATCTCCTTGCCAGGTGCAAGACTCGCGTATTCACGAAGCTGCTCGATCACGTTAGCGCCGGATTCCTCCACTCTTGCGCGGTCCTGCCGCCATGCTTCCGACAACCGCTCCAGCACGGCACGGAATCCGGGGCGTCCGTAACGGTTATCGGGCGGGAAATAAGTGCCACCAAAGAAGGGCTTGCGTTCCGGTGTGAGCCATACCGACATGGGCCAGCCTCCGCTGCCGGTGGAGGCTTGCACGAAGAGCATGTACATGCGGTCCACATCGGGGCGCTCTTCGCGATCCACTTTTATCGAAACGAAGTTCTGGTTCAAGACCTGCGCGATGCCTTCGTTCTCGAACGATTCGCGCTCCATCACGTGGCACCAGTGGCAAGTTGAATAACCTACCGACAAAAAAATGGGCAGGTTCTCGCGACGAGCTTTTTCGAAGGCTTCCTCACCCCAAGGGAACCAATCCACCGGGTTGTGGGCGTGCTGCAGAAGATAAGGACTCTTTTCGTGAGCCAGCCGGTTGGGGGGCGCCATCAATCTTTAGCTCAGTTCGTAACCTTTGGTTGCCAACTCCGTCAACATCACTTCGGAATCTTTTCCGTGCGCCGTGAAAATATGCTGCACGGACTGGCACACATGCTCGTAACCGCGCTGATAGAACACCAGAATAGACGGACCGGCGCCGCTCAGCGCGCAGCCCAGCAGTCCCTTCATGCGCAGGCCGATGATTTCATCGAGCCCCGGCACCAACGGCGCGCGATAGGGCTGGTGCAGACGGTCTTCGAGCGCGGTGGGAAAAGCATCAGTAATTCCAGTCGCCAGCGCCGTAATCAGCAGCGCGCTGCGCTGGATGTTGAAG
>Ga0207703_10004071_pt1 | contig 12059 bp, 7 predicted proteins | sample KBSSwiS12_FD_184304 | JGI IMG/M metagenome (GOLD analysis project Ga0207703, IMG submission 184304) | Switchgrass rhizosphere microbial communities from Kellogg Biological Station, Michigan, USA - KBS Switchgrass S1-2 (SPAdes) (version 2) | ecosystem: Host-associated > Plants > Roots >... | reverse complement strand
TCCATACCCCAAAAAGCGCGTGAAAATCCGCGCGTGAGAAGTCCGAAAGCTCAAACACCCAAATTTTTGCCACTAAAATCTCACAATGAGCCACTTACAAAAACTTTCGTAACACCCTCCTGCGGGACACCTGCCGCGCCTTCCGCAAGTGCCGCCTGCGGATGCGATTTTTAGAAACCTCTCTGAGAGAGACCCGGAAGTGGGACCCCGTTTTGTGGGTCGCCTCTACGGGTAGCGCGCCAGTTCTTTCGTCATGTAGGCGACGGAGAAGTCGATGAAGGTGGTCACGCGGGCGGGCAAAAGGCGTTGCCCGGCGTAGACGACGTGCAGCGGTACTTCCTTGGCTTTCCACTGCGGCAGCACGCGCACCAGTCGCCGGGCGCGCAGGTCTTCGTCGACCAGCCAATCCGGCAAGATGGCGATTCCCAGGCCGGCGCGCACCGCTTCGCGGACGCTGGTCAAGCCTTCCGAAATCAGGATGGGCGAGATGCAAAGGGTCTGTTCGGTGTCGCGGCGGGAAAAGAGTGTGATCTCCTTCGAGCTCCAAAATTGAAAGCCGCTGATTGAAACCCACGACCAGGATTTCAAGTCGTCGGGCTTTTTGGCGACCGGATGTTTTTTCACCAGCGAAGGCGCCGCCACGAGATGGAGAACGATCGTGCCCGCGGGCCGGGCGACGACGCTTTCATCGGTGATTTTTCCGGGCAGGATGCCGATGTCGCACCCTTCGCGCAGCATGTGCAACGGACGGTTGGTGAGCGCGAGTTCCACCGTGACCTTGGGATGGAGCTGCAGGAAACTGGCGACCATCGGCGTGACCGTCCATTGGCCCCAGTCGATGGTGGCAAACAAACGCAGGCGGCCGCTGAGCTCCATTTGATCCTCGCGCAGGCGCTGGTCCGCTTCCTCGGCGTGGGCGAGCAGGTTCCGGGCATCCGTCAGCAAACGCTGCCCGGTCGGTGTGACGCACATCGCGTGGGTATCGCGCCGCAAGAGGGCCACGCCGCTGTGCTCCTCCAGCGTGCGCAACTGGCGGCTCAACGTCGGCTGGGAAACCTTCAAGCGCCGCGCGCCCGCGGAGATACTGCCGCACTCGACGATGCAGACGAATGCGCGGAGCAGGGCGAGATCCTCGAACGCGGTCATGCGGTTTGTGAATAGCTGATATTGGCAATCGACGGCTACACGGAAGGCGACGGCGGGCGCACGGTGGCGCCGCTATGAACACCAATTCTTCCATCAACAAAGGCAACGGCAACAGCATGAAAATCGTCGTCATCGGCGGCAGCGGACTGATCGGCAAAAAGGTTGTTAAACATCTGCGTGAGCAAGGCCACGAGGTGCTGGCGGCATCGCCCTCCACGGGCGTCAACACCGTGACCGGCGAGGGATTGTCGGCAGCGCTCGCCGGCGCGCACGTGGTCGTCGATGTCGCCAACGCTCCCGTGTGGGAGGACAAGGCGGTCCTGGAGTTCTTCGAGAAGTCAGGGCGCAATCTCCTCGCCGCGGAAGCCGCCGCGGGTGTCCGACATCACGTCGCGCTGTCGGTCGTCGGCACTGACCGCCTGCTCGATAGCGGCTACTTCCGCGCCAAGATGGCCCAGGAAACCCTGATCAAGGCTTCCTCGATTCCCTACACCATCGTCCGGGCCACGCAGTTCTTCGAATTCGTGGGCGGCATCGCCCAATCCGCGACGGAGGGACAGACGGTGCGGCTGCCGCCGGCGCTCTACCAGCCGATGGCGTCGGAGGACGTCGCCGCCGCCGTGGCGGAGGCCGCCGCCGCCCAGCCATTGAACGGCATGATCGAGGTGGCGGGTCCCGAGCCGATCGGCATCGACGAAAGCGTCCGGAAATACCTGAACTCCAAGCACGACGCGCGGACGGTGACCACGGATGCCCACGCCAAATACTTCGGCATCGAGGTCGACGATCGAAGCCTCCGGCCCGGCGATCACCCCCGGCTCGGCGCAACGCATTTCGAGGAGTGGCTCCAGACGGCGAACTAGGGTGATGTTGCGCAAAGTAATTTTGTAAAGCGTCTCGCACGTGGGTGGATCGCGATCTCCGAGCGCGATGGGTCGTGATCGGCGCGCAGCGCCCCATCTTCCCTCGAGCGAGACGCCTCCGGCGTGCGTGGTTATCCATGCCGCTCGGAGATCGGCATCCACCAATGCGCCGAACGTTTGTTGTCACGAAATTCCGTGAAACCACACTCTCTAACACTCCAAAGAAACAAGCCTATGAATACAAAAACAGAACTCCCAACCTCATCAACTCCGTCTCCCCGTGCCCGCTGGACGAACGCCACGCTACGGAAGCTGATTCTCCTGCTTTCGTGCGCGGTGGTGAGCGCGTCCGCAGCCGAACCGACGGCCCAGGTCAAGCCCCTCATGACGAAGTCCCTGCCCAATATCCCGGGCAAGGAAGCCACCATGCTCCTGGTGACTTATCCACCGGGCTCCAAGGATCACGCCCACCGCCACAATGCGAATGCGTTTGTCTATGTGCTCGAGGGCTCGATCGTGATGCAGATGAAAGGGGAGCCGAAGGTGACGCTTCATCCGGGGCAGACGTTCTATGAAGGTCCCACGGGCGTTCACTTGGTGGGGGAAAACGCCAGCAAGACGAAGCCGGCCAAGTTCGTGGTGATCCTGGTCAAGGACAAGGGTTCGCCGGTTCTGGTGCCGGTGAAAAATTAGTCGTTCCAGGAGAATCACTGCGACAGCGGCGGCATCGATGCTTCCGGTAGGTGACCTACTTGTTCGCTTCGTCCGCCGCCGCTTTCGCCTTGTCCAGCATGCGGCGATAGGTCTCGTTGGTTACCTTGGACTCGTCGATGCGGTTCAATTCGGCTCGCGCTTCGGCGGTTTTGCCCTGGCGGCGCAGGATGTCCGCGATGGCCACGGCCGCGGTGCATTGCTTGAAGACGTTCGCGGTGTCGTACACCTGGCGATAGGCGGCGATGGCTTTTGTATCGTCCTGCAGAAGGTCGTGACAGGTCGCGCCCAGGGTGAGGAGCGCCTCTCCCTTTTGGTTTGGATCGGTGAGGTACGATGCCGCGAGGAGGAGATCGCGCTCGGCCCGGGCTCCGTCCCTGGCCAGGTAACCTGCCCGGCCACGAGCGGCGGCGGCATCGCCGATCTTCCAAAAGGGCCATTGCGAAAAATCTTCGGCCCCAAACTGCTGGATGGCTTGGGCCGCTTTTGATTGATCGAGCAGATTCTGCATCTGCGCCGCCTTTTTCACCGCGTCGATGGGGATGCGCGCGGCGAGATCATCCGCGACGGCGAACCTCCCCAGGCGGCCGGCGATGGCCGCGGCCAGTTCGAGGGCGTGCGATTGTTGCAGCGGCGTAGCTTTTCCCGAGGCGGCCGCGGTGTAGGCGGCGAGCGCTTCGTCGCGCCGGTTCGTGCGCGCGAGTTCCGAGGCTTTGCGCATCGCTTCCAGGAAATCGTCGTCGGGTTCGGCCGCCTCGAACTGATGCGACAGCCCATCGTAGAAGGTCGCAAATTTCATGGGGTGATGAAAATCAGCCGCACCCGTCGGGGAAAGTGCGCTGTATTCCGCGCCACCGTCGCGCAAGCGCTGTCGGCAGATGTTGATGTGCCAGGGCAGACTGACCGTGGGCTTGTGGCCGATGACTTGGTGCAACGGATCGTTCTCGTCTTCGGTGATGGGCAGGCGGATTTCGATGTCCCAATGGTCGTCCTCGATATGGGTGGCGATTTCGGCATTGGAATCCCAGGTGAACCACTTGTTCCTCGCCGTGGACCGGTCGAGATCGGCGATCATGCCATTCGGGCTGATGGCGATCTGGTAGTAGGAATGGGATTCCGTTTCGATGAGCAGTTCCACGGCGTCGCCATACCAGAGCGCGCTGTCGTCCTTGCGCGTGGCGCCGATACTGAGTTTCTCGCCGCGTCGCTCTTCGCAGCGGATGCCGAAGTAGAGATCGTGCCCCATCCAAAACGACTTCACGGTCGTGCCGAGGGCGGGTGGGCGGCCGGTTTCGAGTTCGCGGAGCTTGACGGTGGAAGCGGCCGGGCATTTGGTCCACGCCTCCTCGTCGAGCTTGCCGTCGATGATGATTTTCCCTTTGGGGTCTTGAACGAGGCGGAGCACGGGCACGGGGCCGCGGAGACGGCCGAGTTGCTGCGATTTGTTGCGCAGGCCTTTCAGGTAGTCATCGAGGAGCGCGAGGCGCTGGGCGTAGATCCCATCCGCTTTCGCCTTGGCCTTTTCAAAAAGCGCCAGGGCGGTGTCGGTCTTGTCTTTCTCCTTTTCCATGGCCTGCCAGTTTCCCTCGCAGAAGTCGAAAAACGCACTCATCTCCGCTGCGGCGGGCCCGTAGAAAAGCCGCACGTATTCGCGGAACATGGCGTCCACATCCGCATTCTTGCCGCCCCAGTACATGCGGGTGGTGAAATAGATGAGGAAGTGATTCAGCCCGGCGCCCTTTTTCTCAAAATCCATGGGCACACTGAGCCAGATGTCCTCGCCCAGCGATGTACCTTTCGTCGCATTGATGCTGACTCCCAGGGTGTGCGGCGTGAAGGACGGCAAATACCAACCGCGATCGGTGAACGGGTAGTTTTCGAAGATCAGGACCGGGTTGTCCGTCTTCGCCTGCCAGCTTTCGCGGAACTTGCGCAGCTCTTCGATTTCCTCGGGCCGGGTACTCGTGAGTCGGCGGCCGCCCACGATACCAACGACAACATTGGGCTCGAGCTTTGGTATCCGCAGTGGCGGCAGCGAATAGATTCCGTAGGCGCAGTTCAGGACTTTTTTGTCCGGGTGGGTCTTGCGCACTTCCCGGGCGACGCGGTTTACGAAACCCCAGATGTAATCGGAAGCGAGTCCGCGATTTTCGCGTTCCGGCGAATCATGGCCTGCACAGAGGGGACACTGGCAGATGGCGGTGTAGCCGTCGGGAGGCATGATGGACACGACGTCCATTTTGAAATGATCGAATTGGGTGCGCACGTTGTGCACGGTCTCGGCGATGAGTTCCTCGTTCGAGTAGCAGAGGTGGTTGTTGGCCCCGCGCTTGAACATTCGCTTTCCGCCGATCTGGGCGAACCAGTCGGGATGCTGGCCGAAGACCTCGTCGCGATCCGTCATCTCCGCCATGCCATGGGCGATGCTCAAGCCATAGGGGTGGCGCACCCCGAGCCGCATCGCCCACTGCGCGAGGTCCACCCCGTGAACGCCCAAGGTGATGTTCACCTGGCGCACGGGAAAATCGGGCCGGACGGTTTCGTCGACCTTGGGCAGGGCGATCGTCTTCAGCGACGGCATCACTTCGCCGATTTTGCCCGGCATGTACCAGCGCGCGCCGAGCTTCATCACGAAATCGCACACCGCGTTGAATGATCCGCGCTCGTCCTGGCTCCAGAGGTAGAGAGGCGGCAGTTTGCCACCCAACTCCCGTTCAGCGTCGGGTAATCCCGTGAAGGCGGGCACGCCAAAGCGATCTTTGTAAATCAGGCGGTTGGGCAGGCCCCACAAGGCGCCGGTAATGTGATCCCATTCCGCTTGCGACTTGCCGCTGACCAGGTCGGCGTTGCCCCTGGCCCATGGCTCGATCGGTGTGAACTCCGTGTCCTCGCCGAGGAGAGCCAGCCAATCGTTCCCGGAGACGATGCGAAAAGCCCCGTCCTTCAACCCATCTGCCGTGACCCCAAGCTGATCCGTGAATTTGCTTCGCCCGACGAACACGTGCACCACTTGAGAACTGGGTGTGATGACGATCGGCAAATGCGCACCGCTGATTTTTTCGATGTCGTTCTGCAGCTCCTGCGCGGCGAGCCGCACGGTGCGGGCGGGTGTTTCCGCGATCACGATTTCGGAACGCGGCCGGCCGTCTTCCACGAGGAAGCCATCGACGGCGTGAAGGACCGAAAGCGGTGCAAGCAGCAGGGCGGCGAGAACTCCTGGCGTGTGATTCATTTCTGGGGGGGGATGGCAGATGCGCTGACGCAATAGTGAATCTGCTGCACTCACGCCTGCTTAGTGAACAAAAACGTGCGGCCGCGAGCGGGACGCTTTTAATTCGCCAAGTGTCGAGGGGGACGAGATATAGTCGCCCGGCATTGACTCCTCCGGATACTGATCACTACGCGACTCTCGGCCTCGATGGTCGCTGCACGCTCGCGCAAATTCGCGCTGCCTATCGGTTGCTCGCCAAGCGGCACCATCCTGACGTCAATGGAGGATCCGCCCAAGCCACCGAACGCGCCAAAGCCCTCAACGCCGCGCACGATGTTCTGTCCGACCCAGCGCGGCGCCGTGCGTACGACCGCGACCTCGCCCAGCGTGAGTCGGTAACACCGCCGCGGGTCGGCGCGCAAAAGATCGAGCGGAATATTTCCCAGGATGCGCATCTGCGCCTGGAGGACTTCCTGCGGGGCTCGAGCTTGAGCGTGCGGGTGAACGATCCGGCGAATCCAGGGAGGCCGGAGATTTACGAACTCATCGTTCCGCCGGGAACCGCGCCGGGTACCCGGTTTCGGCTGCCGCGCAGCGGAGCTTTCGCGGGCGGATTCGTTCAGGTCCGCGTCAAGGCGCTGCCCGGATTCCGCTTCAAGGCGCGGGGATCGGACCTGCGCTGCGATCTGCGCATCCAGGCGCGCCGTGCGGAGCAAGGTGGCGCCGAAATGATGGCGGGTCCTATGGGTGCGCCGCTCCGCGTATCTATTCCTGCTGGCATCGCTCGCGGCGCCGTTGTGCGCATTCCCGGGGAAGGGCTGCCCAAGTCGCGCGGCGGTCGAGGCGATTTGCTGGTGCGGATCATGTATCGTCCCGAGGTCCGCATCTCGCGGTCCACGGGGCGCTGAGCCAGCGTCACTTCATGACAGACCCTATCCGTCGCTCACCCTCGCCGGCCGGCTGGAATCTCGACTCCTCGTACGGCCGGCTGCCGGCGGAGTTTCACGCCCGGGTCGCCCCGACGCCGGTGAGCGAGCCCAGGATGGTGGTCCTGAATCTTCCACTGGCGGCATCGCTGGGGCTGGATGCGGACCAGATCGCGGACCCGGCCATCTTCGCCGGCAACGCGCTGCCACCCGGCGCGCAATCTCTGGCGCAGGCTTATGCGGGGCATCAGTATGGGAACTTCACGATGCTGGGAGATGGCCGGGCGATTCTGCTCGGCGAGCAGGTGACTCCGGATGGCGGACGCTTCGACATCCAGCTCAAGGGTGCGGGGCCGACGCCGTTCTCACGACGCGGTGATGGCCGGGCGGCGCTCGGGCCGATGCTGCGGGAGTACATCGTCAGCGAGGCCATGCATGCGCTGGGCATTCCGACCACCCGCAGCCTCGCGGTCGTGACGACGGGAGAGCCGGTATTCCGCGAGACCCCGCTGCCGGGCGCCGTGCTCACGCGGGTCGCGTCGAGTCACATCCGGGTGGGGACGTTTGAATACGCAGCCGCCCGTGACGAAAAGGCGCTGCTCCAAGCGCTCGCGGATTACACGTTGCACCGTCACTACCCGGAAGCCGCGGCGGCCGAACATCCCTACCTCGCCGTGCTCGAAGCGGCGATCGCCCGGCAGGCGGCGCTCCTCGCGCGCTGGCAGCTCGTGGGTTTCGTCCACGGCGTGATGAATACCGACAACATGGCGCTCTCCGGCGAGACGATTGACTATGGTCCGTGCGCTTTCATGGATGCCTATGACCCAGCGACGGTCTTCAGCTCCATCGACCGTTACGGGCGCTACGCTTACGGTCAGCAGCCGGCAATCGCGCAGTGGAATCTGGCCCGGCTGGCGGAGGCCATCCTGCCACTGCTGCCCGGAGACGAACCGCAGGCGGTGGAGATGGCCAATGGGGCGATCGGAGGTTTCGAGATTCACTTCCAGCGCCACTGGCTCGCGGGCATGAGATCCAAGCTCGGCCTTTTCAATGAGGAGCGTGATGACCCCGCCTTGATCCAGTCGCTGCTCGGCTGGTTGCAGCAGACGAAGGCGGACTTTACGAATACCTTCCGCGGCCTGGGCGACGCTTCCCCGGCCGCACTTTTTCAGGACGCCGCCGGGAACGAATGGCATCAGCGCTGGCAAAGCCGATTGAGCCGGCAGCCGCAGTCGGTGGAGGAAGCGGCCGAACTGATGCGGCGCCACAATCCCGCCATCATTCCGCGCAATCACAAGGTCGAGGAAGCGCTGGCGGCAGCGGTCGAAGAAGGTGACTTGGGCGTGATGCATCGACTGCTGGCCGCCCTGGCGCAGCCCTACGATTCCGCCTCACTGCATGCCGAATACCGTCTGCCGTCCGGCTCAGGGTCCTACCGCACATTTTGCGGCACCTAAGAGAGTTCTACAAGGCCGTCCAGAGCACTCACTCGTAGATGCTCTTCATCTGCCAGACGTCGAGCGAACGGAGCTCGGCATCCTGGCCTTGGGCGCGCAGTGACACGCCGAGGCTATCGGGGCGGCTGGGCTGCACGCGCACGGCGAGACATTGGCGGCCGTTGATGAAGACTTCGACGACGCTGCGATCCACGAAGACGCGCAACTTGAATGGCTCCTCCGGCGGAATGAAGACGGAGGCAGTTTCGGGCGGTCGCGACTGAGCCTCGGGAAGCAACGACGAGCGCGTGTTGTCGAGCGTCACCACGCTGAGTTTCTGCTGCGGCGGCATGAAGCGGCTGCTGACCTGGCGGTTTTTGAAAAGCACGATGCGGGTGATTTCCTCCGCGTTCGCCGAGCGCAGGACGTTCAGTTCGACCATCGTCGCGTCTTTGGCGTCGATCTCGGCGTTCAGTTCGACCGTGTTCCCGTGCACGTTGGGCAGGACGATTTCCTGGTTCGCAGGCAATTTCGTGGCCGCCACGTGCTGGTGCTCGCCGCGCAGGGATTCGATGTCGCCCGCGGGCTCCTGATGCAGATCTTCTTTACCGACCAGCGTGAGCCGGCGCGGCAGCGTCATCAGGCCGTCGCTCTTCCGCGCGGCCATGGCCGGGTTCATGTTGAAAATTGCGATCACTCCGCCTTTGCCGTCCGGTGCGGCCGATGGCGCCTGCACCGCGCCGGGCACGACTGGGCCGAAGCAGAAGCGTCCGTGTGCGGTGGCATTGAATTTATCGGTCTGCGTGTCGTAATCGCCGAGCAGATATTGGGCGCTGCTGGTGTGGCTAAAAAAGATGAGGATGTGCCGGTCGCCGATGGGCCAGAAGTACGGGCACGCGCCATCGTCGCCCGGCTGGGTGAAACGATTGCCCTCGACGAACTGGTGGACGAATTCCCACTTCGCGAGATCCTTTGACCGGAAAAGAAACTCCGCGAGCATCGGCTTGCCCGCCGGGCCGTCGTAATCCACCGAGCCGGAGAGGGAGTAGTACATCCCGTCCTTCTTCCAGATGCACGCGTCGTAGATGCGGTAGGGGAGTGGTTCGTGGGAGAGAAAGTGGAATCGCTTCCCGTCCTGGTTCAGGGGGATGACGGTATTGCCTGTGACCTTGTCCCAATTCAGGAGCAGCGGATCGTGCGCGACGGCGGCCATGTTGCCGAGCTCGCGCCCGTGGTACATGGCAATGACGCGGTTGCCATCGACATAGGTGGCGCCGGAGTAACATTGCTCCTCGGGATTTGGATAGAGCGCGTAGGGCAGATCGCGCCAATGGATCAAATCGTCACTGACCGCATGGGCCCAGTGCCAGCGGTGGTCGTCCGGCGGATTGGCTTGGTAAAAAAGATGCCAGCGTGCCTGCCAGAAACACAGGCCGTTGGGATCGTTGAGCTGCGCTTCGGGGCTGAAGAAATGATAGGCGGGGCGAAAAGGATCATCCGCGAGTTTGCGCCGCGCTTCGCGGAAGCGCTGCATGAGCGGGTTGTCTTTCAGTTGCGCTTCCTGCGTGGCGGGATCGTCGGCAAAGGTGAAGTGGGGGACGTGCGAGGTGAAATCGCGCGGCGCATCCGCCGCCCGCGAGGGCATCGGCAGAGTGGCGATGATTGCGGAGAGAATCAGCAGCGACTTGGGCATCGCTGCGTTCGGGGAGTTCGTTCGGAAGTTCATTTGCGCGTCGCGCTTTGATCTTCGTTGAGCCAGTTGTCACCGGAGGGCAGCAGGAATTTGCCGGTCTTTCCGGCCTCCGACGGACCTTTCCAGTTCAAGGCGCGGTTGAGCGGTTCGTCTGTCGCGGCGACGGTGCCGACGTTCACGGCCAGCGGCTGCTGTTTCAGCAGCGCGCGCATGAGCTGCCAGCGATGCTCCATCACCTCGGCGGCTTTCTTCGCATCGGGCGCCGCTCCATTCCCCGCGCCATCGGCGAGGCGATGCGCCTCCGCGTTGATCGCGGTGAACTCGAGGCCGGAGCGCAGGAAGGCCACGCGGCGATGCGCGGGCGCGTCGCTTTCCGTCGCCTTCGCGGCGGCGACGAGCAGCTGGCGCAAGGCCTCGATCGTCTCCGGCGTGATCTGGGGGAACATGCCGCGGCCATTCACGGCCACGGGCACCACGCCTTGCTCCGCGAGCAGGAAGTATTTCTTCACGCCCTTCGCGCCCGCGCCGAAGCCCGTGCGGCAATAGTCCTCGAGCAGGTCGTCAAACTTCAGCGACGGATCCCAGCTCAGCCGCGCGGCGGTGTAATAGTGCAGCCCGTGCGTGGCCCAATGGAGATGGATGCTGTCCATATCGGTGGCGAGAATGCCGTTGGCGCCGAGGTAATTCAGCGTTCCCGCGGTGTCGCGTGCTTTCGGGCTGAGCACGCCATCGCGGTAGCCGCTGTGCAGATTGTTTGGACGCCAGTAGAGCCGCTGGGCGCCGGCGGCGTGCCAGCCTTTCCAGCCATCGGCCACGGTGGGCACATAGCGCACAACGAGATTCGGGTGCAGCTTTTCGCGCACCGGTGGATCGGAGTAATAGCTGTATGCTTCCACGAGGAAAAGCTGGTCGGGCACGACCTTGGTCACGCGTTCGACCACGGCATTCCAATAGTGCACGAAGCGGTCGGTAAGCGCCGGCACCTCGACTTCGGTTCTTTCGGCGCTGCCCACGTGGGCGAAGATTTGCATCTTCACTTTCGGGGCGTTGGGCGGGTCGAGCTTCCGACATTCCTCGCACTGGCAGAAGCTGGAGTAGCCGCCATCGTTCGGGCAGAGCGAGATCACGCCCTGCGCATGGCCATTGAGACGTGCGATGATGTCGTTGGCGACGTGCTCGATGAGCCCGGGATTGGAAATGCACAGCCGCCAGCGTTCCTTCGCCTTGCTCTGGTCGCGCGTGCCGTCCTGCTGCAGGGCAAACCACTCGGGGTGGGCGGTGCCATGCTCGGCCCAGCCGCCGCGCAGCCCGCAGCCCGCGGCCCCGCCGACGATGCCGATGTTCCCGCCCAAGCCGTTCCAGGCCGACCAATCGCCCGCGGTCTCGGTGCGGGAAGCGGTGGTCAGAGCGCCACGATAATCGTCCACGGTGAGGCCGAGCCAGGCGAGACCCTTGCCGGTATCGCGCGCATCCGGCGGAGCGAAGCGGATGTTGCGCTGGCCGATGGGTGGGGTGAAGCGCACGTTGAGATCGGGCACGGTGATCGTGGGCTGGTGCGGGATGACTTTGCCGATTTCCCCGGGCCAGAGGTAGCGGCAGCCGAGCGCCTCGAGGAAGCGAAATACGGGTCGGGCGCTGGCCGGTGCGCGACTGCTGCTCCCATCGTCCCGCGCCAGCAGGGCGAGGGTGTTGCCGCCGGTTTTCACGACGATGCCGCCCGCGCCCAGGCCTTCGAGCGACACGCCGAGCCGCCGGGTGAGCGCGCCGTCGCCCAGCAGGATGTAAGTTTGAGCGGCGGCTTTGTCTCCGGGGGGAAGGATGCGTCCATTCTCGATCCGGGCCGCGGCGAGTTCCTTTTCCGCGACCACCGGTAGCGTCGCGCCGGAGATCTCCTTGATATGCGAGAGAAGGGCCGTGACGGCGAGGTCTGTGGGACGGATGGATTCCGAGAGGACGACGGTGGCTTTCGGTTGGCCGTCGGCCGTGATGGTGAGGTCGCCGGCGTGGAGGGGGAATGCGGTGAACGCCGTGAAGAGGGTGGCAAGCAGGACGGATGTCAGTTTCATGATGACA
>Ga0207703_10004070_pt1 | contig 12059 bp, 5 predicted proteins | sample KBSSwiS12_FD_184304 | JGI IMG/M metagenome (GOLD analysis project Ga0207703, IMG submission 184304) | Switchgrass rhizosphere microbial communities from Kellogg Biological Station, Michigan, USA - KBS Switchgrass S1-2 (SPAdes) (version 2) | ecosystem: Host-associated > Plants > Roots >... | reverse complement strand
CAGCAGCGGTTTTTGGGCCAACGCCTGAAAGATGGGCCACATGTCGATGGTCGGCGTCGGTCCGGCGCTATTGAACGGCAATGCGATCGCCATGTCGTAATCGAAGACGATCTCGCCATTCTCCTCGCGGCAGTTGCGCTGCGCCATCCTCAACCAGTCGTCGTGGGCATAATTCTCGAACGCGTGCGAATTATTGGCCGCGACGGCCTCTGCGGCCTCATCCCAGCTTTGGAAGCGCGCGCCTTTCCCGACGTACGACTTGATCCGGTCGACCCCCGCATCTGCGATCTCGGGCCCGATGTCGTTGAGGATCGCAGCGGCGATGCGCTGCGGCGCCAGCGCGGCGACGGTCATGGTCACCAGCCCGCCGAGCGACGTTCCGACACAGATCGCCTGGGGGATGTCGAGCTGGTCGAGCAGCTGGATTACGTCCTGCGCGTAGGTCAGGGGATTGTAGCGTGCCGGGACAGGATCGTAATCGCTCATCGCCCGACCGCGGAACTCGAGCGCGAGTACTCGAAAGCGTGGCGAACAGCGTTGGGCCAGGTCCGCGAAGTCCCGCGAATTGCGGGTCAGGCCCGGAAGGCAGAGCAGGGGCGGCTTGCCTGCGTCCCCCGGATAATCGCGGTAATGCAGCTTCAGCCCGTCGGTGACCGTGAAATAGCCGTCCGCGTAGCGCGGCAAGAGCGCGTTGCTCATGCCCCAAGGCCCTTGCGCAGGAACCGGTTGGTTGCCTCGGCGACGCGCTCTGGTTCCGCGCTCGACCAGACCGAATAGCGAAGCCCGAGAAATACGTTCGCGCCCATCGACGCCCAGGCAATGATTTCGAGATCTTCGTTGCTTAGATCGGCGGCGAGCTCACCCTTGTCGCGCGCGGCGGCGAAGCGCGCTGCAATGCGCGCCGCGGTCGTCTCATAATGCTCGCGATACGCGGCGGGTTCGACGAATTCGGCCTCGTCGATGATGCGATAGACGTCGCGATGATGGCGGGCGAACTCGAGGAAAGCTGTTAGAGCCCGCCGCTCGGCGTCAAGCGCGTCACCATCGCCCTTGAACGCAGGTGCGACATGGTCGCGAACCTGCGTCGACATGTCGCGAACGACCGCTCCGAATACCGCCTCTTTGGAATCGAAATAGGTGTAGAAGGTGCCTAGCGCGACCCCGGCGCGCTGTGTGATTCCGACGATCGAAGTCTCGGCGAAGCCGCGCTCGCCGAACTCGGCCTGGGCCGCATCGAGGATTTTGCGCAAAGTGCGTTCGCCGCGCGGCGTGCGCGGCGCTTTGCCGTCGCTTGCCGGACTGATCTGCTCCTGTTGGTCCAAGGATTCCCCCATCCCGTCGCGATAGCTTTCTAGCGCGAATATTCGCAAGTTGAAAGCTGGTTCAACTTTCATTATGAGTTGATCGCGACAGCTGGGCGGAAAGAGGGCCGCCCGCCAGGGGGAGAAATCTGAAATGCGCGTTATTCACGCTCGCACTGCCTTGCTAGGCAGCATCGCCGCAGCGGCATTCATCATAAGCCCGGCCAGGGCCCAGACCGCTGCGCAGACGACGGCCGATGCCGCCCAACAGCCAAGCGCCCCAGCGGCGAATGACCAGGGGCAGGATAGTGCCACCGGTACGATCGTCATCACCGCCCGGCGCACGGAGGAAAAGCTACAACGCGTTCCCGCTTCCGTTTCGGCCTTCAACTCCCGGGCCCTCGACCGAATCCAGGCCCAGGACACGACCGGTCTCCAGGGCGCCGTCCCGAACCTCAATATCGTCCAGGGCCGCGGGTCTTCGAACGCGACCAACATCTTCATCCGCGGCATCGGCCAGCCCGACGCGCTGCAGACATTCGACCCCGCGGTCGGCGTTTATGTCGACGATGTCTATCTTTCCCGTATTCGCGGCAGCCAGCTGGACCTGCTCGATCTCGACCGGATCGAGGTCCTGCGCGGACCGCAGGGCACACTGTACGGCAAGAACACCATCGGCGGCGCCATCAAATTCGTGACCCGGCGGCCGGGCGACACCCTTCGTGCCGAAGGGACGATCGCTGGTGGAAGCTACGATCAACTCGAAGGGAAGGGCACGCTCTCCGGCCCAATTTCGACCGGCTTCTCTGTCGGCGTTTCGGTCCTCGGTGCCCGGCGCGACGGCTTCGTCGAGGATTCGGCCGACAGCCGGGAATATAACAACAAGAAGACGTTCGCAGGGCGCGCGGCGGTTGCGCTCAACCCGACCTCAAAGGTCCGCGTCGATCTTACCGCCGATTATCAGCGGGACGATGCTCACCTCAACGTTGGGCGTCCGGTAAACAATCTCACGACGTTCTCCGGCGGCGTCCTGGTTGTCACCGATCCGGTCGGTTCGGGCCCATACCATTGGGAGGGTCGCACAACGCCGGGCCTCCCGAACTCGACCAAGCTAAAGCATTACGGTTTTGCCGGCACGACTGCGGTCGACTTGACCGACGCGCTCACGCTGAAGTCAATCACAGCCTATCGCAATCTCAAGACCCGCGATTTCGTCGACATCGACGCGACGCAATATGAGGTCGGTGACGTGTTCGTCGGCGTCGACCAGAATCAGTTCAGCCAGGAATTCCAGGCGGCGTACACTGGCGGGCGTCTCAACGCGGTTGCCGGGCTCTACTACCTCAGGGAGCACATCACCTCGCACCAGGAGGCGTATGCCGACGACCTGCTCGGCCCACTGTTCCTCAACAGCGGCTTCCTGCGCACGGTTGATGATAAGCTGACGACAAAAAGCTACGCGGCCTACGCGAATGCCAGCTACGAAATCGTTCCGACCGTGCGGCTGTCGGCGGGCATCCGCTACACCAAGGAAACGAAGGACTATTTCCGCACGACGAGCACCTTTTTCTCGCTGCTGCCGGGGTTCAATTCGACCTACGCTTTTGCTCCGCCCAAGGGGAAGTGGCGCGACTGGTCACCGATGGCGAGCCTCGATTGGCAGGCCACTCCGACCACGATGCTCTACGCCCGCGTCGCCAAGGGCTTCAAATCGGGCGGGTTCAACGGCCGCGCCAACACCGTCGCGGAATCGACCGAATATGATCCTGAGAACGTCTGGTCTTACGAGGCCGGGTTCAAGACCACCATCGCCAACCAGCTTCGGCTGAACGGCGCGGTGTTCGACAATGAGTACAAGGATTTCCAGGCCCGCGTCTCCGGCCTTGATACCGATCCGGTGACGGGTCTCCCGTCGCCCAAGCTGTCGGTGCTCAATGCCGGCAAACTGCGTATCCGCGGCGCCGAGCTCGAGGCTGCCTGGACCCCGGTCAAGCAGCTGCTGATCGACGGCCAGCTCGGCTATCTCGACGCCAAATATAAGCAATTCGACGACGCACGCTTCACCAGTTTTGGCGGCAGCCGGGCATTCCAGACGCCGGCGTTTGCGCCCAAGTGGACCCTGCGGCTCGGCGCACAATATGCGTTCGATTTCGGATCGGCCGGTGGAATCACGATCGGCGGACAGACGCGCTATCGTTCGCGCCAGGCGCTTGCCGTCGACAACACCCTCGTAAATACGAATACGAAGGTCGAGGGTCTGTTCCAGAATGGCTATTGGGTTCACGACGCGCGGATCGTGTGGGAAGACGCGTCGAAGAAGTTCGCGGTTGGCCTATATGGCTACAATCTGACCAAGAAGGCCTACAAGACCGACGCCCAGGAATTCTCGAGCGTGGGCAGCATCCGGACCGTTTATTACGGCGCACCGCGCACCGTCACCCTGCGACTGACGGCCCGTTACTGAGCAGGGGGCGGCGGCGGGGCTTGCCGCTCCGCCGCTCCCCGTGCAAGCGTCCCGGTGATGATGTCTGCCCCGGTCCTGAAATCGGCGCCCAGGGCGCGCGTCGTCCTCGGCCTTCTCCTGCTCGCCTATATTTTCAACTTCCTCGACCGGCAGATCCTCGGCATCCTTGCCCAGCCGATCAAAGCCGACCTGCACCTTAGCGATACCCAGTTCGGAGCGGTCGGCGGCCTCGCTTTTGCCTTGCTCTATTCGGTGCTTGCAGTCCCGCTCGCTTTTCTCGCCGACCGGACCGGCCGAAGTGCGGTAATCGCCGGCGCGCTTGCGGTGTGGAGCGCTTTCACGGCCTTGTGCGGCACGGCGACGGGCTACGCGCAGCTCTTCCTGTTCCGGCTCGGAGTCGGGATTGGCGAAGCTGGCGGAGTCGCTCCGTCCTATGCGCTGATTGCCGATTATTTCCCTCCTGCCCGTCGCGCCCGGGCGCTCGCCATCTATTCGCTCGGAGTTCCGCTCGGTCTTGCTGGCGGAACCATGATCGGCGCCTATCTTGCCGCGTGGATCGATTGGCGCGCGGCATTCCTCGTTATGGGGATTGCCGGGATCGTGCTCGCTCCCATTCTTAAATATTTCGTCCGCGACCTGCCGCGGCACACCGCGGAGGGCGAGGCCGCACCTCTAATGCAGGTTTTCCCGCTGCTCGCGCGCAAGCCGACCTTCTGGCTGATGGCGTTCGCTGCCTCGGCTAGCTCGCTGTGCGGTTACGGGCTGGCGCTGTGGACGCCCTCGGTCCTGATCCGGAGTTTTCATCTCGATCTGATCGGCACCGGCAATTTCCTTGCCTCCATTCTTCTAATCGGGGGCTGCACCGGGGTTTTCATGGGCGGCTGGCTGGCCGACCGGCTGGGGCAGGGAGACCGCGGCTGGTACGCCCGGCTTCCAGCGATCGCCTGGCTCATCACCGCTCCGACCTTTGCCGCCGGCCTCATGGCGCCGAACCTCTGGGTCGCCTGGCCGCTCCTGCTCATTCCGAACGCGCTCAACATCCTCTGGCTTGGGCCGGTCACGACGGCGGTTCAGCACCTCGTTCCGCAACGCATGCGATCGACCGCGTCGGCGAGCTTCCTGCTCATCAACAATCTCATCGGTCTCGGGGTCGGGCCGCTCCTGATCGGCCGCATTTCAGACGCGCTGAAAGCGACGTACGGGGCCGAATCGCTGCGTTATGCAGCCGTGGGGTGCACGAGCTTTTACATCCTTGCGGCTCTGCTGATGCTGTTCGCCGTCAAGCGCCTGCGCACCGATTGGGTCGACGAAGCTTGACTTCAGCGCCCATCTCCGCTTGAGGGCGCCCTCCCAAGAAAAGCAACGGGATAAGGGCGGCTCCCGCGATCAAGTCCGCCTGGCCGGGGTTACCTCACACGGACCCCTGACGAACGGAGACGACCCATGCGCCATCGTGTTGGCCATCGTAAACTTCAGCGCACCTCGAGCCACCGTACGGCATTGTTCCGCAACATGGCGGCCGCGCTCATCAAGCACGAGCAAATCACCACGACGACGGCTAAGGCGAAGGAGCTTCGTCCGTACGTCGAGAAGCTGATCACGCTCGCCAAGCACGGCGGCCTCTCGAACCGCCGGATCGCTCAGTCGCGGCTGATGGACGACGCGCAGCTCGCCAAGTTGTTCGACGTGCTCGGCCCGCGGTACGCGGACCGCAACGGCGGCTACACGCGGATCATCAAGGCGGGCATTCGAGCGTCCGACGCGGCGCCCATCGCGATCATCGAATTCGTCGACCGCGACGAAGCTGCCAAGGGCCAGGATTCCGGCCCGGTCATGACCGAGGACGAGCTCGAGACGGCGTAAGCGCCGTTCCACGCGAACGAACCCGTCGAGTACCAGCATAGGCGCCAAAAGGGGTGGTGTGGCCACCACCCCCTGAGGCGATCATCATTGTTGCCTTATACGATGTCGACAAGGATGTGCTGAAGGGCGCTCAGATCGCCATCGCCGTCGACGATGGTGAACCCGAAGTCGAGGCTGGCGCCGATCGTCCCGCTGGTCTGCTGCACGAAACCGATGTCGACGATCTTCAGGACATCGTTGTCGGTCGGGTCCCAGGCCGTCAGGCCGGTCGTGGCGCTGCTGCCGCCATTAATGCCGACGGCCCCGTTCAGGTTGATGGCATCGCCCGTCAACCCGTTGGAGCTCTGCATGATCTGGATTCCCTGGATCAGGTACGTCTCGCCAGCGATCGTGTAGTCGTTCTGCTCAATGATGAGCAGGGCATCGTTGTTGTCGAGCGAGAACTCGGTGCTGTACGGGGAAGGAATATTTGCGTTGCCCCTGATCAGGTCCGAGTTCTCGACGTTGACCGCTCTGGTTATTTCATTGCCGTTCGCATCCTTCAGGTCGAGTATCACGACAAGGTCTTCGGAGTTACCGATGCCGTCGAACTTGACGACGATGCCGCTGGCCTTCGCTGTCGGGTCAACCTGCTCCGTGCCGCCACCGGGAGCTTTCGGATTAACGTCGCCGAGGATGTTCGTATTGAAGAACCGCAGCGTGAGCAGCTCGCCTTTCTGGATTGTGTCGCCCGCAACGCCATTCGTGGCCTGAGTCGCACTGACCCAGTCCTCGTTGAGGTTGGTGACCATGTCGTGCGTGGCGCCGCCATTATTGAACGTGGTGTCACCAACGGTCGCTCCGTCGCCGGTCGAGTTGAACCCGAAACCGATCTGCTGTGTGACTGAGTTCCCGGTGAACTGAACGAAGAACGGATCTGGATCACCGTTCGGGGTCAGCTGCTCGGCGACGATCAGGGGATGTCCCGTGTTCCCGGTGGGCGCCTTGGCGAGCAGCTCGTTGGTGTGCAGCACGTCGAAGCTGAATCCGTCGACCACATCATTCAGGGTGAATGTGTAGGTGTCGGCAGCCTTGTCGAAATAAAGCGTGCCGCCCGCCGTAGCGTCCTGCACGCCGGCCGTGATCGGGTCATAGTCGTAGTGGAACGAGAAGCTGAATGTGGCGGAGTTGAGGTCCTCGGCCGTGAGGGTCGCCACTGCCTGTGTGATGCCCGAGTTCTGTGAGTTGGAGACCGAGCCCGTCAGGCTGATCTGCACACCCGGGGTGACAGCGTCGACGTCGACGAAGTCGCTAACACCCGTCGCCACATTGTACGCCGTGCCGTCGATCTGGTCGGTCATGGCGTAGCCGAAGTTCCCGCTAGCCGTCGCGCTCAGCGTGTTCGCCAGCGTCTCGGGCGACTGGTTACCCCCAGTACCCGGATCGGCGTCGAACGCCTTTGTGATCGTCGGATCGGTGTCGTTGAAGGTCAGTGACAGCGGCGACGAGGTCGAGCTTTGCTGCGAGACGGTGTCATTGTCGCCGTCGGTTACCGTCACCGTCGCGACGAGGTTGATCAGGCCACTGAGGTCGAGCGTGTTGTCCTCGCCCCCGCCTTGTGTGTTGTCATGCTCGAGCGCGACGATCGACGTCAGCGTTACGGTGGTGCCGGAGAGAACCACCGTGAACGCCGTCGCATCGAGCGTGGCGTTGCCGTCGCTATCGTACATGCCCGAAATCTGGGTGGCCGAGTCCGCGACCAGCGTGATTGGATGGTTGCCCGCCGTCGTCACCAGGCCGGTCCCGGGCCCGCCGGCCAGGGACAGTGCGTAGGAGGTATTCGACGTTTGGCCATCGACCGCGCTCGCAGTGATGCCCGGCGCCGTGATCGACACCTGGCTCTGGCCGGCGGCCCCGCTCGCCTCGCCCACCGTTGCGGCGCCAACCGTCGGCGCCGACGTGATCGTGAGCGACGGATCGGTGTCGTCGAAGATGAGTGAAAGCGCGGAGCTCGTGCTTTGCTGCGACAGAGGATCGTTGTCGCCGTCCAAGACCGAAACCGTCGCCACGACGTCGATCAGGCCGTTGAGGTCGAGGGTGTTGTCCTCGCCCCCGCCTTGCGGGTTGTTCGAGTGCTCGAGTGCAACCAGCGAGGTCAACGTCACCGTCGTGCCGGACAGCGTCACCGTGAACGCCGTCGCATCGAGCGAGCCATTGCCGTCGCTGTCGTATTTGCCCGAGATCTGGCTGGCCGAGTCGGCCACCAGCGTGATGGCTTTGTTGCCCACCGTCGTCTGAAGCCCTGTCGCGGTTGGGCCCACCAGGGCCAGGGCGTAGCTCACGCTCGGCGTGACGCCGTCGACCGCACTCGCGTTGTAGGTCGGCGCCGTGATCGACGCCTGGCTTTGGCCGCCAGCCCCGCTGGCCTCGACCACCTCGGCTGCGCCAACCGCCACTGCGCCCGTAATCTCGAGCGAGGGCCCGGAATCGTCGAAGTTGATGAAGGAACCAACCTCTTCGGTGTGGCCGTTGAGAGTCGTCGTCTGGAAATGGAACTCGGTAATGTCACAACCTTCGTTCGCATCGACCCCCGTAACCTGCAGCCGATCCATCGAGGTGGCGGTCGTGAAGTCGACCGTGGTGACGTTATCGAGCCCGGTGATGGTGACGGCGTTCCCGGTGCCGCTGAGTCCGGTGATGGTGACGTTGCCGCTCGGCGTTGAATAAGTGCCATCCGCTGTGATGGTGGTCGCGTTCCCCGATGCGCCCGTCAATTTGATGCTGGTGATGTCTACGGGGTTGGTTGCGGTTCCGTCGAAGAAGTCCGTACCTTGCTCGTTGCCGGTGTTGTTGTAGGCCCTGATGGTGATGTCCACCCGCTTGTCCGGGTTGGACGGCGTGATCTGATTGATTGTGAATCCCGCCTTCGTCACGTCCTCCAAATGGCTGCCGTACTGGATCTGAGAGGCAGTGCCTGCGTTGAGGTTGCTGCCGGTCACGAAATCGACCTGGAGCGTTTCGTTTGGATTGATGCTCTGGTTGTCGACGCCGAAGCCCTGCGTGCTCACATTCGCGGTGCCGCCGTTCGGGCTGATGACCAGGATCTGCTTGGAAGCGTCCGTGGGCGAGTTGATGACATAGAAGTCATGATTGCCCGGCGCGGCGTTCGCGCCCGAGAAGCCGACCGTGGTGGTCGCCGAGAGCGTGGCGAACACCTTGTTGGTGAGATCGATGCGCTCGTCGACCGAGGTCGTGTCCGATTGGAGCAACGCCACATATTGGACCAGGTACAGATCGGGGGTGGTGGTGTTGGTGTTGATCAGCGCGAACGAGAATGCGAGAGCGCCGCCTGCTGCAGGCGCCGTTAACGGGTTGGACGAACCGATTACGCCCCGCACGACGTTGGAATTGCTCGGGTCGAGGAACAGCCAGACATAATTGCCGTCGACCGTATGGATCCCGCTGTTCACGCCCACGGTGGTGGAAAACGGAGTTCCACTGATACTCTGCGTGAGAGACACCGAAGAGAACGAATCTCCACCGGTCGCCGTCGCGGTGATGAAGTCGGCCTTGTAGGCGACTTCCGGGGATGTCAGCCCGCCGGCGCCATCGAGCGACAGGAGGTACAGGACCGTGGGATCGGTGTCATATGGGCTGGCGGTCTTGTCGACATCATCATCCGTAAGGCCAGTCGACTCGTCGACCGTGATGTCGAGAGCGGTGATATCGAGTGCCATGTCGAGTCTCCTCGGTTATTGGTCGGCCGCGCAAGCGAGCGCCAAATCTGGTGGAAAAGAGTTGCAGGGCAGCAGCACCCCGCGTGCTGCCACCCCGCATTCGTGAATCCCGTATGTGCATGACCGCGCCCGGCCGGATGCCGTTTGCTCGCGCGTGTCATCGAAACTGAATTGACCCCCACTGCGTCTCTCCCAGATGTGGAAGACACGTCCGTTGGCGCAGCGGCTAAGGCGCTGCGGCGGGGTCAACGGGTATTTCGAAACCCTCTTAGCGAGCTATTTCAGGTACCGTCGGTCATCTGCGCCGCCCCTGTTCGGAAGGCCGACAGGTCGGTCGCTTGGGGCCAAATGCAAAGCCCGGGCTTTTCGCCTCTATCGCCGGCACACGGTCCGAAAGTTCGGGCCTGTCAATCTTCACGCCTACGCGTTTCAGGCGGCAACTCGCCAAGGGAACGGCACGTTCTCTGGCCACCGCAATTACGGTTGTTGCACCAAAAGTTATTGTTTGTAAATCGTTAACCAAAGTGAGTTAACAGCAATTAACAAGCGTTAACAACACTATTGCGCCGATCTTTCTCCCGCTTAAACGTTTTGAACACGGGCTTCACGGCCCAATCCGGGACAAGATCAAAATCGCCCGCGCTTGCCATTTGTTTAACCGGCGTTAGCTTCCCCGACTCGACTCTCGGGGGCGCCGCCGAGTCATCGGCCAGACATGAGCTTGCGATACCCCTGAGCGCGTAGCCGGCGTATCCGCTGGCCAGCAGGGGAACAGCTATGGCAATCATCAACGGCACTCCGGGTGACGACGCGGGTGCAACCGCACTGGTCGGGACCAACGGCGACGACACGATCAACGGCTTTGAAGGCAATGACGAGCTCTTTGGGCTCGACGGGGCCGACACGCTCAACGGTGGCGACGACAATGACATACTCGACGGGGGTGCCGGCGATGACACCTTGAATGGCGGTTCTGGGATCGACACCGCGAGCTTCGGATCTTCGACCGAAGGCGTCATCGCGGGGCTTGGGAACAGCGGCAACGGTTCCGCCGAAAATCTTTCGGGAACCGAGTTCGACTTCCTCAGCAGCATTGAAAATCTAAGCGGCTCGGCCTTCAACGATCAGCTGCTGGGCAACGATTCCGCCAACGTCCTCAACGGCGGTGACGGCCACGACAATCTCTTTGGCCGCGGCGGCGACGACACGATGCTCGGCGGCAACGGCGACGACTTCCTGCGCGGCAGCGACGGGGCAGACTATATGGATGGCGGCGCCGGCTGGGACCGCGTGTCGTCGTTCGTCGTTAGCCCGACCAGCGGAATTACCTTCGATCTCAACCATCAGGATGGGACTGCCCAGGATACCGGACAGGGCATGGATATCCTGCTCAACATCGAACATGCGTCCGGCACCGTCCTCAACGACACTTTGATCGGCAACGGTGGCGACAACTGGCTGTGGGACGGATCGGACGGCGACGCGACCGTGGCAGCCACCGGCGATGACAATATCAGCGCTGGCGGCGGCAACGATCTCGTAGAGGTCGGCAACGGCAACGACACGCTCGACGGTGGGACCGGAATTGATACCTGGTCGCTGCTTGGGGGTCAGAGTGAAATCACCTCGGCTGGAGTCACGGTGAGCCTCGCGCTGCAGGGCGCGGCTCAGGATACCGAGCAAGGCATGATGAATGCGACCGGGTTCGAGAATCTGTCCGGTTCGCTCTACGACGACAATCTCACTGGCGACGGCGGCGACAATGTCATCGCCGGAGACACCGGCAACGACACGCTCCTGGGCGGTGCAGGGAGCGACACGCTCTATGGCGATGGCCGAATCCACGTCGACACGCATCAGACCGGCGGTTCTGGCCCGATCACGACGTGGGCCGATGTCACCTCGCTCGATCCCTTGCTCATCGACGGCAACGACACGCTCGACGGCGGAGCCGGCGACGACATCATGAACGGCGGCGGCGGCACCGACACGGCGAGCTTCGCGTCGTGGACCGAAGCGGTCACTGTCGGCTTGGGTACCGGCGGCAACGGCTTTGCAACCAATGACGCGGGAACCGAGAACGACACGCTGATCAGCATTGAGAATATCAGCGGATCGGCGTTCAACGATTTCATCAACGGCAACAACGATGCCAACACCCTTACCGGCGGAGATGGCGGCGACGCCTTGTTCGGCCGCGGCGGCGACGACATCCTGATCGGCGGCAACGGCAACGACTTCCTGCGCGGCAGCGACGGTGCCGACACTCTTGATGGCGGTGCCGGTTATGATCGGGTCTCGTCCTTCGTGCCGACCCCGGTCGTCGGAATCCATTTCGACCTCAACATCCAGGGCGTGGCGCAGGACACTGGCCAGGGCATGGATACGCTGATCGGCATCGAGCATGCGTCCGGCACGACCCTTGGCGATACGTTGATCGGCAACAGCGGCGACAATTGGTTGTGGGACGGATCCGACGGACTGGCCGGCGGCGGCACCGGTGACGATACGCTTACCGGCGGCGACGGCAACGACCTGCTTGAGACTGGCGGCGGCAACGACACGCTCTCGGGCGGGACCGGGACGGATACGCTGTCGTTCCTCGGCGGCCATGTCGAGATCAGCGCTGCTGGTGTGACCTATAGCCTGGCGCTCCAGGGTGCGGCGCAAGACACCGAACAGGGCATGATGAACACCAGCGGCTTCGAGAACGTC
>Ga0207703_10004066_pt1 | contig 12067 bp, 7 predicted proteins | sample KBSSwiS12_FD_184304 | JGI IMG/M metagenome (GOLD analysis project Ga0207703, IMG submission 184304) | Switchgrass rhizosphere microbial communities from Kellogg Biological Station, Michigan, USA - KBS Switchgrass S1-2 (SPAdes) (version 2) | ecosystem: Host-associated > Plants > Roots >... | reverse complement strand
CGAAAGTGGTTGTCCGCAAGACGACGACTACGACAACCCCGACCCCCTAACTTGGGGCATGAGTGCGTTTGCCATGCAGACGCACTTTCTCCTCGGGCAAATCTACATGACTCGTATTTTAAAACTTTCTTTCGGATTGGCCCTGGTTGCGGCCATGGCTTCCTGTGCTTCTGTAAGCGTGCAAAAAACTGCGGAACAAGCCACACCGCAGATGCCCAAAAAGATTTATGTCGCCGATTTTGACGTGGCAAACGGTGGCTTCAAAGTGGATCGCGAAGGAGTTGATCTGGCCAAGTTTAAAAATAATCTCCGGGCGATGATGCAAGCCGGAATGGTCACAGATCTATCGCATCGCCTTATTCCCGCGTCTCCCACAACCAAGGAACAGGGGTTTAAACCTGAAAACGCATGGCTGATCCGCGGCGAATTTACCAAGGTCAATCAAGGCAGCCGACTTCTTCGTGGTGCCATCGGTTTTGGAGCAGGCGGAACCAAGTTGGAAACAAATGTCTATGTCTATGATCTAAGCCAAAGTACGGATACCCCTTTTCTTACTTTTTCAACAACAGGCGGCAGTAACGCAGAACCTGGGGCCGTGACCGGGGCTGCGACCGATCCCGTCATCCTCGCCATTGGAGTAGTGGCCAGTGGAGCAGGGGGCGTCGCTCACGGCTTGACGGAGGATACGGCGCGCACCGCTCGTGAAATCACGGCAGAACTGTCCGACTACATGTACCGCAGTGGCTGGATTTCAAAAGACAAATGGATTGAGCCTAAAAAGATTAATCCTTAGTCGCAGCCACCGGGATGATTCCTCGTCCCGTGGGGTGAATACCCCACTGACCGAAATACGCGCCTGCATTAAATTAGCATTATGAATCTACTCGTTGTCTTAATCGTGTTAATGCTCTTGTTCGGTGGCGGCGGATTTTACCTTGGTGGGCCGATGGTCGGTGGAGGTGGGTTTGGACTTATTTTGCTGATCCTCCTCATCCTGTTCTTTACTGGCCACGTTGGCAGAAGGTAGTACAGGCATTGAGCGGGCCTCTATCGCCGCGGAGTCACCACGGACAAATCGGAAAGTTTGGCTGCTATCAGTTTATTGGGTAGGCGGTCGTAATCGACCATCCTCACCTGGCAGGGCTATAACGAACTCGCCAAGGCCCTGCCCGCAGATGCCTCGCCCTATTCCCGGCATCAGTTCAAGGCAACTTTAGTCTGCGCCGCTCGAAGAAGCTTTCTTTTGACCAATTCCATTTTACTAAACAATTCGCGGCAGTTGGTGCAGACAAGCTTGGAAATAGACGAGCTGAAATAGGTTTTTCCCTTGAGCACTTCGCGAACCGCATGAGCCAGACACAGAGTCGAGGAATGTTTAATCAGATATCCGGATGCTCCCAGTAAGATGGCTTGTTTGATATACTCGGGTTCGGAGTTTGCGGATAGAATCAGGACTCGGGTGGCCGGAGAGCTCTCAATGATTTGTTTGGTCGCCTGAAGTCCGTTTAGCTGGGGCATCGCGATATCCATGATGATGACTTTGGGGTGAACGCGTTTATTCAAACGAACGGCATCCCGCCCATTGCTCGCCTCGCCCACGACTTCGATGTCTCCGTCTAATTCGATCATCAATTTCACCGATTTGCGAAACTTCAAATGGTCCTCAGCCAGGAGCACGGTGATTTGTTTGTTGGGGCAGGGCGGAAGTTCTAATATTTTCATGGTCGATTAATGAATGGCATTACATATCTGATCAGGTGGTTTCATTCTCATCACAACCCCAAGGTAAACGCGATAAACGGAACAAAATCGAGTCCTATGACGGAGATAACTTAGATGCAAGTCCCTGAGGGATGCTATGGGGTGATTACCCTATGGCGGGAAATAGTTCGCAAAAGCTAAATTAGCTGCGAAAGATCACATAACGGAAGAAGCATTAGCTCGGATCGATGGGCTCATTTGCCGTGCGTATAGAGGCAACTACCATCCACAGCATTCTGAGCGGTGTCGGCTGTTAGTGATACCCAAGTCGCTGCCATGAAAAACCCCTCTACCGCTTCCATGGAAGCAGCCGCATTACGCCGTCGAGCTGAACTTCAGTACAAAGCCCGACGCAGGCATCCCACGCCATCGCGAACAGAAGCAGACACGATGCGAATTAATCACGAATTGGAAGTCCACCAAATCGAATTGGAAATGCAGAATGCCGAGCTTCAGGACGCCAGAGACAAGGTCGAAAGCCTTCTGGAAACCTACACCGACCTCTATGACTTTGCTCCCATCGGCTACTTTTCGGTGGATGAGCAAGGTGTCATTTTAGAGGTGAACCTGACCGGAGCTTCGTTACTCGGAATCGAGCGTTCACTGGTCGTCAACCGACGATTGCAGGGTTTCGTGGATCCCTTGAGCCGAAAGGTCATGCTCGATTTCTTGAGAAGAGTATTTGCCAGCACGGGAAAACAGATTTGCGAAATCCCGCTCCTCAACAGCCGCGGCCTACCCTTTTGGGCCGACGTCCAGGCTACAATCGCCGACTCCCGCAGAGGCGCGCGGAAATGGTGTCGGATGGCCATCTCGGACCTGACCAAGCTTAAACAAGAAGAGGAGGTTCGACAGCGCCTCGAGGTCATGTCTGTTGCCAACCGGGAATTGAAACTGGAAATCGGTGTAAGACAGAAAGCGGAATTAGCCTTAAAAAAGAGTGAGACACATTACGCCCAGCTTTTCGAGCAGTCGCTCCTTATGCAGGACCAACTGCGGCATTTATCCCGACAACTTTTGGTGGCGCATGAGGACGAACGCAAACGGATCAGCCGGGAATTGCATGACGAAATCGTCCAAACCCTTGTGGGCATCAACGTCCACCTTGCGGCCCTGATGATGAGAGCGCCGTCTAATTTGAAAGATCTCAGGAAGCATATCGGGCGCACACAACGGCTGGTGGAAAAATCCGTGGAGATTGTTCATCGGTTCGCCCGTGAGTTGCGCCCGAATGTTCTGGACGATCTCGGGTTGATACCCGCCCTTAATTCCTACATTAAGGAATTTAGCAAGAGGACAGGGCTGAGTGTGCGCATCAAAACCGTTGCAGAAGTTGAAGAATTGGATGGTGATCAGCGAACAGTGCTCTATCGCATCGCTCAATCTGCCCTCACCAATGTCCACAAACATGCACGGGCCACAGTCGCAACCGTAACCATACGTCAGCTCTCCGATGCCATTCGGATGGAGATCCATGATAACGGTATATCTTTTCAAGTGGATAAAGTCCTCGATGCCAGAAGGTATAAGCGCCTGGGACTCCTCGGATCGCGAGAACGCGTGGAAATGATAGGAGGCAAGTTTGGCATCCTATCTGCCCCGGGCAAGGGCACGACGATCAGCGCGGAGATTCCGATCAAGGGCAATAAACTAAAATCCTCGCCGAAGACTTCCAACAAAAAAGCCGGGAGGGTCGAGGTGTGAAAAAAGCAACTAAGCCATCCGGGAGTAAGCCACAAGGTCCTCCCTCCAGTCGTAAGATCCCTGCGCAAACTAAAAAGGAGATCAAGAGTGTGACGAGCCCCGCCTTCTCCATTGTCGGACTCGGCGCATCGGCAGGTGGACTGGAAGCTCTCGAGCAATTTCTAAGTCATGTGCCAAAAGCCAGCGGCCTCGGCTTCGTTGTGGTTCAGCACCTGGATCCGACCCACAAGGGTATCATGGTGGAATTGTTGCAACGGGCTACCAGCATGCCTGTCATCCAAATCTCCGATCGGATGAAGGTTGAGCCCGATCATGTGTATGTTATCCCGCCCAATAAGGACCTCTCCATCCTGCACGGTGTACTTCACCTGCTGGAACCCGCCGCGCCTCGCGGTCTGCGTTTGCCCATCGATTTCTTTTTCCGCTCATTGGCGGACGACCAACATGAACATAGCATAGGAGTCATTCTCTCCGGCATGGGTTCAGACGGCACTCTGGGGCTTCGCGCCATCAAGGAAAAAGCCGGGGCGGTTTTCGTTCAGGCACCGGCTTCGGCCAAGTTTGACAGCATGCCTCGCATGGCCATCGACGCGGGGCTTGCGGATGTGGTCGCTCCGGCGGAGGAACTGCCGGTTAAAATCATCGACTACTTCCAGCACGTGCCCCTGTTGACAGCGCCTGGCCACGAACCTCTTGAGAAGGATCAGAGCGCCCTGGAAAAAATCATTATCCGGCTGCGTGGACAGAGCGGCCAGGACTTTTCGCTTTATAAAAAGAGCACCATTTCGCGCCGGGTAGAGCGGCGCATGGGTCTCCACCAAATCAGCAAGATCAACGACTACGTGCGCTATTTGCGGGAAAACCCCCAGGAATCGGACCTCCTCTTCAAGGAACTGTTGATCGGAGTCACTTCCTTCTTTCGCGATCCCTCCGTGTGGGAGAAATTGAAGAAGAAAGTCATTCCCGATTTCTTGTTATCCCATCCTCAGGGAGGCACCTTGAGGGCGTGGACGGTTGGCTGCTCGACGGGTGAGGAAGCTTATTCTCTCGCCATGGTCTTCAGGGAAGCCGTTGCCGAGACCGGGCCGCCAAAGAATTTTTCGCTGCAAATCTTTGCTACCGACTTGGACAAGGATGCCATCGATAAGGCGCGGGTCGGCATCTATCCTCCTAACATCAGTGCGGACGTCTCCGAAGACCGGTTGCACAAATTCTTCTCCAAGGAGGAAAGCGGCGGTTATCGGATCAATAAAGAGATTCGCGAGATGATCGTTTTTGCTCCGCAAAATCTGGTCATGCATCCGCCTTTCACCCGGCTCGATTTTTTGACCTGCCGCAATCTTCTCATCTATCTCGACATGGAATTACAGAAAAAGATTATGCCGCTCTTCCACTACAGCCTCAACCCCGGGGGTGTCCTCGTCCTTGGAAACGCTGAAACAATTGGGGCGGCATCGGACCTCTTTTCACCGCTGGAAGGCAAGCTACGGATTTATCGCCGTCTGGATACGTCCCGGCAGGTGAACCTACTGGAATTTCCTTCCACGTTTAGGCACATCAAGGCCAACACGGCGACGGCGACAGCTATTCAATCGGGGACGATGCCGGCTGCTCCCAATCTTCAATCGATGGCGGATCAATTGCTCTTGCAACGCTATTCACCTGCGGCGGTACTGGTCACCAACGAAGGTGACATTTTGTATGTCAGTGGAAAGACCGGCAAGTATCTTGAGCCTGCTGCAGGTAAAGCCAATTGGAATCTTTTCGCCATGTCTCGTGAGGGCCTGGGTAACGCATTAAGCGAAGGTTTTCACAAGGCAGTGCGGCAAAAGACAGTGGTCACGCTAAAAGCGGTGAAGGTGGGAACCAATGGGGGAACTCAAATTGTGGATATTACCATCCAACCCTTGGTTAACCCGGACGCCTTACGAGGTATGGTGATGGTGGTCTTTACCGATATTGCGAAGTCGTTGTCAAAAGCGCCAGGCGCGTCAGAAAAATCAGCGCGACACAATACACGCTTGATCGAAATGGTGCAGGAGCTTCGGCAGTCCCAGGAGGATTTGCAATCTGCCCGCGATGAAATGCAGACCTCGCAGGAAGAGCTTAAGTCGACCAACGAAGAACTGCAGTCGATGAATGAAGAGCTCCAGTCGACCAACGAGGAATTGACCACCTCCAAGGAGGAGATGCAGTCGATGAACGAGGAGCTTCAGACTGTTAATCACGAATTGCAGGCGAAAGTGGACGAGCTGTCACACGCCAGCAACGACATGAAGAACCTGCTGGATAGTACCGATATTGCCACCCTCTTTCTCGACGACTCACTCCTCGTCAGGCGGTTTACGCCCCAGACCACCAAGATCATCAAGCTCATTCCCGGTGACATCGGGCGCCCGATTACTGACATCGTCACGGCCCTTGATTATCGCGATCTGGCAGATGATGTCAGAAAAGTTCGAAAGGTACTCGCTTTCATCGAGAAACAGGTGCCATCCCGTGACAAACGTTGGTTTACGGTGCGCATCATGCCTTATCGCACGCATGAGAATCGGATTGATGGGGTTGTGATTACGTTCGCCGACATCACCGTGGCAAAGAATCTTGAGTCGGCTTTACGAAAAGCCCAATCCGACCTGGAAAAGCGCCTTACTAGTCAGGTGAAAAAAGTAGGTAAGACCACGAAAAGATCCCAATGAAGAAGGATCCAAATCAACCGGACGGGACGGTTGAGTTGCGTCATCGTGCGGAGGAGCGATTAAAAACCCGGACCCCTGAAACGAAAGACGAAAACTCACCTCTGCAAACGTTGCGAGTCCTTCATGAGTTACAGGTTCATCAGATTGAGTTGGAAATGCAAAACGAGGAGTTACGGGAATCCCGGACGCAAATAGAAGCGGCACTGGAACGCGCGACCGAACTCTATGATTTTGCACCCGTTGGATACTTCACTTTTTCGTCCGATGGCATAATTCAGAAAGTCAACTTGCCGGGCGCGCGCCTACTGGGACAGGAACGTAGCCGCTTGGTGGGACGTCATTTTGCCACCTATGTTTCCAAGGATACCGGATCCATTTTTCACTCATGGCTAAAAGAAGTCTTTACGACCAACGCGAAGCAAACAAGCGAGATAGTTTTGTTTCGCGAAAGCCAGCCTCCACTCGCCATTGAAATTGAAGCCACCCCCTCACCAGATGGAAGGGAAGCCCGGGCTGTGGCGATCGACATTACTTCACGCAAGGCCTTGGAAGAACAACTTCGGCAAGCGCAGAAAATGGAGGTGATTGGGCAACTCGCTGGCGGTGTCGCCCATGATTTCAACAACATTTTGGCCGCCGTGATCCTCAACCTTGATATGTTGCGGATTCAGCTCGAATTGCCTCCAGAGGCGCAATTGCCTCTGCAAAATATCGAGGGGCTTACCAAACGTGCCACCAGCCTCACGCGTCAACTTCTCCTCTTCAGTCGGCAGCAGGCCTTGCATCTTGAACATCTGGAGATCAATGCGACCTTGGCCAATTTATTCAAGATGCTCGAACGTCTTCTGGGCGAAAACATCACCTGCCTTCTTCCCGCCAGCAGCCAGGAACTCTGGGTGGACGTTGATGCATCCATGCTGGACCAGACCGTGATGAATATTTGCATCAATGCGAGAGACGCCATGCCGAATGGAGGCACGATCGTTTTGGAAAGTAGCTTGATGGAGTTCAGCGGTGGTCGATCCTCAGCCAATCCTGAGGCGCGCGATGGCAAGTTTGCCTGTCTGCGGATCAGCGATACGGGCTGTGGGATGGATGCAGAGGTTCTTAAGCATGCCTTTGAACCCTTTTTTACCACCAAAGACATCGGCAAAGGTACCGGTTTAGGATTGGCTTCAGCGTACGGTGTCATGCATCAACACAAAGGCTGGGTAAGAGTTGAAAGCGTCGTGGGACAAGGCACCAGTTTTTATCTTTACTTCCCTCTTGCAGAGAAGGCAGGGATCGCCCATGCGATGATTCCCCAGAGAAATTTAGCGAAAGGGCGGAACGAGACGATTCTTGTTGTTGAAGATGAAGCGGCGCTCCTTCTCGTCAGCACACGCGCGTTAGCCATGTTGGGCTACCAGGTACTGTCAGCTACCAATGGCCCGGAAGCATTGATGGTCTGGGCAGAGCATCGGGATCGTATCGATTTGGTGATTACGGATATGCGGATGCCTCGCGAGTTAACCGGACTGGAATTAGCCCAGGAACTCTGGAAGTCCAAGCCTTCGCTCAAGATTATTATCATGAGCGGCTACAGCATCGAAATGACCCAGAACAGCACGTCAGGCGAGCAGCACTATACATTTCTAGCCAAGCCATTTGATGTAAAAATTCTGTCTGAAACCGTGAAGAAATGCCTGGCTTGAAATTCCTCCCGTAATTTTCGCAAGACGATTCTTTATAATTCCTCGGATCGCGCTGCAAGTTGAGGTTGAGACAGTTGCATTGTGCCCTAATGGCGCTAACCTATAGAACAAGGCGCAGAGTTGGGGAGTCGTGTTCCTTTCGCCCTGCACCATGATTGAGAACAATTTTTTAAGGACGATTTCCTTTCAGTCCGCCATTCACGATGTCCAGGTTTATGGCCTCATTATGCTGGACCCCAAAGCTTGCGTGGTGACATGGAATCGCGGCGCTACTCAACTTCTAGGCTACACGGAAGAGGAAGCCCTGGGGCAACACTTTGAATTTATTTTCACTCCGGAAGATCGGGCCTGCAATGTTCCTTACGCCGAGGTCGCCAATGCTGTGAGCCAAGGCTACGCCTACGACGATCGATGGCACCTTCGCAAGGATCAAAGCAGAATTTTTGTCAATGGCGGGCTCTGTTTATTGAAAAATGATGCAGGTCAGTCCGTAGGCTTTGTAAAAATTATTCGAGACCAGACGGAGCGAAAAGCCAACCTTGACAAGATCAAGGAATTGAATGAACAGCTTGTTCAAGCCCACGCCCAGCTGGAAAACTACACCGTAACGCTTGAGTACAAAATCCAGGAGAGAACCCGCGAACTAAACGAACGCAATGCCGAGCTTCAGGACTTTTGCTATTCAATTGCACATGACGTACGCGCTCCCTTGCGCAGCATGCAGGCGCTGTCCCAGATAGTCATCGAGGACTACGGGACCGTCCTGGAACCCAAAGGTAAGGAGTATCTGGGCCGAATCGTTAGAGCGGGCGAGCAACTTGATCGACTCACGCTGGATCTTCTCGATTATACCCGTTGTACGCGCGAAGAGATCAATTTAACCGCCATTAGTCTGGAAAAGGTTGTCGATGACGTCCTTTCCGCAGTGGGACAAAGCATCACTCAAAAAGACGCCACTATTAGCGTTCATCGGCCACTACCCCTGGTGAAGGGTCAACACGCTTATACCGTGCAAATTTTCAGCAATTTTATTTCCAATGCCCTTAAATTTGTCCTTCCATCAAAAAAACCTCTCATCGAGATATGGACGGAATCCAACCCTCAACGTGTTCGAGTCTATGTGAAGGATAACGGCATCGGCGTTCCTCCCGAGCATCAGGATAAAATCTTCTTTCTTTTTGAAAGGCTCCATCCACAAGGAAGCTTTGAAGGCACCGGAGTGGGGCTGGCGATCGCCCGTAAAGCAGCACAGCGCATGAACGGTAATGTCGGCATCATACCGGGGGTTGGTGAGGGCAGTATTTTTTGGCTCGATTTGGAACCGGCATAATGAAATCGAACAACGCCATTCTTCTGGTGGAAGATGAATCCACAGACGTCTTACTCATGGAGCGGATGCTGGCGAAGGCGCAGGTCGCGCAACAGTTGTTCGTTGCGGAGAACGGAATGGAAGCCATCGATTTTCTGGTCAAGGCGGATGGTTCTCATCACCTCGATAAAAATCCTCTTCCTCAACTCATACTTCTTGATTTGAAACTCCCGCTTAAATCAGGGCTCGAGGTTTTGAAGTGGATACGCGAACAGCCTGTGTTGAAGCGGATACCCGTAATCGTCTTTACTTCTTCACTGGATAGAAGTGATGTGAATGATGCGTACGATTTGGGCGCGAATGGTTATTTTCTAAAAACGGGGTCGCTGGAAAAAATGCGCGAACTTGTCGTGCTTTGGCGCGATCACTGGTTGGTCCACAACCATGGCCCCGATCTGGTTTAGTAAATAATCCAGGCTTTCGTGATTTGAATTTTATCCGCGATCCAAAATAGTTTTTACAGACTGAACAAGGCTTTGCGGATCATACGGCTTCGGGAAAAAGGCATCTATCTCAAGTTCATCGATACGTTCCTTGAATTCTTTTGGCGAGTAACCGCTCGATAGAATGATCTTCAACCAGGGCTTTAGCTTCTTGAGTTCCTTGCAAATGACGATGCCGTCCACTTTGGGTAGTCCTATATCAGACAAAACAAGCTGGATCTCATTTTGATGTGCACGGAAAATAGTCAAAGCCTCGATGGAATCGCTGGCAACCAGGACCTTATATCCCCCATTGGTCAGGATGGCTTCAAGAAACATGCTGACGTCGGATTCATCCTCAATCACAAGAATGGTAGCCCGACCGATCCTGGGCAATCTTAGCAACTGGGATTTTGTCGCTTCCTTCATTACGGGATCGCGGACAACTGGAAAAAAGAGAGTCATGGTTGTTCCCTGGCCGGGTTCTGAGATCACGTCAATCCAGCCGTTAAGCGCCTGCATGAGTCCGTAAACGGCCGGTAGCCCCATCCCTGTTGCGCGACCACGCTCCTTCGTCGTATAAAACGGTTCAAAGATATGCTGACGGGTGCTTTCGTCCATTCCCGCACCGGTATCAGCCACCTTCAGGCAAATAAAATAGTCGATGTCCTGCTTTGGCAACGAGTAGGCAACTTCCGCAATGGAAACCAGGCTTGTTGAGATTTTTATGTCTCCTCTCTCTGGCATTGAATCGAGGGCATTCGCCACTAAATTAATGAGGATTGTCTCAAGCTGCGACCTGTCCATAAGAATGTGAGGGAGTTCTTTGGCGGCTTCAAATTGAACTGAAACCAAGTCAGGCAAACTACCCCGCAGCTGATTGATGATTTCCCTTACGCGGCGATTGATGTCGGTCACCACTGCATGGCTTTCGCTTTTCTGCGCGAACGCCATTAATTGTTGGATAATATCTGAGGCGCGACGGGCCGCGCTGGAAATGGTGTCGCTGATTTCAAAAATACGTTCGGTTTTGATATCTCCCACCTTAAGAAGCGATGAATGACCGAGAATGATGGTCAATATATTATTAAAATCGTGGGATATGCCGGTGGATAGGGTGCTGACGATTTGGAGACGACTTGCCTCTAATAACCGTTGCTGCAATTTACGATTCAGCAAATGCTCCCGGGCTTCCAATAATGCGCGCTTAACAGCCGGCACAAGGTGCTTCAGTCGATCTTTCAGGACATAATCTGTGGCTCCATTGCGTAGGGATTCAATCGCCTTTTCTTCTCCCATCATTCCGGAAATGAATATGAAAGGAACATCCGGCCTTAAAGTCCGTACAAGCTCAAGAGCTTCCAAGCCCGTGAACCCCGGCAGTCGATAATCAGATAAAATAATATCAAAGGCGCCATTTTTAATAGCCTCTTTAAATTCCGGAAGGGTTTCTACGCGGACAAAATTACTCTCTCCCCATTCCATTTCGAGCAATCGTCGTACGACGTCAGAATCATCCGGCGTGTCTTCCACATGTAAAATGCTCAAAGGTTTTTGCATAGGATAAGTCGAAGTAAACACCATTAGCCCCGTAAAGCATGGGGGCGAAGGTCAGCGTCGACGCGAAGTAAGCTTGGCGCCACATTAGAAGCGGGACTATGGGGTAAATACCCTATTCATCTCCCACGCACCTTCGAGCTACCTTCGAGGAAAAGGAAGCCACCCGGTCAAGAAAGACATTGGGTCACAATAACCATGGACGCGCACGCCAATAAATTCTGGGACGGTTTTTCATCCGAAGGAAAAGATCTTCTTCTGAGAAGTATGGTCCTCGAAGGATATCCTGATCGTGGTTTTCTTTTTCACGAAGACGACGCCGCAGACGGAGTCTGCATGGTTCTCAGCGGCGATGTGGAGGTCTTAAGGAAAGTCGGAAGCCAGGAACAGGTCCTGGGACGTTTTGGAGAGGGCGAGTTTCTTGGCGAAGTGGCGGTGCTGGACGGGGGAGGACGCAGTTCGTGCGCCCGGGCCCACGGACCTGTGACGATCGGGAAAATCCCCAAGGATATCCTACTGCATACACTTTTACGGGAGTCTCCCTCGGTGAGTCTGCACCTCTTTCAGCAATTATTGAATTATCTTCGTCGCACAAACGATTTGTTTGTTGGCGAAATGCTCAACAAAGAGAAGCTATCCGTAGTCGGCGAGATGGCGAGTTCGCTCATGCACGATTTGCGCAATCCGCTGGCGGGCATACGAATATCGGCAGATTTAATGTCGTTGGAGGATCCGGAAAATTTAAAAATCATCGGGTATTGTAACGGTATACGCTTCCAATGTGATCGTGTAATGGCAATGACGCGTGACTTGTTTGAGTTTACCAAGGGGGACACCTGTCTCCACCTCAGTCAAACCACG
>Ga0207703_10004064_pt1 | contig 12073 bp, 9 predicted proteins | sample KBSSwiS12_FD_184304 | JGI IMG/M metagenome (GOLD analysis project Ga0207703, IMG submission 184304) | Switchgrass rhizosphere microbial communities from Kellogg Biological Station, Michigan, USA - KBS Switchgrass S1-2 (SPAdes) (version 2) | ecosystem: Host-associated > Plants > Roots >... | reverse complement strand
GAACCCGAAGTCCTGCCGACGCGCATCCCTAACCTGCTGGTAAACGGCAGCGAAGGCATCGCTGTCGGTATGGCGAGCAAGATCCCGCCCCACAATCTGCGCGAGATCGTCGAAGCCTGCATTGCGTTGGTGCAGAACCCTGCCATCCAACTCCCGAAACTAATCGAAATGGTGCAGGGCCCCGATTTCCCCACCGGCGGCATCATCCTCGGCCGCGAAGGCATCTACGATTACTTCAAGACCGGCCGCGGTTCCATCAAGGTGCGCGCCAAAGCCGCGACGGAAAAGATGGGCAAGGACCGCGAAGCCATCATCGTCACCGAGCTTCCCTACCAGGTCAACAAAGCCCGCCTGATCGAGTACTCCGCCGGCCTGGTCAACGAAAAGAAACTCGAAGGCATCTCGGAAATCCGTGACGAGAGCGACCGCGACGGCATGCGAATCGTGTTCGAGCTCAAGCGCGGCGAGCAAGCCGAAGTAGTGCTCAACAACCTGTACAAGCAAACGCAGATGCAGGTGAACTTCGGCGTGATCCTGCTGGCCATCGTCAACGGCCAGCCGCGCGAGCTCGGATTGCTCGATGCCCTCAAGCGCTTCATCGAGCATCGCATCGACATCATTCGCCGTCGGACCGATTACCTCCTGCGCAAAGCCCGCGACCGCGAGCACATCTTGCTCGGATTCCAGCGGGCCCTGAATAATCTGGACGCCGTGATCGCCTTGATTCGCGGCGCCAAGACTCCGCGCGAAGCCCGCGAAGCGTTGATGGACTTCATCACGCCCGCCGAAGCCGCCGCCTACGCCAAGATGGTCGATGCCGATCCGCGTGGCCCGCGCTTCACCGAGCGCCAGGCCCAAGCCATCATCGAACTGCAACTCCAGCGCCTCACCGGGATGGAGCAGCAGAAGATCATCGACGAACTCGCTGACATCCAGCGCCAGATCGCCGAGTATCTGGATATCCTAGGCTCCGAAAAAGTTCTGCGCGCCGTCGTCGTCAAGGAACTGAAAGAAGTCCAAAAAGACTTCGGCGATGACCGCCGCACTCAGATAGTAGAAGACACTGGCGAGATCCGGCTCGAAGACCTGGTGCAAGTGGAAGACGTCGCCGTCACCGTGACCCGCGGCGGATATCTCAAGCGCACCGCCGTCGACACCTACCGCCGGCAGACGCGCGGCGGCAAAGGCCGCATCGGCATGTCGACGCGCGCCGAGGATGTGGTCGAGCACCTGATCATCGCCTCCACCCACGCGTACCTATTGATTTTCACCAACAAGGGACGCGTCTATTGGCTGAAGATTTACAACATCCCGGACGCCACCACTACTGGCAAAGGCAAGCACAGCTCCGGCTTGATTAACCTGATGCCGGACGAATCGGTCACCGCGTTTCTGCCTGTCAAGGAGTTCGTCGCCGGCAAATTCATCGTGATGGTGACCAAGCAAGGCGTCATCAAGAAATGCGAGCTGACTGAGTTCGACCATCCGCTGCAGCGCGGCATCATCGCGCTTGGCATCGATGAGGGCGATGAACTGCTGGCCGCCCGCCTGACCAACGGCGAGAATTATATTTTCCTGGGCTCGCACGAAGGCATGGCCTGCCGCTTCAAGGAATCCGACGTCCGGCCTATGGGTCGTCCGGCGCGGGGAGTCCGCGGCATGGAGCTCGAAGAAGGCGACTACCTGGTCGGCGTCGAGATCGTCGAGAAGGAGGGCTTGATCCTCTCGATCTCCGAGAACGGCTTCGGCAAGCGCACGCCGCTCCAGGACTATCGCCTCACCGCCCGTGGCCGCAAGGGCGTGATCAACATGAAGACCACGCCGCGCGTAGGCAAGGTCGTCGGCATTCTATCCGTAAAGGAAGATTCCGACCTGATGATCATCACCAAACAGGGCCAGATCATCCGCATCGATTCCGGCGAGATCCGCCAGGCCGGCCGCTCCACGCAAGGCGTTCGACTGGTGAACGTTGAAGCCGGGGATCAAGTGGCCGCGGCTAGCCTCATTCCGGAAACGGAAGCCAACGGTTCGCAGGACGATTTGCCGCTACAGTAGAAACATGGAGCAGAAGGAAGGCCAGCTCTTCGCCGCGCTGGAGCAGATGGGCAGCGTCATCGTTGCCTATTCCGGCGGCGCCGACTCGGCGTACCTGGCCTGGGCTGCCAACCGTGTTCTCGGCGACAAAGCAATCGCGATCACGGCGGACTCGGCGTCTCTTCCCGAATCCCACAAAGGCGATGCCGAAGCCTTCGCCCGCGATCACGGCATCCGCCACGAGTACATCGAGACGCGAGAGTTCGACAATCCCGATTACGTCGCTAACAATCCCGACCGCTGCTTTCATTGCAAGGACGAATTATTCACGCGGCTCGACGAAGTGGCCCGCGAGCGCGGCATCGCGCATGTTATCTACGGCGTGAATGTCGATGACCTCGGCGACTTCCGTCCAGGGCAGGGCGCCGCGAAGTTGCATGGCGTGAAGGCACCGCTGGTTGATGCCGGACTCACCAAAACTGAAATCCGTGCGCTTTCGCAACGTGCCGGACTCACTACCTGGGACCGTCCCGCGTCCGCATGCCTCAGTTCGCGCATCCCTTATGGAACACCGGTGACAATTCAAAATGTGAAGACCGTCGACCGCGGAGAAGAGGCCATTCGCGCCCTCGGCTTCCGCCAGTTCCGCGTGCGCTTCCACGGAGACATCGTGCGCATCGAAGTGGCGCCCGAAGAACTCGACCGCGCAATGACCCTGGAGATGGCCCGTCAGTTCACCGCCATCTTCAAGCCGCTGGGCTTCCACTACGTTACGCTGGACCTGGAAGGCTACCGCCAGGGTTCGCTGAACGTCGTGCTCAGCTGATGTATCGAGACATGGCCCGTAAAGATGTGTAGCGCGCAATGGTGCTGAAATCCCGGTCGCGATGCCACACAGGAACGCTATGTTCTATCGCGATCGCGGCGATCAGGCAGTCAATCGCGGATCGAATTGTATAACCCCTGCTTCGCCCCTCTCTATAGATCGCTGCGGCCTTCAGATAGAGGTCCAAGGGTACTGATTCACTTAAACAAGGAAAAGCCAAGAGTCGGTCTTCAAGCATCGCGTATGACGAATAGTCCGAAAAACCTTGTAGTACCTCTTGAACCACCGGAGGGCAGGTGACGAAGTCCATTACTTTCGTTTCCGCATCGGCGAGTGAGGCCCGCGCGGCGAAAAACTCGATCCACACAGAGGTATCGACTAGGATCACCTGGCCGCCACTTTGCGGCGAGGGCGGCGGCGGGGGCGGTCGTCGCGCATCTCCGAAAGGTCGCCCTTCCACAGTCCTTTCCCAAAGAACTGCACGATACTACGCATCTTGTGCCGCCGCACGACGTCAGCCAAAGCTTGGTTGACGGTTTCGGAGTAGGTTTTGGTGCCGAGGGCCAGCCGCGCCTCCTCCAGCGATTCCCCATCTAACACAAGATTTGTACGTCTCATGTGTATAGTGTACCGCGTTCAAAAGGGCGTTGCTAGCTCGACTGAGGATCGTCGTCCGGAGGCAGGTGCGGAAACCGTTCGTACATCTCTTCCATAACGTCTCGCGGGCGAAAGTCCGGCCTTTCCGATGGCAGGGTCGGCTGGAATACGCCGAGCTCTTCTTTTGGCGTTACCAATTTTTGAATAGAGGCTTCGTCCATACCAATGTCTTCGCTGTAACTTAACTCAGCGCCATGCTCAAGGTTGTCGTGAACGACGTTCAAGTCGCGCAGTCCCCTAAAGCGAAATGTGACGCGCTTTCCATCGACATTTTCCCAGGATTGGTCACCGGCGGTCCCCAGCTCCATGGCTTTTTCGTAGGCCTCGTCGGGCGAGTCAGCGCGAACGAGAATGAGATTCGTATGAACGACGTTGCGAGGGTCGCCTTCAACGGTAATCTCTTGAACGATATCCGCCAAGTACCACTTCGCGTTTTTAGGAATGTGTCCCATGAGCCTTCACGTCTGTGACGTAGCGCGGCGTGAAGCAATAGTCACCGCCCACGCCACTGCCAGCACCACCAGGCAGCCGATCATGTTGTACCAGAGGTAGGCAATGGGCGTGAAGCGCGCGACCGCGAAAGTGGTCGCCTGGCCCGCCACGACCCCCCAAAATGCTGCCGTACCACCGGCCTTCTTCATGAAGAACGCAACTACGAAAACGCCTAACATGCTGCCATAAAACAGCGAGCCCACTTGATTCACTGCCTCGATCAACGAGCCGAGTCTCTGGGCGAAGTTGGCAAAGGCGACGGCGTAGATTCCCCAGAACACTGTCGCGATGCGCGAGGCCAGCAGATAGTGGCGATCCGTCGCGTCCTTATGGAAGTGACGACGATAGACGTCGATCATGCTGACTGTCGCGAGCGAATTGATTTCGCCGGAGCTCGCCGACATGGTAGCGGTCAGGATGACGCCGAGGATCAAACCCACCAAACCCCTCGGCAAGTAGCGTTTCACGAACGAGAGAAAAATGTAATTCGTATCGCTATCCTTGCTGAGTTTTGCCGCCTCGCTACGCACGGCATTCACCTTCTGCTGGGCGGCGCGGAAATCGTCGCCTGAGCCGCCGTCTTTCACTTTGCGCGCCGCAACCTGACGCTCATCAAGCGCCTGCTGGTAGCGCGCTTCTAAAGCCGGGTATTCCGCGGTCTGCTCCAGGCGCTTCATCTCTACCGGTTGAAACAGCAGCGGGGGCCGCTCGAAGATGAAGAACACAAATACGATCGCTCCGATGAATAGGATGAAGAATTGCACCGGCACTTTGGCCATCGCGTTCAATAGCAATCCCAACCGGCTTTGTCCGATCGACCTTCCGGTCAGGTAACGCTGCACCTGGCTCTGGTCCGTGCCGAAATACGCCAGCATCAGGAAGGTGCTGCCGATCAGGCCGCTCCACAAGTTGTATCGATTGTTGAGATCGAAATGCGTGTCGATCGCGTTCAGCCGGCCGGCGGCGCCCGCGATCCGCATCGCGGCCAGAAACGACACGTCATGCGGGAGCTTCCAGATGGCAATCAACACCGCCAGTATCAGCGCGCCCATGATCATCATCATCTGCTGCACATCCGCGTAGGTGACTGCTTTGATGCCGCCCATGGTGGTAAAGAGAATCACGACTCCACCCATCAATATCGTGGTCAGGTAGAACGGCCAATCCAGCATCACGGACATCACTATGGCCGGCGCCGCCAGAGCGACTCCTGCGCCCAGACCGCGCCCGATCAAAAAAATGACGGCGACGATCAGCCGGGTCTTAGCGTCGAAGCGTTGTTCCAGATACTCATACGCCGTGTACACTTTGGCGCGATGGAAGATGGGCACAGCCGTCGCCGAAAGCAGCACCATGGCCACCGGCAATCCGAAATAAAATTGCACGAAGCGCATGCCATCGACGTAGGCTTGTCCCGTGGTGGAGATGAAGGTGATGGCGCTGGCCTGGGTCGCCATGATGGAGAGTCCCATGGCGTACCATGGCATCGTCTTTCCCGCGAGCAGATATTGATTGACGCTGGTCGAACCGCGGCCGCGCCACAATCCGTAAGAAACCAGGAAAGCGATCCAGCCGAACAGGACAATCCAGTCGAGTGGCGTCATTGCTCAGACGGGTGGCGCGTAGTGTTTCGTAAACAGCCAGGCGAGGAAAATGATGACCGCCAGATAGATCAGAACGAAGCGGTAGACTCGCTCCCAAGTTCCCAGAAAGGGCGGCGGTTCATCGAGAATGATTTTCTCAAAACCTTTTTCCGGGACCGGCGTTGCGTCATCCATCACTGAACTTTCGCGGCGCTCAGCATGTTGGCGAAGAGACGGTAAGCGCCGGGAACACCAGCCGGCAGCTCACGGAACCAGTCGTAGGAGGAGAAAATGTAGGCGCCCTTGCCATAGCGCGTGTACAACTCGCCGCCCGGCAATTCTTTTTCGCCGGGATCGTGTGATTCGAGAATGCTCTGGTAGCGCGGGTCCCATTCGGAGGCGAAATTCAATCCGCGTTCCTGCACCCAACCCTCGAAATCGCGCGCGGTGATTTCGTTGGGAGCATGCAGTAGAGAGTTGTTCGGATTGGGGAAGGTCACCGGCGCTTCTTCGACAGTCACACGATCGCGGCCGGTCTTAATAGGATACGGGCCAATGTGAGCCAGCGTGGTCGATTCGGGAGGTGGCCCTCCCGCGGCACCGCCCTCCGGCACATTGTATTGCACGATCAGTGTGCCGCCGTCCTCAACGAACTTGAAGATCCGCTGATAATTCAAGCGCAGATCCGGGCGAACGTTGAAGGCACGGACGCCGGTGACGATCGCGTCGTACTTGCTCAAATCGCCGTACGCCAGATCGTTGGCGGACAAAAGCGTCACCTCGCAGCCCATCTGCTGAAGCGACTCGGGCACTTCATCGCCCGCGCCGACAACGTAGCCGACGTTGTGCGCCAGCGTCTTAATATCGCTGCGCACCAGGCGCGCTTCGGATGCGGGCAACAGCGTCTGCGCCGGGATATGCGGATAGTCGATGACGCGGGTGCTTGCGGCGACCACGCGATCTCCAACCATTGCCGACGCGCGCAGCGAACCGATCGACTCGCCTGAGGGCGGCGCCACCGTGAACTCGGCCATGGTCTGATCGTCCGTGGCGCTCAGATCAAAGTGCTGCGATGCAGGCTGCACCGTCCATCCCACGGGAGCTTCCAAGCGGACTTCGCCGGCCTGTTTGCCGCCGTTCGATCTCACTGGAATCTGCACGCGCCGAGACTTGTTATCCGGAAACACCAGCGCCATCCCACCGAAATCGACGCTCACGGGAGGCACAATCGCGAGGGGCCGCGTGAGCTGGCCGTAAATAGGATTTATGTAAACTCGCTGCACCGGCCGTTTCAACGTGATCTCCGTAGTTCCCACTTGCAATCGGAACTCCGCTGATAGCGCCGGGGGCCCTTCGGGATCACCGATCATCCGCTGATCGGGTACCGAATACATCGCGCTCTCTTTGGGCAGCTGCAGCCAGTAGGGCTGCGAGTAAGGCTGCGCTTCAGGGACCTTAATGTTCACCGGAAATTCGATGGGCTTGTTGAATGCCAGTACCGTCGATGCAATGGTGGGCTGGGGCACGCCTTCAATCCCCGACAACTTCACACCGCGTAACGTAACCGCAGCGGGATTCCGCGCGAGCGCCGTCAACGTCACTTTGAACGTGCCGCCGGGAGTTACGGCGGGTTTATCGGAGAGCGCCTGTACCGTCACCCCGCCTGCGAGCGCGATGGCTTCGTCTAACTCTGCGAGCCGCGCTTCGGCGAGCTCATTCTTGCTCGACGCCGCCACCGCTGCCATCACCGGCCGCACTTGCGCCAGAGTAGGCAGTAGCGCTTCAGGATGTGACGGTACGAATGCCGTCGAGGCCTGGGTTAACAGGCGCGCGACTTCCGCGCCGCCCTCTACGCGCGACCATCCCAGGTTGATGTTTTCGAGAATATCCTTGGTGGCTTTGTCGCCGTGCTCGGTGACGAAATAATTGACCGCCGAGCCTTGGCGCTGACCCGTGCCCATGGCCTGGCTGCGATGCTCGCTGCGGCTCATGCCCGCGATTTCCTGGTAGGAAAAGCCCAGCTCCGGCGAATACGCACCCAGATCCACAGCCAACTTGTCCGGAACGTTCTCCACTTCTTTTTGCTGCTCGCGGCTGAAGGCTGCAAGATTCGTCATCAACCGCAGCGCCTGCCAGGTCTTCACATACTTCAGTTGCTCGGGAAAGCGCTTGGGGTCGGCGGCGGCGGCAAACGCCTCGCGGCCCAGGATGGCGGAGGACTGATGCTGACCGTGGCCGTCGCGAGGAGTGCCGGTGAAGCGCAGGATGATGACATCGGGCCGGAAGCGGCGAATGGCCCACACTACGTCGCCGAGAACTTTTTCGCGCGGCCACTTGCTGCCCAGCGTTTCATCGGCGGTCTTGGTGAATCCAAAATCGATGGCTCGCGTGAAATATTGTTGAGCGCCGTCGATGCGGCGGGCGGCAAGCAGTTCCTGGGTGCGAATGATTCCAAGTTCGTCGCCTTGCTCGGAGCCGATCAGATTCTGACCGCCCTCGCCGCGGGTGAGCGACAGGTAAGCCGTCCGGACGTGCCGCCCGCGCGCGAGATAGGCCAGCAGCGCGGTGTTCTCGTCGTCGGGATGCGCGGCGATCATCATGACACTGGCGAGGTTGTTCAACTCGTCCAGCATCAGCCGCATCTGGGTCTCGCCGGAGACGTCTTTCTGGGCGAGGGCGGGCGCAGGGAGCAGGGAAAACAGCAGCACGAGGCCCAACACGATTGCGGCGGCCAAAGCGGGCGCCCGGCGAAGCGACAGACAGGATCTTACGCGCATTTCTCTAGATGTTATCTTAGCAGCGCCGAATAGGCGGGCTGGGTAACAAGGTTACGCGGTCGCGGGAAAAGCCGCGGGTCTTCAGGCCCGGTATCGAAGTAGAAGTTCTAGATTTCGGCCCACTCGCGCTCGAGCATGCGCGAATACTCGCCGGAAGCGTAGATCTCAAACTCGAATTCGAAATGGCCGATATCGGTAAAGGCCACTTCGCCTTGCCGGATCTGGAACAACTGGTCAGCATAGCGGTAGTAGTGGCGAACGAATTCATCCGTCAGAACGCCACGCTCCGGAACCTCGGAGAATATGGCGCTCAGACCCAGCGCGCGGGCAAAGATCGACTTAAAGTCGGAGACGCCCCACTTCTTCAGCTTGGTCTGTACGGCCTCGGGCGCATGGTTGACCAGGTAGGCGGCGAAGCTTTGGGGCTTGATTCCCGCTGCGGAGAGTTCCGGGGAGCGCTCCACCGCTTCCATGCACTGGTCGATCCAGCGCAATAGATCTTTGCCGACGTAAAACAGCATGCGGATCTCGCAAAAGCGGCCGTCGAGCAGGGTGCGCTCGATGTCTTGTGTATTGCGTTCACCGGCCGGCAGCAAGCCTTGCAGTACCAGGCTGGCGCGCGAGCTTTCGACCAGCTTTTCGGGTCCGCCGGCATCCGCGAACGGGTGCAGAATCAAGGGGGGTAACTTACGAACGTTCATCTTTTCTCCGACTTGGGATCCCAAAAAACCATTTGTTTGCAAGATCAGTATGCCAGATTAGCGGCGCTCCGTAAGCAGTACTTTGGCTTCAATCGTCTGGTCCCCGCGGAGTACCTTCACTAGTACTACGTCTCCCGCTTTGCTATCACGCAACGCGTACGTGAAATCATACAGATTGCCAATGGCCTTGCCGCCAAACTCGATCATGATGTCGCCCGGTTTGAGGCCGGCCTTGGCCGCGGGACTGCCTTCGCGAATATCGGCGAAGCGGACGCCTTTGGGGGGCTCGTTAAAGTCCGGGATGCTGCCGAAATCTGGGCCATAGCCGGATCTGGCGCCGCCGCTCGAAACCGGGCCGGCCGAGGGCCGCGCCACGCGTACAAATTTGGGTCGATCGGGATCCTCAGCGAGACGGGTCGCGATATCCGCGACGTAGTCGAGCAATTTGGCGGCGCCGACGGAGTCAATCTTATCCGATGTATCGCTGGGCTTGTGATAGTCGCCGTGCAGGCCCGAGAAAAAGAACATGACCGGAATCTGCTTGGACGCGAACGACGCATGATCGCTGGCGTCGCTCATGTCCGTGCCTGAGCTCTTGCCGGATTCGTCGATCCATAGCGGTGCTGGAAGTTTTACTTCGTCCAGTACTTTGGCGAAGGTGGTTCCGGTCTTCGCGCCGCTCACGAAGACGTGGCCGTTCTGCACGCGGCCGATCATATCCAGGTTTAGCATCGCAACGGCATTCTCGATGGGGAGTAACGGATGATTCACATACCAGTTGCTGCCCAGCAACCCCAGTTCCTCGCCGGCGAAAGTCATGAACAGAATTCCGCGCTGGGGCTGCGGCTGCTTCGAAAACCAGCGCGCCAGTTCGATAACCCCGGCGGTGCCGGAAGCGTTATCGTCGGCGCCAGGATGCACCACACCCATCTGATTGGGAGCGAGCGAGTGCTCATCGCCCATGCCCAGGTGATCGTAGTGCGCGCCGATCACCACGTATTCAGCGGTCTTGCCCGGCAAGTAGGCGGCGACGTTGTGAACCGTCTTGACCTCATGTATAAGATCCACCGACAAGTCCACTTGCACTTTGGGTAATGCGAAGGAGCGCGGCTTTAGATCGCTGTCGATGTCCTTGGCGATTTGACGCAGGTCCCGTCCTTCCGCGCGCAGCCACGCTTCAGCCGTCTCCGCTTTGATCTGCACGAAGAATATTCCGGCGTCGCGCGGGCCGCCGTTGGCGCCGAATTTCTCCAGCTTGTCTTCGGATCCGGCATGCGCCGGCGTGTCATTGATCAAGATGACGCCGCGCGCCCCGTGGTTTTTCGCGTCCATCATCTTGTCGATGAAGGTGGCGTGCGAGGTAAGCCGCTTGCCGCCAAACACGCTTTTAGGGTTACTTTCCTGCGGTTCGTGGCGCAGGATTAGAACCAGTTTGTCCTTCACGTCGACACCGGCGTAGTCGTCGTAATTATGTTCCTTGGCGGTGATGCCGTAACCCGCAAACACCACTTGCCCGTGGAATTTGCCGTTGGTCGAAAAGGTGAAGGGGACGAAATCCTGGCCTTCGCGCAAAGTCTCCTTCGGCTTGCCGTCGCGGTACGAAAATGTATTGTCCCGCCCCAGCTTCGCGCCCAGTTCCGCGGGGAACGCCAGCTCGAAATTCCTGGCGTCGGCCGCGCTTTTTCCATCCAGCGGCTGCAGACCGAAGGAATGAAATTGGCCGGCGATATAGGAGGCGGCTTTTTCAATCTCCGGACTTCCGGTGGCCCGGCCTTTCAATTGTGGAGACGCCAGGTATTTGACGTGCGCCAGGTATTCATCGGGCTGGACGTCCGCGGCGCTGAGAGCCAGCGGACACAACCCAATAATCCACGCCCCTATTTTTTGCGTCACTGCTTGCATGTTTGCCGTCTACTTCTTAGGACCGACCTTCGGAATCTCCACCGTGCAACAGCTCTCGTCTTCCTTCTTCGGCGAGGTGGAAGCGATGGTCTTGGTTTCAGCCGTCTTGTGCTCGATCTCGATCTGCAGGAGTTGCTGCAGCACGTTCCACTCGACACCGCCCTCCAGCTTTCGCCCGTTGATGAACAGGGTTGGAGTAGCGCTGATCGCCAGTTTGTGGCCGAGGTCGATCGCTTTGTCCACTTCGGCGGCGGAGGCCTTGTCGTCCATGCAGCGGCCTAGCTGCAGCGTGTCCAGCCCCTTGGTCTTGGCGTAATCCTGAAATTTGGCATCGAAATTTTCGAGCGTGATTTCCTTCTGGCCCGTGTAGACCCAATCGTGATAATCCCAGAAGGCGGCGGGGCTGATCCGGTAAGCACAGCGGCCGGCGATCGAACCCTTCATCGCCCAGGGGTGAATCGATGTCAGCGGGAAATCGACGAACGTGACGCGAACTTTATCGCCGTAGGCGGCCGGGAGGTTCTTGCGCAGATCGAGTTCTTCTTTTTGACAATAGGGACATTGGAAATCGCTGAATACCACCAGATTGACGGGCGCGCCCGGTCCGGCGCCGTAGCTGGGTTGCTGATCGACTTTGAGCAGGTCGAGATTGCTTTGGAACGGGCTGATGTGGACGTCATAGGTCTGGCCCTTGACGATATTCTTGCCGTCTTTGGAAACGAAATAGGACTCGTCTTTAGTGGCGCCGTTAAAGGTCAGATGCACGTTGACGTCGTAGAATCCATCCAGCGCCGCCGATGGCTTAGGGTCGTCAATTTTGACGCTGACTTGCGGAATCCACAACTCCGCGTAGCGCAAGTAAGCCTCCATCGTAGGTTTGTCGAGCGCCGATTTGGGGGCCGGTGTGGTCTGAGCCGTCAGCGCGAAAGCGGCCAGCAGGAAGGTCGCGGCAATTTTCATTCTCAATCCCTCTGACGCGCCATGTTCTTGGATGTTACGGCCGCGTAGCTTCATTATACTGAATACTTGTCGCGAAGCTGGCTCATTTTCCCCTTGCTGCTGTTGTATCTGCTGCGCTTGGGGGGTGTTGGATTCCTTGGT
>Ga0207703_10004062_pt1 | contig 12079 bp, 10 predicted proteins | sample KBSSwiS12_FD_184304 | JGI IMG/M metagenome (GOLD analysis project Ga0207703, IMG submission 184304) | Switchgrass rhizosphere microbial communities from Kellogg Biological Station, Michigan, USA - KBS Switchgrass S1-2 (SPAdes) (version 2) | ecosystem: Host-associated > Plants > Roots >... | reverse complement strand
GGTCCTTCGCCCACAGGTAAAGGGGCTTGCCCTTGTACGCCCATTGCTTGGTGCCGTCGTCGCGGGTGATGACGGTCCAGTCGCCCATCGCCATCGCGTCGCCCGTCGCCATGAGCGGCGGCCAGTTCGCCGTGCAGGGGCCGTTGCAGGCGCTCTTGCCGCCGGCGTCTTTGTCGAACGTGTAGAGCGTCATGCCGGCGGCATTGGTGAGCGTGCCGTCGGTGGCCATCTTTGCGGGCGCATCGGCAGCGGCACCGATCGACGCATAACCGGCCAAGACGAGCGCGGCCAGGAAAGCGCCGGCACGGCGCACATTGTTTTGATTCTTGTGGATCACAGCGGGGCCCTTCGGGGTGGTGGATGGACGCAGACACGAACAGGGCACCGCGCTTGCGTATTCCCGGCGAGGCCTGCGTCAGGCGCGCAGCCACTCCACCAGCGCCTCCATCGTCGCGGCCGGCGCTTCCATCGCCGTCATGTGTCCGCTGCCGTCGATCGTCACCTCGCGGGCGCCGGCGATGCCCTGCGCGATCTCGCGCGCGCGCTCGGGCGGCGTCAGCACGTCGCCGTCGCCGACGAGCACCAAGGTAGGGCAGCCGATGGCGGCAAGGCCCGGGCGCGAATCGGGACGCTGCATGATTGCCGTCTGCTGACGCACGAACGCCGCGGCGCCGACGTCGTCGGCCATCCGGCGGATCTCCTCGCGGAGCGCGGCATCGCCATGGCGCGACGGATGCACGAGCTGCGGAAACTGGAGGTCCGGAATTTCCGCGAAGCGCCCGCCCTGCGCGAGCGCGATCTGCGCGCGCCGCCGCTCGCTCTGCTCCGGCGTGTCCGCGCGCGCGGCGGTATCCATCAGCGCGAGCTTCGTCACGCGCGCACCGGCCTGGCGCATGATCTCGAACGCGATGTAGCCGCCCATCGAATGGCCGGCGAGCGCGAAGCGTGGCGGCGCGGCGGCGACGATGCGCGCGGCGATCGCCGCCATGCTGTCGTCGCTCGTGTGGTGCGCGATCGTGACGGACCCGAACTGCCACAGCGCGGGCAGGAGCGGCGCGTAGTAGCGCGGCGAAACGAGCAGGCCCGGGATGAGGACGATCGGCTGCGTCATACGAGGACCAGCGTCGCGAGGCCGAGGAAGATGAAAAAGCCGCCGGAGTCGGTGACGGCAGTGATCAGCACCGACGAACCGACGGCGGGATCGCGCCCAAGCTTCAGCATCGTCATCGGAATCAGCACACCCATGCTCGCCGCGAGCAGCAGGTTGAGCGTCATCGCCAGCACCATGACAAGGCCGAGCGGCACCTGCTTGTAGAGGAGCATCGCGATCAGGCCCATCACGCCGCCCCAGATGACGCCGTTCAGCAGTGCCACCGCGAGCTCCTTGCGGATCAGCTTGCGCGCATGCTCGCGCGTCACCTGCCCGAGCGCGACCGCGCGGACGATCATCGTGATCGTCTGGTTGCCCGAATTCCCGCCGATGCCGGCGACGATCGGCATCAGCGCCGCGAGCGCGACGAGCTTCTGGATCGAGCCCTCGAAGACGCCGATCACGCGCGACGCGATGAACGCGGTGACGAGGTTGATCGCCAGCCACGCCCAGCGGTTCTGGAACGACTTCCACACCGACGCGAAGACGTCCTCCTCCTCGCGCAGGCCGGCCTGCGCCAGCACTTCCTCCTCGCCGCGCTCGCGCACGAAGTCGAGCACTTCGTCGACGGTGACGCGACCGACGAGCTTGCCGTTGGTGTCGACGACCGGCGCCGACACGAGGTCGTAGCGCTCGAATGCGCTCGCCGCAGCGTCGGCCTTCTCGTGCTGCAGCAGCTTGACCGGCGGCGGGCGCATGACATCGGCCACGGCCCTGGCGGGATCCGACACCAGCAGGCGATTGACCGGCAGCACGCCGAGGAGCCGCTCGTCGCGATCGACGACGAAGAGCTGGTCGGTCTGCGACGGCAGCTCGTCGAAACGCCGCAGGTAGCGCAGCACGACTTCGAGCGTCACGTCGGGACGCACGTGCACGTCCTCGAAATCCATCAGCGCGCCGACCATGTCCTCGTCGAACGACATCGCCGCACGGAGCTGCTCGCGCTCGTCGATCGGCAGGCTGTCGAGGACGTCATCCATCACCTCCTGCGGAAGGTCGGGGGCGAGCTCCGCGATCTCGTCGGCCTCGAGCGTTTCCGTCGCCGCGACGAGCTCGTCGGTATCCATCGACGAGATCAGCGATTCGCGGACCGCGTCCGAGACCTCGAGCAGGATCTCGCCGTCGCGCGCGGCGCGCACCAGGTCCCAGACGTACAGCCGCTCGTCCAGCGGCAGCGCTTCGAGCAGGTGCGCGACGTCGGCGGCGTGCAGGCGGTCGAGCTTGCGAACGAGCTCGGCCTTGCTCGCGCGGGTCACCGCGTTGTCGGCGAGCTTGTCGGCGGCCTCCGCGGGCGCATCGGTCCGCTGCTCCGTGACGAGACCCTCGACCAGCCGGTGCTTGCGCAGGAGCGCGATGATCTCGGCGAGCGCGTCCTCGACGCGTTCGCGCGGGAGCGCGCGCTGGTCCTCGGGGGCGTCGATCACGTCGGGCATGCGGCGATGTTACGGCAAGTCGGCGGACGGCATGCGCGCGAGAATGATCCCGATCTTGCGCTGGAGGCCGGGCGCATTCGGGTTGCGCTCGTAGAAGCGCGGATTCGGCGCCATCGCCGCGAGGCGCGCCGCCTGCTCGGGCGCCAGCCGCGCGGCCGTGGTGCCGAAATAGCGGTGCGCGGCCGCCTCGGCGCCGAATACGCCGCTGCCCCATTCGATGACATTGAGGTAGAGCTCGAAGATGCGCTCCTTGTCGAGGATGTACTCGAGCATCACCGTGATCACCGCTTCCTCAGCCTTGCGGACGTAGCTCCGCGACGGCGACAGGAAGAGGTTCTTGGCGAGTTGCTGCGTGATCGTCCAGCCGCCGGCGACGATGCGGCCTTTCTTCTCGTTCTTCTCGAGCGCCCGCTGGATGCCGTCCCAGTCGAAGCCCTCGTGTTCGACGAAATGCGCGTCTTCGGCGGCGATCATCGCGCGCTTGAGGCCGACGGCGATGCGGTCATAGGGAACGAAGCGGTACGCCAGCTCGGCCTTCGGATTCTTCGCGCGGAGCTCGGCCATGCGCGAGGCCATGAAGGCCGTCTCGCGGGGCGCATGGTCGCGCCACCACCAGATCGTTGCGGCGACGTACGCATGCCACAGGAACAGGAACGCGGCCACCGCAGCCGCGGCGTAGCCGCACCAGCGCAGCAGCCGCTTCAATTGCTCTGGAGCTCGTCGCCCTTGGTGAACGTCCAGGTGCGGGTGATGTTGAGGACGTCGGTGTCCCGCTTGACGTCGGGCGGAAACGGCGCGTACGGCGCGCCCATCTCGACGATCTTCACGGCAGCGGCGTCGAGGATCCGCTGGCCCGACGAGCGCTTGACCTCGACGCTCTCGAGGCTGCCGTCGCTCTTGATCGCGACGTTGAGCAGCAGGCTGCCGTAGAGCTTCATCTGCCGCGCCGCTTCCGGATAGTTGAGATTGCCGATGCGCTCGACCTTGAGCCGCCAGTCCTCGACGTAGCGCGCGAAGCGATACTCCTCCGCGTTGGCGCCGATGAAGCGCCGCTTCGGCCGCTTCTGGTACGCGTCCATCTCCTTGGCGATCTGCGCCTCGAGCCGCAGCGCCTCGAGCGTCTTCTGCATCATCTCGTTGGCCGTCGGCGATTCGGTCCGCTCGGGGTTGTCGACCGGCGGCGGCAGCGCCTGCGCCGCCGGCGTCGAGCGCAGCCGCGTCAGGAGTTCGGTCTTCGGATCGGTCGGCGTCTCGACCGGCGGCGCCTGCATCGCGATGTCCTTCGCCGGCGTGTCCTTCATGACCGGCAACGGCGTCTTCGCGCGCCGCTTCGCGTCGGTATTGCCGCCGCCGTCGAGGTTCGCCTGCGCCAGGATGTCGGCCTTCGTCGGCCGCGTTTCGGACCGGGCGTTGACGAGCGTGATCTCGAGCGGCGGCTCGCGATCGAGCAGCTTGCGCGGGTCCCACGGGCTCACGTGCACGGCAATGACGACGGCGTGAACGATCAGCGACGTCGTCAGCGCCGCGACAAACAGTCGATCGCCGCGCGGCGACGCCAGGGCCTCGGGAGGTATGCGCGCCGGCGGCAGCGCACCGGCGACGCGGATTCGCGCAGTCTTTTGCGGGGGGACGTCCGGCGCGTGGGGCGCGGGGGCGACTGCGCGGCCCACCGCGGGACTGCGCACCGGGGCTGCGGCAACCCGTGCTCCCGCGGGTTTCGCGGAGACGTCGGCGAGGTGCGGCTTCGGGCGTGCGCTGCGGGGCGGCAATTTACGACCCGTCGAAGAGGCGATCGAGCGGTATTGTAGCGCGCCCGGGGGAATTTGGTCACAACTGCTGGGGCCGAAAATCCGCCTTATTCAGGAGGTTAGTGACAATCATGCAACGTTTACCTTAAATCAAGGCGCGAACACCCCGGCGAAGCGGCAGGAAAATGTCGCCGCCAGGAGGTCGACGTCGCCGATCGCCACCCGCACCGGCGTGTCCTGGGGCAGCGCCGGCAGGTCGGCCATCCGGACGACCAGCGGCAGCCGCTCGAAGCGGACGAGGTTTTCGCGGATGACGGTCGCCGTCGTCTCCGTCACCCCTTCCTGCAGCAGCCAGCGCAGGCACCAGTAATGCTCCATCCGGTCCTGGAACTCGGCATACGTCGAGTACGTCGCCTCGAAATCGGCCAGCGCTGCGAACAGCTCGGCGTCGTTGTCGCCGTAGGGCGGGCGCTCGCCGGCGACGATGGCGATGAGCTGCCGCTGGTTGACGAGGTCGCTGTAGCGTCGCAGCGGTGAGCTCGCCCACAGGTAGTGCGCGATGCCGAGGCCCTGGTGCTCGCCCGGCCGCGTGCTCATCTTGACCTTGCCGCCCGATTGCACGCGATAGAGACCCGGCGCGCCGGCGTCCGCCAGCTTCTTTCCCCAGGTGCCGTTGACGTGGATCATCAGCTCGGCCACGAGCTTGTCGAGCGGACTGCCCCGCGGGCGCGGCACGATCGCGACGCGGCCGGGCTCGCCGCCGGCACCCGCGGCCTCCCAGTCGACGTAGAAGCTGTAGTCGATGCGCGCGATGTCCGGCTTGCCGCGCGCTTCGGAGAGCCGCTGCGCAAGCTTCCACAGCGCGCGAAGCTCCTCCGTCCACGGCGGATCCGACGGCGACGGCAGGTCGCTGGCGAACGCGTCGCCGAGCGCGTCGAGGCGCAGGTTTGCGGCAATCGGCACGCGCTCGATCGCGGTCGCATGGGCGCTGGGTGCGCCGGCCGCGTCGACGTCGACGTACAGCGACAGTGCCGCCGGCGTCGTTCCCGCCTCCAGCGTGAACGCAGCGACGATGTCATCAGGAAGCATCGTGATCTTGCGCCCGGGCATGTAGACGGTCGACAGTCGCGTGCGCGCGATGCGGTCGGTCGGCGAATCGCGCGGAAGCGCGAGCGCCGGACAGGCAATGTGGATGCCGATCCGCGTATGGCCATTCGGCAGGTTGACGACGGAGAACGCGTCGTCGATCTCGGTGGTCGTGGCATCGTCGATCGAGAATGCGCGCACGGCTGCGGTCGGCAGTGCGGGCAGCGCGGGCGCCGCGCCACGCGGCGGAAAAGCGACGCCGTCGGGAAAGGCCTCGGCGAGGAAGCGGTTGAAGTGATAGTCGTGCGACGACGGGATCGCGCCGCATTTCGCCAGGAGCTCCACCGGGCCGATCTTCTGCGCGTCGCAGGCGCGGGCGAGCGCCTTCCATTCGAGCGCGTTCTTGTCGGGTTTGTACAGCAGCATCGGCAGGCGCGCGGCAAGCGGCTCGGGCAGGCGATGCGCCGCGAGCGCGGCGACCCACTCGTCGACCTGCACCGTCTCGCGCTTCTTGCGCTCGACCGAAACGAGCGCGGCCTTCAGTGCATCGGCGGGCGCCTTGCGATAGCGCCCCTTGCCGCGGCGGTAGAAATACATCGGCGACGCCGACAGCGCCAGCGCCACGGCCGCCGCCTGCGCCGGCGCAGGAAGGGCGCCATAGTATTCGCGCGCCAGCTCGTCGAAGCCGAACTCCGCCTCGCCGGTCGCTTCCCAGAGGAAATCGGCGTCGAGCTCGGCCGCGAGACGCTGCGCCTGCGCCAGCGTCTCCGCCGCCCCCGGCGCAGCAAAGCGCAGCAGGACGCTCGCCGCCTTGATCTTCATCCGCTTGCCCGACGCGGACTCGACCTGCAGCGACGCGTCGTTATCGGCGAGGACGCTGCCGGCCTTGAGCTGGCCGTCGTCCTCGAACAAGACATTCATGGGAACCGGATGGTGACGGCGAGGGGGCGTCGATTATACCGAGCGCGCCGATCGCGACTGCCACCGGGCGCCGCCGCCCTCGCCGCCATGCGCTAACATCGAACCTGCACAATGCTGGCACTCACCCAACAGATCCGCTTCTGCACCGGCGCCGACGGGGCGCGGATTGCGTACGCCACGTCGGGCGCGGGCGCGCCGCTCGTCAAGGTCTCGAACTGGCTCTCGCACCTCGAGTTCGACTGGCAGAGCCCCGTCTGGACGCACCTGCTGCGCGAGTTGTCGCAGGGGCGCACGCTCGTGCGCTACGACGAGCGCGGCTGCGGCCTCTCCGATCGCGACACCGAGCTGTCGTTCGAGCTTTGGGTGCGCGATCTCGAAACGGTCGTCGACGCCTGCGGCCTCGAGCGTTTTCCGCTGCTCGGCATTTCGCAGGGCGCGTCGATCGCCATCGCCTACGCGGTGCGCCATCCGGAGCGTGTCTCGCACCTCGTCCTGCACGGCGGCTACGCGCGCGGACGGCTGCACTGGGAGCGCTCCGGCGCCACGAGCGACGAGGCAGAACTGATGATCCGGCTGGCCGAGCTTGGCTGGGGCCAGGACAATCCGGCGTTCCGCCAGTTCTTCACGACGCAGTTCATTCCCGACGGCTCGCCGGAACAGCACGAGTGGTTCAACGAGCTCGAGCGCATCTCGACGTCGCCGCAGAACGCGGCGCGCTTCATGCGCATCTTCCACGCGATCGACGTTGTCGCGCTGCTGCCGCGCGTCGCATGCCCCACGCTCGTGTCGCACGGCGTGAACGACGCGCGGGTGCCGTTCGAGGAAGGCCGGCTCATCGCGACGCACATTCCCGGCGCGCGCTTCGTGCCGCTCGAAACCCGCAACCACACGCTGCTCGAGCACGAGCCTGCGTGGCAGCGATGGGTCGACGAATTGCGTGCGTTCCTCCCCGGGGCGCCGGCGGGCTCGCTGCGTTTCGACGTCCTGACCCGGCGGGAGCGCGACCTCGTGGAGCTGATCGCACAGGGCCGCGACAACGCGCAGATCGCTGCGCAGCTCGGGCTGTCGTCGAAGACGGTGCGCAACCACATCACGAGCATCTTCGCCAAGCTCGAAGTCGAGAACCGCGCCCAGGCCATCGTGCTGGCGCGTGAGGCGGGCTTCGGCGCGCCGCGTACGTAATATTCGCCATCGGGACGCCAGTCCCACGTTTCCCCGCCGTTTCGCCCCGTTTTCGCGTCGCGTCCCCGCCTCTGGGACTCCGCCCCTATGTCGCGGTGCAACAAGCGTCGCGACAATGCCGTCACGTCGGGCCCACTGCGCCGGCGTGCCGCCACAGAGAGCCGCGAGCATCGCGTTCCTCTCCCGACGGGGCGGCGAAACGAGGAGCAAGGCGAAATGAACGAAAGCACTCGCAGGACCCTGACCGCGCTCGACCGCATCGCCACCGCCACGATCTTCATGACCGCGATTTCGATTGCGGCCGTGTCCGCGTTCGCTGCCGAAGCGCCGACGTCGATCGCCGCGTGCATCGCGCCCACGACCTTCGTGGCTGCGCGCCACCTGTCGGAAAGCGATCGGGCGGACGCCACCGGCCGCGCGACGGCTGCAGCCACGGGGGGACGTTGATCATGTATGCGTCCAGCCAGTGGTTCGCCGCTCAGGCGCTCTCGTCGATTCGCCACGGCATGGGAAGCCGCGTCGCTTTCACTGTCGCCCGGCGCGCAAAAGTCTGGATCGCCGCGCGGCGTGCCGTCGCGGCAGCCCCGGGCCCGTGCCTCACGATCGCCGTGTCGACGGAGCGCAGCCTCGCCATCGACGGGCCGCGGGGCTGCACGATCCGCCTGGTTTCCGGGCAGCTGTGGATCACCGCCGAAGGTCACGCGCGCGACGTGATCGCCAACCCGGGCGTCACGGTGACGCTCGAGCCCGACGTGCGCTCGAATGTCAGCGCCTTCCGCGACGCGATCGCCGTGGTCGCGCTGCCGCCCGGAAGCCGCGTCGGCGCGTTCGCGCTGTCCGACCACGAGGGCGAGCGCGTGCTGACGGTCACGACACCGGTACCGCGCTGGCACGACGTCGTGCAGGCGCGGATTGCCGCGCTCATCGCCGGGGTGCGCACGTATGCACGCCGCCGTCATGCCGCCCGCCTCGCGGCGTCGCAGGAGCGACCGGCATGGCCATGATGACTTCGTTCCCCGACTCGCGCGCGACCCGGTCGGCAAGCGTCGCGCCGTCCGCGCCTGCGCCGCGCGACGGCGCCGCCGCCGCGCCTGTCGTGATGCTGCACTCGTCGCTCGCTTCGCGGTCGCAGTGGGGCGCGCTGGCGGCGCGTCTCGCGCCGCGCCACGACGCGATCCCGCTTGACCTTTGCGGCTACGGCGAGCAGCCCATGCCGGCCGCGCGCCGCACCTTCACGCTCGACGACGAAGTGCAGGCGGTCGCGGCGCGCGTGGACCGTCTGTTGCCATCCGGAACGCGCTTCCATCTCGTAGGGCATTCGTACGGCGGCGCGGTGGCGCTCCGCTATGCGCAGCGCCACGGCGAGCGTGTCGCCAGCCTGGCACTGTACGACCCCGTCGCGTTCAGCCTGCTCGACGGCACCGACGGCCTCGGCGAGCTGGCCGCCGAAGTGGCGCGGCTCGTCGACGTGCACCGGTATCACGAGGCGACGCGCGCATTCGTCGATTTCTGGAGCGGCGAAGGCCAGTTCGTGGCGCTGCCGCTGCCGGTGCAGGCGCGCCTCGCTCGGCGCATTGCCAAGGTGCCGCTCGATTTTGCCGCCGCGCGCTCCGCGCCGCTGCGGCTCACCGATTGCCGCTCAATCATGACGCCCGCGCTGGTGCTCGGCGGGACGCACAGCCCCGCCGTCGCGCAGCGCATCGTCGCCGCGCTGGCCGACGCGCTGCCCGACGTGCGCACCGCCTGGATCGACGCGGGCCACATGGGACCCGTCACGGACGGTTTGCGCATCAACGCGCTGTTCGAAGCGTTCATCGACGCCTGCGCTTCGCGCGACCTCGCGCGCCCGGCGGCGGTTGCGGAGATCCGGCAACGCCGCTGCGCCTGAACGCGCCCCGCGGGCGCGCCGATTGTGCGCTCGCGGGGATTGCTTCACGATGGCGCCTTTCCCGACGAACGGATGCGCCATGCCTTCCATGCCTTACCACCGCCTGGGCGACAGCGGACTCGAGGTCTCCGCGCTGTGCCTTGGCACAATGATGTTCGGCGATCGCACCGACGCCGCGACGACGAACGAGATCGTCGCGCACGCGTTCGATGCCGGCGTGAACTTCATCGACACCGCCGACGTTTACACGAAGGGAGCGGCCGAGACGCTGACCGGCGCCGCCATCCGCGCGCAACGCTCCCGCTGGATCCTCGCCACCAAGGTCGCGAACGTCATGGGCGCCGCACCGCACGATGGCGGGCTGTCGCGGCGCTGGATCTTCCAGGCGTGCGAAGGCAGCCTGAAGCGGCTCGGCACCGACTACATCGACATCTACTACCTGCACAAGGACGATCCGAAGACGCCGATCGCCGAGACGGTGGCCGCGATCGGCGACCTCATCCGCGCCGGTAGCATCCGCTACTTCGGCGTGTCGAACTTTCGCGGCTGGCGGATTGCCGAAGTGGTGCGCTGGTGCGAAAAGCTGGGCGTTCCCCGGCCGGTCGTGTGCCAGCCGTACTACAACCTGCTGAACCGGATGCCCGAGGTCGAGATCCTTCCGGCCTGCGCTCACTACGGGCTCGGCGTCGCCTCGTATTCGCCGGTGGCGCGCGGCGTCCTCACGGGGAAGTACGCCAAGGGGAATGCGCCCGCCGATTCGCGCGGCGGCCGCAAGGATCGCCGCTTCATGGAGACGGAATTCCGCACGGAGTCGATCGCGATCGCGGACAGGATCGCGGCGCATGCGGCGGCGACGGGCCGCACACCGATCCAGTTCGCCCTCGCCTGGCTGTGGGCGAACCGCCTCGTGTCGTCGGTGATCGCAGGGCCGCGCACGCTGGCGCAATGGCAGGACTACGTCGGCGCGCTCGGCACCGCGTGGACGGACGCCGACGAAGCGCTCGTCGATTCGCTGGTCACACCGGGCCATCCGTCGACGCCCGGCTACAACGATCCGCAGTATCCGTTCTTCGGGCGGCTGCGCCGCTGACTGCGGCGGCCGCGTCAGTTCCGCAGTGGTCCGGGCGCCGGGCCCTCGACCGGCGCGGCGGCGCCGGCGTCGGGCGGCGCCTTGCCGAGGTTGCGTTCGAGGAATGCGAACAGCGCCTGGTAGAAGCGGAGCTGGTTTTGCTCCCGTGCGAGCGAGTGGCCCTCGCCGTCCAGCTCCAGCCATTCGTAGTCCTTGCCGTTCTGCTTCAGCGCCGCGACCATCCGCTCGCCGTGCGAGATGGGCACGCGCGCGTCCCGGTTGCCGTGGGCGATCAGGACGGGGACCTTGATTCGGGCAACGTTCTTGAGCGGCGAGACGTCGTCGAAGCGCTGCTTGCCGGAATTGTCGAGCTCGCCGATCGTGGCCCGCCGGAGCATGCGGCCGACGGCTTTCGCATTGACGTCCGAATCGTCCTTCAGCATGTGCTCGATGTCGCTCACGCCCGCCAGGCTCACGCCGCAGCGATAGAGATCGGGCGTCTTCGCGAGCCCCCAGAGCGCGGCGTAACCGCCGTAGCTGCCGCCGAAAATGCAGATCCTGCGGGCGTCCGCATAGCCACGGTCGACCAGCCAGCGCACGCCGGCCGTGATGTCGTCCTGCATCGCGAGGCCCCACTGCCCGTAGCCCGCGACTTCGAAGCGCTTGCCGAAACCCTGCGACCCGCGGAACTGCGGCTGCAGCACCACGTATCCCCTTGACGCGAGGAGCTGGACCGTCGGGTCCCACTGCCAACGGTCGCGCGCGATCGGACCGCCGTGCACCACCACGACGGCCGGCGCGTCGCGCGCACCGTCGGCAGGCAGCGTGAGGTAGGCCGGGATCGTCAGTCCGTCAGCGGCGGCGTAGCTCACCACCTGCGTCGGGCGCATCTTGCCGGGGTCGATGCCCGGCTTCGCCGCGGCGATCTCGCGCAACGTCATTCGCGTCGTGTCGAGCAGGAACCAGCGACCCGGGTCGACGTCGCCGTGCGAGTACACGAGCGCGCGATCGGGCGTGCGGCCGACGACGAGGTTGATCCGGCCGGGAACGGCCTTGTCCAGCCCTTGCTGGATCTCGGACCAGCGCGTGTCGAGCCATTCGATCTCGGGTTTCATGCCCTCCGTGACCACGAGGTCGTAGTTCTCGTCGTTCTCGCTCCTGTGCGCGTAGATGTCCTGCGTCGGATGGCCCGCCATCATTTCCTCGACCCGCCGCAGCCCGAGGTCGTAGCGAAAGTAGGCGAGCGTGTCGCGATCCTGCCGCGACGAGACGGCGAGCGATTTGCCGTCGCGCGTCAGGTACATCGGCGTCCAGTATTCGGCGGTCACCGGGAACGTCGCCAGCTTTTCCCAGTCGGCGTCGGCGGAGGCGCGGTACCAGTGGGTAATCGTCGTGTCGTCGGACCAGAACGCCGTGCTCATGGTCGACACGACGCGCGCATTGCCGCTGCCGTCGAAGATCCATTTGATCGGATCACCGGGCATGTTGAAGTTCGTGACCGTCTTCTCGCCGGTCTCTACGTCGACGCGATCGATCCAGGCGGTGCTGCCGAGACGCGTGGCCAGCACCCGATCATGGCCCGCCGTGTCGCGCGCGACGCGG
>Ga0207703_10004058_pt1 | contig 12094 bp, 7 predicted proteins | sample KBSSwiS12_FD_184304 | JGI IMG/M metagenome (GOLD analysis project Ga0207703, IMG submission 184304) | Switchgrass rhizosphere microbial communities from Kellogg Biological Station, Michigan, USA - KBS Switchgrass S1-2 (SPAdes) (version 2) | ecosystem: Host-associated > Plants > Roots >... | reverse complement strand
ATATATTTTTGTTACACCGGTATTGCTTAAGGTTGCGCTTAATGAAGCTGGAGTAATCGCAGCTGATACGTTTGCACTAGAATTAACACTGTAATCTGTTGCAGCGCTGGAATTGGTGCCAGTAATACTGCCAACTGCTAATCCATTGACTGTTAAGGTGTTAGCAGCAAGGACGTGTGCACTATTATAAGTTGCACCAGAATTTGTTAATGAAGCAGCGGTATCACCAGCAACAAAACCTGAAACGTTATAAGTTGGTGTAAAGCCGGCTGGTGCAGCATTAGTACCATTATAAACTTTAGTAACGCCCGTATTAGTTAAACTTGCAGTTAAAGCTTTTGCTGTGATAGTTGCGGAAACATTTGCACTTGAATTAACACTATAGTCAGAGAACACACTGGCATTGGTGCCAGTAATGCCGCTAATTGCTAAACCACTGGTTGTGACTGTGTTTGCTGTCAACACGTGTGCACTATTATATGCACTACCACTATTAGTTAAGGAAGCAGCTGTATCGCCTGCAACAAAACCAGTGACATTAAATGTTGGTGTAAAACCGACAGGCGCACTAGTTGTAGCATCATAAACTTTGGTGACACCAGTATTTGTTAAGCTTGCAGTTAAAGATTTTGCTGTGATAGCAGCAGAAACATTAGCGCTGGCATTAACACTGTAATCTGATGCAGCGCTTGAATTGCTACCGGTGATACCACTAATTGCTAAGCCACTGGTTGTGACTGTGTTTGCTGTCAACACGTGAGCACTGTTATAAGCACTGCCTGAGTTAGTTAAGGTAGCTGACGTGTCTCCGGCAACCAAACCAGAGAATGAATAAGTTGGGGTAAATCCTGCAGGTGCTGCAGTTGTACCATCATAAACTTTGGTGACACCGCTATTTGTTAAGCTTGCGGTTATGGATTTTGCCGTAATCGTACCGGTGTTAGTTCCACCAGCTAAGGTATAGTTAGAAGCTAACCCACCATTGGTGCCATCACCTAATGCCAGTGAACCAAGTGTTAAGGTTTGTGAGCCAGCTGCAACGTGACTGCTTGCAACCGTGCCAGTACCGCTAGCTATCGTTAAGGTTTGTGAGCCAATCATGCCGGTGATGGTTGGCGTGAATGAACCAGTGGCAAAATTAGTTGTCGCATCATAAGCACGTGTTGCACTTAAGTTTACAACTTTGGCATTAATCGTACCGATATTGGCATTAGCTGAAGATGAACCTAATGTATATCCATAAACTGTTGCGGCACCATTCGTTGCGCTAGCAATTGAAATTCCTGAAACAGCTACATTAATGCCAGCGCCTGCATTAGCTGAACCATATGTGCCACTACCTGGGTTATTTAGCGTAACCGTATCACCATTTACTGCGCCACTTGCAGAATAATTTCCTGCTAATAAACTTGCAGTTGTGGTTGCATCATAGGTTTTTGTTACGGTACCAGTTAAAGTTGGCGTAATAACTGGTGCCAAGGTGTAAAGGAAACCATTACCAGAACCTAGTACGGTTGAAGAACCAAATGTCGCATTATATTGAATAAAATTATAAGCAATGCTACCACGGGTATCATTGGCAGGATTTCCTGACCATACCAGGAAGCGACCGCTACCTGGGTTTAATGCAGAAGATGATGAATTATTAACAAATTGGCTAGCCGCTAAGATGAGTGAGTCGCCAGTTGTAGCTGCGGTTATCGTCGTACCAGAATTAAGCGTTATTGCGTTACTGCCAGCATTAATTTGGATACTGCCAGCGCCTGAAGTTAAATTACCGGAAACCGTCACTGCACCAGAAGTGTTTGTTACAGCTAAGTTTCGACCAAAACTAGAAGCGCCGAGATTTAATGCACCACCGCTTACTAAAGAAATATTATTTGCGCCGCTATTTGATAATTGCTCGGCATCAGTAAACGCATTTGATGAATTATTCAATGTGATAGCATTACTGCCGGCGCTGAAACTAGATGTGCCAGCTACCGTCAACACACCACTTTGTGTGATAGCACCGCCAGCAGTTACAGATAAATTGCCACTGTTTGTTAAGGTAAGCGCAGGTAAAGCAATCGCTGCATTATCAAATTGTAAAGTCAGATTACGTAAGTTACTGATTCCAGTAAAACTAGACATAGTAGCGCTAGCATTAGTATTGCGAATACCAATATCGCGAATATTCGTTAAAGTGCCACCAAATGCGAGAGCGTTAGTACCAAAGTTATTTGCTTGTGTATTTAATAAGATATCGGATAAAGCAGCAGAAACAGTAGCTGTTGTAACACCGCCAGTTGCTGTAATAATACCGCTTTGAGAAATACTGCCATTAGCAGTTAATCCTAAGGTATTTCCTACACTTACTGTGCCAACATTAAGTGCTGTGTTATTTGTTAAGCCAACTGCATTTGCGCCACTATTAAATAGTGACACCGCACCAGTTAACACATTCGCTGCATTTAAGGTAATTGCATTAGCAGCTGCAAAGAAACTTGAGGTGCCGGCTACAGTGAATATACCGGTTTGTGTAATATTGCCGCCAGTCGTGACACTCATGTTAGCGCCACTTGTTAAGGTGGTAGCGGCAAATTGAGCGGCAGCATTCTTAAGTACGACGGTTAAATTCACTGCACCACTTATTGCGCCACCAAATACCATGGTGCCTGTGCCAACACCGCTGATTAAACTTGCGGTATTTAAGGTGATAGGATTGTTAATTGTTGTAGAAGCATTACTTAAGACTAATGCACCACCATTATTAATACCGGTACCATTTAAGGTTATCGTGTTGGCATTTGTTAAGGTTGCGCTGCTTAAATTAATATCTAATGCGGCACCTGCTGTAACACTAGTTCCTGTTGTACTACCTAAACCACCAATGCTAGAAATTTTTAAGGTACCAGCACTGACAGTAGTTGCACCTGTATAAGTGTTTGCACCTGATAATGCCAAGGTACCACTGCCTTGCTTGACAAGGGCAAAGCCTGCTCCGCTGACTAGTGCGGAAATTGATAAATCATTAGCTGCTGTACCATCTGCTATAACAAAATTACGCGGTGTACCGCCTAATGCTAAATTGCCAGTTATAGATGCGCCTGTTGCACCTGCGCCATTTGCATTTAAGGTAACATCACCACCTAATGTTAACGTGCCAACTCCTGTGCTAACAATTGCACCTGCTGTTTGGCCACTATTTAAAGTTAATGTTGTAATAGATTGGGTAAAACCATTTAAGTTAAATGTGCCAGGTGCTCGTACTGTTACAGCTTGTGAAGTAAAACCACTGTTGATGCCACTTTGTAAAACACCAGAATTAACAATCAATCCCCCGCTGAGACCGCCGGCGTTATTTTTAAGTACCGTGCCGCTACCATTAACAGTTAACCCAGCCGTACCTGTCACCATTGCATTGCTATCCAAGGTCAAATTAGAAAGAGCAAATATATTTGCTTGTTGGCTACCAAATGCAAAACCAGCGTTATTTTTGGTGGGTTGGACAATGTTAGCGCCGTTAAGAGATAAAACATTCCCACTACCAATTGTGACTGAAATAGTGGAAGCATTTGGATTGTAATTATAAGTAATGCCGCCTGATAAAAGCAGTGAGTTTATTGTTAAGTTATCATTTGCAGAATAATTTGCAGTCAATTTCACATTAGCGTTTGTAGCTGACGTAGCAGTATATTCAGCTGCTAATAGTGGACGCAAACCATTAACAGAACCGGTGGGAGGATTATAAGTTACAAAATCAGTACCAGCGCTTGAGTTACCAGAAGCACCGCCAGCACCAATTACACCAGCTAAAATACTAACAGTTGATGTTCCGGAATTACCGCCACCACCTGTTAAGGTTGGCGCTGCTGTGAAAACAATATTTGAATTATTAGCTGTTGCTGAAGCAACTGTATTTGCACCTAAATTTGTACCTCTAAATAAAGCGGTTGCACCGGCTGTTCTGCTTAATGATGCAAAGGTAACTAAAACATTTTTTGCAGCATTGGGTGATAAGGTAATTGTTGAATAACCAGTGCTTAGCGCTAATTGACCAACTGATTGCGCCGTATTATTGACTGAATTACCAATCACAGCAAATTCGCCACCATTTAAGGTAAGAACATTGCTACCGCTGATGCGACTATTATTATTGGTACCATTATTGTCTAAGGTTAAGGTTGCGCCTTGATTGACGGTAAAGGTAGTGCTAGCTGCCGCACCACTTGCACCACTTAAGGTAATGCCACCTTGATTAAGAGACGTTGCGCCAGAATAAGTATTGTTACCGGTTAATGTTAATAAACCCGTACCATTTTTTGTTAACGTACCGGTACTTGTTGCAATCACGCCGCTTTGACTGATATTACCGGTACCATTTACTACTAAATTAAATGTGTTACCTGTTACACCGCCACTTAATGCTAAGGTACCGCTACCACTTGAACTAAGTGTTGCACCACTTGCTGTTAAGTTAATAACGCGATCACTAGTACTACCGGAACCTGTGTAATTTAAAATACCCGTTGCGCCAATCGCAATCGTGCCATTGCCAACCGTGGTTGGTGCGCCTAAGTTGCTGCTACCACCGCTTACATTTGCAATCGTACTGAAATTTAAGGTACCGGAAGAAACTGTAGTTGGACCAGTGTAAGTATTTGCTTGTGATAAGGTAACGGTGCCACTACCTTGTTGCGTTACGCCACCTGAACCACCAATCACAGCGCTTTGTGTCACGCTTCCAACTGCATTTAAGATTAATGCAGAACCGGCAGCGCCTGTTGTAATCGCAGCGTTAATCAAAATATTATTTGCTGCGGTTAAAGTTAAACTGTTAGCGCTTGCCCATGCAATCGCATCTACAACAGTGATGTTGCCAAGACCACTGCCACTTGCATTAGTTGTAGTAACAATAACGTTAGCAGAAGCGAGTGCTGCTGTTAAACTGCCGGTTGTTAAAAGTGAATCTAATACACCGGTAGTTGCGGATGAGCTACCACCAGAAATTGTATTAGCGCTATTGTCTGTACCAAACATGCCAGCAGCAGTTGCATTAGCTTGATTAGTAGCAATATATATATTAGTTGGATCTAACAACCATGTGCCGGTAGCGCCATGAGCTGCAAGTAAATTAACGTAACTACCATTTACATCTAAATATTGTTTACCTGATGTTTCAGCCCAACCACCATTTCCTGATGATGAACCACCTTTAGCGGAAATTGAGCCGTAAAAACGGGTATCGAAATCTGACCAAGCAACAATTTTGCCACCGTTGCCACTGACTAAAGCATCAGCATTAAGAGAAACATCTTTACCAACAAACACATGGCTAGCATTCATTTCTGGACCAACACCATGAGCATTGCCACCAATTAATATGCTGCCGCCACCGCTATGGCCACTTGTATCAATGCGAGCATTGCCACTAATAACAATGTCGTTACCTAATACTTTTACGCTGCCGCCTTTTTCACCGGCATTTTTACCTGATGCCACTAAACTACCTGTTACAGTTACTTTGCCGGCATTACCATTTAAGACAATTTCACCATTTACGACACCGACTGATTGAGCTTGTGCAATACCTTTCATATTAATTGCATTATCAAGCACTTGATTAGCGCCATTAGCAGTCATTTGGATTTTGCCGCCGTTAGCAATGATGATGCCATCGTTGCTTACTGCGCTTGATAAACGACGACCTTCTGCATCTCTTGCATGCTCAGAAACTTTTCCTTCTACGGCAAAATTCACTAACTGATCGCCAGTGAAATCAATGGTGAATGCTGTGCTAGCACCCAACACTACCATCCCAAAATTTGCTTCAATAAGACCGTTATTAGCTACACCAACACCAATAAGAGCTGCTAAGCCGGCATTTTTAATAATGATTTCACCATCATTAACAATTGCGCCATCGTAACCAGCAGCTTGAGAAAAATGATAATTGCCTGACATGAAATCGCGTGTACGAATATTTGCGGTAGTTGCAACTAAACCTGAAACATTTACATAAGAACCAGGACCAAACCAAATACCAGCTGGGTTAACTAACCAGACTTGGCCGTTTGCATGGATTTGACCAAAGATTTTTGAAGCGCCTTGGCTGGGATTAATACGATTTAAAGTAATTGAACCAGCGTTAGGTTGTTGATAATGCACTGCTTCGTTGCTATTAACGTTATAAGAGCGCCAGTTGACGACGGCTTTATTAGATGTTTGATTAATTTGAATAACGTTGGCACTAGGGGAAGTGATCGTGGCATTCCCTGCTTCCACTTGTCCGCCTTGAGGATTAGCAACTGCTAAATTCGAGACGAAAAGAGGCGTTAGGGTAAGCCCAGCTAGCAGTCCCTTGATTACATGGAAGAAAATCTTTTTCTTATTGTTATTGTGTGATTTCTTTCCTCTATAGAGCCGTAAACCAGTCGACTCCACTATGTTGCTCCCAGTTAACTAATTGATAGTTATAATAATCCCACATCCGCTTTCCTAAGCAGATATGGGACATACCTTATATATAGTCGATATTGGGGATTTAGCCAGTGTAAATGAAGATATATTTTTATAATAAAATCAAATAGATATGAGTGACATTATTCAGACCTGAGTGCATCGATAGGATTTAGCTTAGAAGCGAGGTAAGCAGGGTAGAATCCAAAGAAAATACCAACCGCTACTGACACCGAGAAGCCAGCAAAGGGTGGCAGTAAAAATAAATTAAATTCCCAATGCCACAACCAAGCGATGATGAAAGCAATTAAAATTCCAATAATCACCCCCGACACGCCGCCCACTAAAGACAACATAACGGCTTCCGTTAAAAATAAGCCACTGATATCAGAGCGTTTTGCGCCAACGGCTAAGCGAATCCCAATTTCTCTGCGTCTTTCTACAATAGAAACAAGCATGATATTCATCACGCCTATGCCGCCGACAACCAAAGACACGCTACCGATTAAACCTAAAAACACGGTCAAAATGTCGCTTTGCTTTTTCATTTTCGCTATTAACTCTTGCGCGCTTCTAAAGCTAACTTGCTTACCTGTTACCACTTGATTGAAATATTGCGAAATTTTTTCTTCGACATTGGCGATGACCGCTTTCGGTGACAAACGCACGATAAGATTGTCTATGGTTGCGTACTTGCTTAACACGGTTGATGCCATCAAAGGCACTAAGACGGAACGATCAATGTTGGCATAAACAAAACTATTCTCCGGCCAACTATCCGCCACCCCCACCACCACAAAAATATTTTTGCCTATTTGTAACTGCTGGCCGACGGGATCTTTGATAGAGATTTTTTTCATTTCTTCATACACTTCGCGTCCGATCACGCAATAAAATGCATAATTGTCCGCAATAGAGATAAAACGTCCACTCTTTATTTTGATATGAACAATATCGGCAAAACCCTGTGTTACCCCTAAAATCATGCCGTTAATTGAATTGCCATTATAAAAAACGGGATGAAAAATTTGTGTATATGGCGCCACTTGCACAATATCCGGGTCAGCATTCACTACACCTAATGCTTGCGTCAGTGATACTGCCTCCATTTTCCCACTGGTACCTTTGCTTTCCTCGCCCACTGAATTGACTGACACTGCTAACAAATCAGTTCCTAAGGATTTGAACTGTTTTAATGCTTCATTCGTGGCCAATTGCCCGCCCAATACCATGGCCACCACCGATGCCGTTCCCACCAGCACCCCTAGCAATGCCAGCACGGACCGCAACTTGGAAAAATAAAGGTTAGATAAGCCTTCTTTTGCATGTTCGATATATTTCATGGGCTGGAATTTTACCACACAACAAATTATTGTCATCAACAGCCACCTCTGCTAGGATTTTGACCCATTCAAGACGCGAACAATGAAGGCAAAAAACAGGATGTGGTCGTTCCTCACCAGCCTAACATCACCCAAACGATTCTTTTATCTTTCAGATAAGGCTATTCCTTGGCTGATCATATTCTTCATTCCCACTTTCGCTTACGGTTTATTGGGCGGCCTCTTCTTAGCTCCTGCTGACTACATTCAAGGTGAAGGCTTTCGCATTATTTATGTGCATGCTCCTTGTGCTTTTCTTTCTCTTTTTATTTACGGCATCATGAGCGCCGCTGCTTTTTTCACTATCGTGTTGCGTTTGAAAATGGCGCCTCTCGTTATTCGTCACAGTGCACCACTTGGTGCAAGCTTCACTTTGTTAGCATTGATTACCGGCAGCTTGTGGGGCAAACCAATGTGGGGAGCATGGTGGATTTGGGATGCGCGTTTAACATCTGAACTTATTTTATTATTTTTATATAGCGGCATCATCTTACTGCAATCTGCGATGGCACAAAAAAAATCGGCTGATCGTACTCTCGCGATTTTAATTTTAATTGGCTTCATTGATATTCCCATCATTCATTATTCTGTGTATTGGTGGAACACATTACATCAAGGTGCAACACTCACATTATTTACCAGACCCAGTATTGCTTCTTCGATGTTGTATCCTTTGTTGTCGATGATAGTCGCCTTTCTCATTTACTATTCCATCGTACTGTTAATACGAATGCGTTATGACATGATTTCGCTGGATGCAAATTATCATTGGCTTGAAAGGAATTCGCTATGAATGAACATGGTTTTTATATCGTCAGTGCTTACGGTGTGGTGTTATTTTTATTAGCCTTGCAATGGTTAGTCCCTTGGTTACGATGGCGACGATTTTTACGTCAGCAAAAAAATACTTAGGGAATCATGAACCACATTCATAAGCGTCGTATTTACATTATAGTATTATTGGCTGTCGGTTTAGGGCTTGCTGCAGGCTTAATATTATATGCATTAAAACAAAATATTAATGTCTTTGTTACACCTAGCCAAATTCTCTCATCACATCTTAGCCCTGATTATCATTTTCGTTTAGGTGGCATGGTTAAAAAAGACAGTGTCATTAGAGACAAAAAAAGCTTAAATGTTTCTTTTATTGTGACTGACCTTAAGAGTGAAATAACCGTCTTTTACACAGGTGGTTTGCCTGACTTATTCCGTGAAGGCAAAGGCGTAGTGGCGGAGGGTCACTTAGACCAACAACAGCATTTTATTGCTACCCAAGTTTTAGCTAAACATGATGAAAACTACATGCCAAAAAACGTGGCGGAAATGCTTAAGAAAAACCGCTAACCACCCCCTCCCCTCTCCATGAAAAAAGTTGAGAGGGGGGTTTAAGTGACTGAATTTTAAAGACTGGAAAATAGCTAACCCATGATCCAACTAGCCGGCCAACTAAGCTTAAGCTTTGCCTTAATGCTTGCTCTCTTGCAAGGATTGCTACCTTTATGGGGCAGCTATCGCGACAACCCATATGCCTTAGCCGCTGCTCGCCCCTTCGCACTTGGCCAGCTTGCCTTGGTTGTCATCGCTTATGTGTTACTGACCATTGCCTTTCTTAACAGCGATTTCACGATTGCCTATGTCGCTGAAAATTCTCATGCTTCCCTGCCTTTTATGTATCGCTTAACAGCTGTATGGGGCGCGCATGAAGGATCAATTTTATTGTGGATTTTATTACTAAATGTTTGGACGCTACTCTTTATTCTCTTTGAGAAACAAAACAGTAACTTACCGCTGGTGCTTGCCATACTTGGCTTAATTAGCTTTAGTTTCTTATGCTTTCTACTACTGACTTCTAATCCTTTCGCTGCCGCCGTTGGTCCACAAACCGGTCATGATTTAAATCCTTTATTACAAGATCCAGGCTTTGTCATTCATCCACCTATGCTTTATATGGGTTATGTTGGTTTCTCGGTTACTTTTGCCATCACACTTGCTGCCTTAATTCGCGGACGCTTAGATGCAAATTGGGCAAATGTCGCCAGACAATTTGCCATTGCCGCATGGTGTTTTCTGACGCTAGGTATCATGTTAGGAAGTTGGTGGGCATATCGTGTTTTAGGTTGGGGTGGTTTTTGGTTTTGGGACCCAGTCGAAAATGCTTCCCTACTTCCTTGGTTATCCGGCACTGCTCTCATTCACACGTTAGCGTTAACAGAAAAGCGTGGCACAGCAAAAGCTTGGTCTGCATTGCTCGCGTTAATTTGTTTTGCGCTCAGTTTATTGGGAACGTTTCTAGTACGTTCAGGTGTATTAATTTCTGCGCATACATTTGCAAATGATCCCAAACGTGGTGTCTTTCTTTTATTGTTACTTGCTATTTTAATTTGTGCTGCGCTGTTTGTTTACCTGATTCGTCTTCCGCAACTTTCTTCACCGCAGAAGCCGTTTGTGCCAAGAGAAATAATTTTGCTCGTTAACAGCATATTACTGATTGTTGCTATGTTAACAATTTTATTAGGCACACTTTATCCACTCATCTTCGATGCCTTGCATCTTGGTGCAATTTCTGTCGGCGCGCCTTATTTTAATTTAGTGATGGCGCCATTGGTTTTACTCATGATGCTAGTGATGGGCTTTGCACCTTTTTGCGCATGGCAATCGCAATTAGTAAAAAGAATATGGCAACTAACTTGGAGAAAATGTTGTTTTTGCCTTTTGATCATGCTCATTATTTGGTTGCAACGCATGCCGTTTATGACTGGCATTAGCATTGGTTTAAGCGTGTGGATTTTAGTAAGCGTCATGAGCACTTTTCGTATCGCACCTGGTATGGCGTTTTCGCATACCGGTTTTGCCGTGTTTATCATCGGCATTATGCTTTCTAGTTCTCTATCAACAGAAAAAGAAGTTCGCCTTAAACCGGGTCAAACGACAATCATTGGCCCGTATCAATTTCTTTTTATTGATACAGAAGGAACTAGCGGCTCAAATTTTCGCGGTATACGCGCCAACTTTGAAGTTACTAAGCATAATCGGCATATCGTCAATTTAAGCCCTGAAAAACGTATTTACACGGTACGCCACATGGTGATGACAAAAGTTGATATCCATCCCAGTATTTTCCGCGATCTTTATATCGCCTTAGGTGAGCCCTATGGACAAGATGATTGGTCAGTCCGCTTGTATTATAAGCCATTTATTCGCTGGATTTGGGCAGGCGGGCTTTTGATGATATTAGGCGGGATATTAGGCATCATCCAAAATAAAAAACGCGAGGAGCAAAATATTCATGCTTGATTTACAACGCTTAAAATTATTTTTACCTTTTCTTTTTTTACTAGCTTTATTTGGCTTGCTAGGAAGAGAATTATTTTATGCCACACCCAATGAACCACCTTCTGTTTTAATTGGCGAAGCTGTCCCACATTTTCAACTGCCCTCTCTCTTTTCGCCTAGCATTTTGTTTACACCTAAAACTTTCCATGGTCAGATCAGCTTATTAAATGTCTGGGCTTCTTGGTGTTATGCCTGCCAAGTTGAAGCGCCTATGCTCATGAAGATTAAAGATCAATATCACATTCCAGTGTATGGCATTGCTTACAAAGATAAGGCGGAAGATGCTAAGCAATGGTTGCAAGCGCATGGTAATCCATATGCCTTAATTGGTAGTGATTTAAAAGGTGATGTTGCAATTGATCTTGGCGTCTATGGCACACCGGAAACATTTGTAATTGATCGCCAAGGAAAAATTATTTATCGCCACATTGGCGTGCTTGATCAAAAAGCTTGGGATGATGTGCTGCATCCTTTAATCCAGCAATTGCAAAAGGAAAAACTATAATGCTGAGTCATACGCGTTTGCTATCTTTCTTAATCACTTTGGCGTTTTTCTTTTTATCCGCCTCTGTATTTGCTTATAACCAAAGCGAATATCAATTTGCTTCTAACAATGACGCATCGCGTTTTGACAATATTCTTAACGAAACACGTTGCATTGTTTGTCAAAACCAAACGCTTGCGGATTCCGATGCGCCACTTGCTAATGATTTGCGCGATAAAATTTATCATTTAGTGCTGGAAAATAAATCGGATGCGGAGATTAATGACTTTTTGACTAGTCGTTATGGAGAATTTATTTTATTGCGTCCGCGTTTACAGACTTCGACGATGACGCTTTGGTTTTTTCCATTTTTTGCGCTTTTAACCGCATTTGTCTTTTTAATCAGGCTTAAGCATAAATAAGATAATATCAAAAAGTTTATGATAAAATTAAT
>Ga0207703_10004057_pt1 | contig 12096 bp, 12 predicted proteins | sample KBSSwiS12_FD_184304 | JGI IMG/M metagenome (GOLD analysis project Ga0207703, IMG submission 184304) | Switchgrass rhizosphere microbial communities from Kellogg Biological Station, Michigan, USA - KBS Switchgrass S1-2 (SPAdes) (version 2) | ecosystem: Host-associated > Plants > Roots >... | reverse complement strand
GTTGCGGCTGAGCTTGAGCCATCCGTCCTCGCTGAGGCCAGGGAAAATAGGCCCGAACAGCCAGCGGAGCAGCGGCTTGCGGCGAGTGAGGCCGATCAGAAGGATGCTTGCCAGCACCCCATAATAGAGCGTCGGCTTCATCTGGATGAAGCGCGGGTCGCGCAAATAGAGGGTGATGGCGCCGAAACTCAGGATCAGGGCGGTCGACAGGAGCAGCATCGGCGTGACGCGCCTGAACACCGCCAGCGCCGCGACGATCGCGATCAGCACGCCGGCCATGAAGGCGCCCGTCGCGACCAGCGTGCCGTGAAGCCCGCCGCCGCTGAGCTTGTAGGTCGCGAAGAAGACTACCAGCGGCCCAAAATCGACGATCAGCCGCATTGGGCCATGCGGCTCGGTTGGCTCGGATCTCGTGGTTGTGCTCATTCGGGGGGGAGGCCCGCAATGGCCCTGGCGACCTCGCGAGGATCGAACGGCCGCAGGTCATCCACCTTCTCGCCGACACCGATCGCATGGATTGGAAGCCCGAATTTCTCGGCTGCTGCGACCAGCACGCCTCCGCGCGCGGTCCCGTCGAGCTTGGTCATGATGAGGCCGGTCACCCCGGCGCTCTCGCGGAACACCTCGACCTGCGCAAGGCCGTTCTGGCCCGTAGTCGCATCGAGCACGAGCAGGACGTCGTGCGGCGCCTCAGGATTGAGCCGGCCGAGCACGCGGCGGATCTTGGAGAGCTCCTCCATGAGGTGCGTCTTGTTCTGGAGGCGCCCGGCCGTATCCACGATCAGCACGTCCTCGCCGGTCGCGGTCGCCTGCCTGACCCCGTCAAAGACGATCCCGGCCGCGTCGCCGCCTTCCTTGCCGGCAATCACCGGGGCGCCGACCCGTTCCCCCCAGATTTGCAGCTGCTCGATCGCCGCGGCGCGGAAGGTGTCGCCGGCGGCGAACAGGACGCCATAATCCTGCTCCTTCAGCCAATGGCCCAACTTGCCGATCGTCGTGGTCTTGCCCGACCCGTTCACGCCGATAACCAGGATCACGTGAGGCCGAGGGAAACCCCAGACTTCCAGTGGCTTGGCAACAGGGGCTAAGATTTGTTCGATCTGTTCGGCGAGGATTGACCGAAGCCCGCGCTCATCGAGCTTCTCATAGCGTTCGCGAGCGATGGCCTCGCGAATCCGGTGCGAAGCTTCGGGACCGAGGTCGGAGGCGATCAGCGCTTCCTCGATATCGTCGAGGGAGGCGGTATCGAGCGCGGCCTTGCTGGTCAGGCCGGTGAGATTGTCGGCGACCTTCTCCGCAGTCTTTTGAAATCCGCCGCGCAGGCGGTCCAGCCAGCTCATTCGGCAACGCCCATGAGGTGGTCGCCGTCACGGCTTGCAATCCGCACCGCCAGGGTCTCACCTTTGCCGGCGCCTGAAACCGCCACAGGCGCGAAATTGTCGGCATGGCCCTTGCCGCCGTTTTCGACCAGCACGCGTTGCCGCGAGCCGACCAGGCTATCGAGCCAGCGGGCTCGGCGAGCTGCGGCTGCTTCCCGTAATCTTGCCGCGCGAGCCTTAACGCCTTCGCGCGGAAGCTGCGGCATGCGCGCCGCCGGCGTGTCCGGCCGCGGCGAGAAGGGGAAAATGTGGGCCGCGACGATATCGCAATCATCGAGGAGTTTCAGAGATCTTAGCGCCATCTCTTCAGTTTCGGTCGGAAACCCGGCAATGAGATCGGCGCCAATAGTTGCGTCGGGACGGGCAGCCTTGATCCGCTCGACCATGCGCGTCGCTTCGGCACGGCTGTGGCGGCGCTTCATGCGCTTGAGGATCAAATCGTCGCCGGCCTGAAGCGAGAGATGAAAGTGCGGGAGCAAGCGCGGCTCGCCCGCGATCAGTTCGAACAGCGCTTCGTCGATCTCGATGCTGTCGAGTGAAGACAGGCGCAGGCGCTTCAAGCGCGGCTCGGCGGCAAGCAGTCGCTGGCAGAGCTTCCCGAGACCGCCTTTGTAGTCCGTGATGTCGACCCCGGTGAGCACGATCTCCTTCGCGCCTCGGTCGATCTCACGGGCCACCGCGTCGCGGATGGCTTCGAAGGAAAAGGATCGGCTCGGCCCACGTGCCTGCCAGATCGAACAGAAGGTGCAGCGATGATCGCAGCCGGTCTGGACGGCGACAAAGCTGCGGACATGGCCGAGGAAGCCCGAAGCGACCGGCGTCATGACGTCATTTCCCGCCAAGGCATTGAGCTTGCGGCTATTTCCAATGACGCGTGAGACCTCCGGCATCGTCTCGAAGGCTTTCGCATCGAGCTCGGCGGCGCAGCCGGTGACGAGGATCGTCGCGTTCGGGCGCCGGCGATGGGCGTGACGGATTGCCTGGCGTGTTTGGCGCACGGCCTCGTTGGTGACGGCGCAGCTGTTGACGACGATCCAATCGCCGCCAGCCGTCGCGTTCCGCGCGATCGTGTCGCTTTCGGCGAAGTTGAGCCGGCAGCCGAGCGTGATCGTCTCGACGCTCATGTGAGGGCCTCGAGATCGAGCTCACCCTCGAACACATGCGTCGCACTGCCGCGCATGCGGACGGGCTGGCCCGGCTCCCAGGCGATGGTCAGCGAACCGCCCGGCATGGTGACCTTCACGGGCGAAGTCACACGCTTCGTCCTGATCGCGGCGACCCCCGTCGCGCAGGCGCCAGTACCGCACGCCAGGGTCAGGCCTGCGCCGCGCTCCCAGGTCTTCAGGCGGATGCCTTCCGCTTCAAGCTGCGCGACGTTGACGTTGATTCGCTGGGGGAACGCTCCGTCCGTTTCGATCCTGGGCCCAAGCGCCTCCAACGGCACGGCGTCCAGGTCCTCGACGAAGAAGACGAGATGCGGATTGCCGACATTGAGCGCCATTGGACGCTCGAGGCCATCCCAAGCCATTGGGACGGCATTCGAATCCATCGGATAGGCGAGGGGAATCTCGTCCCAGCCGAACCTCGGATCGCCGATAGCGACTTCGACTTCGGCACCGAGGTCCTGACCCTCGAGCATGCCACCATCGCTGTCGATGCGCGTGGCGCCGGTCAGCTGGACGACGCAGCGGGTCGCGTTTCCACAGCTTTCGACCTCGCCGCCGTCGCTGTTCCAGATGCGCATCTTGAGGTCGGCGCCGTCGCTCGGCTCGAGCACGATCAGCTGGTCGCAGCCTACACCGGTGCGCCGGTCGGCAATGGCCCGGGCAAGCGCCGGGGTGACGTCGAACGGCGGGTTGCCCGTCTCCGGGCGAGCATCGACGATCACGAAATCATTGCCGAGGCCATGCATCTTGTGGAAGTGGCGGCGCATTGGGCGCGTGACTTAGGGAGCGTGCCCGACCAAGTCCACCTTGCGAGGCCAACCATGCCGAGAGCCGCCAACGACGTCATGCAATCGATCATCTTCTCGGCGATCCTCGACGCTATCGCCGCGCTGAAGCGCGCGTCCGGCGGTCTTCCGAACCAGCTGCTTCGCGACGTCCAGGCGATCCATCCCAACGTGACCTTCGCCGATCTGCCGAGGGAGCTTCAGGACGCGCTCGCCGAAAGCACGCGCGCGGCCTTCAGCCAACTCCTGAAAGAGGGCTATGCGGTCGGCCCCAGGCAGCAGATGCAGCCATCGCGGCCGATAGATCGGGTGCCCGAGCGACAGCGGCCTAGCGACCGGAGGGGGCCGCCGCGTGGTCCGCGCCGGCCTGGCGGCGGGCCGAATGACAAACCTCGTGGTCCTGGCGGACCCTCACGGCCGCGCAAACCCAAGGGCAAGCCGCGGCTAGGCTAGGAAATGCGTTCAACTCGTCATGCCAGCGAAAGCTGGCATCCAAGCCGCGTTTGTGACTGCGACTCCCGGTGAAACCTGGTTGGGTCTACATAATGACCAACGCGCCGTTCGGGACGTTGTACATCGGCGTCACCAGCGACATTGCCGCGCGTGTTTGGCAGCATCGAAATGGACAGGGTTCTCGATTCTGTAAGCAGTACAGGTTGACCAGGCTGGTGTATGTGGAACAGGCCCCCACGATCGCAGAAGCGATTGCGCGCGAGAAGGCAATGAAGGCCTGGAAGCGTCGCTGGAAGGCAGAGTTGATCGAAGAGGCAAACCCCGAGTGGGCGGACCTCTACGAGCGAATCAATTGGTGAGCGCGCCGCTTGGACCCCAGCTTTCGCTGGGGTGACTGCGATCGGTTGATTATCTTGGCCAATTCGACTACCCGCGCCCCGTCCTCAAGGACATACATCGATGTAAGCGCCCATGGGTGCACGCCGGCCAACGAGGTTTCGTCCGCCGGCGCGTTTTGCGTTGAAGCGCTTGCATCGCTGAGGAGATTTGAATGTTCGACACGTTGAGCGATCGGCTCGGCAGCGTATTCGACCGGCTTCGCGGGCGCGGCGCGCTCACGGACGGCGACGTGCGCTCGGCCATGCGCGAAGTACGCGTCGCCTTGCTCGAGGCTGACGTCGCGCTTCCGGTCGCACGCGATTTCGTCGAACAGGTCACCGAGAAAGCGGTCGGCCAGGAAGTGCTGCGCTCGGTCACCCCGGGCCAGATGGTCGTCAAGATCGTCCACGACGCACTGGTCGAGACGCTCGGCTCGGAGACCGCCGAGCTGAACCTCGCCGTCAGCCCGCCCGCGGTGATCATGATGGTCGGGCTCCAGGGCTCGGGTAAGACGACCACCACCGCCAAGCTCGCCAAGCGGCTCGCCGAGCGCGAGAACAAGCGCGTGCTGATGGCCTCGCTCGACGTCGCCCGTCCGGCGGCGCAAGAGCAGCTGGCGGTGCTCGGCCGGCAGGCGAACGTCGACACGTTGCCGATCATGGCGGGGCAGCAGCCGGTCGATATCGCCAAGCGCGCGATCCAGGCGGCGAAACTCCAGGCCTACGACGTCGTCCTGCTCGACACGGCGGGACGCCTCCACGTTGACGATCAGCTGATGGCCGAAATGAAGGCCGTCGAAGCAGCCTCCAATCCGACCGAGACTTTGCTCGTGGTCGATGCCCTGACCGGCCAGGATGCCGTCAACGTCGCCAAGGGCTTTGCCGGCGAGGTCGATCTCACCGGCGTGATCCTGACGCGGCTGGACGGCGACGCGCGCGGCGGCGCCGCGCTCAGCATGCGGGCGGTGACCGGAAAGCCGATCAAATTCGCCGGCGTCGGCGAGGCGATCGACAAGCTCGAAGCTTTCCACCCCGACCGCGTCGCTGGCCGGATCCTCGGCATGGGCGACGTCGTCAGCCTGGTCGAGCGTGCCGCCGAGACCATCCAGGTCGAGGAAGCCGAGAAGATCGCGGCCAAGATGGCCAAAGGGAAGTTCGACCTCGACGATTTGTGGGCCCAGCTCCGCCAGATGCAGCGCATGGGCGGCCTCGGCGCTCTCGCCGGAATGATGCCCGGAATGAAGGGCATGAAGGGCGCGATGGACAAGGCCGCGGACAGCAAGGCGCTCGTCCATATGGAGGCGATGCTCTCCTCGATGACGGCGAAGGAGCGGGCGAAGCCGGAGATCGTCAACGCCAAGCGGAAGATTCGCATTGCGAAGGGCAGCGGCACGACCGTCCAGGAAATCAACAAGCTCCTGAAAATGCATCAGGAAATGTCGACGGCGATGAAGCGGCTCAAGAAGATGGGCGGTTTCGGCAAACTCGCGGCCCTGTTCAACAAAGGCGGTTTGGAAGGTGCGCTCGGCGGTCTTGCCCCCCCGGGTGCCCTTCCTCCCGGCGGACTGCCGGGGCTGGGAGGAGGCGGCGGGTCCGCACCCCCGGGCCTCGGCGGTCAGCCTTTCAACCTGCCTCCAGGTTTCGACAAGTTCTCAAAGAAATGACGACCCCAACAAGTCGTCATCCCGGCGGAGGCCGGGATCCAGATTGAAGAAAATGGACTCCCGCTTTCGCGGGAGTGACGAATGAAGAAAGGAAAATTGAAAAATGGCTCTAGCAATTCGTCTCACGCGCGGCGGCGCTAAGAAGCGGCCCTATTACCGCATCGTGGTCGCCGACAGCCGCGCACCTCGTGACGGCCGCTTCATCGAGAAGCTCGGCACCTACAATCCGCTGCTGGCGAAGGATTCGCCCGAGCGGGTGAAGCTCGACACCGACCGCATTTCGCACTGGCTCTCCGTCGGAGCCCAGCCGTCGGACCGAGTGCTCCGCTTCCTCGACGCAGCCGGGATCCGCGAGCGTACGGCGCGCAACAACCCGCAGAGGGCTGTGCCGGGCGAGAAGGCCAAGGAGCGCGCTGAGGCTCGCGAGGCGAAGGCCACCGAGGCCGCCGAAGCCGCAGCTGCTCCCAAGGAAGAGGCTGAAGCTGTGGTAGCCGAAGCGGTCGAGGAGGCGACCGCCGAGCCGACCGCTGAAGCGGAAGCCGTCGCCGAAGAGGCCGCGGAGGAGACTCCGGCGGTCGAGGCCACGACCGAGGCCGAGGAAGTCGCCGAAGAGCAGGCTCCGGCCGATACTGCCGACCAGCCGGCCGAGGAACCCGTTGCCGAAGCAACCGCCGAAGAGGCCGCTGCGGGCGAAGAGGAAGTCGTCGAGACCCCGAACACCGCCGAAGCTCCGGCCGAGGAAGCCGCTGCCGAGGCGCCCGCCGAGGAGGCTGTAGCCGAGGAAGCTCCCGTGGCTGAAGAAGCAAGCGGCGAAGGTGAGTCCGCCGAGGCTCCGGCCGAGGGCGCCGACGAAGTCGCTCCGCCGACCGAGGATTCGCCTCAGGCCGAAGAAACGTCCGCCGAAGACGAATCGGCCGAGGAAACCAAGGCCTGAACGTGAACGACAGCGGCGAGCGTAGGATCGCGCTCGCCGCGGTCGCCGGGGCGCATGGCATCAAGGGTGAACTAAGGCTCAAGCTGTTCAGCGACAGCGTCCTTAGCCTGTCGCGCTATGAGAAACTGCACGTTGGGGGCATCGAAAGGCGCCTCCTTGCCATTCGAGACAGCGGCAAGACGGCCGTCGCGCGATTGGAGGGGATCGACGATCGCTCCGCGGCCGAAGCGCTGCGCGGATCACTCATCGAGGTCGACCGCTCGGCGCTGCCGCCGCTCGAAGAGGGCGAATATTATCACGCGGACCTGATCGGGCTGCCCGCCGTCGCTCGTGACGGAAAGACCATCGGCACTGTGGCCGCGATCGAGAATTACGGGGCCGGCGACCTGCTCGAGATCGAGGATCAACAGGGCAGGCGCTCACTGATCCCGTTCAAATCGGGCATCGCCGACCTCGAGGGCGATCGAATCGTCCTCGACCCTGAGTTTTTGGCTTAGGCTGTCACCCTGAGTTCGGTTTTCCGGTTGCCCCCGGACAGCCGTCACCCTGAACTTGTTTCAGGGTCCATTTCTCCACCGAGCCAATCTTCTCCGCAATGGATGCTGAAACGAGTTCAGCATGACAGTTTGGTTATCTCCACAACGGGCGCTTTTTCTCCAGATCGTTGCGGATCGCGGTCGCGGCGACCCCGCCCTGGCCCATGGCATGACTGATCTGGTCGAGCCCAATCACGACGTCGCCGGCCGCGTAAAGGTCTGCAACGCTGCTGCGCATATGGCCGTCGACGACAATCGACAGGCCGGTCGACAGCTCCGCCCCGACCTGCTCCGCAAGCTGGGTATGGGTGTCGCTGCCCAGAGCCGGGTAGATGCTGTCGAAGGTGTGGGTCCCTTCGGCGGTCTCAACGACGATGCAGCCGTCCGGAATGGCGACCGCCCGCGCGGGCCCGTCGACGCAATCGATTCCCGCTGCTTTCAGCCTGTCATAATCCTCACCCTTGAGTTTCAATGCCTTGTCGGGTGCAATCAAAGTCAGATCCGAAGTGTAGCTCCTCAGGAACAGGGCTTCGGCGACGCCGTGGCTGTCGCTTCCGATCACCCCGACCTTCTTGTCGGTCACTTCAAAGCCGTCGCAGATCGGACAGTAGCGGACGAGGCCGCGCGCGAGGGCGTCGTCGTGGAGTTCCTCGTCCATCGGCGGGCGGCGGTTGGTGACCCCCGTGGTGAGAAGGACCGTCCGCGCGGTCGCGGAGCCGGAACCCCAGGTTGCCGCGAACAAGCCGGTGTCCTCGTCGCGTTCCAGTTTCGTGACGAACTCGGCCTCGAACCTCGCGCCATATTTGCACGCCTGGTCGCGCATGAGCTGGAGGAGGTCGGTGCCCTTGATCCCGTCGGGGAAGCCCGAAACGTTGCGAGTGCACGGAATCCATGCGGCCCGGCTCTTCCCACCGTCGACTACGAGGATGTCGAGGTGGAAACGCGCGAGATAGATTGCCGCGGTCAGCCCAGCGGGGCCGCCGCCGACGATCAGGCAGTCGAGGATTTGCTCATCCATGCGAACAGCAATGGATTGCCGTTAGGAGGGTTCCCGACTAGCCCGCGCCCATGACGTGGACGATGCTCCTGATTGCCTTTGCGCTCACCGTGCTGGCGGGAGCAGGCCTTGCTGCGCTGCTGGTCAGGCTGAGACCGCAGTGGACGCCAAAGCGCCGGATGCTCGTTGCGGCGTCCGGACTGCCGGCGGCCACACTAGCGGCCGCTCTTATCGGGGTAGTGATTGTGGGGCTCACACCAGACGAGGGCGGATTCAAGGCGTACGCGCTACTTTGGATTATGTTGATCGGGGGTGGATTAGCCCAATTCGCGTTCCTCGGCGGACTCCTAGGCGCAATGCTTTCTATGAGACAGCGCTGGTGGTGACCTTTCGCGCCACCGTCCTGACACTCTACCCCGACATGTTTCCGGGGCCGCTCGGCGCGAGCCTGGCCGGCCGGGCGCTCGAGGACGGCATCTGGTCGCTCGACACGAAAAACATCCGCGATTTCGCCACGGACAAGCACAAGAGCGTCGACGATACGCCGGCGGGCGGCGGGGCGGGGATGGTGCTTCGTCCGGACGTATTGGCAGCGGCTCTCGACAGCGTTTCAGACGGCCGCCCGATGCTCGCGCTGACCCCGCGAGGGGCGCCGCTCACCCAGGCCCGGGTCCGCGAACTTGCGGCGGGCGAGGGCGTCGTCCTGCTGTGCGGCCGCTTCGAGGGTTTCGACGAGCGAATCTTCGAAGCGCGGTCCGTCGAACCGGTCTCGATCGGCGACTATGTCCTCTCGGGCGGAGAGGTGGGAGCGATGGTGATCCTCGACGCTTGCGTAAGGTTGCTCCCCGGGGTAATGGGCGCGGCCTCCAGCGGAGAGGAGGAGAGCTTCGACGAAGGTCTCCTGGAATATCCGCACTATACCCGGCCTGTAACATGGGAAGGGCGCACGATCCCCGAAGTGCTGCGATCGGGGGATCATGCGAAGATCGCTGCGTGGCGACGCGAACGGGCGATCGAAGATACTCGGCTACGGCGGCCGGACCTGATCGAGCGCCATAGGGGCGCATCGCAGGCACCGCCCTCTGGCGCGCAGCGGGATAGAGACGAGAAGAAAAAATGAACCTGATCGAGACCCTCGAGCGCGAAGCCATTGACGCGCTGACCAAGGAAAAGCCCGTTCCCGAATTCCGCCCCGGCGACACGCTTCGCGTCGGCGTCAAGGTGATCGAGGGCGACCGCACCCGCGTGCAGAATTTCGAAGGCGTGTGCATCGCGCGCTCGAACAAGGGCGTCGGATCCAGCTTCACAGTGCGCAAGATCAGCTTCGGCGAGGGCGTCGAGCGCGTGTTCCCGCTCTATTCGCCGATCGTCGACCATATCGAGGTGGTTCGCCGCGGCGATGTCCGCCGGGCGAAACTCTATTACCTGCGTGGACGCACCGGAAAGGCTGCGCGCATCGCCGAGCGGCGTGACATTCGTCGCGATATTCCGAGCGCGCATGGCGCCGAGGCCGAGGCCCCCCCGGCCAAGGAAGCCAAGAAAGCCAAGGAAGCGAAGTAATCAGCCGTACCCCGGCGAAGGCCGGGGTCCAGTCCAGGAAGAAAAGAGTCTGGGCTCCTGCCTTCGCAGGAGCACAGTCATTTAGCCGCGGCGGCGCTTCGGGATCGAATCCCGGTCGATCAGCCGCGTGTAGAGGTGCCAGGTCGAATAACCGAGCCACGGCAGGACCACCGCGAGTCCGACGAACGCGGGGATCGAACCGAGCACCAGAAGGCCGAGAACGGTCAGGCCCCACCGGATCATTTCCAGCTTGTTGGCGTGTGCCGCGCGCCAGGAGGCCGAGACCGCCTCGCCGGCGCTCACGTTGGAATCGACCAGCATCGGCAGCGAAACGACGCTGAGCGCAAGGACCACCCAAGCGAAGAGTGCGCCGACGATTGCCCCGCCAACGATCAGGGCCCAGCCGAACGGCGTTGTGAAGACCATCGTCGCAAAGCCCGCGATCGACGTTGGAGTGCTCCAGCCGAACAGGCTGACGTAGAGCAGGCCCGCAGCAATCAGCCACAAAGCGAAGATCGCGAGGAGCAAGCCGGCCACGATCCCCATGTCGTCGACCGATGGCCGCTTGCGGACATCGAGGAAATTGAACCAGTGCAAGTTGTCCTCGTGCGCCTCGCGGCGCTTCGCGAGCTCGTAGAAGCCGACCGCGGCAACGGGACCGAGCAGTCCGACGCCGGCGACAACCGGGAAGAAGAAGGGGATGAGCGGACGGCTGGTGGTCATCACCACCGCGGCGAGGCCGATGAAGGTGTAGACGAGGCCGGCGATGAAGATATCGCCGCGCATGTCCATGAAATCCTCCCAGCCTGCCTTCAGCGCGAACCTGAGGTCCTCATCGCCGATCTTTCGGACCGGAATTCGGCTGGGCCGCTTTGAAGGCCGGGATGAGATCGTACTTGTCGCCATGACACCGCTCCTTGAACAGGTGCCGTCCGGCGCAGCCGCTAGACCTCAGGCGCCGGGCGCCATCGCCTGGGGCCATAGCATAAGGCCGGCGAGTCGGTCAGAGCTTGATTCGTGAGATGGTCAGCGTCTGGTCCGGGAGATATTGCGGCCTGGCGTTTTTGGGCCGTGCAGCGATCAGGGGACCTGCGGTCGACGGCAGGCCGCGGCGAACCCCGACCAAGGTGAGCTCGATCGGCTTTTCGCTTCCAGTGACGATCTTCAGGGTGAGGCCGTCGCAGCTGCGTCCAAAGCAGGTCAGGTAATATTTCTGCTTCTTTGCCGATCGGTCGAAGGGGCGCATCGATCCGTCCACGCCCGCCGCGCGAATGTCCACATCCTTGGGCGCGATCAGGGCGACGCTGTCGGCGCCGTTGGCGTGAAGGCGCAACTGGATGGTTCGGAGCTGGCCCTTCGTGGCCGGCTGCGACGCCGATTCGGCCACCGGCGGAATTTGCCCGCTTACCGCCGGAGCCGGTGCCAACCAGCGCGGCCGCTCGCTGTAGGGCAGCTTGCCGCGCGTCCATTTCCCGACCGAGGCATAGCCGTCCGGGACAGCCTTGCCGTCATTCACGACCGCCCACCAGGACTTGTGGGCCGTGAGGTCGGTCGCATGTTCGATCACAAATCGTTGTTGCCGGTCGGCCGAGTAAGCCGGGGCCGCGGCAGCGGCGGCCCATCCGACGAGCACGAGTCCGCCCGCAACCGCCGCTACCAGGCGCAAGCCCGCAGACCGGATCAGCGGAGCCGCTTCGATCAGCACCGGCAAGATCAGGAAACTGCCGAGTGGCGCGAACAGCCACATCGGCCCGCCGTTCAGGAGCTCCTCGAGCAATGCGAGCATCGCGCCCCAGGTCACATAAAGGAACAGGATCGCGACCGCCGAGCCAACCCGCTCCGCGGGGTTCCACCAGCGGCTCGCGACGATGCCGGCCAGGACGAGGAGGGGCGGGAAGAGGAAAAAGATGATCCCCCCGGATGCGACCACGCCGATCGCTCCACCGATCAGGAGAAAGACGAGCCAGAATGCGGCTCGAAGCTGCGTGCGGTCGGCCTTGCTGCCGATCGTCGCGAGCAGGGCGGTGCCGGCGAGCATGACCGAGGCATAAGTGGCGAGGAGTGCCCAGATGGGCTCCGCGCGCCAGAACATGCCCTGGCGGACCGCGCCGATCGCCGCGAGCGCGAGCCATGACAGCAGCGCCGAGCCGATCATCGTGCCCAGCGCAACACCGGCGCCGCGCACCAGCTTTCCGCGCCGCCAGCCGATTGCGGCAAAGGCGATCAGAAGACCCGCAATCAACAC
>Ga0207703_10004056_pt1 | contig 12098 bp, 8 predicted proteins | sample KBSSwiS12_FD_184304 | JGI IMG/M metagenome (GOLD analysis project Ga0207703, IMG submission 184304) | Switchgrass rhizosphere microbial communities from Kellogg Biological Station, Michigan, USA - KBS Switchgrass S1-2 (SPAdes) (version 2) | ecosystem: Host-associated > Plants > Roots >... | reverse complement strand
GGCTTTCGCGATGAAGACAGGCACGGACAGCTTCCAGAGTTCGGAGCGCGTTCAGAATCAGCAGTGAATGCGATCTACAAGGCACAGATCCAGGTTGATCTCAGGAAAATGTTGTTTTCGCTAGTACTGCAATAACTGACAGGTCGCAGGCGGCTGGGGAGCAGGTTTCTTATACATAGCTGAGTGGAAACAAAGGTGGAACCGTCAATTACGGGCCCACAGATCGTCCTCCAGCGGAATGCAAAGCGTCATTCTGAGACCACGTTAGCAGTTTGCGATGTTGCTCACGAGAAGCGCGATGCTCTAGAGTCACGCATGTCTAGCCCCACTGAAACCCGAGGACACGAGTCGTTAGAAGACATTGCAATGGTGGCGCTTGAATTCGCCCGGTTACTCATGGAAGCCGGTGCCAGTGCTCGTCATGTTGATGAGATCACCACACAAGTGGCCGCTGGGTTGGGATCTGAACGCGTGGATCTGCGAATAGGCTATGCGTCGCTCGTGATCACGGTCGGCGTTGGGACTAACGCTGTGACGAGGATGCGCAAAGTCGCTGCGTTGGGCGTGAACGAGAGTCTATATCGCCGGTTGAGCGAAGCAGCAGCGCGAATCGGGCAGGGAGGCTTCACGGTATCGAAGGCTCGTACGGAACTCACACAGCATTTAGAAGATTCTCGCCGTCACCCCGATTGGGTCATCGCTGTTGCAGTGGGGGTGGCCTGTGCTGCCTTCGGGCGACTGATGGGAGTTGACTGGGCCGGCGTGGGACCGATTCTTGTGGCAGCCGCGTTTGCCCAGATGGTTCGTCGCCAGTTAGCTTTGCATAACATCAACGTGTTTATTTCCACAGCAGTGGTTGCGTTTCTGGGGTCCAGCTTGTGCGGATTCGCGGCGCGGTGGGTCGGTAGCCACACAGTCCCCACGGACATGATCGCGACCGTGCTGTTGCTAGTCCCAGGCGTGCCATCGTTCAATGCGCAGTTCGACATCCTCGAAGGCCGCCCGAGTTTGGGAAGTGCCCGCGCCGTCTGGGTAATGGTGATGCTGATATTTATGACGTTAGGCGTGTGGTTCGCGCAAGGTGTGCTGGGAGAAGGGCGCTGAATATGGATCTCCTGCCTTTGCTCCACGACGCTATTTGTGGCGGCCTGGCTGCGGCTGGTTTCGGTGTGCTGTTCAACGTGAGTTTTCGAGGGTTACCTTGGTGTGCTGCCAGTGGAGCGTTGGCGTTGGCAGTGCGGACGATCGCTCTCGGAGAAGGCTTGAAATTGGAAGCGGCCTCTTTTATCGCCGCTCTAGCAGTTGGTATCGTTGTGCAATTGCTTCCATCAGGCATCGGAGTATCAGCGAACGCCCTTCATGTTGCAGGCTGCATTCCTATGATTCCGGGTGGATTTGCAACTAAGGCTATTCTGGGATTGTTTGCGATCACAACACAAGGTTCTATGGTCCCCAACGAAACGCTTATCACGGCCTTGGAGAATTCTCTGCGCGTGATGTTTACCGTGGGGGCCCTCGGGACCGGACTCGCCATTCCTGTTTTTCTGCTCCGACCGCGCTTAATCAAACGCGCTCAGTACTAACGTGTCCGATCCAACTACATCCGATTTTATGTCTCATGGTTTTGTTCTCGAACTGGTTCCCAATCAAGACATGTCTCGCGGTTGGCCGGTGGAGGCGAGGACGCTGTTCCACAGCATTCCCTCTGGTTCGATCTTCTTGCGCTGCGATACGGCGAGGGAAATGGGTACATGAGTGAACTGGTGGTTCCAGAAGCTGACCACCATGTTCGTCCTGCCACTCATTCCTGCATGAACAGCGCTGTGGCCGAGGAGCAGGCAGAAGGCTGAGTCATGCGGACTTGCCCGCACGCTTCTGATGGTGTAGCTGGGATCGATGTACTTGACGCTTATTTCAACACCAGCCCGCTTGAAGTATTCCTTAATCGCGTCTCGCAGAAATGTTCCAATGTCGCCGTACTTGACGTTTCCGGACGCGTCACGCTCACCGGTTTTCTCCATGACGTCCTGGCCCGCACCTTCCGCTATTACGATCACCGCGTGGCTTCTCCGTTGGAGCCGACGCTTTAGTTCAGCGAAGAGTCTGTCAAGGGTGAACCGAACTTCGGGAACAAGACAGAAGTTCGCATGGCTGTCGACCAGAACCGAATAGGCGGCGATGAATCCGGAGTCCCTGCCCATGAGCTTTACCAGGCCAACGCCGTTGCGTGCGGCCTCTGCCTCGGTGTTGGCCGCATAGATCGCGCGTCTTGCTTCAGAGACCGCGGTCTCGAACCCAAAAGTCTTCTGCACGAATGACACATCGTTGTCGATGGTCTTCGGGATACCAATCACACTGAGAGCCATTCCCTGACGAGTTGCTTCCTCTGAGATCTTCTGAGCCCCACGAAGCGTACCGTCACCGCCGATTGCGAAAAGGATGCCAATATTCAAGTCCGCAAGAGTTTTGGCCATCTCCGCAGGGTCCTGGGGACCGCGCGAGGATCCTAAAATTGTGCCGCCCATCTCGTGAATGCGGTTGACTGCATCGGGAGTCAGTTTGAGAGGTTTGTGGCCGTTTCGCGGTGCCAGGCCTTCAAAGCCAAAGCGAAACCCATAGACCGTATGCACGTCGTAGTGGTGGTACAGGCTCAGAACGATAGAGCGGATAACATCGTTCAGCCCCGGACAGAGCCCGCCGCAGCTGACGATTCCACAGGCGAGTTGCGAGGGGTCAAAAAAAAGTTTCTCCCTGGGCCCAGCGGCCTCCATTGCCGGAGGACAAGCGCCCGACGCGGTCCATTTCTTCACCTCCTCGAGTCGAGCATGATACAGCACATGTTCGTCGTTGCGGGTGAACCGGACACCGGTTAAGGGAGATGGGAAGCGGCATTCTCCAAGGCGAGCTATCGTAAAATCCAGACCAGCCTCAGGCAATTAATTTCTCCTCATCTACTTGCACTGCATCCATCGTCGTTCCTACAACCCTTAGGTCTTTTGCTGCCTGTTTGACACGCTCGGCCATTGCCGTCTCGGCAAGTGTTAAATAGGAGCGTGGGTCGTAAGCCTTCTTATTGCCGACTTCCCCATCTACCTTGAGGACACCGTCATAGTTCTTAAAAAAGTGGCCAGCGATGGCACGACTAAAGGCATATTGCATGTCGGTATCGACGTTCATTTTCACCACGCCATAGTCCAGCGCTTCGTGGATATCCCGGAGCTCCGAACCGGAGCCTCCATGGAAGACGAAGTAGAACCGTGCCTGTTCACCGTATTTATTGACCACCGTGTCCTGGCATTCCTTCAAGATGGAAGGCTTTAGCTTGACATGGCCGGGTTTGTACACACCGTGTACGTTGCCAAAAGTTGCGGCAAGCAGATAACGGGCACCCTGTACAGCGTTTAATCGGCGCGTGACTTCCAGAGTGTCCGCGGGAGTCGTATACAGTTTGGCTGCGCTACTTGCCTTGATGCCGTCCTCTTCACCTCCAACGACTCCAGCCTCGATCTCCAGGATGAGATCGTTCTTCCGGAACCGTTCTAGCAGCTTCACCGCGATATCAAGATTTTCCTTCAGCGGCAATGCGCTGCCGTCGAACATGTGGCCGCTGAACAAATTCGGTTTTCCCATCGCCCTTCGACGCTCCGTCTCCTCAACGAGAGGGATTACAAACGCCTCCAGCTTCTCAGCCTGGCAATGGTCTGTATGGAGCGCCACGTAGACCGGGTATTTTTCTGCGACGCGATGAACATGTTCAGCAAGCGAAATCGCACCGAGCACCATGTTTTTCACCGCGGCACCCGAGGCAAACGCAGCGCCACCGGTCGATACCTGAATGATGCCGTCACTCCTGCTCTCCGCCAATCCTTTTAGGACAGCATTGGCGGTCGTGAGCGACGTCACGTTGATGGCGGGATAAGCGAACTTCCCCTTCCGCGCACGATCAAGCATTTCGCAGTACTTGGCGTAATCGGCTACTGGCACATGAACCTCCCGCTGATGCGAGGCCGCGAATCCGTGACTTCAGGCGGCATCCGAAGCTGCAACAACTTGGTGAACCTTTTGTCGCACACCGGATCCGCTGGCAATTAATGCGGCTGTCTCCGCCAGACGCGTTGAGTAACCCATTTCGTTGTCATACCATGCAGCCACGGATAGCAATTCGCCTTGAACAGCTGTTAGCGGTAGATCAACAATCGACGAGTGTGGATCTCCGAGGATACGAGAAGAAGCCCATTCGTCTTCGAGCACACCCATAATCCCCTTGAGTGGTGGAATGGCCGCAGCCTTCCGGAAAGCGTTGTTGACCTCTTCTACGGTCCCCTGACGCTCGGTGAGCAGGTTTAGCTCAGCGATGCTGCCTGTACGTGTCGGGACACGATAGGCTTTACCCGTTATATTGAGGCCCTTCCAGATGAAGGATAGAGAGCGCGCTGCGCCAGAGGAAGACGGAATGATGTTCTCGCTCGCGGCCCACGAATCGCGACGATCTTTCATCGGTTGGTCAGTCAGCGATTGAGTGTTCGTGTAAGCATGTATCGTCGAAAAAAGACCAGACTTTATTCCAAAATTTTCAATAATAACCTTGACGATTGGGGCCAACGCATTGGTCGTGCAACTTGCCATGCTAACGATCTTATGTTTCTCTGGATCGAACATTTCAAGGTTGATGCCTGGCAACAAGACCGCATCACAATCTTCCTTCTTTTTACTCGGCGCGCTGACCAGCACGCGCTTGGCACCTGTATCCAGATGAGTCTGTGCGCCCGAACGAGTGGTGGCCCGCCCTGTACAGTCGATTACAAGATCCACACCAAGCGCATTCCAGTCTGGCAGGCTCTTCATAGAATCGAAGTAGGGAATCTGGCGACCGCCGACCATGAAGCTGCTGTCTTTGGTAGTTACCTGTTCCGGCCAACGGCCGTAATTAGAATCGACTTCGAACAGCGCTGCCAAGGTCGTCAGGTCCTTAATATCGGAAATAGACACTGGAATGAACAGATCTTGTTTGAGCGCGACCTTCATCAGAGATCGTCCGATGCGACCGAAACCATGAATTGCTATTTTCGCCATATTTCCACCTTACGCAGCAACATCTCCCATTACCGTGGCCCTTACGTCACGCTCGTATTTCTTGAAGTTGTCTTGGAATAGTTCGAACAATTTTCTTGCTGTGGAGTCGTAGGCCGCCTGGTCCGTCCACGCATTGCGGGGCACGAGGACTTCGCTTGGCACCCCGGGACATTCTGGGACCAGATCGAAACCAAAAAGCGGGTCACGCTGTGTCTTGGCTTTAGCCAGAGCACCACTATGGATGGCATCAATGATGGCGCGCGTGTGTGATAGCTTGATACGCTTGCCGGCCCCATACCCTCCACTGCTCCATCCGGTATTCACCAGCCACACACGAGTGTTGTGCCTGCGGATTTTATCTGCCAGAAGTTCAGCGTACTTCCGTGGGTGCCATACCAGGAAAGGTCCTCCGAAACAGGGTGAGAACGTCGCTGTTGGTTCTTTGACTCCCACTTCCGTGCCGGCAACCTTCGCTGTATATCCGCTAACGAAATGAAACATCGCCAATTCAGGATTGAGAGAGCTAACTGGCGGCAGCACGCCGAAGGCGTCGCAGGTCAGAAAAATCACATCGGTCGGATGTCCGGCAACGCACGGAATCAGACTGTTGCGTATAAAGTTGATGGGATATGCGCCTCGAGTGTTCTCGGTGATGCTCGCGTCGGTGTAGTCGACGCTGTGGTCTTCTTCCAGAACAACATTCTCCAGAACAGCACCGAATCGCAGAGCGGCAAAGATATCCGGTTCGGATTCCGTTGTTAGGTTGATGGCCTTTGCGTAGCAACCACCTTCAATGTTGAAGATGCCGTCATCGCCCCAGCAGTGTTCGTCATCTCCGATGAGATATCGCTTGGGATCAGCAGAGAGAGTGGTCTTTCCGGTTCCGCTCAAGCCAAAAAGCAACGAAGAACGTCGCGTCTGTTTGTCTGCGGTTGCAGAGCAATGCATCGAGAGGACGCCGCGTTTCGGGGCGAAATAATTGGCCACGGTGAATACACCCTTTTTCATCTCGCCAGCATATTCGGTGCCAAGAATGACGAGTTCCCGGTCTTCCAGACTGAGGCTGACGCAAGTCTTCGAACCGACTTCAGCCATCAGGTGGTCTGCTGGAAATGTTCCGGAGTTGTAAATCACAAAGTCCGGTTGACCAAACGATGCGAGTTCCTCGCTCGTCGGCCGGATGAGCATCGTATGCATGAAAAGGGCATGGTACGGTCTCGAACAAATGACGCGGATCTTGATCCGGTACTTGGGGTCCCATCCAGCAAAGCCATCGAAGCAGTAGAGTGCTTTGCAGACGTTCAGATAATCAATCGCACGTTGGCGGACTGTTCTGTATGACTTCGGATCGAGTGGAACATTTGTGGTTCCCCACCACACATCTTTTTCAGAGGCAGGATTTCTGACGACGCGTTTGTCCTTGGGGGAACGACCGGTTTTCTCTCCTGAATAGGCAACCAGCGCGCCATTCTCTGCAATGGTCGCCTCCTTGTCATAACGGATCGCGTGTTCGTATAAAACACTGGGTGGGAGGTTGCGATAGATTTCCTTGGCGGTTAATTCATGCTTACTCAAATCGAATGAACTCATAAGCCACTCTGTTCTTCCTTCGCTCTACTACGTGCGTTTTACGAGGCAATCAGGGCAGTCTCTTCGGCGATCCATTTGACCGAGAGGTTGCCAGAGGGGAACTCAGTCCTATAGGCCTGATGGCTCTGCGGGCTATTTGCCCTTCGTCGCCTGTCCGGGTTCAGCTTGCAGCCCAATCTTCTAGGTGGGCTCTAACCGCTGCGTTTTGATACTCAAACACTTCTCTCACAGCTAGCGTCTTTTCGTGAACTGTATCTATTGCCAGTATTCCGCGGCCTGATCAAGCGGCCAAATACTTATTTCCAGGATTGATCGAACAGAAACTTGAAGAAAAAGGTTTACCCCGAAGGGCAGATCCACTGGATCTACGGTTACAAGCACGTTGTGAGATAGGTCCGCGTTTGATCAATGTCCTCAGCAAGATTCATACAAGCTTGGCGCATTGCATGTAACTGTAGGAGCAAAATTTAGCGTGCTGGGTTGTGCGCACGATTCTTTTCGGACCGTAGTCGTCTGTGGAATGCCATGCCCTGATGGAGCAGCTTGAGCTCGAAACGCAGTTTTCGAAAACAACAGGATGGATAACGTCAGAAAAAAGGACACAACAATGACCGCAAACAGAGCGACGAGCTTCAAGAACCCGCCAAAGGCGTCATCCGTAGTTCAGATCCCAACCACCCGCCCCTCCTTTTCAGCGCTCCTCCAGCAGTATGGTTGTGGTCCGGTTCAGTTTTCAGGAGCGGACAATGCCCTGTACGAGCGCCATCTTATTTTTGACAACATCACCGATATCACCAAGTCGACTGCTCGGATGCAGTATGAAGCGGTTGCGCATTCTGTCCGCGACATACTTTCGCAGCGGTGGGTACACACCGAGAGCACGTACCAAAGCGAGAATCCGAAGCGTGTCTACTATCTCTCAATGGAGTTTCTGATAGGCCGCTCGCTCAGCAACAACATCATCAATCTTTTGCTTGATCCTGTCGTCAAAGACGCGATCCGGGCAAAAAATGTGGATTGGCTCCAGTTACTGGAACAGGAACACGACGCCGGGCTAGGCAACGGCGGACTCGGGCGTTTAGCAGCTTGTTTCCTCGACTCCATGGCGACGATGCAACTTCCAGCAATGGGTTATGGCTTGCGCTACGAATACGGCATTTTTAAGCAATCTATAAAAGACGGATGGCAAGTGGAGGGCCCAGACAATTGGTTACGTCACACCGATCCATGGGAGGTCGCCCGGCCACAAGAAACCGTAGAAATCAAGCTGAACTGCTCATTCGAACTCCACGGCGGAAGTTTGCGTGCGCTGCCCGGTCGCCCTTCTAGTTTGATTGGTTTTCCATTTGATCGGCCGGTGGTTGGCTACGGAGGTAAGACTGTTAACACGCTCCGCTTGTGGGCCGCAGCCGCGCCTGATTACTTTAACTTTCAGGAATTCAGTGGTGGTGATTTTGTCGCAGCTTTGGCTGAGAGCCTCACGGCTGAATCCATAACCCGGGTACTTTACCCGGACGACTCGACCAGCATGGGGCAGGCTCTGCGCTTTGTACAGGAATACTTCCTGGTTGCCGCATCCCTGGCCGACCTAATGCGGCGCTTCCGGCACAGCAACCATGGTTGGGAGACCTTCCCAGACAAGGTCGCTATCCAGCTCAATGACACGCATCCGGCACTGGCAGTACCCGAGCTTATGCGAGTCCTACTCGATGAGTCGCGGCTTGGATGGGATACGGCCTGGGATCTTACGCAAAAAACCTTGGCCTATACGAATCATACTTTACTGCCGGAAGCCCTTGAGAAGTGGCCGATCGCGTGGTTTGAGGCGATGTTGCCACGACATCTGGAAATTATCTTCGAAATCAATCGGCGCTTCCTCGATTCGGTTCGAGCGCGCTGGCACAGCGACGATAAAACGGTCCGCGTGAGTCTGGTCGAGGAAGGCACCTCCCGTAAGATTCGGATGGCTAACTTGGCGATTGTGGGATCGCACAGCACCAACGGCGTAGCTTCTATTCATTCCACGCTGTTGCGGACCCTGACAGCTAAGGATTTCGCCGAGATATACCCCGAACGTTTCAACAATAAAACCAATGGCGTAACCCCACGGCGATGGTTACTGCTGGCGAACCCCGCGCTTGCGCAGGTGATCACCGGGGCGATTGGCGATGGGTGGATCAGCGACCTAACCCGATTGAGCGAACTCAAGCCTCTGGCTGACGACAAGGGATTCCGCAATGCTTTTCGCCAGGCAAAATATGAAGCCAAACTACAGTTTTCGGGTTGGCTCAAATCTACAACCGGTTTAGTAATCGATCCGAACACCATGTTTGATAGCCAGGTCAAACGTATCCACGAGTACAAGCGCCAACTGCTCAATGCGTTGCGGATCATAGTTCTCTACAACCGACTGCGCACCGATCGAGGTGTCGAGATGACGCCGCGGACATTCCTTTTTGCCGGCAAAGCGGCGCCTGCCTACCAACTGGCTAAGCTGATCATCAAGTTCATCAACAACTTGGCCGCGACGCTCCACGGCGATCCGATAGTTCGCGGCCGACTCCAGGTCTTGTTCCTGCCCGACTACAACGTTTCACTGGCGGAGAAGCTAATCCCCGCTACCGATGTTTCCAGCCAGATCTCTACCGCGGGGTACGAAGCAAGTGGGACCAGTAACATGAAGTTCATGATGAATGGGGCACTCACCATCGGCACTCGTGACGGTGCCACGATTGAGATGGCAGAGGAAGCAGGAGAAGAAAACTTTTTTCTGTTTGGCCTCTCCGCAGAGCAAGTGGTGGGGAGTCGTGGTTGGTATAGCCCGCAATGGCACCGTGACAACGAACCAGAAACACGTGCGGCATTGGATCTGATTTCCTCCGACCACTTTAGCCGCAATGAACCCGGCGTCTTCACTCCACTCTGTGATCTGTTGTTGACACACGGCGACCACTACATGCACCTGGCGGACCTGAAGTCTTTTCTGGAAGCAGACCAACGACTGGTCAATTTGTATCGTGATCCCGACGCATGGACCCGGAAGGCCATTCTGAACGTGGCCAGTTCGGGCAAGTTTTCTAGTGACCGCACCATTTCCGAATACGCCTCCGACATCTGGAAGGTGGAACCATGTCCAGTGCACTAGAGATACGATCTATGGCACGCGGCGACATGAAGCGTAGGGCTACCAGTGGTGAGAGTGCTCCGCTCGGGGCGACGCCAAGTCCCGGGGGAGTCAACTTCAGCCTTTTTTCACGGCATGCCTCAGAAGTGGAGTTGCTTTTGTTTGACCGCGAGGACAGTGCTGCCCCAACGCATGTGGTTCGCCTCGATCCGCGTTGCAATCGTACCTACTACTACTGGCATGTCTTCATGCCGGATGTGCACCCCGGTCAGATCTATGGTTATCGAGTTGACGGTCCATTTGATCCGAAAAATGGCCTAAGGTTTGATCCCGCCAAAATTCTCTTGGACCCATATGGCCGGGGCGTAACAGTCCCTGCGAACTACAGCCGTGAAGCTGCAAGGAGAGCGGGAGACAACACCCCAGTGGCAATGAAGAGTGTGGTCATCGACCCGAGTGAGTACGACTGGGAAGCGGATACACCTTTAGCACAGCCTTGTTCGCGAACCATTGTGTACGAGATGCACGTGCGCGGTTTTACTTGCCATCCCAGTTCGGGAGTTGCAGAGGAAAAGCTTGGTACCTATGCCGGCATTATCGAAAAGATTCCCTACCTGCAAAGGTTAGGCATTACGGCGGTTGAGCTGCTGCCAGTGTTTCAATTCGACCCGCAAGATTGCCCTTCGGGATTAGTGAACTACTGGGGGTACGCTCCCGTCTCATTCTTTGCGCCGCACCAGGCTTACAGTTCGCGCCGCGAGGGATCAGGCCCGGTTAACGAATTTCGCGATATGGTGAAAGCATTACACCGCGCTGGCATCGAGATAATTCTTGACGTGGTCTTCAACCATACGGCGGAAGGCGATCATTCCGGCCCAACGTTGAGTTTCAAGGGAGTAGACAACAGCACGTATTACATCCTGGAACAAGATAGGTCCCGCTATGGCAACTACAGCGGAACAGGCAACACGCTTAATGCGAACCATCCTATCGTCCGGCGCGCGATTCTGGATAGCCTGCGCTATTGGGTTCGGGAAATGCACGTCGACGGCTTTCGTTTTGATCTCGCTTCGATCCTGGCCCGTGATTCGTCAGGACACCCATTGGCGAACCCTCCAGTCCTTTGGGATATCGAATCAGATCCAGCGTTGGCCGGTACGAAAATAATTGCCGAAGCCTGGGACGCAGCCGGACTCTACCAGGTGGGCAGTTTTATCGGGGACAGCTGGCGAGAGTGGAACGGAAAGTTTCGCGACGACGTGCGCAGCTTTTTTCGCAGCGAACATGGTTCAGTGCGACGTGTGGCGGACCGGATTGTTGGCAGTCCCGAGATTTACGGAAATAAGGAAAGGGAGGCGGAGCAAAGCATCAATTTCGTGACCTGTCATGACGGCTTTACTCTGAACGACCTAGTGTCCTACGACCGAAAACACAACCAGGAGAACAGAGAAGACAACCGGGATGGCGCTAACGATAACCGAAGCTGGAATTGTGGTGTAGAGGGTCCAACCGACGACCCATTGATTGAGAAGCTGCGAAACCGGCAGGTGAAGAACCTCCTGACGGTCACGCTGCTCTCGCTGGGTATGCCCATGATACTCATGGGCGACGAAGTGCGGAGGACGCAACGCGGCAACAACAACATGTACTGTCATGACAACGAAATCAATTGGCTGGACTGGGGGTTGATTGACAAACATGGAGATATATTTCGATTCGTGCGTCTGCTTATCCAAAGGCGCTTGTTGAGAGACACAGGTCCGGAACTCGAACGCAAGAGCTTGAACCAGCTAATCCGCGAGTCCCACAAAGCATGGCACGGCGTGAAACCGCATCAACCGGACTGGAGCGACAATTCACACAGCCTGGCCTTTAGTGTTGAGATTGCAAAGGAACGGCTGCTCTTTTACCTGATCCTGAATGCCTACTGGGAATCACTCGACTTCGAACTCCCGTCGGTCGAGAATGGTTCCGGTGAACCGTGGCGCCGATGGATTGATACGACCCTAGACTCACCCCAGGACATCGTAGAGTGGCAAACTACATCGCCGATTCTAGGTAAAACCTATCGCGCTGGTCCCCGGTCGATAGTAGCGCTACTTGCTCTTGGAAAAGAAATACACAAGGACAACTGATTGTTGGTTCGGCGCGATTTCGCAGTGCGTGAATCAAGAGCTTTTGCGATTGAAGCCACGCTTTGCTCATCAGAATCCCGCATATTTTTTTGTTGACCGGCTCATGCTCGTGTGTTACATCTTGTAACGTTACAATGACTAACACAGAGCGAGCCCGTCTAAAGAACTTGGGGGAA
>Ga0207703_10004052_pt1 | contig 12102 bp, 11 predicted proteins | sample KBSSwiS12_FD_184304 | JGI IMG/M metagenome (GOLD analysis project Ga0207703, IMG submission 184304) | Switchgrass rhizosphere microbial communities from Kellogg Biological Station, Michigan, USA - KBS Switchgrass S1-2 (SPAdes) (version 2) | ecosystem: Host-associated > Plants > Roots >... | reverse complement strand
TGCGGATGCAGGCCTCGTGGGTGCGGATGGTGACCTTCTTGATGTCGTCGGTGGTCTTGCCGGCCTTCTTCAGCTCGCCATGCAGGGTCATGGCGGCTTCCACCCCGGTCTGGGAGTGGAACTCGGCCGGGAAGGAGATCTTGAACAGCACGTTCTCCATCACGTACGAGCCATACGGGCGCTGGAACTTGAACTCGTTTCCCTTGAACAGCACGTCGTAAAAGCCCCAGGTCTTGGCGCTCAACACCGAGGGGTAGCCCATCTCGCCGGTCTTGGCCATGAGCGCCAGGCGCACGGCGCGCGAAGTGGCGTCGCCCGCCGCCCAGCTCTTGCGCGAGCCGGTGTTGGGGGCGTGGCGGTAGGTGCGCAGCGACTGGCCGTCCACCCAGGCCAGCGACACGGCGTTGAGGATTTCGTCGCGCGACAGGCCCAGCATCTCGGCCACTACGGCGGTGGAGGCCACTTTCACGAGCAGGACGTGGTCCAGGCCCACCTTGTTGAAGGAGTTCTCCAGCGCGATGCAGCCCTGTATCTCGTGCGCCTTGATCATGCCGGTCAGCACGTCCTTCATGGTCAGCGGCTTCTTGCCCGTGGCCACGGCGTTGCGCGACAGCCAGTCGGCGGTGGCGAGGATGCCGCCCAGGTTGTCCGAGGGGTGGCCCCACTCGGCGGCCAGCCAGGTGTCATTGAAGTCCAGCCAGCGGATCATGGCGCCGATGTTGAAGGCCGCCTGCACCGGGTCGAGCTGGAACTGCGTGCCGGGCACCTTGGCGCCGTTGGGCACCACGGTGCCGGGGACGATGGGCCCCATGAGCTTGGTGCAGGCCGGGTATTCCAGCGCCTCCAGGCCGCAGCCCAGGGTGTCGATCAGGCAGTTGCGCGCCGTCTCATAGGCAAGGCTGGAATTGATCTTGTACTTGGTGACGTAGTCGACGATGTCGACCAGGACCTTGTCGGGTTTGGGACGGACGTTGCTGATGTGAGCGCTCATATGACCTTAGGTTAGTGATGGCTTTTGGGGGTTGAAGAAAGACCGTTGAACAAATCGGGATGGTGATGCCGGCCGACAAAGGCGGCGTGCGCCTCGCGGTCCTCGCGCCGGCGGTTGTGCAATTGCGAGGGAAGAGAACTGTCCTCGCGCGGATGGGGGATGACGGCCTCGGCCCGGGCAAGCGGCCTCAGTTCCGCCAGGGCCTGCACGATGGCGGCCCGCTCCGCCAGCAGCGCGTTGAAATCCGCGTCGCAGGCCGCGACGGGCTGGGCGAACCCGGCCAGCTCGTCGCACACGCGCACGCGCCGCGCTTCCAGCAGTTCCACGCAGTCGGCCAGGGTGATTTCGGCGATTTTTGCTTGGGCTGTCATTTCCGGTCTCCGTCAGGCGATGTCTCCCCGGACACGCTTTACTTGCGTCCTTTCAGCCCGACCCACTTGAGGTTTTCCGGGCCGGTGTAGTTTGCGGTGGGGCGGATGATCTTGCCGTCGATGCGCTGCTCGATGACGTGCGCCGACCAGCCGGAGGTGCGCGCGATCACGAACAGCGGCGTGAACATGGCCGTGGGTACTTCCATCATGTTGTAGGACACGGCGCTGAACCAGTCCAGGTTGGGGAACATCTTCTTCTCGCGCCACATCACCGTCTCGAGGCGCTCGGCGATGTCGAACAGCTTCATGCTGCCGCGCGTCTTCGACAGGCGCCGCGCCACTTCCTTGATGACCTTGTTGCGCGGGTCGCCGGTGGTGTACACGGGGTGGCCGAAGCCGATCACCACTTCCTTGTTCTGCACCCGGCGCACGATGTCGGCCTCGGCCTGGTCGGGGGTGTCGTAGCGCGACTGGATCTCGAAGGCCACTTCATTGGCGCCGCCGTGCTTGGGGCCGCGCAGCGCGCCGATCCCGCCGGTGATGGCCGAATGCATGTCCGAGCCCGTGCCGGCGATCACGCGGCAGGTGAAAGTGGAGGCGTTGAACTCGTGCTCGGCGTACAGGATGAGCGAGGTGTGCATGGCGCGCACCCACTCGGCCGAGGGCTCGCGGCCGTGCAGCAGGCGCAGGAAATGCCCGCCGATGGAGTCGTCGTCGGTCTCGACGTCGATGCGCTTGCCGTTGTGGCTGTAGTGGTACCAGTACAGCAGCATGGAGCCGAAGGACGCCATCAGCTTATCGGCGATGTCGCGCGCGCCGGGAATATTGTGGTCGTCCTTCTCGGGGGACAGGTTGCCCAGCACCGAGCAGCCGGTGCGCAGCACGTCCATGGGGTGCGCCGAGGGCGGCACCCATTCCAGCGCCGCCTTGAGGTTGGCGGGCAGGCCGCGCAGCGCGCGCAGCTTGGCCTTGTAAGCGGTCAGCTCGGCGGCGTTGGGCAGCTTCTCGTGCACCAAAAGGTAGGCCACTTCCTCGAACTCGGCCTCGTCGGCGAAATCGAGAATGTCATAGCCGCGGTAATGCAGGTCGTTGCCCGCGAGCCCGACGGTGCACAGGGCGGTGTTGCCGGCCGGCACCCCGGACAGGGCCACCGATTTTTTCGGCTTGGGGCCGGTTGCGGGAGCGTCGCTCATCTCATTCTCCTCCGTTGCTGTCGTTAGCGGTTGTTGAAATCAGAAAAAGGCCTTGGCGGCCGCGTCGGAAATCGGCACGCCGGTGACGCGCGCCTTCTGCAGCAGTTCCCAGAAGTAGCGGTAGCTGGCGCGGTCGTGCAGTTCGCCCTGGTACTGGATGGGACCCCAGCTCTTGGCTTGCGCCGCGAGCAGGATGGCGGCGGCGTCCTGCACCTCGGAATGGTCGGGCTTCATGGCGTCGACAATGGGCTGGATCTGCGCCGGGTAGATGGACCACATGCGCAGGAAGCCGAAATCGTTGCGTGCGCGGCGCGCGTCCTGGAAGGTGCCCTCGACGTTCTTCAGGTCCACCGAGACGTTGTGCGCCGGCACCACGCCGTTGGCCAGCGCGGCGGCCACGATCTCGGTCTTGGCGCGGATGAGCAGGTGGTGCTCGAACTGCCCGGGCGAGCGCATGGCCGAAGCCGGAATGGCGCCGTGGTGCCCGGACACGAAGTCGAGCAGGCCGAAATCCAGCACCTGCATCCAGGGCAGGGCGCAGATGTCGTAGGCCTCGCGCAGCGCGCCGTGGGTCTCGACCAGGGCGTGCATGGGAATCTGCCGCTTTATTCCATGTTTTGCAGCGACGCCTTGGACATACTCGATCATTTCCGCGACCTGTCGGGCGGAGGTGGGTTTTGGCAGGCAGATGTGGGCGAGTTTTTCGCCGGCGCCGGACACCAGGATGTCGACGTCCGCCTTCCAGTGCGGGTGCGTGTAGTCGTGGATACGAACACCGACCTGGCCGAACTTGTTTTCGGCGCCGTTGACCACGCGGACGACCATCTCGGCGTGGGTTTTTTCCTCACCCGCCTTGGCGCCGTCCTCGCAGTCGCAGGACACGTCGAAGATGGGACCTAGCTTTTGCTGGAGTTCGAGGGCCTTGAGGATCAGCTTCTCGCTGCCGGCGTAATGATCGCAGGAAGCAACGACCGGAAAGGGTTTTTCACCTTTGAACAACGCATCCTTGGGATGAACGAGTCCGGTCATGACTGGTGTTTGGTTTGTTATCGTTGCTAAACGTTGCCCTCATCCCCTGCCTCCGCCGAAGCGAAGCCTCGGCTTCGCGCAGGCAGGCCGGCCCGCCTTGGGCTCGGCCCCTCTCCCCCAGGGAGAGGGGATGGGGAGAGGGCTACGAGAAAATCTACCTCAACTACTGTCGCAAAAACTTACCCGACGAGATGCTTAACTCCATCGCGTTCTTCGGTGAGCTCTTGCAACGTTGCATCCATTTTCTGCCGGCTGAACGCGTCGATCTCCAAACCTTTTACGCGCTCGATCTTGCCGCCCGGGCTGGTGATGACGGGAACGCCGTACATGATGCCTTCGGGGATGCCGTAAGAGCCGTCAGAGGGCAGGCCCATGGTTACCCACTTGCCGTTGGAGCCCAGCATCCAGTCACGCACGTGGTCGATGGCGGCGTTGGCGGCCGAGGCGGCGGAAGACAGCCCGCGCGCTTCGATGATGGCCGCCCCGCGTTTGCCCACGGTGGGAATGAAAGTGTCCTTGTACCAAGCCTCGTCGTTGATCACCTTGGGAGCGGGCTGCCCCGCTATCGTTGCAAAGCGATAATCAGGGAACATGGTCGGTGAGTGGTTGCCCCACACGATGAGCTTCTCGATGGAGTCCACCGGCTTGCCGGACTTGGCGGCGAGCTGCGACAGGGCGCGGTTGTGGTCCAGGCGCAGCATGGCGGTGAAGCTCTCGCGCGGCAGGTCAGGCGCGCTCTTCATGGCGATGTAGGCATTGGTGTTGGCGGGGTTGCCCACCACCAGCACTTTCACGCTGCGCTTGGCCACTTCGTTAAGGGCCTTGCCCTGCACGGTGAAAATGGCGCCATTGGCTTCGAGCAGGTCCTTGCGTTCCATGCCCTTGGAGCGGGGGCGCGCGCCCACCAGCAGGGCCACGTCGATGTCCTTGAACGCCACCTTGGCGTCGGCGGTGGGCACCACGCCGGCGAGCAGCGGGAAGGCGCAGTCTTCCAGTTCCATGATCACGCCCTTCAGCGCGGCCTGGGCCTTCTCGTCGGGGATTTCCAGGAGCTGGAGAATGACCGGTTGGTCCTTGCCCAGCATTTCGCCCGAGGCGACGCGAAACAGCAGGCTGTAACCGATTTGACCGGCGGCGCCGGTGATTGCGACTCGAACGGGGGGCTTGGCCATGGGAAAATGCTCCTGAAGCAGCGTGTTTTACACGGGGACACGGGAAATGCCGCGGATGTTGCGGCGCAAGGCGAATTCGAGTTTAGGGAGTCGTCCTCAAGGTGTCAATGCGGGTCTTGTGTCTTATATAAGATGTAGTATAGACGAATCCGCCCGAGCATGCTGTAATGGTACATGGCTACCCCAGCCCAGCCGCCAAGCAGCTCTGTCGGCGCCGCCGACGCGGCCCAGCCGCCCGGGCCCGGCGCGGCCGAAGGCCCGCGCTTCTCGCCCCTGTACCGCCAGATCAAGGCCCTGCTCATCGCCGGCCTGCAATCGGGCGAGTGGAAACCCGGCGAGGCCATCCCCAGCGAGACCGACCTCGCGCGGCGCTTCAAGGTCAGCCAGGGCACGGTGCGCAAGGCCATCGACGAGCTGGCGGCCGAATACCTGCTGGTGCGCCGCCAGGGCAAGGGCACCTTCGTGGCCACCCACGACGAGACGCACTCGCAATACCGCTTCCTGCGCCTGCGCCCGCTGGAAGGCGAGCAGGAATACCCAGAAAGCCGGCTGCTGGAATGCAGGCGCAGCCGCGCCGCCGGCGACGTGGCGCGCATGCTCGAGCTGCGCCTGGGTGAGAGCATCATGGTGCTCAAGCGCGTGCTGTACTTCCGCGGCCAGCCCACGGCGCTCGATGAGGTGTCGCTGCCCGGCTCCATATTCAAGGGCCTGTCCGCGGCCATGGTGAACCAGTACGGCGTGTCCCTGTACAGCCTGTTCGAGTCGGAGTTCGGCACGCGCATGACCCGCGCCGAGGAGCGCGTGCGCGCCGTGCCCGCCGAGGGCGAGGCGGCCCTCGTGCTGCAGGTGAAGGAAAAAACGCCGCTGTTGTGCGTGGACCGTGTGGCCTTCAGCTACGGCGAGCGGCCGGTGGAGTTCCGCCGCGGTTTGTACCGCACCGACGCGCACTACTATGCGAATACGCTGGCCTGACGGGCTGATGACAAGCGTCATGACAAGCGTCGTGACAAGCGTCGTGATAAGCGCGCTGCAAAGCCCGTCCAAGCGCGCGCTCATGCGTCTCGATGCCGCGGTCTTCGCGTCGCCGCGGCGTTCCGTTCCTGACGAACGCTGCTATACTTCCGCGGTTCGATGAATCAGTTCATTGAATCGCATAACACTGATAAATCAGGGAGCTGGCCCCGGGCCGGCCGTTTATAGAATCAAAAGCGGGATCTCCAATGCCTGAGCTTGCAGCAAAGAAGCCACGCCCCATCTGGTACAACCTCAGTCCGGTCAACTTGCCGGCGCCCGGACTGGTCTCGATTCTCCACCGCGCCAGCGGCATCCTGCTGTTCCTCGCCATTATCTGGATGCTCTACATGCTCGACCTGAGCCTCGCCTCCGAGGCCGGCTTCGATCATCTCAAGAGCTACGCGGCCAATCCCATCGTCAAGCTGGCCATCCTGGTGCTCGCGTGGGCCTTCCTGCACCACTTCTGCGCCGGCATCCGCTACCTGCTCCTCGACCTGCAAAAAGGCATCGAGCTGCCCGCCGCGCGCGCCACCAGCTTCACGGTGTTCGCGGTCAGCCTCATCCTCACCATCGTCGCCGCGGTGCTGATATGGTGAACCGCGTCGTCGTCGGAGCCCACTACGGCCTGGGCAGCTGGCTGGTCCAGCGCATCAGCGCCGTTGTTATCGCGGTGTACGCCGTCATCATGGCCATTGCCCTGCTGGGCGGCCATGCTCATGACTACGCCGCCTGGAAGGCGCTGTTCAGCCAGGGCTGGCTGCGCTTCGCCACCTTTCTGTTCGTCGTCAGCCTGCTGCTGCACGCCTGGGTGGGCATGCGCGACATCTGGATGGATTACGTCAAGAGCACCGGCCTGCGCCTGACTCTCGAGGCCCTCACCGTGCTCTGGCTCGTCGGCTGCGGCGGATGGGCTCTGCAAATTTTATGGAGGTAAGGTGGACGCATTGACCCGGGGATTGACGTGACAGCGCCTATAAGAAAATACGATGCCGTGGTGGTGGGCGCGGGCGGCGCGGGGCTGCGCGCGGCGCTGCAACTGTCGGAAGCCGGCGTCAAGACCGCGGTGCTGTCCAAGGTGTTCCCCACGCGCTCCCACACCGTGGCGGCGCAGGGCGGGGTGGGCGCGTCGCTGGGCAACATGGGCGAGGACAACTGGAACTGGCACATGTACGACACCGTCAAGGGGTCGGACTGGCTGGGCGACCAGGACGCCATCGAATTCCTGTGCCGCAAGGCGCCCGAGGTGGTGATCGAGCTCGAGCACTACGGCATGCCGTTCGACCGCAATGACGACGGCACCATTTACCAGCGGCCCTTTGGCGGTCATTCCATGAATTTCGGCGAAAAGCCGGTGCAGCGCTCCTGCTGCGCCGCCGACCGCACCGGCCACGCCATGCTGCACACGCTGTACCAGCGCAACGTGCGCGCCAACACCCAGTTCTTCGTCGAATGGATGGCGCTCGACCTGATCCGCGACCCCAGCGGCCAGGTGCTGGGCGTCACCGCCATGGAAATGGAAACCGGTGAGGTGAGCGTGTTCCACGCCCGCGCCACGCTGTTCGCCACCGGCGGGGCAGGGCGCATTTTCTCCTCCACCACCAACGCCATCATCAACACCGGCGACGGCCTGGGCATGGCGGCGCGCGCCGGCATCCCGCTCGAGGACATGGAATTCTGGCAGTTCCACCCCACGGCCGTGGCCGGCGCCGGCGTGCTCATCACCGAGGGCGTGCGCGGCGAGGGCGGCTACCTGCTGAACAAGAACGGCGAGCGCTTCATGGAGCGCTACGCGCCCACCATGAAGGACCTCGCCAGCCGCGACGTGGTGTCGCGCGCCATGGCCACCGAGATCAAGGAAGGCCGCGGCGCCGGCAAGGACGGCGATTGCATCCTGCTGAAGCTCGACCACCTGGGCGTGGAGAAAATCGAGAAGCGCCTGCCCGGCATCCGCGAAATCGCCATCAAGTTCGCCGGCGTCGATCCCATCAAGGATCCCATCCCGGTGGTGCCCACGGTGCACTACCAGATGGGCGGCATTCCCACCAACTACCACGGCGAAGTAGTGGTCCCCAAGGATGGCGACCCACACGCCGTCGTGCCGGGCTTCTACGCCGCGGGCGAGTGCGGCTGCGCGTCGGTGCATGGCGCCAACCGCCTGGGCACCAACTCGCTCACCGACCTCTTGGTGTTCGGCAAGTCCTCGGGCGACGCCGTGGTGCGCTTCCTGCGCGAAAACCCCGGGCATAAGGACTTGCCCAAGGATGCGGCCGACTATTCGCTGTCGCGCCTGGCGCGCCTGGACAACCAGACCGGCGGCGAGCCCTACGCCGTGGTGGCCAGGGACATGCGCCGCGTCATGCAGGCGCACTGCGGCGTGTTCCGCTTCCCCGACCTGTTGGCCGACGGCGTGAAGAAAATCCGCGAGGTCGCCGACCGCGTCACGCGCACCGAGATCAAGGACAAGTCCAAGGTGTTCAACACCGCGCGCATCGAGGCGCTGGAGCTGGACAACCTGATCGAAGTGGCGCGCGCCACCATGGTGTCTGCCGATGGGCGGCACGAGACGCGCGGCGCGCACGACCGTTCCGACTTCCATGAGCGCGACGACGTGAACTGGCTGAAGCACACCCTCTGGTACAAGGACGGCGACCGCCTGGAATACAAGGCGGTGAAGCTGAAGCCGCTCACCGCCGAGACGGTTCCGCCCAAGGTCAGAAGTTACTAAGGCCGCTGTTACCAAGGCCATTGACTGCCATCACCCACAAGAGACGCACATGAAATTCCGCGTATTCCGCTACGACCCGGACAAAGATGCGCAGCCGCGCATGCAGGACTACGACGTCGCCCTCGAGCCCACCGACCAGATGCTGCTGGATGCGCTGGTGCGCATCAAGGAACAAGACGATTCCCTGGCCCTGCGGCGCTCCTGCCGCGAGGGCGTGTGCGGCTCGGACGCCATGAACATCAACGGCAAGAACGGCCTGGCCTGCACCACCAAGCTCGACACCCTTAAGGAGCCGGTGGAGCTGAAGCCGCTGCCCGGGCTGCCCATCATCCGCGACCTGATCGTGGACATGACCCAGTTTTTCAAGCAATACCATTCCATCAAGCCGTACCTGCAGAACAGCGAGCAGCCGCCCGAGACCGAGCGCCGCCAGTCGCCCGAGGACCGCGAGGAGCTGAACGGCCTGTACGAGTGCATCCTGTGCGCCTGCTGCTCCACCTCCTGCCCGTCATTCTGGTGGAACCCCGACAAGTTCGTGGGGCCGGCCGGCCTCCTGCAGGCCTATCGCTTCATCGCCGACACCCGCGACGATGCCACCAGCGAGCGCCTGGACAACCTGGAAGACCCCTACCGGCTGTTCCGCTGCCACACCATCATGAACTGCGTGGACGTGTGCCCCAAGGGCCTGAACCCCACCAAGGCCATCGGCAAGATCAAAGACCTCATGGTGAAGAGGGCGGTATAGGCCTGGTCGCTTCCAGGCCATGGCGGCCAAAGCGGTATAAAGTAAAACGGTAAAGTACAAGGCGCAGCACTTGAGTCCCCTGGAATACGGCCGGCTGAAATGGAGTTGCCGGCGCGGATTGCTGGAAAACGACCTGGTGCTGGAGAAATTCCTCGAGCGACACGGGGAGGCGCTGGAAGGCGAGCAGCTGCGGGCATTCAAGTCCCTGCTGACGCTGGACGATAACACGCTGTGGGAAATCCTCAGCGGACGTCGCGAGCCAGAGGCGGAGGCAGGTTCGGCTGCCACCGAAATTGTCACGCTGCTGCGCGCCTGTTGAGCGCCGGCTGGGGACGGGAAGGGACCGCTTGCCAAACGCGGCGGCGGCCCCCATGTAGACACAGGAGAGCACAATGAGTACCAGCAAGAAGGCCGTTCTGACCCTCGACGACGGGAAGACGGTGGATTTTCCGGTGCTGTCGGGCACCATCGGCCCGGACGTGGCCGACATCCGCGCCCTGTACGGCAAGACCGGCATGTTCACCTACGACCCGGCCTTCATGTCCACCGCGGCCTGCAGCTCGAAAATCACCTATATCGACGGCGACCAGGGCGTGCTGCTGTACCGCGGCTACCCCATCGACCAGTTGGCGCAGAACTGCGACTTCCTCGAGGTGTGCTACCTGCTCTTGAACGGCGAGTTGCCCGACAAGGCCAAAAAAGACAAGTTCGTGGGCACCGTCACCCAGCACACCATGGTGCACGACCAGCTCAGCCGCTTCTTCACCGGCTTCCGCCGCGACGCCCATCCCATGGCCGTGCTGGTGGGCGTGGTGGGCGCGCTGTCGGCCTTCTATCACGACTCGCTGGATATCAACAATCCCGAGCACCGCGAGATCTCGGCTTTCCGGCTCATCGCCAAGCTGCCCACCATCGTGGCCATGACCTACAAGTACGCCATGGGCCAGCCGTTCGTGTACCCGCGCAACGACCTGGGCTACACCGCCAACTTCATGCGCATGATGTTCGCCGTGCCGGCCGAGGACTACAAGGTCAACGAGGTGCTGGTGCGCGCCCTCGACCGCATTTTCATCCTGCACGCGGACCACGAGCAGAACGCCTCCACCTCCACGGTGCGCCAGTCCGGCTCATCGGGCGCCAACCCCTTCGCCTGCATCGCCGCCGGCATTGCCTGCCTGTGGGGCCCGGCGCACGGCGGCGCCAACGAGGCGGCGCTGAACATGCTGATGGAAATCGGCGACGTGTCCAAGGTGCCGGAGTTCATCAAGAAGGTGAAGGACAAGAACTCCAACGTCAAGCTCATGGGCTTCGGCCACCGCGTGTACAAGAACTACGATCCGCGCGCGAAATTGATGCGCGAGACCTGCCACGAAGTGCTGAACGAACTGGGCCTGCACGACGACCCGCTGTTCAAGCTAGCCATCGCGCTGGAGAAAATCGCCCTGGAAGACGAATACTTCGTGCAACGCAAGCTGTACCCGAACGTGGACTTCTATTCCGGGATCGTGCAGCGTGCTTTGGGGATTCCGGTGTCGATGTTCACCTGCATCTTTGCCCTGGCTCGTACCGTGGGCTGGATCGCGCAGTGGAACGAAATGATTTCCGATCCCGAGAACAAGATCGCCCGGCCGCGGCAGCTCTATATCGGCAGCCCGCGCAGGGATGTAAAACCGATCGGGCAGCGTTGAGAGATAAGTTGTAGATGAAAGAGAGAGGGGGCGGCGAAAGCTGGCCCCCTTTTTGTTCTTAAGAACATCTTTTACGAGGCCCTCTGCTCCGCAGAGGGGGAAAAGGCCGCTCCGATGACCGCATTCTCGGAATGTCGAATCGAAGCGACTTAAGCTACCGCTCCGAAGGAGCGGGCCTCGTGAAAGAGAAAAGACATTGAAACTTGTGCGAAACAAATTGAAGTTTGTGCTGTTGTGAGCGGGAGTACGCCATGAGTGCGATGAAGCAATTTATGTCCAACTCTTATCTGTTCGGCTCGAATGCGCCGTTCGTCGAACAGCTCTATGAGTCTTACCTGGACAATCCCCAGTCCATCCCCGAGCAGTGGCGCGAGTACTTCGACAAGATGCAGCTCCTGCCGGCCACGGCCAACGGCTCCAACGACGCCCGCGACGTGGCGCACGCGCCGGTCATCGAATCCTTTGCCCAACGGGCGCGCAAAGGAACGCTGCGCGGGACCGTCTCCCCGGCCGAGCTGGGCGTGGAGCGCAAGCAGATCTTCGTGCTCATGCTCATCCAGGCTTACCGCACCATGGGCGTGCGCTGGGCGCAGCTCGATCCTCTCAAGCGCCAGCCGCGTCCCGCCATCCCGGAATTGGAGCCGGCCTTTTACGACCTCACCGAGGCCGACCTCGACCTGGTGTTCAACACCGGCACCCTGGTGGGCTCGGAGCGCGCCACGCTGCGCGACATCCTGCAGTCGCTGCGCCAGACCTACTGCGGCTCCATCGGCGCCGAGTACATGTACATCAGCGACATGGCGCAAAAGACCTGGATCCAGCAGCGCCTGGAGTCGGTGCGCTCGCAGCCCAGCTTCACCCCCGACGTGAAGAAGCGCATCCTCGAGCGCCTCACCGCCGCCGAGACCCTGGAGAAATACCTGCATACCCGCTACGTGGGGCAGAAGCGCTTTTCGCTCGAAGGCGGCGAGACCGTCATCCCCTGCATGGACGAGATCGTGCAGCGCGCCGGCGCGCAGGGCATCGAGGAGCTGGTGGTGGGCATGGCCCACCGCGGCCGGCTGAACGTGCTGGTCAACACCCTGGGCAAGTCGCCCAAGGAGCTGTTCTCGGAATTCGAGGGCAAGCACGACCCCGAGGGCCTGGCCTCCACCGGCGACGTGAAATACCACAA
>Ga0207703_10004049_pt1 | contig 12105 bp, 12 predicted proteins | sample KBSSwiS12_FD_184304 | JGI IMG/M metagenome (GOLD analysis project Ga0207703, IMG submission 184304) | Switchgrass rhizosphere microbial communities from Kellogg Biological Station, Michigan, USA - KBS Switchgrass S1-2 (SPAdes) (version 2) | ecosystem: Host-associated > Plants > Roots >... | reverse complement strand
CTCGAGAACCATCGCAGCGAGCTGATCTGGACCGTCATGAAGAAGAATCCCTACATCCGCGCCGGCCTGCAACGCGCGGGTTTCGAGGGCGGCTGGATCGACAGTACACCGGCGCCACCCGCCGGCGTGGATCAGGTCCATCAGATTGGGGCCGGATGCCGAGACCGGCGGCGCGGCGGCGTCGGCCGACACCGTGGCGGTGGCCCAGGCGAGGTGGACCGCGGGCAGGAGCGCGGGGATCGGCTCATCGGACACGACGCAGCTGCGGCCGGCGGGATCGAGGCGGGTGATGAGGCGGCGGGTCATCGGCAGATGCTCCTGAGGTGATAAACCGGGACCGCGCTCGCCCTGCCGCAGCGGGGGCGCGGGCGGGCCGGGGCGGGGGCATGGGCGCGGAACCGGGAGGGGGGCCGGCGGGTCAGTCTCGCAACGGGACCGGTTGATCCCCCGGCCGGTCCCGGACCATCCCAAGGAGAGCAGCAATGGGTGAGTACGAGCCCAACGATTCGCGCAACGTGACCGGCGCCGGCAACCAGATGGGTCAGTCGGGCAATCAGTCGCAGTCCGGTCAGGCCGGCAGCGGGCAGGCGCAGTCCGGCCAGCCGCAGCAGTTCCAGAGCGGCGGCGGGCAGATGGGCGGCGGGCAGACCGGCGGCCAGGCCGGCGGCGGCTCGGGCTTCCAGGGCTCGGCCGCGGGCGGACTGCAGGGCGGTGACAACCGCTTCGCCGGGCAGATCCGCGAGCACATGGAAGTGATCGGCGCTGACGGCGTCCACCTCGGCACGGTCGATCATGTCGACGGCGACCGGATCAAGCTGACCAAGCGCGATTCGGGCATGGGGAGCCACCAGGGCCACCACCACTACCTGCCGCTCGGCCTGATCGCCGAGATCGAGGGTGACCGCGTGCGGCTCTCGGCCAACGGCGACGTCGCTTACTCGATGATCGAGGAAGCCAACCGGCAGTAAGCAGCCGGGCCCGGTGCGGGCGGGGGCAGCAGCCTTCGCCCGGCCGGCTATTTCCAGAACCATCCGGGCTTGAGCCGCCGCGCCGCACGGTTGCGCCACATCTGGACGTAGAGCCAGATTCCCGAAATCGTGAAGAACGCCAGCGCCGCCGCCGAGAGTACCGACAGCGCGGTGCCGAGCGGGCCGAACGGCTGACCTGCGTGGAGATGCTTGACCAGCATCGGCAACGGGATCGAGCCCGGCGTCATGCGCGGCTTGCAGGTCAGGTCGGGCGGGCAGACAAAGCCCGGGTGCGTGGCGGCAAGCTCCGCCGCGCTCGGCCCCTTGCGCTCGTCGGTTCCGAAGATGTGATTGTACTGGATCACCAGCCCGGTCAGCGCGATCCACAACAGGAACGGCGCGAAGAACAGGCTGAGCCACCGATGCCACTTGCGCATGAACCCGATCCCCTTCGCCGACGCGACCCGGGCGCGCTTGAGCAGGGGCGGACGGCGGTGGCAATCCGCAAAGTGTCGCATGGCGTCCCGGTGCGGCGGCCGGGGCCCCGGCGTGGCGGCAGCCGTTGTGCTCGCCGTGACCTGTCACGATGCGTTGTCCCATCGTCCTGCTCCCGTGCGCGCCCGGCCGGAACCCCGCCGCGCGTGCGGCCGGGCCTGCCGGCCCACCATCACTGGCAGGCGAGGCATTCCTCGTAATCGGTCGGCGTGGCGAGTTCGATCACCGGCGCCTCGGCGGTGTTGTCCGCCTCGACCCCGCCGGCAAACCCGGCGCGCTGCACCGACTTCGAGCGCAGGTAGTAGAGCGACTTGATCCCGCGCTCCCACGCCTGGAAGTGCAGCATCATCAGGTCCCACTTGTCGACATCGGCGGGGATGTAGAGGTTCAGCGACTGGGCCTGGTCAATATAGGGCGTGCGATCGGCGGCGAATTCGAGCAGCCAGCGCTGGTCGATCTCGAAGCTGGTCTTGTAGACGGCCTTTTCCTCCGGAGAGAGGAAATCGAGGTGCTGGACCGACCCGCCATGCTCGAGGATCGAGTTCCACACGTTGGTGGAATCCTTCGACTTCGCCGCCAGGAGCTTCTTGAGATAGGGATTCTCGACCACGAACGAGCCCGACAGGGTCTTGTGGGTGTAGATGTTGGCCGGGATCGGCTCGATGCAGGCCGAGGTGCCGCCGCAGATGATCGAGATCGACGCGGTCGGCGCGATCGCCATCTTGCAGGAAAAGCGCTGCATCACGCCCATGTCGGCGGCATCGGGGCAGGCGCCGCGTTCCTGGGCCAGCAGCAGCGAAGCCTCATCGGCCTTGGCGGCGACGTGCTTGAACATCTTGAGATTCCAGGCCTTGGCCATGGCGCTCTCGAAGGCGATGCCCTTCAATTGCAGGAACGAGTGGAAGCCCATCACGCCCATGCCGACCGAGCGCTCGCGCATGGCCGAATACTTGGCGCGGGCCATCTCGTCCGGCGCGCGGTCGATATAGTCCTGCAGCACGTTGTCGAGGAAGCGCAGCACGTCCTCGATGAAGCGCTCGTCCTTGTTCCACTCGTCCCAGGTTTCCAGGTTGAGCGAGGACAGGCAGCAGACCGCCGTCCGATCGTTGCCGAGGTGATCGCGCCCGGTGGGCAGCGTGATTTCCGAGCAGAGGTTCGAGGTCGAGACCTTGAGCCCGAGATCGCGGTGATGCTTGGGCATCATCCGGTTCACGGTATCGTTGAAGACGATATAGGGCTCGCCCGTGGCCAGACGGGTCTCGACCAGCTTCTGGAACAGGCTGCGCGCATCGACAGTGGAGCGGATCGAGCCGTCCTTGGGGCTGCGCAGGTGGAATTCGGCGCCATCGCGGACGGCTTCCATGAACTCGTCAGTCAGCAGCACGCCGTGGTGGAGGTTCAGCGCCTTGCGGTTAAAGTCCCCGCTCGGCTTGCGGATCTCGAGGAACTCCTCGATCTCGGGGTGCGAAACATCCAGATAGCACGCGGCCGAGCCGCGGCGCAGCGAGCCCTGACTGATCGCCAGAGTCAGGCTGTCCATCACCCGCACGAAGGGAATGATGCCACTGGTCTTGCCGTTGAGACCAACCGGCTCGCCGATGCCGCGGACCTGGCCCCAGTACGTGCCGATCCCGCCGCCGCGGCTCGCCAGCCAGACGTTCTCGTTCCAGGTGCCGACGATGCCCTCGAGGCTGTCGGACACCGAGTTCAGGTAGCACGAGATCGGCAGCCCGCGCCCGGTGCCGCCGTTGGACAGCACGGGCGTCGCCGGCATGAACCACAGCTTCGAGACATAGTCGTAGAGCCGCTGGGCATGGTCCGCATCGTCGGCGTAGGCATCGGCGACGCGGGCAAACAGGTCCTGGTACTTCTCGCCGGGAAGCAGGTAGCGGTCGTCGAGCGTGTCCTTGCCGAAATCGGTGAGGAGCGCGTCGCGGCTCTCGTCGGTGACAATCGTGAAGCGGCGCGGCTGGACCGACTTGGAATCGTCTTCCTTGCGGGCCGCCTTGGCGACCCCGGCGACAGCGCCGGCCAGCGCCTCGGCGCCGAGCTTCTCCACCAGCTCGCTGCTGCCGGCATCGGTCTTGTCGTTCATCGCCACTGCCGGGCTGGCGCCCGCCTCCTTTGCCTGGGCCGGAGCCCGATCCTGACCCAGGGCCGGCCCGTCACCGAACAGCGAAGTTTCTGCTTCCGCACTCGACAGGTCTGCATCCGACACCCGGTCGTCTCCGCTCTTGAAATCCACTGCCGCCCCCATTCGTCTCGAACCGCATCGCTGCCTTCGGCGTTCCGCCTGCCTTGCGCCTCGTTCGAATCGGGAACTTGCGTCACCTTACCCGAGCGAGAACAAAACGGGAATATCCAGCCGTCTGCCCCTGTGGCCCGCGATCGCCGCGGCTCCCTGCCGAATCCCGGACCGTTTCGCGCAGATCGCGGGGAAACAGCCGGACGTCTGGCAAGGACCCGGGACCTCCGGACCGGCTGCGATAGTGCCGCATCCTGAGTCACGCGCAAGGGGGGTGAGGACCGGTTACCCCCTAGATGTAGTGTCGCAGCCGAGGTTCAACCCCTAGTCCTGTGGCGCGACGCGTGGAGGAAGCGCCATTGGCGCGGTCCGCAAGAGTCAAAGTGAATCTGTGAAAAAATTTTTGCCCGTGGACACCGGGGTGCGTGGCTTGACTCACAATGGAATCAGGCGGCGCACGATAGTTACCGATTGCACCCGCGGCGACCCGTTGCGCGAGCGCGCCGCGGCCCTATCCTCGCCCGCGAACAGGGCAGCAACGCGAGGCAAGACGATGTTCAATTTTATCGGGGCAATTCTCTCCGGGCTGGTCATCGGGGCGCTGGCGCGGTTCTTCTATCCGGGGGCGGTTCCCGCCGGGTGGATCATGACGATCCTGCTCGGCATCGGCGGCTCGCTGCTGGCGAACTTCGTCGTGCGGATGCGCGATCCGGTCGGCTACGACGCCGGCTTCAACCGCGCCGGCTGCCTCGCCTCGATCCTGGGCGCGATGGTGCTGATCTTCGTGGGGCGGCAGCTGGGCTGGCATTAGTTCGGGTGCGGGGAAGCCATCCGGCTTCCCCGTTGCGGCACCGGCCCACTCCCTAAGGCACCAGCACCGTATCCTTGGCCACCGAGCGGGTCTGCGGATAATCCAGCGTGAAGTGGAGGCCGCGGCTTTCGTGGCGGCGCAGGGCCGATTTCACGATCAGGTCGGCGCTCTGCAGGAGGTTGCGCAGTTCGATGAGGTCGGTCGTCACCCGGAAGTGGCCGTAGTAGTCCCCCACCTCCTCGGTGAGCAGCTTGATCCGGTGCTGCGCGCGTTCGAGCCGCTTGGTGGTGCGCACGATGCCGACGTAGTTCCACATGAACCGGCGGATCTCGGTCCAGTTCTGCTTGATGACGACTTCCTCGTCGGAATTGGTCACCCGGCTCTCGTCCCACGGCCGCACCTTCGGGGGCTCGGCGAAGCTGTCCCAGTTGGCGAGGATGTGGCTGGCCGCGGCCTCGCCGAAGACGAAGCATTCGAGCAGCGAGTTGGAGGCGAGGCGGTTGGCCCCGTGGAGCCCGCTCTCGGTGCATTCGCCCGCGGCATAGAGCCCGGGCAGGTCGGTCCGCCCGTCGAGATCGATCATCACCCCGCCGCAGGTGTAGTGCTGCGCGGGGACCACCGGGATCGGCTCGCGGGTCATGTCGATGCCGAGGCCGAGCAGCTTCTCGTGGATGGTGGGGAAGTGCTCGCGGACGAAATCGGCGGGCATGTGGCTGATGTCGAGGTGGACGTAGTCGAGCCCGTACTTCTTGATCTCGCTGTCGATCGCGCGGGCCACCACGTCGCGCGGGGCCAGCTCCATCCGCCCGGCATCGTAGAATTCCATGAAGCGCTTGCGGGTGCGCGGGTTGATCAGCCGGCCGCCCTCGCCGCGGACCGCCTCGGTGATCAGGAAGTTCTTGACCTCGAGGTTGTAGAGGCAGGTCGGGTGGAACTGCATCATCTCCATGTTGCCGACCCGGGCGCCCGCCCGCCAGGCCATGGCGATGCCATCCCCAGTCGCGCCGCGCGGCGCGGTGGAGAACTGGTAGACCCGGCCAGCCCCGCCGGTGGCGAGCACCGTGGCGCGGGCGGTGTGGGCCTCGACCTTGCCGGTCGCCTCGTCGAGCGCATAGACGCCCCAGACCCGACCGGAGCCCGAGTAGCGCTCCTCGTGGTGACCGGTGATCAGGTCGATGCAGGTGCGCCCGGCGAGCAGGGTGATGTTGGGGTGGGCCTCGGCGGCCTTGAGCAGGGCGGCCTGGACGGCCCAGCCGGTGGCATCGTCGACATGGACGATCCGGCGGTGCGAATGGCCGCCCTCGCGGGTGAGGTGAAGCGCCTCGGCGCCGAGATCGTCCTTGGCCGTGTTGAACGGCACGCCGAGCTGGATCAGCCGGTCGATGGCATGGGGCGCGCGCTCGATCACGAACTCGACCGTCTCGCGCTGGTTGAGCCCGGCGCCGGCCACCATCGTGTCGCGCACGTGGTTCTCGAAGGTGTCGCCGGCATCGAGCACCGCGGCGATGCCGCCCTGGGCCCATGCGGTCGAGCCGCTGGTCAGCGTGCCCTTGGCCAGCACCAGCACCTTCACCTGCTCGGCCAGGGCGAGCGCCGCGGTAAGCCCGGCCCCGCCCGATCCGATCACGATCACGTCATGCGTCAACGCCCGTCGCCTTTCTCCACTGGGGCTGGCAGATAGGCGCAAACAGGCGCGCTTGGGAAGCGGGCGCGGACCAGATCGTGGCGCGAGACTTTACTTTGGTACGGGGTTTCACGTGGCCTGCGCTCTGGTATTGCAGGGTCCGCGAAGCGCCGGCGGGCCCCTGGGATCAGGCTCGCAGGCGCTGCGCCGTTCGCGAACGGGGTCGCGACGGGTTACGGGCCGCTAGGGATTCGGGGGTTCTAGGTGCGCATCAAGTGGTCGCGCGTTGGCGTCCCTCTCTGCCGGCTCGACCGGCACACGCCGATCCGCCACCGCGTGCGGTGGGACGGGCGCTATTATGCGGGCGAGTGCCGCTATTGCGGGATGCAGATCCTGCGCACCGACCACGGCATGTGGCGCAGCGGCTTCCTGCACCCGCTGGTGCTGTGACTCAGGCGGACTGGCTGGTCCCCGAGCTGGTCAGGGCGACGAACACGTCCTCGAGATCGGCCTCGCGGGTGGTCACGTCGGCAATCGTGAAGCCCTGCGCCTGGACCTGCGCGAGCACTTCGCCGGCATTGGTGCGGTCCTTGTCGTAAGTGATCTCGATTGTCCGCTCGCCCGCGACGCGGCACTTGAGGAAGGCCGGGTGCGCCGGCAGGCCGCCCTCGATTTCGCGATCCAGCGTGAGCACGACGATCTTCTCGCGCGCGGTGGAGAGCAGGTCGGCGGTGGACTTGTTGGCGATCAGCCGGCCGTGGTTGATGATGGCGATGCGGTCACACAACTCCTCGGCCTCCTCGAGGTAGTGCGTGGTCAGCACCACGGTCACCCCTTGCGCGTTGAGCTCGCCGACGAGGTCCCACAGCTGGCGGCGCAGCTCGACGTCGACCCCGGCCGTCGGCTCGTCGAGAACGAGGATCGGCGGCATGTGGACCATTGCCTTGGCGATCAGCAGCCGGCGCTTCATGCCGCCCGAGAGCGTGCGCGAATAAGCGTTGGCCTTGTCGGACAGGTGCACCGCGCGCAGCAGCTCGAGCGTGCGCCGCGCGGGCTTGGGGATGCCGTAGTAGCCGGCCTGGATCGCCAGCACCTCGGCGGGGGTGAAGAACGGGTCGAACACGATCTCCTGCGGCACGATTCCGATCGAGCGCTTGGCGTTGCGCTGGTCGGCGTCGATGTCGAAGCCCCAGATCGAGACTTCGCCGCTGGTCTTTCTGACGAGGCCCGCGAGGGTGTTGATCAGGGTCGACTTGCCCGCGCCGTTGGGGCCGAGCAGCCCGAATATCTGGCCGCGCGGCACGTCGAAGGAAACATCGTCGAGCGCGAGCTTGCCGGGCTGGCCCTTCGTGCCGGCGTAGCGCTTGACCAGGTGGCGGATCGAGATGGCGGCATCACTCATATGCCAAGGCTCTTGCGGCAGCGCGGCCTTCGCGTAAAGGGCGATCCAGTTCGCCCCAACCCGGAAGCGCCCCGATGAGCACCAATGCCCCGCTCGAGACCATCCACGTCACCACCACCCGCGTGATGTGCGACGGCGCCAGCGACATCCGCCCCGCCGGCCAGCCCCGCGCCACCGCGCTCGGCCACCCGCGGGTCTGGCTCGAGATCGACGAGAAGGGATATGTGGACTGCGGCTACTGCGATCGCCGGTTCGAGCTCAAGGACGGCCACGGCCACTGAGCCCCGGCCGCGGGGCCGCGCTGCGCAGTTCCGGCACCAGTCTTCACCTCCCCAGACCTCCAATTGCGACCGCAGCGGACTGCCCGCTGCGGGCCAATCCGCTTGACCGTGCAGTAGCGCCCAACTAGCATCCTCGCGAATTTCAGTTAACATTCTGATTTTACAGCACATTTATTCTGGATGAAAGTGACGGGATGCACACGACGGCGTTGAGTAACTGCAAGCTGTTCTTCGAAACCTATGCGGAAGGCTTCCAGAACGCGGCACCCGTCAAGATCGTCGAGATCGGCTCGCAGGACGTCAACGGCAGCCTGCGCTCGGTCGCCCCGCCCGCGTTCGAATACGTCGGCGTCGATTTCGTGGTGGGCAACGGCGTCGATATCGTCCTCGAATCGCCCTACTCGCTGCCGTTCGAGGACAACTCGGTCGACATCGTCCTCTCCAGCAGCTGCTTCGAGCATTCGGAGATGTTCTGGCTGGTGTTCCTCGAAGTCCTGCGCGTGCTCAAGCCGTCGGGGCTGTTCTACCTGAACGCCCCCTCGAACGGCGCCTTCCACCGCTATCCGGTCGATTGCTGGCGCTTCTACCCCGACAGCGGCGCCGCGCTGATCACCTGGGCCCGCCACAACGGCATTCCCGCCGTGCTGCTCGAATCCTACGTCAGCCGCCAGAACATCGACCAGTGGAGCGACTTCGTCGGCGTGTTCCTCAAGGACGAACGGCACCTCGGGAATTTTCCCGCCCGCATCGTCGAGCGCTTCGGCGATTACACCAACGGCACCAGGCACGGGCACGAGGGTTTTCTCAACCCGAGCACCCTGCCCGAGGATCTCGCCAAGCTGATCACGATCAAGCAGGTGCTCAACAACGAGATCCGCGTGCCCTGACACCGGCCGGCGCGTCTGGGACCATTGCCCCGCCGCCCCGCTGGTCATCCCCCGCCGCGGTCCCTATATCCGGGGCATGACCTCTGCCCTCCCCGTCGCCGACCCGCGTTCGCTGCTCTACCGTTCCGGCCAGCTCACCCCAGCGGACGCGCAGCGTCTGGCGCAGGAGACCCTGAAGGCCTGCGACGACGGGGAGCTCTATCTCCAGTTCATCGCCTCGGAGAGCTTCGGGTTCGACGACGGCCGGCTCAAGACCGCGGACTATTCGCGCGATGCCGGGTTCGGGCTGCGCGGGCTTTCGGGCGAGATGACCGGATTTGCCCATGCCAACGAGATTTCCGCCGCCGCCATCCGCCGCGCGGGCGAGACGCTGAAACTGCTCGATCCCGCCGCCGGCCCGCTCGCGGCGCCGCCGGCGCGGTCAAATCGCCATCTCTACACCGACGCCTCGCCGCTCGACGGCGTGGACTTCGCCGCCAAGGTGTCGCTGCTCGAAGCGATCGACGCGTCCGCCCGTGCCCGCGATCCGCGGGTGGTGCAGGTTTCGGCCAGCCTCGCGGCGAGCTGGTCGGTGGTCGAGATCGTCCGGCCCGACGGGTTCGTGGCCACCGACGTGCGCCCGCTGGTGCGGCTCAATGTCTCGATCGTCGCCGAGCAGAACGGCCGGCGCGAAACCGGCTCGTTCGGGATCGGCGGGCGCCGGCTCTACGACGACCTGTTCGAGCCCGCCACGTGGAACCGCGCGATCGATTCCGCGCTCGCCCAGGCGCTGGTGAACCTCGAATCGGTCGACGCGCCCGCCGGCGAGATGACCGTGCTGCTCGGCCCCGGTTGGCCCGGGGTGCTGCTGCACGAAGCGGTCGGCCATGGCCTCGAGGGTGATTTCAACCGCAAGGGCACCAGCGCGTTCTCCGGCCGGATCGGCGAGCGGGTGGGCGCCAAGGGCGTCACCGTGGTCGACGACGGCTCCATGATGGGCCGGCGCGGCTCGCTTTCGATCGACGACGAAGGCACGCCCACGCAGGAGACCGTGCTGATCGAGGACGGCATCCTCAAGGGCTATATCCAGGACCGGCTCAATGCCCGCCTGATGGGCGTGGCGCCGACCGGCAATGGCCGGCGCGAGAGCTATGCCCATGCGCCGATGCCGCGAATGACGAACACCTTCATGCGCGGCGGCAATGACGATCCGGCCGAGCTGCTCTCGCGGATCAAGAACGGCATCTATGCCAAGCAGTTCGGCGGCGGGCAGGTCGACATCGTCTCGGGCAAGTTCGTATTCTCGTGCACCGAGGCCTACAAGGTCGAGAACGGAAAGCTCGGCGCGCCGATCAAGGGCGCGACGCTGATCGGCGACGGGCCCTCGGTGCTGACCCGAGTCACCGGTATCGGCAATGACATGGCGCTCGACGAGGGCGTGGGCATGTGCGGCAAAGGCGGGCAGAGCGTGCCGGCCGGAGTCGGCCAGCCGACGCTGCTGGTCGAAGGGCTGACCGTCGGAGGGACCGCGTAGAGATTGTCATCGGCCACAGGGAGAGGACCGCCATGAAGTCCGTGATCATCGTTGCCGCCACCGCTCTCGCCGCGCTTGCCGCGCCCGCGGCGCTGCACGCGGCCGAGCCCCCAGCGGCTGCCGCAGCCCCCGGGCCACGGGCCTACCCCAAGCTCAGCCACGTGGCCTGGATCGTCCCCAGCCTCGACAAGGCGCTCGCCAGCAGCGCGGCCCAACTCGGCACGGGTCCTGCGAACCTCGTGTTCCGCCAGGTGCTGACCATCGACCGCGGCACTTATCACGGCCGTCCGGCGCACTTCTCGGCCGAGTTCGCGCTGGTCGAGCTCGGCAACACCCAGTTCGAGTTCATCCAGCCGCTGAGCGGGGTCTCGCCCTATTCGGATGCGCTCAAAGGCAAGCGCGGCGCCGTGCTGCACCATGTCGCCTTTGCCGTTCCCGATATCGATGCCCGGATCGCGGCGGCGCGGCGGGCGAACCCCGCGGCCAGGGTCGTGCTCGATGCCCACATCAAGGAGTTCGGCGCACGGTACGTCTACATGAGCGGGGTCCTGCCCGACACGCTGGTGGAATTCACCCCCGGGGGCTAGGTCGCAACTGGTACTAGTCAGGTTCCATTCAACCGATCTGGCCCATCTCAGGCGATCTCGGCGAACAAGGAGGACAGCATGAACAAGGCAACATTGCTTCTCGCAGCAGCCGCCACGCTGCTGGCCGCTCCGGCCATGGCCGCTCCGCACCTGACCGGCGAGGCCAGGCTCGCGGAAATTCTCAAGGGGCGGGTCGCCGGCAAGCCGGTCGACTGCATCGACCCGCGGATCAACAGCGATACCCAGATCGTCGATCGCACCGCCATCGTCTACGGTTCGGGCCGCACCGTTTATCTGCAGGTGCCCGACAACGCCAGTTCGCTCAGGCGCGACGACGTGCTGGTCACGCACCTCCACGGCTCGGGCCAGCTGTGCAGCATCGACATCGTGCGCCTCCACGACTCCAGCGGGGGGTGGAACCGCGGCTTCGTCGGGCTCAACAAGTTCGTGCCCTATACCCGGGTGAACGTGGCCGGCCGCTAGGCGCCTGCGCGTTACGCTTGCCTGACCGCACCGGCCCGGCCTAGCTGGGCCGATGCGGGACGAGGGCGAGTACGACTACATCGTGGTGGGCGCGGGGACGGCGGGCTGCGTCGTCGCCAACCGGCTCTCGGCCGATCCGCGCCGCCGCGTGCTGCTGCTCGAAGCGGGCGGGCGCGACGACTGGATCTGGCTCCACATCCCCGTCGGCTACCTGTTCGCGATCGGCAATCCGCGTGCCGACTGGATGTTCCGGACCGAGCCGGAGGCGGGGCTCGGCGGGCGCTCGCTCGCCTATCCGCGCGGCAAGGTGCTGGGCGGCTCCTCGGCCATCAATGCGATGATCGCGATGCGCGGGCAGGCGGCCGACTATGACCACTGGCGCTCGCTCGGGCTGCCCGGCTGGGGCTGGGCCGACGTCCTGCCCGCATTCCGCCGGCTGGAGGACCATTTCCTCGGCGAGAACGAGCACCACGGCACGGGCGGCGGCTGGCGGATCGAGCAGGCGCGGATCGGATGGGACGTGCTGGATGCGGTGGCGACGGCAGCGACCGAGCTGGGCGTGCCGCGTACCGCGGATTTCAACACCGGCGACAACGAGGGCGTGGGCTACTTCCACGTCAACCAGCAGCGCGGCCGGCGCTGGTCGGCGGCGCGCGGGTTCCTGCGGCCGGCGATGGCGCGCCCGAACCTCAGGGTCGAGACCGGGGTCACCGTCGACCGGGTCCTTCTGGAGGACGGGCGCGCGGTGGGCGTGCGCTGGCGGCGGGGCCCCGCGGATTTCGTCGCACGGGCGCGGGGCGAGGTCGTCC
>Ga0207703_10004041_pt1 | contig 12125 bp, 7 predicted proteins | sample KBSSwiS12_FD_184304 | JGI IMG/M metagenome (GOLD analysis project Ga0207703, IMG submission 184304) | Switchgrass rhizosphere microbial communities from Kellogg Biological Station, Michigan, USA - KBS Switchgrass S1-2 (SPAdes) (version 2) | ecosystem: Host-associated > Plants > Roots >... | reverse complement strand
TACTCCGCCCAGCGCTTGCGTAGGTAGAGCCCAACGCCCTCGATCGCAAAGATGATTGCGTAAGCGAAGAATACATAACTGAAGAACCGGAACATGTGAGGCGTGATGTCCGATGCTTTTTCCAATAACACCTTGAGGTACTTGCTACTGGGATCGAGCTTGAACGGTTCAATCAAATAATCATTCAGGAATTGAATGATGTCATGATTGAGAAAATGCTTCATGCCAAAGCTCAGGGCAAAAAAGAACCCGGCTTTCAGCAAGTGATATACTGCGATTATACGCAGTATCCACTCATCCCATTTAGTCAGGTGTCGTTCTCGGGGCATCTTTAGCGAAAGGTTGAAGGCAAAAGCCTAGTTATAGGTGCGATCCTAAAATATACAACCTGTTCAGTTGATTAAAGCGCTGGGGACGCTTTAAACCATTTAGTTCCACAGGCCACCAAATGACCGGAAAACTGAAGGAACTACTTTTTGTAGGAAGCCCAACCGTAGGGCTGCCCGCAACGCCCAGCTCGTGACAGAGAACTTCCGTCGTGCCATTTAGGCTCAACCATAAATATTTTTTTAACCGTCTGCATGCCCAGAAGATTTTGGCGCAAATAAGTGTCGAGCAGATTGATCGACATTTCGCCGATGGCGGAAAACTGAAGATCCACCCCATCGAGATGGGCACGATGGGGATCGTAAAAGGATGCAAAGGGAACGTGGATTCCAAGTTCATGGAGCATATCATCAACTGTGGGCGATGTTGCAATCACCGCATCAAGCTTATGGCGGTCAACCCATTCCTTAAGCGATTTGCGATCTCTTGGTAGAGATAAACATTCTATGATAAGAAGTTCGACAGTATCAGGATGGAGCCGCTTCAAGTCCCAGATGGAGGTCTCCAAAATTCTATCGGATTCCGCTAGCGGATGTTTAACCAGAACCAGGCCGATCCGCCGAAACCCGCGGGAGTGGACTTTTTCAAAGCATAGTCGCATTCCCTTGTCCAAATCGGGGCGAACCAGGGTTGATATCTCGACGGGCAGATAGAGCCCGCAATGGATTATCGCAAGGCTATCCAGGGGAGGGATATAGGGCTCATACTTGCCGTTGTTCTGCCCAACGATAATCCCTTGAATTCCACGACTGTAAAGGACTTGAGTAACCTGATTATTAGAGCGAAATTTCCACGAGTGGAAGATATCCAAGTGATAGCCCAAGGCAGCAGTTTGCTTGAGTAATCCGGGGAAATAGGTGTCCTTGCCGTCATCGGAAGGCTGGATGTAGGCAATATTGGTTAGGCGGGGCGCCGTTTTTCTTGCCCAGCGTTGATTGATCAAAAGGACGGCATTTCGGTTGGCTTTATAGCCCAACTTATGAGCCAAGACTTGAACGCGCGCCCGGGTGGCAATCGGAATTCGCGGATGCCCCGTTAAAGAGAGGGAGATTGTGGCTCTGCTTAGTCGAAGTTTTTTTGCGAGATAGGCCTGAGAGATTAAAGGCGGAGCCATAAAGTTATACGTGTAACTAAACAGAATGTAGCCAGCTATAAAATAAGGTGCAATATCGACTGTGCGAAGAATATAGGTCATGTCCTCCGAACGCCTGGCAAAACTTCCGTTTTAGACAAGGCAGAAACAATCGATCAAATTTTTTGAATCATATATGAATCTCCTTCTTGTACCGAGTCTGGCTATTCTCTTGCAGGGGCAACCAGCTCCCGTTACTCCTGCACCTGCCGCTCCTGCCGCGAATCTAAGTGTTGAAGCCAAGTTTGAGGTAACCAACCAAATCGAACGCCCAGCGAATAAAGTCCCTCCACTCGGAGCCAACAATAGCGGGGGTCGCGCAATCAATTACGCCAACAACAACTTCTTTAACAATCCTGGCAACGAACCGCTTCACTGGCAGAGCATGTTTCGGGCAATGAATATCGAGGGGAAATCGTTCGAACTGGATGGGCAATCCACTTCTTTTTACGACCTTTGGTACGATGGTTTCCTGAGTGGCGCCAAGGTCAGGATTTACCGGATCGTCGACAAGGACGGACATACGCTGCCTCCGGGAAGCAATCCGGCGCTTCATGTCCAGAACATGGCCAATGCCGATCGTGTCATCCTCGCGGGCACCACCCACATTCTCGCCCCGGGCGAAGAAGGTTTTCCCAACGGAGGCTGGGTCGTAGTACAGCCACCCGCTGGCAAAAAGCCCAATCGTATTTATTTGGCATCAGATGCACCCGATGTCCTGCCTTACGACTACATCGTGGTCGACAAGGCGTTCGACACCTGGGACATGAACTGGATCCATCCGCGCGTTCGGGCCCAGAAGGGGCCACCTGACCGGCCCGTCTGGTACTGGGATGGCTCTTCGCCTGACATAAAGTTCTCCTTCGTTCCCCATCCGGGCAAAATCCCTGCAGACATGATCGAGCCGGGCAAGACCTGCATGAAGGTCGAGGCAGTGGCTGGCGCGAACCAGATTTCACAAATCCGTTTCATCGGGACAGAGATCGCTGGCGAAAACCAGTTTTGGGGACAATTGGAATCGGGCAAAACCTACCGAATGGAAGTCTGGTTGCGGCAGGAAGGACTCACGGACGGTCAGATCCAATTTCTCTTCACGAAAGCGGACGGATTCGATGACCTTCATCAAACCTTCACCGTCGATGGCGAGTGGAAGAAATACACCTATGATTTCACGGCACCCGCTGCTCCCGCGAAATCGATGCACTACGGACCGGCCTTTTCTTTCACCGGCCCGGGAACGCTTTGGATGGATAACGCGCGACTGTTCCGTTACGACAAACCAGAAGACCTTAAAGCTGCTTACGTGCCCAATCCTACTGTGCTGGATGCTCTCCTGGCCTCACAACCGGAAACCGGCGTCAAGGGCGCCCATCGCAGCTGGGTGCTGGATCGTGACATGACGATGGACTCTATTTTGAGTCTCTACCCTTCCAGCAAAATCCGGCCCAACTGGATTACCCAGGCGGAAGGTCAAAATCAGGGAGCGGCCCTGCCTCAGATTCTAATGTTTGACTACGCCACAGGTAGCAGTCCCGAAACACGAATGGTACCGCATCTCGTCATCCAGCACATCCTCCACAGCGAGGCGGATTGGCAGAATTTCATCGAATACATGGCGGCGCCGTATGATCCGGCCAGCGATACACCTCAATCCAAACCCTACGCTTATCGGCGTTACGTTGAGCGTGGCAATAACGGAACGCCGTGGACAAAGGAGTTCCGTGAAATCATCGTCGAGATGGGAAATGAGACCTGGCACAATGGCGCCTTCGACGATTGGATCGGCTTTGCCGGCTACAAGGAAATCCACCAGGGTGGCGCTGAATACGGACTCTTCTCCACCTACATCATCAACAACATCAAGCAGAGCAAATGGTGGACGGCAGGCGGTCTGGACAAGATCGTGCACTTCAATCTGGGTGGTAACTACGGCGGCGATGTTACCAAGACCGGCACCGTTACCGGCTATGGAGAATTGGCCATGAAACATTGCCCCCAAGCGCAATATCTCGGCCACGCCAATTACGTCGGCCCGAAATGGGAAACCAATAACAAGCCTCTCGAGGAGTTCAACGACACCGGAATCATGTCGACCCTGATGGACTATCAGTTCGATGTGAAACCGAATCAGGACAAGATGATGGCAGCTCACGAGAAATTGGAAAGCGAGGGTGATCATTACGATATTCTCGCCTATGAGGGAGGTCCCAGCGGTTATTCCGTGGATCGAACAAAACCGGCGATTGCCGCTGTCTCCGAGCAATACGGCAAGTCCCTGGCAATGGCAGTCGCATCCCTTGACGCCTGGCTGGGCAGCTACGAGCAGGGATGGACTTATCAAAACTATCTCGGGTACGCACAGGGAGGCAAATGGTCAAGCCACACCATGATGAGCGAGGGCTTTCGTCCCCATATCGGATGGCTGGCGCTGACCTTGCGCAATCGCTATGCGTCCGGCGACATGATGAAAGTCAACTTAACGAGCGGCCCCACCTTCGACTTTACGGGGAAGACAACCGTCTCACTGCCGCTCATCGGCGTCTACGCCATGAAAGACGGCAAACGTTGGTCGGTTTTTGTTCTCTCGCGCAAACTCAATGCAAACGTGAGCGGACAGGATATGGGCGACGGCTACAACAAGGTCACGATTCACCTGCCCTTTACTTCCGCAACCGCTGTAACCCTGCACCGGCTTACCGGGGATCCACGCGCCAATAATCTTACCGAGGACAAGGTCAAGATCGAGTCGTTACCGCTCGATGCAAAACAACTTTCGAGTTCAGGCGATTGGAGCGTGAATGCTTCCACCGGCGGAACCGCAGCGGGAATGCCTCCCGGCTCGATCTATCTTTATAACTTCGAGACTGCACAGTAGACCGCTCAATAATGAAACCGTCGACTAGAGCCCTTCATGTTTCCAAACATGGATGGCGAGTCGAAGGCCCATGATCGTTCCCCAAAGGAGGCCCAAGAAGCCGAACACCGAAATGCCCCAGATGACCGGCGGCATCCCCGCCAGAACCAGAATGCTGGAGCAAATCAAAACCGAGGCCGTGAGGATGGCCGTCGCCATCAAATTCGCGATCGAATGCATCGTCTTGCGTAGCGGCTCAAAGCCTTCGGAGTTGATCTTGTGCTCAATGGGAATCGTCAGCTTGCCCGCCTTGAAGCGCTGATAGAGGTTGCGGAAATCAGTTGGGAACTGCTCCAGAAGATCGAGGCTGCCCGTCAACAAACGGCTAAAAACCTCAAACAAATGCGGGAATTTGTATTTATTCTCGATCAGCGGTCGGGCATAGGGCTCGCCGCGCTCAATGAAATTGATACCAGGGTACAGAACGCGACCAATCGCCTCGACCTGGGTAAAGGCCTTGATTCCGAGATAAAACGCGCCATTCATCCGCAGTCGGTTGTGCCGCAACAGGTCGAGCAGTTTGTTGAGAACCTCGCCGAGATTGATGTTTTCCAGCGATCCGCTGAGATGAAGGTCACTGAAAGCCTCCACTTCCGTAAGCATCTTGGTGGAATCTTCCGTGAAACGCTCTTTACTCACTTCCAGAATGGCATTCATGACCTGCGGATGATCTTTCCGGGCCAATCCCGCGAGCAACTGGGCGATGGCGTTGCGAAATGAGGGGGTAAAACTTCCCATCATGCCGAAGTCCATCACACCAACCACTCCGCCGGGAAGGACGCATAAATTTCCCGGATGCGGATCTCCATGAAAAAAGCCGAAGTCGAGAACCTGCTCATAGATGAGATCGGTCAGTCGTTCGGCAAGGGCCTCGGGATCGATGTGATGTTTGCGCAAGGCGACAGGATCGACCACGCTCAAACCGCTGATGAATTCCATGGTGAGCACGCGCGAGGTGGAGAATTCATCGAAAATCTCCGGCACTTTAATGGCGTCGTTGCCTTCAAACTGCTTGCGATAGCGCGTGGCGTTATCGGCCTCGTGGGTAAAATCGAGTTCCTGAAGCATGGTGGCGGAAAACTCCTCCACAACACCAACCGGATTAATGCCGGATAGGTCGGTCACATTTTTTTCCGCGAAGGCGGCCAGGTCATGCAAAATAGCGAGGTCGAGATCTATGACTTTCCGGATATCCGGACGCTGGACTTTGACTGCAACCTTGGTCCCATCGTGCAGCTTGGCCTTGTGCACCTGCGCTATGGACGCGCCGGCGATCGGCTTGAGCGTAAAGCTGGCAAACAGGGTCTTGATCGGATGTCCCAACTCTTCCTCAACGATTTCTCTGGCCAGTGTCCCGTCAAAAGGAGGGACGTGATCCTGGAGTTTACAGAGCTCAAAATAGAGTTCGTCGGAAATTAAGTCGCGGCGCGAGCTTAGTACCTGACCAAATTTGATAAAAGTGGGCCCGAGTTCCTCCAAAGCCAATCGGACGCGCACGGCCAATGACTTCTCGTGAGTGGCTTCCCCAGCCAACACGTTTTCCTCCATACCGACGACCTTTTGGAGAATGACGAGCTTAAGCACTTCCCCAAATCCATGTTTCCACAAAACCTGGATGATTTCCCGATACCGGGGCAAAAGATGGGCGAAACCGACGGCGCTTTTAATCTCCGCGAACATACTTGCACGGTAACCCGCCCTGAAAGAAATGCCAACTTCACTTGAAAAAGCCATTAAGTGGGTGAAAGTTAACTTATGATTACGTTATCACTTAACTTTGAAGGCATCACCGGCAAGGCTAAAACCTCGCACGAAAAACAGGTCCGCAAGCTGGTCGATACTCATCTCGGGTTCCCTGGGTCGGACAAGCTCAAGATGGGCCTCACCGTTAAAGATAACGGATATTCCGCCGTGACCTTTGCGGGCCCCCGCGATGTGATCGCAGAAGCGAAGCGACTTTGGAGCGAAAATGTTCAGCCCACCGCCAACAAACTCCAGTCCAAGTTCAAGGCAGTCGCAGCCAAAGCGAAAACAAAAATCAAAAAGGCAGCGGCACCAATCAAAAAGAAGGTCAAGGCCGTCGTACCGAAACGAAAAATCGTTCGCGCCAAGGCAAAAGTGTCCGTTTCAAAGAAGAAGAAAAAGCGGTAGCGCCCAGGCCCGACCATTCCGTTACATTTAGGGCATCTTGCTTGGAAGCAGATATTCCTCGGGATATCTGCTTTTTTTTATATATGCTCACGACTGCATGAATGCATCAATCAAGGAAATCGCCAGCAAAGTTCCAGAAGTCACCCTGATGTTCTGGATCATCAAGATTTTCGCCACCACGCTGGGTGAAACAGGTGGCGACGCCGTTTCTATGAGCATGGACCTCGGTTATGCGGTCGCCAGCCTCATCTTCATCGGTATTTTTTTCGTGGCGGTCTTTGTCCAAATCATGGCCAAGGCTTTTCATCCCTTGCTCTACTGGGCCGTCATCATCGCGACTACGACGGCGGGAACCACCATGGCAGACTTCGCAGATCGCTCACTGGGCGTCGGCTATCCGGGAGGAGCCTCCATTCTCTTCGTGCTGCTGATACTCTCTCTCGCCCTCTGGTACTGGGTAGAGGGCTCCATCGCGGTGGAAACCGTGACCACGCCTCGCGTCGAAATGTTTTATTGGCTGGCTATCATGTTCTCGCAAACTTTGGGCACGGCTTTAGGCGACTGGATGGCGGACGATGCCGGCCTGGGTTACGACGGAGGGGCCATCGTCTTCTCCGCCGGACTGGCGGTGGTCGCAGCGCTTCACTACTGGACTAAAGTCTCCGCTACGCTTCTGTTCTGGGCGGCCTTTATTTTGACTCGTCCTCTTGGTGCAACTCTCGGCGATTTTCTCGACAAGCCCATCACTCACGGAGGCATGGCGATCAGTCGCTTTACCGCCTCCGCGATTCTCGCTGCCATCATGGTCGCGTGTATCCTTTTGGTACCGCAAAGAGCAGGGCGCCATCCGGGAGAAAGTTCCAAGTCTTAACTTAAAAACAAAATTACTTCAATATATGAACTCGAAACTTCTGGTCAGCGTAATTTACTCAATTTGTCTTTTCAGCCACGCTTCCGCCGATGCGCCCAACGCACTCATACCTCAAACACCGGTTGAACTCTCCGGCACCCAGGGAAGATTCGATTTCATCAAAATTGATTCTGCGAACCATCGGCTATTGGCTAGCCACGCCGGGAACGGATCGCTGGATGTCATTGATTTGACGACATCCAAATTAATCAAAAGCATACCCACCGGAAATGCTCAAGGTGTGGCCATTGACGAAAAAGGCGGCTATTATTTTGTGAGCGCCAGTAAACCACCGCAGATGGTCACTGTTGATTCGGCAAAGCTGGAAGTAACCGGAACGGTGCCCCTGACTGATCCCGCCGACCTTGTCGCTTATTTTCCCGGCTCCAATCAAGTCTTTGTCTGTAATGATGAAAAACCGGAGCTATGGATCATCGATCCGAAAGCGAAGACGGTCACATCCACGCTCACTCTACCCGGCGGGGGAATGGAAGACCTTGGCTTCAGTGGCGACGGTAAGTATCTCTACCAATGCCTCAAGGACACGAGCGAGCTGGCCCGGATCGATGCAAACTCTGGAAAATTCGTGACGAAATGGCCGACGGCTCCCGCCGATAAACCGCATGGTCTCGCCATGATTCCTGGAACTGATAACGTTCTTGTCGTGGGAAGCGGCGGAAAACTCGTCCTGATGAGTTTGACATCGGGACAGGTGCTCGCATCGTGCGATGTTTCACCACGAATCGATGAGCTTGCTTACGACCCACAAACTCATCGGGCTTACGGCGCGAGCGGGCTCGGTGTCATTTCGGTGGTACAGGTCGATAAGGATAAACTCTCTCCCCTGCCCACAATCACCAGCGCGCCAGGAGCCCATAGCATTGCGGTCGATCCTCAAACTCACGCCGTATGGATTGTCTTTGCCAAGGACAACAAACCATATGTTGAGAAATTCACGACCAAGTAACTCGCCCTAAATCTCCGAGATCGTCTTTACATTTTCTTTATGGATTAGGGTCTCATCCTAACTACCCGGTCATTATCCGCTGAACTAGGTTGCGTCATGCAGACAAAACCTGGAGGCCGGATATGAAACCCGGAGAAGTTTTACAGTTGATCTTTTTCTTTGTCGTCCTGGGGGCGACAACTCCGCTACTGGGCGGATGGATGGCCAAAGTATTCGCCGGACAAAGACAGTTTCTCAGCCCCGTGCTTGGTTGGTTGGAACGCCTAATCTACCGGATGGCTCACGTCGATCCGAATGAGGAGATGCCGTGGCAACGTTATACCCAAGCCGTCCTGGCTTTCAATTTTCTCGGGCTTGTGGTGTTGCTTACACTTCAACTTTGCCAGGCGTGGCTGCCCTTGAATCCTGATAAACAGGCTAACGTTGAATTCGGACTGGCACTAAACACCGCGATCAGTTTTGTCACCAACACGAACTGGCAAGCTTACTCGGGTGAAAGCACGATGAGCAACCTGACCCAGATGCTCGGGTTGACCGTGCAGAACTTTTTCTCTGCCGCCACAGGCATCGTAGTGTTGCTTGCATTGGCGCGAGGTTTGACCCGCGCCAATGCAAAGAACATCGGTAACTTCTGGGCCGATCTCGTTCGCAGCACTGTCTACATCTTGTTACCGATTTGTTTCATCTTCGCGTTGGCGCTTGTCTCTCAAGGCGTGGTGCAAACTTTTTCCGCCAATCCTACCGCGACAACGCTGGAAGGCGCGCAGCAGGTCATTCCAGTCGGTCCGGCTGCTTCCCAAATTGCGATTAAACAGTTAGGCACGAATGGAGGCGGATTCTACGGCCAGAATAGCGCGCATCCGTTTGAGAATCCCACGCCCCTCTCCAATTTTCTGGAGATGCTCGCAATCGTGTTGATTCCCTCGGCCATCGTCTACAGCTACGGCGCATTGGTGGGTAACCGCCGACAAGGCTGGAGTATTTATGCCGCGATGATGACTATTCTATTGACGGGGTTGGCCGTCGCTCTATGGGCGGAGTATCAAACTAACCCCGCCCAGCACGGATACAGCCTCATGGAAGGTAAGGAGCAGCGCTTCGGTGTCATGAACAGTGTCCTTTGGGCCGACGTCACCACACTGACTTCCAATGGTTCGGTGAACACGATGCATGACAGCCTGTCGCCACTCGTTGGTGGCATTGCTCTTTTCAATCTGCTTTTGGGCGAATGCGTCTTCGGCGGAATCGGCACCGGTCTCTACACGATGCTGCTCTTCGTTATTATCACGGTTTTTCTCGCCGGATTGATGGTGGGGCGCACGCCAGAGTATCTCGGCAAAAAAATCGAAGCCTTCGAAGTAAAGATGGCCATGATCGCCGTAATCGCACCCAGTGCCTGCGTGCTTATTTTTTCCGCCATCGCGTGCGCGACAGATGCGGGTCGTTCGGCCACCGGGAATCCCGGTCCTCATGGCTTGAGTGAAATTCTTTACGCCTTTGCGTCCATGTCGAATAACAACGGGAGTGCATTCGCCGGCCTGGCAGCCGCCAAGCCACTATATATCTGGCTTGGCTCTGCGGCCATGCTGATTGGGCGTTTCGCGGTGATTGTCCCGGTACTGGCCATCGCGGGCAGCTTCGCCACCAAGAAGATTACCCCTCCTTCTTCCGGCACATTTCCCACCGACGGTCCTCTGTTTGTCATTCTGTTGATCGCTGTTGTGTTGATTGTCGGTGTTCTCACTTTCTTCCCCGCACTGTCCCTTGGCCCGATCGTGGAGCATTTCCTCGTTCAAGCCGGACGTACTTTTTAAAATTATGACTGCATCCTCTACCTCTTGGATTAACGGCGCCATTTTGCGCCAAGCCCTTGTCGATTCTTTCCGCAAATTGAATCCGCGCGCTCTCTGGCGCAATCCGGTCATGTTTGTCACTGCCGTTGGAGCCTTGCTGTCTTCCGTAGTTTTTATTCAGGAAGCCGCCCAGGGAAAATTCTCCGGCTTCGTTTTGCAGATCACCCTTTGGCTTTGGTTCACGGTCCTATTTGCCAACTTCGCCGAAGCCATGGCGGAGGGACGCGGCAAAGCTCAGGCTGCATCACTTCGCGCAGCACGGTCCCAGACCTTCGGTCGTCGCCTAAAAGGGACGACGGAGGAAAAAGTACCGGCTTCCGATTTGAAATTGGGCGATTGGGTCGTCTGCGAAGCGGGGGACATTATTCCCGGCGATGGCGAAGTCACTGAAGGTATCGCCAGTGTGGACGAATCGGCCATCACCGGCGAATCGGCTCCTGTCATCCGGGAAAGTGGTGGCGACAGGAGCGCCGTCACAGGCGGGACGCGAGTCATCTCAGACAAAATTCTAATTAAAATTACGGCCGAATCCGGTAATTCGTTTCTGGATCGCATGATCTCACTGGTCGAGGGGGCTAGTCGTCAAAAGACTCCCAATGAAATTGCGCTGGAGATTCTGCTCGTGGCCCTCACGGCGATTTTCATGCTCGCGGTGTTCAGCCTGCCCTTTTTCGCCTGGTACAGCGAAGCGGCGGCAGGCCAGCAGAATGCGATTAATGTTTCGCTGCCCGTGCTGATTTCGCTCTTGGTCTGCTTGATTCCCACAACCATCGGCGGTTTGCTCAGTGCCATCGGTATCAGCGGTATTGATCGCCTGGTGCGCCGGAACGTTCTCGCCACCAGCGGACGCGCAGTTGAAGCGGCGGGCGACATCGACGTTCTCCTTCTCGATAAAACCGGAACCATCACGTTGGGCAACCGTGTGGCCACGGAATTCATCCCCGCTCCCGGCGTTACCATCGAACGCCTGGCCTCAGCGGCTCAGCTAGCCTCGCTTGCGGATGAAACTCCGGAAGGCCGTTCCATCGTTGTTTTGGCCAAGGAGAAATTTGGACTTCGTGGTCGTGAAGTCGCTTCTCCTCAGGCAGCCTTCGTTCCCTTCACGGCACAAACCCGCATGAGTGGCGTGGATCTGGCCAGCGAAAAGGGCCCGATCTCTGTCAGAAAGGGAGCTGCCGATAGTGTACGCACCTGGGTCGAGTCCCAAGGTGGGAATTATCCGGATGCTGTGATTGAAGCGGTCGAGACGATTTCACGCCAAGGCGGAACTCCCCTCGCCGTCGCGGAAGGCAAGGAGATCCTCGGAGTGATTCAACTCAAGGATGTAGTCAAAGGTGGAATCAAAGATCGGTTCGCCCAGCTCCGTGCCATGGGGATTCGTACGGTGATGATCACCGGCGACAATCCCCTCACCGCCGCCGCAATAGCCGCCGAGGCAGGAGTGGATGATTTCCTCGCCCAAGCCACTCCGGAAATGAAACTGAAACGCATTCGCGAGGAACAAGCCGCCGGTCGTCTCGTCGCCATGACAGGCGATGGAACCAACGATGCCCCCGCATTGGCCCAGGCCGATGTCGGCGTGGCCATGAACACGGGCACTCAAGCCGCCCGTGAGGCTGGGAACATGGTCGATCTCGACAGCAATCCCACCAAGCTCATTGAAGTCGTGGAGATCGGCAAACAACTTCTCATGACTCGCGGCGCGCTCACTACTTTCAGCGTGGCCAATGACGTGGCGAAATACTTCGCGATCATTCCAGCGGCGTTCGCGAGCACGTACCCCGTGCTTGGGGCGCTGAACGTCATGGGAC
>Ga0207703_10004040_pt1 | contig 12126 bp, 10 predicted proteins | sample KBSSwiS12_FD_184304 | JGI IMG/M metagenome (GOLD analysis project Ga0207703, IMG submission 184304) | Switchgrass rhizosphere microbial communities from Kellogg Biological Station, Michigan, USA - KBS Switchgrass S1-2 (SPAdes) (version 2) | ecosystem: Host-associated > Plants > Roots >... | reverse complement strand
CGCGGGTGTTGGCGAACGCGCAGGTCGCCCTGAGTACCGCGGCGCTGGTGAGCGTGCGGGTCGGCCTGGCCGTGCCGGCGCTAGCGAGCGCGCAGGACGCGGACGCGCTGGTGAGCGTATTGGTCGATCAGAGTACCGAGGCGCCGGTGAGCGCACTGGTCGCACTGGACGCGCGGGTGTTGGCGAACGCGCAGGTCGCCCTGAGTACCGCGGCGCTGGTGAGCGTGCGGGTCGGCCTGGCCGTGCCGGCGCTAGCGAGCGCGCAGGACGCGGACGCTCTGGTGAGCGTATTGGTCGATCAGAGTACCGAGGCGCCGGTGAGCGCACTGGTCGCACTGGACGCGCGGGTGTTGGCGAACGCGCAGGTCGCCCTGAGTACCGCGGCGCTGGTGAACGCACTCGTCGCCCTGAGCGCGTAGGTTCGGTTGGCGGCGAACGAGGTTATGAGCGTCGAGGTCGTTCCGGCGGTGTTGACTCTGGGGCGCGGCGCGGACGTTCCGATCGTACGGGTGGCGCTCCGTGGAGCGCGCGGCAGCCTCCCTCGGATCCAACAGCAGGCGAGGGCCGTCCGCCACGCCGCAATATCGCGGATCGCAACCTCGGCGAGGGCCGCGAAGGTCGCGATGCACGAGGCGGTGCCAGCGGAAGTGGCGAGGGACAGCATGCGCGACGGGGTCCCGGCGGAAGTGGCGAGGGACAGTATGCGCGACGCGGTCCCGGCGGAAGTGGCGAAGGACAGTATGCGCGACGCGGTCCCGGCGGAAGTGGCGAGGGACAGTATGCGCGACGCGGTCCCGGCGGAAGTGGCGAGGGACAGTATGCGCGACGCGGTCCCGGCGGAGCCGGTGCGAATCGTGGTTCGCGAAGCGCTTATCGCGACGGCGATGAGGCACGCGATGACCAACTCGGCTCTGACGTAGCTGGAGAAAGCAGCGATCTGGCGAGCAGCGTTGCCGAGAGTAGAGATGCGCCCCACGGCGTTAGCGAAGACAGTGGTGCTGTCGTCGGAAGTGACGCGGGGCGCGACGCCAGCCACGGTGCCGGCGAAGGCAATGAGACGCAGGATTCTGAAGACGTTGCCGGCGGAAGTAGCGACGAGCACCCAGAGCAACGCGACGCTGGCTCGTCGGTGTGGAAAGCGGCATCGGACCGCGTCCCGCGCGGGCGGCGGGGTGAGGGTGCGCCTCATGGGAAACACGGCGCCAAGCGCGGTGGATCGAACGAAGGTCGGAGCGAGCGCGTGGGTGGCCGCGGAAAACGCGAAGGAACTTACCGTGGTCTGCCGGCCAGCGGGGACGAGTCAAAAGGGGAGTTTGCGCCTAAGGGCGGGCGCGATGAGCAGCGGGGAGGATGGAGCGGTAGTCCGCCTTCGCAAGCGGAAGATGAGGAAGCTCTGATCCAATCACGGGTCGAGGCTGATTCGGACCAACAGCATGGCGGCGGCGATGTTGATAGCCAACAGCCGGGTCGCGAGTCCGGATCGCGGGAACGTTCCGGTCCACGACATGGTGGCAATGTTGGGCGTGGTCGCGCGGAGCGTCACGAAGCGGGCGAACGGCTTCAGAAGGTCCTCTCGCGCGCCGGTGTTGGCTCGCGTCGCGAAGTCGAAGAGTGGATTCGGGCTGGACGAATCACTGTCAACGGCGAGACTGCCGTTCTTGGTGTTCGCGTTGGGCCGTCGGATCACGTGCGCCTCGATGGACGCTTGATTCGGCAGAGAGAGACTGGCGGCGCTGCACGCGTGTTCCTGATCCATCGGTCGCCCGGAGAGAATTTGCAGCAGCCGGTTGAGACCGGTGAGCACGCTGACGAGTCGGCTGAGTCCGATGAGTCTTCCGAAGAGACACGTGGGGGATCGACGCAATCGACCGGCACCCCGTTGCTGGATCGCATGCCGCGGCGAGCGGGACGTCGGTTTATTCCCGTGAGTCCGATGCCACGAGTCGACGGTGGGTTGGAGCTGGCCACTTCGGATGGCGATTTAGCGTCGAAACTCCAGCGCTCGATGCGCCGCCTTACCTGCGAATTCAGCGTGCGGGTGCACGGTGAATTGAGCCCGCAGGGCTTGGAAATGATCACTCGCGGTGAGTTGGACAACGGCCAGAAGCTCGAAATCGACCGCTGCGAAGCGGCGGGCGGCGAGGGATCTAATCGCTGGTATTCGCTGGTCGCCCGCGGAGCCAGCGGCAAAGACGTGCGTCAGTTGTTTGAGCGCCAAGGCGCGCTCGTCAGTCGCGTGCTACGCACGCAACTCGGGTCGTTGGCCCTCGATCGTCTGTTGTCGCGCGGACAGTTCCGCGAGTTGACCGAAGAAGAGTTGCAAGCGCTGTTGGCCACCGCCGGGGGCAGCGCGCCGTAATCGGGCGCGCCAATGTCCGCGCCGAGGGCGCTTCGCGCATGTCAGCCGGTCGGCGCTTGCGCGTCGAAAGTTTGGCCGGTGACTCCGCGGCTCGCTGGGCCGAGCAACGCGATGTAGGGGCCGGTCAGGGTCTCGGGTAGCGGCAATGAGTTGAGATCCTCGGCCGGATAGGCTTGCCGACGCATCATGGTGCGAGCGCGGCCGGGGTTGAGCGAGTTCACGCGAATTGACGTGATGTTCTCAACTTCCGATGCAAGCACCTGCATGAAACCTTCGGTGGCGAACTTCGAAACCGCGTATGCGCCCCAGTATGCGCGGCCACGTCGGCCTACTGAGCTCGATGTGAAGAGCACCGATGCGTCTTGTGACTGCTTCAGCGCGGGCAGTAAAACTTGTGTGAGTGCGAACGCAGCGGTGACGTTGACGTGCATGACACGACACCACGTCGGAACATCGTACTGTTCGATGGGCGTCAGCGGACCGAGGAGGCCTGCGTTGTGCAGAAGTCCATCCAGGCGGCCGAAGCGTTCGACCACGGCGGATGCTAGCTTGTCGTAGTCGGAAGCGACCGCCTTCTCCAAGTCGAGAACGGCGATTGTGGGTTCTGGGCTGCCAGCTGCTTCGATCTCGCCGTGCACCGTCTCCAGTTTGCGGGCGTTTCGTCCGATCAGAATCACTGTCGCGCCAACTCGTGCGCAGGCAATGGCGACTGCGCGACCGATGCCGCTGCTGGCGCCGGTGATAGCTACGACCCGTCCGGCGAGCTCGTCAGGGCGCGCGTTGTGAGTTCGTGGGTCGAACGAATCGGTCATCTCGAGGTCACTCCAAAGTTCAATTCAGTCGAAATCGACCGACAGTTGCTCGGCGAGCGATGCGCCAGGCAAACCAGGCGTCGCCTACGCCGTCGAAGCGGCCAGGTTGCGGTCGATTAGGTAATGCACGCTCCATTCGCTGAGCGGTTCGCCATGAAAGCGCTGCCCAAACCAGGAGACCACGAAGAGCTTGCTGTTGTTCGCGACTCGAGCCGGCGACGCTGCGTTCGATTTCATTGCGCAGGAATGCCAATCGACCGCGAATCAACGCCGCGGCGGTTTCGGGCCATGGCAGTTTGGCCAGGGAGTTGGTATCGACGTTTGCACTTGCCAGCTCATCGAGCGCAAAGCGGATTCTGCCTTGGTGGGCGTCGAGGGCGAGACCTGCGAGTAATTCAATTTCGCAGATTGCAGCGCCAAGATCCTGCCACGCGGCGGTCCGCTCGGCAGAGGCCAGCAGAGTCGCCGATGTGGCTGCCTCGGCCGAGGCAGTCGAATCGAGTCGGGCGCCGAAGGATCCCTGGCGCGTCGACTTGGCCGAGGCGGACGGGCGGCGCACGGCCGGCGGCGACGGGGCCGCGTTGGCGTCCGCAGAGGTGGACGAGCCATTCGCCGTCGGCGATGTCGGCGCGGCAGACGTTCGTAAAGTCGCAGATGCGGCCGGCGGCGACGGGGCCGCGTTGGCGTCCGCAGAGGTGGCCGAGCTATTCGCCGTCGGCGATGTCGGCGCGGCGGATATCTGTAAAGTCGCAGATGCGGCCTGCGGCGACGGGGCCGCGTTGGCGTCCGCAGAGGTGGGCGAGCTATTCGCCGTCGGTGCCGCAGCGGCAACCGCTGGCCGCGTCGACGCGGCGACCAGTGGTTCGATCATCGCCACTGCCCATCGTTGGCAGTAAGCATCCAACTCGCGCCGCGTCTCGAACGTTGCGCTCGCGAGATCCCAGGTTGCAACGTCGACAATGCCGCATAACCCCGTGAGTTGGGGCACTGACTTTGCCTGTGGGTCGCCCAATGCGGTGATAAGTGCCCGCGTAAGGGGATGCGCCGCGCTACCGCGGGTGGCCCGCTCGCATTCCTCGCGCCACCATTGCAGGCGTGAATGTGCAACATGGTGATCGAGACTAGGGTGCACGCTGTCGAGCACTTCACGCTCAATGCCAAATAACGCCTCGAGCGCTGGACGTTCAGCAGGCGCGGCGTAAAGCAACGCGAAGTACCGAGCCGACTGTGACTCAGGATTCACGATCACCCACCGCCCGAACCCGTTGAACCAACATCGCCACCGCTGCCGGTATCGCTCTTGGATTGCGCGGCGCCAGCGGACGATGTCGGCGCAGTGCCAGCAGCGAGCTTCGAATCTGCATCACCAGCGGACCCTGCCTTAGGGTCGGAATCCGGTCCCAATCCCATCGGCAAGGATTCCTGCCCACCGGAATCGTCAGTGCGTGATCGCCGTGAGCCGGTCGCCGGGACAGCTCGCGGCGCGCGCGCCACCAGCGAGGGAGTTGGCGTTGGGCCTGCGGTTGGCGTTGCAGCTCCCAACGGTTCGCCGCCGGCATTTGGCTCCGCTCCCACAGGCGCCGTCGCTGCGGACGGTCTCGCCGATCCAGCAACCGTGTCCGCGGCCGACGGTTTTACCGGTTCCGCCGGCGATCCCGGTGTTGGGGTATCGAGCTTCGCGTCAGGGGCAGCTCCGGCCGGAACCCGCGCCGGCGACCCACTCGCGGAAACGTCGAGCAGCGCGTCCGCGGCTGCCCCAGCTGGCACCCGCGCCAGCGAATCAACACTCTCCAACGTCGGCAGCGGCGCATCGGCAGTAACGCCGAGGTCGGTGAAACGCCGCGCCTGCGGCAGGACTTGCCGCTCCAGCGACCCAACAGCAGCGTTGTAAGCCTCAACTGCAGCGCCCAGGCGGCTGCCGGTGCGGCCGAGGTGGCCGGTGAATGTGCCCAGGCGCCGATATAACTCCTGGCCGATCTCCCGAATGATGGCGGCGTTCTCGGCGACGGCTGACTGTCGCCAGCCGTAGGCCACAGTCTTCAACAATGCGATCAGGGTTGAAGGCGTTGCGATGATCACATTCTGTTTGAGGGCCGTTTCGAGCAGGTCAGGGCGCTCGGCCAGGGCGGCAGCCAGGAACTGGTCACCCGGCAGAAAGAGCACTGCGAACTCCGGGCTCCGCTCGAATTGCGACCAATAGCTCTTGGACGACAACTGACGAACGCGGGTTTCCAGATGCCCGGCGTGTCGTTTGAGCTCAATAGCCCGCGCTTCTTCCGTAGGTGCTTCGAGCGCCGCCAGGAAAGCATCCAGTGGCGTCTTTACATCTACAACCAGGTCGCGCGAGTCCGGCATATGAACGACGAGGTCGGGGCGGAGCGAGCCCTCGTCGGATGCAACAGTCAACTGCTCGGTGAAATCGCAGTGCTCAGACATGCCGGCCAGCTCAACGAGCCGACGCAACGTCAGTTCACCCCATCGTCCCCGCACCTCGGGCCGGCGAAGAGCGGTTACCAGGTTGCGCGTCTCACGCTGAAGTTGGGAATGGCCTTCGGCGAGACCTTCAATCTGCGTTCGCAAGCTGGCATAGGCATCCCGCCGCTCGCGCTCCAAAACCAAAACCTGTGCTTCGGCTCTCTCCAAAGCGACCCGCAGTGGCTCTACGAGTTGGGCCATGGTTGTCGACATGGCTGTCTCGCGTTCCTTCAAGGACGCCGTTGCCACAGCCTGATCGCGCCCGAGCGTCTCACGGGCCATGCGCAAGAACATTTCGCTGTTGGACCGGAGAGTTTGGCCAGCAAGGGATTCAAAGGTCGTCTGCAAACGTCCCGCGGAGACGGTTTCACTCTCCAGCCGCACCCGCGCCGTCTCCAACTCGACGCGCAGTTGTTCAACGCGCCGCGCAGCCCGTAACTGAGCAATCAAAAAACCCAGGACTGCGCCGATCAGAAGCCCCACCGCCCCGATCAGCGCCACGAGCGGCATCTCAACCCCGTTCAAGGTGTGCCAGATAGTTGACCGACGGGTTGGTGCTGAGGTGGCAACTCGAAGTCAGGGGATTGAATTCCAGGCCTGCAATCTCCCGCAGGGACAATCCCGCTGCGCGGCCCCATCGCTCCAGCTGCGAGGGCCGTATGAGGCGGTCGTACTCGTGTGTACCGCGCGGAATCAGATTCAGCAGGTACTCCGCCGCCACAATGGCCAACAAAAAGGATTTGAGATTGCGGTTGATGGTGGACACGAAGAGGGCGCCGCCAGGCTTGACCAGTGTCGCCAGCGTTGCGGTCATTTTGGCCGGGTCGGGGACGTGCTCCAGCATTTCCATACAGGTCACAACATCAAACTCGCCGCCGATTTCCTCAGCCGGGGTGATTTTGTAGGTTATGTCGAGTCCCTGCTCGGCCGCGTGGAGACGTGCGACCTCGATCATGCCTGGCGCCAGATCTATGCCCGTAACCGTGGCGCCAGCGCGCGCCAGTGCTTCACACAGAAGGCCGCCGCCGCAACCGACGTCGAGAACGCGCACGCCCGCCAACTTCGCGCGGTCCGCTACAAACCGGGCACGAACGGGATTCAGGATATGCAGCGGGCGAAATTCGCCCTGCGGGTCCCAGAATCGGCTGGAAATCGCATCGAATTTACCCAGCTCACTGCGATCCGCATTGCCGAGACCAACGCCGCTCATGTGCCACCTCCTATCTTCGACCATTTCTGCGCAATTGCCGTGAGCTCATCCTCGTCGAACCCGAGGAGATGACCGTCGCTCACGGCCTGGCGTCCGGACGTCCACACGTCACTCACCTGCTCGCGCGTGGCACCAAACAATATGGAATCCGGCACGCTTGCCGTTGGCTGACATGCGGCACGGCGCAGATCAATGCAAATGAGGTCGGCGTATTTTCCAGCTTCAATTGAACCGATGTCGTTGGAAAAGCCGAGTGCCGTCGCACCGCCGAGCGTTGCCAGTCGTAGAGCCTCCGACGCGGAAAAGCCCAGGAGACCCGCCATGCGGGCCTCGGCGAGAATATCCACCGCCCCGACACTCGCCGGTTCCCCGGATCCCAGCCCCACCACCGATGACAGCAAGGCAGGCGCGATGCGGAATGCTACGCCGCCGATTCCCATAGCAGCCCCGGCCGGCAACCCACTTACATGGTAGCCATCTGCGGCTGAATCTCTCACCACCGCCGAGCCAACTGCGTCGGAGAAAATCCCCGAATCTTCCGCTGCTGATAATTCGGTGCCGAGAATACCCCTCCAGGAGGTAGCGCCAAGCCTGAGATCGCCTTGCAGGCAAGCGATCAGGCTGATGCCTGTAGACGCAACGAGCGGTGCTTCACCCTTGGCCAGGGCCGTGTGCGGAATAGCTGCAAATCCCTGACGTAGCAGCCCTAGCGCGTGCAGACGATGCAGCGGAGGCGACCTCATGGCGATCCGCGCGTCCAATTCATCAGCAACCCGCCGAACCCGGATCAGTGTCTCGTCCGAGATGAACGCAGCATCCTGCGGCGCAAAATAGAGACATACCCAGGGATCAGACCGGTATTCGTCCCAAAGCTGCTCGGCGCGCTCGAAATGAGCGGTGGCGCTATCCGCCCAGACATTTGGTGCATCTGCCACTGGAAGACCGATGGCCGCGCGCATGCGGGCCGCCGATGCCACCCGAGCCGCCTCTTCGGGGAACCAATACATGTCCGCGAATGACGTAATCCCAGCCCGTAACATCTCCGCAACCGCGAGCTGTGTTCCCTCGCGGACAAAATCTGCGCTCATACAGCGCTGCTCGACGGGGCGGACTATCTCTCGCTCCCATCGAGAACGGGATCCGCGAACGGGCAGCCCGCGAAGCAACGTCATCGCCGCGCGCGTGTGCGCATTTACAAAACCTGGCAACAACGCATGGTCCCGACGAACGACCCGGTCGCGCGCCTCAAAGCGCTCGTTCATCTCGGTCAGCGGCCCCAGGCCCACGATCTTTCCTGAAGAAATGGCAACCGCGTGACCGGTCAGCACGGTGTTGACAGGTGCCATCGGGAGCACCCAGCGGGCCTCAATCAGGAGATCTACGGGTTCGGGCGGCATGTGCGCGAAAGCGCTGAAAAATGACAGTACGCAGTATAGCTATTTCAGATGGTCAGCAGGGGTCTCGAACGGGCTCATGTGTTAAGATTGGCGTTTTCACAAAGCCTTTACGGGCCCGGTTTTTGATGGCCGAAATTGCACGCGAAATTCTGACTGTCACTCTCGAAGATGAGATGCGGCAGTCCTATCTGGACTATGCCATGAGCGTTATCGTCGGGCGCGCTCTGCCCGATGTACGCGATGGCCTGAAGCCCGTTCATCGCCGCGTTCTGCACGCGATGCGCGAGCTCGGCAATGATTTCAATAAGCCCTACAAGAAATCCGCGCGCGTCGTCGGCGACGTGATCGGTAAATATCACCCGCACGGCGACACGGCTGTCTACGACACCATCGTCCGCATGGCGCAGCCGTTTTCGATGCGCTACCTGCTGGTGGATGGACAAGGCAATTTCGGCTCGGTCGACGGCGACGCGCCGGCGGCCATGCGTTACACCGAAGTGCGCATGTCGCGCATTGCGGGCGAGCTGCTCGCGGACATTGACAAGGAAACGGTCGATTTCGCGCCCAACTACGACGAGTCCGAGACTGAGCCAACGGTACTTCCGGCCCGGATACCCAACCTGCTGGTCAACGGACAAACGGGTATCGCGGTGGGCATGGCCACCAACATCCCGCCGCACAACCTGACCGAGATCGTCAACGCGTGCCTCGCGCTCCTGGATGATCCGTCGCTGAACCTCGCTGCACTGATGCAGCACGTGCCCGGACCTGATTTCCCGACGGGAGGAATCATCAATGGCGCGCAGGAAATTGCGACCGCGTATCGGACGGGGCGAGGCCGCCTGTCGGTCCGCGCGAAAGTAGAGATTGAGGACGTTGGCAAAGGCGATCGCCAGGCCATCATCGTCACCGAGCTGCCGTTCCAGGTGAACAAGGCGCGCCTCATCGAGCGCATCGCGCAACTCGTGCGCGAGAAGCTGCTCGACGGTATCGCCTCAGACGGCCTGCGCGACGAGTCCGACAAGGACGGCATGCGCATCGTCATCGAGCTGAAGCGCGGCGAGGTCACCGAGATCGTTCTCAACAACCTCTACGCGCAGACGCCGATGGAAACGGTGTTTGGCATCAACATGGTTGCGCTGCAGGATGGGCAGCCGAAGTTGATGTCGCTGAAGGAGATGCTGGAAGCCTTTATCCGGCATCGGCGCGAAGTCGTCACCCGACGCACGATTTTCGATCTCGCCAAGGCCAGGGAGCGGGCTCATATCCTCGAGGGCCTCGCCGTTGCGCTGGCGAATATCGACGACATCATCGCGTTGATCAAGGCCGCGCCGTCGCCCGCTGAGGCGCGTGTGGGCCTGCTCGCACGGCCCTGGCCCGCGGGCATCGTTCCGCAGCTCCTGGAGCGCGCAGGTGCGATTTCCACGCGTCCCAATGGCCTCGGAGCCGATTTCGGCCTGAATGACAGTGGCTATCGCCTGTCCGAGGATCAGGCGCAGGCCATCCTCGACATGCGTCTGCATCGGCTCACCGGGCTCGAGCAGGACAAGATCATCGCGGAGTACAAGGAACTGCTCGAGCGCATCAAAGACCTCGGTGACATCCTGGCGCGTCCGGAGCGTCTCACCCAGGTCGTGCGCGATGAGCTCATCGTGATCCGCGAAACGTACGGCGATGCACGCCGCACCGAGATCAACCGCGATCACCTGAATCTCACGACCGAAGACCTGATCGAGCCGCAGGATGTGGTCGTCACGCTGTCCCACACGGGATATGCGAAATCCCAGCCGCTCACCGAGTATCAGACTCAGCGGCGCGGCGGCCGCGGCAAGTCGGCCACCGCCGTCAAGGATGAGGACTTCGTCGAGAAGCTGTTCGTTGCCAACACACACGACACCGTGTTGTGTTTCTCTAACAAGGGCAAGGTCTACTGGCTCAAGGTCTACGAAGTCCCGCTCGCCGGGCGCGGCTCCCGTGGCCGCCCCATGATCAATCTGTTGCCATTGGGCGAGGGCGAGAAGATCAACGCCCTGCTGCCGATCAAACAGTACGACGAGAATCACTTCGTGTTCATGGCGACGAGCCAGGGCACGGTGAAGAAAACACCCCTGACGGCATTCTCGCGCCCGCGCGCCAGCGGCATCATCGGTGTCGATTTGCGCGACAACGACCGCCTGGTTGGAGTGGCACTCACCGACTCGGCGAAGGAGATCATCCTCGTGTCGAGCGGTGGCAAGGCCATCCGCTTCCACGAAGAGGAAGTGCGCCCGATGGGCCGCGAGGCTGCCGGTGTCCGCGGTATCAAACTCGGTGACGGTCAGGAATTGATCGCGTTGATCGTAGTGGGCGAGGGCAACGTGTTGACTGCCTCCGCCGCGGGCTACGGCAAACTGACACCGTTGGAGGAGTTCCCCTCTCACGGGCGCGGTGGGCAAGGTGTCATCGCGTTGCAGACTTCCGACCGTAACGGCACGACGGTGGCAGCGCTACAGGTCGTGGCTGGTCAGGAGATCATGCTGATCAGCTCGACAGGCACGCTGGTGCGGACGCCCGTGGACGAAATCTCCGTTCTCGGACGTAACACGCAGGGTGTGCGCCTGATCAGGCTCGCCGAAGGCGAGCGTCTCGCCGGCATCGAGCGGATCGAGCACCTCGAGGGCGAGACGGTCGTCGCAGATGGCGGTGACTCCCCCACAGGTGATTCCCCCACCGGGGACTCGCCAACGAGTGATTCGCCTGCTGGTGAGGCCTCCTCTGGCGATGCGGCCCCGGAAGCTGCACCCGACAGCGAGAACTAAAGCGTCCAGCCGGCCGCACCTGGCCGGCAGCGCTTGGCCTACAGCGCCAATAGTTATGACGCCCGCGACACTCCGTTGGTAGTATCGCGGGCTCCTTAGTCATAACGATCCAGCACAGCTATGCGAGTGTTCAATTTCGCGGCGGGGCCGGCGACCCTGCCGCTGGATGTTCTGAATCAGGTCCGGGACGAACTGGTTGACTGGCGTGGCTCAGGCATGTCGGTCATGGAAGTCAGTCATCGCAGCAAGGCGTTCATTGCTGTCGCGCAGGAAGCAGAAGCACTGTTACGGGAGCTGCTGAATGTCCCGTCCAACTACAAGGTTCTCTTTCTGCAGGGTGGCGCGACGGGCCAGTTCTCGGCCATTCCGCTCAACCTGACGACGCCTGAGTCCACGGTTGATTACATCAACACCGGCGCGTGGTCGAAGAAGGCCATCAGCGAAGCCAAGCGTCTGACGAAGGTCAACGTTGCAGCCGACGAAGCGGAATCAAACTACAATACCGTACCTGGCCAAAAAGCGTTGCGACTCACGACGGGTGCTGCATACGTTCACTACACACCGAACGAAACCATCGGCGGTGTCGAATTCCCCTACGTGCCCGAAACCAACGGCGTGCCGCTGGTAGCGGACATGTCCTCGACCATCCTGTCACGGCCGATCGATGTATCGAAGTTCGCCCTGATCTACGCGGGCGCGCAGAAAAACATCGGTCCTTCGGGACTGGTGGTGGTGATCGTACGTGATGACCTGATCGGTAAGGCGCGGCCCGGCACACCCGCCGTGTGGGATTACAAGGTCATGGCCGATGAAGGCTCCATGCTGAATACGCCGCCGACCTTCGGCTTGTATTTTGCGGGCCTGGTGTTCAAGTGGCTGAAGGCTCGAGGTGGTTTGACAGCAATTGGCGAGCGCAACCGCGCCAAGGCCGAGGCGCTCTATGGATATATCGATACTTCCGGATTTTATCGCAACCCCGTGTCAAAGGACGCGCGTTCCTGGATGAACGTGCCTTTCACACTGGCGAAACCGGAACTGGATAAAACCTTCCTCACTGAAGCCAATGCCGCCGGCC